>Ga0114931_10003867_pt1 | contig 18832 bp, 13 predicted proteins | sample 2SBtaG_FD_89579 | JGI IMG/M metagenome (GOLD analysis project Ga0114931, IMG submission 89579) | Deep subsurface microbial communities from Kolumbo volcano to uncover new lineages of life (NeLLi) - 2SBTROV14_V59a metaG | ecosystem: Environmental > Aquatic > Marine > Volcanic | place: Kolumbo...
ACGTGTTGCGGCTGTCGCGGCTGCGTCGCGGATTATTTTCCCGGCGCGCGAGCCACCTGGGTCGTCTTGCGGCGACGTTGCTCTTGGGTGTCGTCGTAGGCTTAGCCTTACGTGGCCCCGACGTGACGGAACGCGACCTGGGCAAGGCCACGCAGCTTTCCTCAGGTCGCGCGGTGCGCGTTCCTCGGTCGCTCACGGTGCCAGCAACCTTTGGCCCTTCCGGACTGTTGGCGATTTGTGGGCGTTCTCTGGTTGGGCAGGACAAAACAATGGCCGGAGCCGAGGATCGCGAGGCACACGCTTTTGGGCCAAACGCTGCGTGGTCCAGCGTACGATGCTGCACGCAGTGTCATCACGCAGCGGGAGAAAATCTGGCCGGCGCTTCTTCGACCGCGCGCATTATCGCTACCTGCGGAAGTTGCCACGCCAAATGACCCGGCGAATGCGGCACGGCTTGGTTTGTTGTGCGGAACAAGGGCGGCGCGGGCGCCGATCGTCTCAGTGGCATCGCGGTCTCGCTGGGAAGCTTGATCAACCGCGATCCGAGCGCTGAAGACGGTTGTGCGGCGTCGACTGGATGACGATACCGGAGCCCAACGGTGGTGTATTCTTGATGGCCCACCGTATCCGGCGATTCCGGCAACCGTGGCCCGTGGAGCGCCGCAACGTCTTCTAGCCCACAAAATAGGGCATATTCACCACGATTATCACCCATCAGGCGGAGAGATCGTCGAGGCGTTCGATCTGTCCTCCGGCGGGTATTCACGACAACCGACTTTATTCCGCCGCGAAAACGATTATCCTGGGAAGCGTCGCGATGGTCCGAAATACGGAAATATGCAAGTTCCCGTATCGTGCGGTAACGGCAAATGGACGATTCCCCGCAAGAAAGCACTCCTGGAGACTCACCTAATGAAGCGTTTGACTTGTTGTCTGATCGCCACACTTTTGGTTTGCATGTCGGCTGCCGTGATGGCGGATGATTCCACCAATGACGGTTGGATCTCTATCTTCGACGGCAAGACGCTCGATGGTTGGCAGGCGAGCGAGCGGCCCGAAAACTGGACTGTTGAAGACGGTGCCATTGTCGGGCGTGGACCGCGGAGCCACTTGTTCTACAAGAAACGCCAATTCAAGGATTGCGAATTCAAGGCCGAGGTCAAGCTGAACCACGGTGGGAACTCGGGCATGTACTTCCGTGCGAAGTTCGCCAAAGGCTGGCCGGAAGGGTATGAAGCCCAGGTCAACAACAGCGGCCCCGATCCGGTCCGCACCGGCAGCCTGTACCATTTGAAACCGATCCTCAAGAAGCTTGTCGATGACGATACGTGGTGGACACAACACATCATCGTCAAGGGCAACCACATCGTGATCAAGGTCAACGGTAAGACGGTCGTCGACTACGTCGATAAAGACAATACCTACAAAAAAGGATATCTGGCGCTGCAACAACACAACCTCGGCAGCGTGGTTCAGTATCGAAAGCTGATGGTCAAACCGCTCGACTGAGCGGCATCGCGCGCTTGAACCGAACCCCGGGTCGCCAGCAAGACGGCCTGGGGTTTTTGTTTGCCAGTCCCGAGAGCTTTGCAAGCGGCCAAACGAAACGATCGTTTCCAGCCAAGATCTTTTCGGGCAGCCCGTGGCGTGAGGTTGTCGGCTGCCGGCGCACGTAGCCGGCTCCACGCTGAACGGTCTCGATGTGCCAGGAGAGAATACCGGGCATCAAAATGTGGATCCCTAGGACCGTGTGAGACGACGGTCTATAATGCGTCGATCTTTCGCATGACGGGCGAGAGGTTGGTTCGATCCTTTCCTTTTTCAGTTTCCAGGTTTGCAGGTAATCCCATGAGCCCGGTTTTGGATCTTGGCCAGTACGGCATCTCGGTTAAGCGGGTTCACCGCAATTTGGTTCCGGCGGCTCTTTATGAACAGGCCGTGAAGTTTGATCAGGGGACGCTGGTTGCGTCCGGCGCGTTGGCCGCTCGGTCGGGCGAAAAAACGGGCCGCTCTCCGAAAGACAAGCGGATTGTCGAACATCCTGAATATTACGACGATGTCTGGGAAGGAAACGTCAATTTCCCTCTGTCGCCCGCCTCGTTTCAAGCCAACCGGCAACGGGCAATCGACTATCTGAACCTGCACGATGAGATTTATGTTGTCGACGGGTTTGCCGGCTGGGATCCGAAATACCGACTCAAGGTGCGCGTCATCTGCGTGCGACCCTACCACGCCATGTTCATGCACAACATGCTGATCCGTCCTTCGGACGAAGACTTGGCAAGCTTCGGCCAGCCCGATTGCACGATCTTCAACGCCGGTCAATTTCCGGCGAATCCGCATACGCACGGCGTCGATTCGTCGACCAGTGTGAGCCTTTCTTTCAAAGAGCACGAGATGGTCATTCTCGGCACGCAGTACGCGGGCGAAATGAAAAAAGGCATCTTCACGGTCATGCACTATCTGATGCCCGAACGCGGCGTCTTGTCGATGCACTGCTCGGCCAACGAAGGGGATGACGGCGACGTTTCCTTGTTCTTTGGCCTTTCAGAACAGGCAAGACAACGCTTTCGGCCGACGCGCGGCGAAAGCTGATCGGCGACGATGAACACTGCTGGAGCGACGACGGCGTCTTTAACATCGAAGGTGGCTGTTACGCGAAGTGCATCGATCTTTCAGCTGAGAAAGAGCCCGAGATTTTTGAGGCCATCCGCTTTGGCACGGTGCTGGAAAACGTCGTGTACGACGAGAAACGCGTGGTCGATTTCTCCGATGCTTCGATTACCGAAAACACACGGGCCTCTTACCCGATCGAGTTTATCCCCAACGCCAAGATTCCCTGTATCGGTGGGCATCCGAAGAACATCATTCTGCTGACCTGCGATGCGTTTGGCGTGCTTCCTCCGGTGAGCCGTTTGAGCCCCGCGCAAGCGATGTATCACTTCATCAGCGGCTACACGGCGAAAGTCGCGGGCACGGAACAAGGCGTGACGGAACCGCAGGCGACGTTCTCCGCCTGTTTCGGCGCGGCATTCCTGGTTTGGCACCCGACCAAATACGCCGAAATGCTCGCAGAAAAAATGCGGCAACACGGCAGCCACGCCTGGCTGGTCAACACCGGCTGGTCCGGGGGAGCCTATGGAGTAGGCAAACGCATCAATTTGAAGTACACGCGGGCGATCATTGACGCGATTCATTCGGGCGAGTTGACCGAAGCCCCGACCGAAGTGGACCCGCGGTTGGGCCTCTCCGTGCCGATGCAGTGTCCCGGTGTTCCGGCTGAAATCTTGATGCCGAAGAGCACCTGGCCCAGTGCGCAGGAATATGATGCCACGGCGCGAAAGCTGGCGCAGTTGTTCGGCGAAAACTTTGCCTTGTATGCCGACGTGGCCAGTGAAGAAATTCGCCGTGCCGGCCCCCTCGAACCGGCCGATGCGGCGAAGTAATCGCCGCGCGACGCCCCCACTATAAGCCACGGTTCAGGGTTGCGGCAACCCGCCGAAACCAGTTCAACCGGGCGGGACAAGCCATTGTGGCATGCCAACCAGTGAGACGTCGCAGGCGAAACGCGTCTTCTCAAATGTGGGAATCACGGCTTTCGACGACGTATTCGGCCTTGATGCCGGTGCGCTGAAATAGACGCTGGCGAAGTGCTTCTTCGTTCGGCTCGAACACGATCCGATCCGGTGAAACCTCGGTATACTGCTTCACGCGACGCGAGACATCCTGTTCGATGTCGCTCGGCGCCACACCCGGCTCGGCGACGATGCGAATGGCCAGCACGTCTCGCGAGAACGGGTCGTCGGGCTGCTCGTTTTCCAGCGTTGCCTGGAACAGCCGGACTCCCCGGGCATCACGCACGGCCTCGATCAAGTCTGACAAATCGACCCGGGCTCCTTTGAGCTTGGTGAAATCTTTTTCGGCGCGGACGATCGGTGGAAACACCAGCGGGAAGGTGTAGCCGCACGCGGCGCAACGTTGCCAGCGCATGCCGCCTTTGACCAGATCGCCGGTCCAATATCGCAGCAGGGCCGTGCCTCGCCAGTCGATGTGCGTAAAGACCAAGACGCCGGGCTCGCCCTCGGGCACCGGTTGCCGGCTTTCGGGGTCGAGCAGTTCCCAAAAGTAATAGCGGGGGTTCATGTGAATCCCGCTCTGTTCCGAACATTCGACAAAGGCCCATTTCATCTCGGTCATGCCGAGCGACTGAAGGATGTGGAAGTGAGAAGGAACGCCCAATTCCAAAGCCAGCGACCGCATGTGTTCCCGCAATGGTTCGCTCAGCGGTTCCGCCCCGACAACAACGCGCTGCCACTGGGACAAGTTGCCGATCGTGCCCTTTTTTTTCAAGTCCAAAGCGGTTCGTAGCCAGTGAACCAGATACGAAGGAACGGCCGTCATCGTCGTAAAGCCGCCTTGGGCGAAGATCTCGATCTGGCGCTCGGTAGGAATCACGTGGCCGCCGAAGGTTTCAAATGTTGACGTTCCCGCGGCCGTCTTGGCCAACACCGGCGTAAAAAACGCCAAGTGCGGCGCGCCGGGGAAAACGTTCATCGTGCGATCGGTCCAGTCGAAGTAACGCTCTTGCGCATCACGGACCTTTGGAATAATCAATAGCGACGCCAACTCGGGCAGCACCCGGGTCAGATCAAAGTGTGTGTAGGTCGCCGGGGTCGGGTTGCCCGTCGTGCCGGTCGAAACGTGAAAGTGGACCGGCAACCATTCCATCAGCGCCCGGCGACGGACTTGCTCGCGAAACGTCGGTTGCCGCACAAGATGCGAATACTCGCGCGGACGGTTGAGTAGGGCCTGAAACACGTACTTCAAGATCTTGTCACGACCGAGCGGCGCGCTGTCGAAACCCTCTGGCGGCGGCGAGCCCGCCACGTTGGGGCGCAGGATAAAGGCCAAGGCGTCGTTGCGTAGTTCGTCTTTGCTCGTAATCGGAAGCCGGCGCAAATCATCTTCATTTCGCAAGCGGGAAAGATCGATCCCGGCTTCACGAAACTTGCGTCGATAAAACGGGTGATATGGCGCTACGTATCGCCGCAGATACCGAAACAGCCGCTGCAAGCTTCGCTGCCGCTGCTCGGAGGGGTCGAGATCGTAAAAGTTCACGTCCGACTCGCGGGAGAAGAGGCTTGCCGAAGAGTTCTCGCGTGGATCACTCGAAGTGCATTTCCAACGCGGCACGATTTTCGCTTTGAATCACCGCCCCAAGCCATAGATTTTCGGTCAAAACGTTCGTGGCAAAAAAGTCGGCCGTGCTCATCTTGTTGGCATAGAACCGCGCCTTTTCATCTTCGGCACACAGCGCGGCACGTGCCTTTTGTTGGTCGGCGTCGGTTTCATCGGTTTCAGCAACCATCGCGCAAAGACGCTCGTCGGCTACGTACGCCTGTTCCGCAAGCAGCCATGCAATCACGACGTTGCCGAACATCCGCAGGTACGAACTTGCCGAAAGCAGCGGATAATCGACGTCGCCCGACATCTGCCGCGCGGCGAAGCTCATCGTGGTTTGTTCCAGTTGGCCCTTGGCCTCTTCAAGCCGTCGGCAACAAACGGCCAACCTTGGGTTCTCCCGATGACGCTCGATGAACGTGCCAAGATCGGCCATCAGTTCCATAAACAGCTTGCCTTGCTGACGCCCGATCTTGCGTCCCAACAGATCGAGGGCCTGGACGCCGTTGGTGCCTTCGTAGATTGGTGCAATCCGCGAATCGCGCAGTAGTTGTTCGATGGGATAGTCTTTCAGGTAGCCGTGCCCGCCGAATGTCTGCAAGGCCAGATTCGCGGTCTCGAACCCACGGTCGCTGCAGTAGGCCTTGCAGATGGGAGTCAGCAGGTCGATGCGCCCGGCGCGCCGTTCTTTTTCCTCGGTGTCCGTGGCCTTCTCGGCAAGGTCGATGCACATGGCCGTGTAGAGCAACAGGGCTCGTCCTCCTTCGCAGTAGGCCTTCATCGTGGCCAGCATGCGGCGGACGTCCGGGTGACGCACGATCGGAACACGGGGCGCGTCGGGATCGCGAAAATTTTTCATCTCGACGCCTTGAATCCGCTCGCGCGAATATTCCAATGCGGCAAGATAAGCCCAAGACCCCAGCGCGACGCCTTGCAGTCCGACGCCCACACGCGCGCTATTCATCATGTCGAACATGATCCGCATGCCGGCGTTCTCTTCGCCGATCAGTTCGCCGAGACACTGGTCGTTGTCGCCGAAACTCATGGCGCAGGTCGGCGAACCGTGGATGCCGAGCTTTTCCTCGATCCCCACGCAGGTGACGTCGTTAAACGCAGCGGGGTTTCCCTGTTCATCCACGCGGTATTTCGGCACTAGGAACAGGCTCAAACCTTTGGTGCCCGCCGGCGCGCCTTCGACACGCGCTAGAACGAGGTGAATCGTGTTGTCCGTTAGGTCGTGCTCGCCGCCGGAAATGAAGATTTTTTGTCCGCGCAGATAGTATTTCCCGTCACGACGGTAGGCCGCCGTGTTGACATCACCGATGGCGGTGCCGGCGTGCGACTCGGTCAGGCACATGGTTCCCTGCCACTTTCCGCTGATCAGCGGCCGGGCGTACTTCCGCCGCATCTCGTCGGTGCCATGCTCCACAACGAGATTGGCCGCGGCGCGGGTCAAACCGGCCAGCATACTGAGCGAACAATTCGCGCCGACAAACATTTCGCCTAGCGCCGCTCCGACCGCGAACGGTAGCCCCTGACCGCCGTACTCGGGATCCGACGTCATGGCCAACCAACCGGCCTCGCCCTGTTTCTGGTAGGCTTCGTGAAACGCTTGGGGGGCGAAAACCTTGCCGTCCTCGAAACGGCATCCTTCTCGATCGCCAGGCGCGTTGGCCGGCGCAAGCACGTCGCGGGCAAAACGCAAGCCCTCGTTGAGCAACATTTCAACGTCGCTGGCTTCAAAGCTGTCGAAGGCCGGCAATTCGAAGAGGTTTTGCACTCGCAGGTGCTCGAACAAAACGAATCGCGTATCGTCGAGATCGTATAAAAATCGCTGATCTGCCATCCTGCAACTCGTATTCCCGGCAACCGGGCCGGCATCGAAAGGTTGAAGCCGAGGCGAACGTTCATTCTGATAAAAACAACTGGGTTTTAACGCACACCGTGGTTGTCGACAAGTCCGCCGAACCGTCACGCGACTCCACCACGTGTCAGCCAAACGAAGCACTAGCGTGGAGGCTTTGCGTTTTGCCGGAAAGGCGGCTTGCCGTCGGCTATAATCGAGCCTGATTGTCGCGATGGTCGGCGACGTGTTTTCATTAGAGGAAGCTGCAACCTTGGCCGGGTGAGCCGATTCCGCACGAGACTTTGGGGGGTTGTTTCGATGAGCATCGTCGACGAAACGTTGGAGCGGATTCGCGACTTCCCGCAGAAACTCGCGCCGCTGCGTGAGGAACTGTTGGCCAACGTGGTGCTGATCGGCCAGCTTTCCGCTCCGACGGGTGGCGAAACCCAGCGAGCCCAATTCGTCTTGGATCGCTTCGTCGAGAGCGGCGTGGATGAAGTCAGCGCCGACGATCTGGGCAACGCCGTCGGCCTGAAATACGGCAAACGGGGCCAACGCACGATCATGCTCGTCTCACACTTGGATACCATTTTCCCATCCTCCGTCGATCACAACATCGTGGTTCAAACCGATACGATTGCCGGGCCGGGCGTGGGCGACAATGCGTTGGGCGCGGCGGTGATTTCGATGATGCCCGATGTGCTGAAGACGTTGAACATTGAGCTGGATTCGAATCTGGCGTTGGTCGGAAGCGTGCGATCGCTGGGCCGCGGAAACCATGAAGGGATTCGCTATCAGCTTGACCATCTGGCCCGCCCGATCGACTATGGCATCGTGGTCGAAGGCATCCAACTCGGCCGGCTGAATTACTTTTCCATCGGCACAATTCGCGGAGATATTACCTGCACCGTACGGCCCGAGCCATCGCGGAGCTATGGATCGGAAAACGCGCTGGTTGTGTTGAATCACATCATCAATCGCATCTTGAACATCGCCACGCCCAAGCGTCCGTATACGCTGATCCGTTTGGGCAAGATGCGGGCAGGCGTCAGCTACGACACGGACCCCGATCTGGCCGAGTTGGGATTCGAGGTAATCAGCCACTCCGACGAGATGATTGAGCAGGTTCGCCGGGAGATCGAAGACATTGTCGCCGAGATGTCCGCGCGGCATGCCGTGGACGCTAAGTTGGATATCTTCTTTTCGCGGCAGGCGGGGGGAATCGCTTTTTCCCATCCGCTGGTCAAAACCGTGCTTGACGTCATGTCTTATCTAGAGATTCCGCCCGACCAGGGGCATAGCCCGTCGGAATTGTCGGAGTTTATTTCGCGTGGAATTCCAGCGGTAACGCTAGGAGTCACTCGCGGTGAAAAAAATACGAAAGAGCCGGACTACGTCGAAATCGCTCCGATTCTAACCGGAGTCGCTCAACTGGCCGGCGTTCTGCTGGCCGTCGATCGGGGGGCATATGATGAAACCTGAAACTTGGCTTCAAGAGCGAACCTTTCACCACGCCAGCTTTTGGGATCTTAAGAAGCTGGTCGAAGCAAAGGAGCGCCGGGGATTGAGCATTTCGCTCTGCCTGCCGACACTCAACGAGGAGCAAACGATCGGCAAGGAGATCGTCATCCTCAAATCAGAACTGCGAGACCGCTACCCGCTGTTGGATGAGATCGCTGTGATCGACTCGGGCAGCACGGACCGCACACGCGAGATCGCGGCTTCGTTCGGAGCCGACGTCTATCTGGCCTCGGAACATCTTCAGCAATATGGCGAACATCGGGGTAAAGGCGAAAACCTGTGGAAGGCGCTCTATCTGCTCAAGGGCGACATCATTGTTTACGTCGATACGGACATCGCGAACATTCATCCGCGTTTTGTCTACGGCTTGGTCGGCCCGCTGATCAACGACCCTCAGATTCAATATGTCAAGGCGTTCTATGACCGACCGTTGGCGTTTTCCCAGGGCTTGCGTCCCACCGGGGGAGGCCGGGTTACCGAAATTTTGATTCGCCCGTTGTTCTGTCTTTTCTATCCCGAGCTCGCTTTTATCCTGCAACCGCTTTCTGGTGAATATGCCGGCCGGCGATCGATTCTAGAGCGTATCGCGTTTCCCGTCGGCTATGGTGTCGAGACCTCGATGTTGATCGACATCTACGCGCAGCTGGGGTTGGATGCGTTCGCCCAAACGGATCTTGATCGCCGCGTTCACCGCAACCAGGAAACCGTGGCGTTGGGGCGCATGGCTTTCGGCGTGTTGAAGACTTTTCTTTCACGGTTGACGCAGCAGCAGAAGGCGGTTTTCCATGACGCGGCATCAAACATCATGCGGCAGTTCGAAACCACCGAGGGACGATACCAACAGGTGGAGTATGTCATTGAAAGCCTCGAACGGCCGCCGATGATCGAAATTGAGGAATATCGCCAGAAGTTTCATCCCGAGCCGCAGGAAGTCTGAGCAGTGAACCGGCTGGCGATCCTGCATTACCATCTCAACCGCGGCGGGGTAACGCGTGTTATCGCCAACCAGCTCACCGCGCTTGACGCGGCCCTGGACGGAAACGCCTCTTGGCAGGTGTTGCTTGTTTACGGAGGGCGCGATCAAGGATGGTCCGGCGACTTAGCCGCCCGCTGTCCTTCGCTCGATTTGCGGCTTGTCGAATTGCCGGCCCTCGATTACGACAAAGCCGGTACGGTCGGCGAGACGGATTTGTCAGCGCAACTGAACGACGTACTTGCGCAACACGGCTTTGCTCCGCCGCAAACCATCATCCATGTCCACAACCATTCACTCGGTAAAAACCTGGCGCTGCCAGGCGCGTTGATCCGGCTGGCCGAAGCGGGATTTGGCTTGCTGCTGCAAATTCACGATTTTGCCGAAGACTTTCGGCCGGCAAACTATCGCCGCATGCTCGATGCCGAAGCCTCGCCGTCGCACGGCAGGCTGGCCGAACAGCTTTATCCACAAGCCCCGCGCGTGCATTACGCGGCGCTCAATGATCGTGATCTGGCGATTCTACGCGGCGCCGGAGTCGATGAAAGCCGCTTGCACCTGTTACCCAACCCCGTGTTGCCGGTCGAGGAATTGCCGACCAAAGCGGTCGCCCGGGCAAAGTTGGCCGAGCGATTTGGGGTTTCGGCGGAGCGCGCTTACGTGCTCTACCCGGTGCGCTGCATTCGCCGAAAGAACCTCGGCGAAATGTTGTTGTGGTCACTCCTTTCCGCTGGCGAGGCGACATTTGCCTGTACTTTGCCACCGCTGAACCCGGACGAGCGCCCCACCTACGAGCGGTGGAAAACGCTCGCCAAACGGCTGAAGCTCTCCTCGGTTTTTGAAGTCGGCAGCGAGGGGGCACTCAGTTTCGCCGAGAATTTGGCCACGGCAGATATGCTGATCACGACCAGCTTAGCCGAAGGCTTCGGCATGGTTTTTCTGGAAACGTGGTTGGTTGGCCGACCACTCATCGGGCGTGATCTGCCGGAGATCACGCCCGATTTCCGCCAACATGGAGTGCGGCTCGACACGCTTGCACCCCGCTTCGAGATCCCGGTCGACTGGGTCGGGCTCGAAACGTTTCGCGAGATGATCGAAACTTCTTATCGTAACGTGCTGGCAGCCTATCATCGGCCCGTGCCGGAGTCGCATTGGCTTTCCGCGTGCCTTGATGAAAAGATCCGCGACGGCAACATCGACTTCGGCGACCTTGACGTCGCGTTGCAAGTGCGCGTGATCGAACAAGTTGCCGAGGATTCGTCGAATCGCGAGCGGCTCATCGAGTTGAATCCTTGGGCCAAAGAGGCGCTTGGCCGCCGCGCCGCGGACTGGCGCCCCCTGGTGACGCAAAACGCCGAGGCCGTTGAACGAAATTATTCCATACTGCCTAGCGGCCGGCGGTTGCTCGAAGTTTACCAAGCCGTGGCCGCTACGAAAGAAACCTCTTTATCGAGGCCGCCGATGGCCAATGCCGCGGCGATACTCGATGCGTTTCTCGACATACGCCGCTTCCAACCGTTGCGGATTCCCTAACCCTACAGCGCTATGCCAGTAAGAATCAAATCACCGCCGAGACGCCGAGAAACCAGCAAAAAAACGCGCGTTTTTTTCCGTTTCGGTTCGATAAGAAGAATTAGTCGATCCTCTCGCCGCTGAGTTTAGTCCAGGCATGACACAACCGTTTGCCTTGCTTCTGCTTAGACTCCGCGTCTCGGCGGTTCAACTTGGCGCTGTGGTACTAAATGGTCCACGATTATCTTGAAATCCTGCGGCGTCATGCCGCGCCGCTGACACCGCTTCCCACGGGTGAGAGCGACCGCTTCGGTCGACTGGAAAAAATCCATGACGTTCTGTTTGACGTTTACGGCACGCTGTTCATCAGTGCCAGCGGCGACATCGGCACTTTGCGTCAAGCGGCCAAAGGCCCGGCGTTTATCTCGGCCCTGAAAGCCGTGGGATGTGAAGTCCGCGTCGAGGGCGCCGATGGGATTCGCCGGCTGTTGGCTGAAATCCAGCGCCGCCACGCCGCCTTGCGCGATCAAGGTATTGAGTATCCCGAAGTGGACATCGCCCACGTCTGGCAGTCACTCGTCGAGCGGCTTCGGAGTGAAGGTTTGCTGAACGGAAAAGTTTTCGACAACAAACGCCTGGCCATCGAGTACGAGGCTCGGACGAACCCGGTTTGGCCGATGCCGGGCGTACGGCGTTGTTTATCCGAATTGCACGAGCGAGGATTGCTGCTGGGAATCATCAGCAACGCGCAGTTTTTCACGCCGCTATTGTTTCCGGCGCTGCTGAAAAAAACCACCCACCAATGGGGGTTTGATTCCGCCCTGGAACAGTACTCTTATCGCCACGGGCATGCCAAACCGGGCGAGTTCTTGTTCCGCGCGGCGGCCAATATCTTGCTCAGGCGAGGGATTTCTTCGCGGCAAGTTCTGTATGTAGGGAACGATATGCTCAACGACATCTGGCCGGCCGATAAGGTAGGATTTCAAACCGTACTGTTCGCCGGTGATGCTCGAAGTCTGCGGCGCCGCGACCACGAGCCTCGCATTGCCGGGCTGGAGCCGGATGCGGTCTTGACGAATCTGGCACAACTGCCCGATCTTATACCACCGTGATGAACAGAGCCGCGAGGTTCGGCCGCGATTCAGAGGCATATCAAAACGCGTTTGAATCGTGTCAGCTTCGCACGATATCCTCTTGACGGGAAATTTTTTATCTGCCGTATTGACCAACGTTCGCTACCAACCAAGACGACTCAACCATGCCATCGCGGAACATCGGTTTCGTTTCGACCCGCTTCGCCGGGACCGACGGGGTCTCGCTCGAAAGCGCCAAGTGGGCCCGGCTGCTCTGGGATCACTCGCACGTCAGCCATTGGTATGCCGGCAAGCTGGACCGCGAACCGTCGACCAGCATGGTGGTTCCCGAGGCCTATTTTTATCACCCTGACAACGTGACGATCAACGAGTTGGTCTTCGGGCGTCGCCGACGCACACCGGAGTTGACGCGGCGCATCTACGACATGTCGGACTATCTAAAGAAATCGCTCTATAATTTTGTCGAGAAGTTTAAGCTTGACATTCTGATCGTGGAAAACGCGTTGTGCATTCCGATGCACCTTCCGCTGGGTCTGGCGCTAACGCATTTTATTGCCGAGACCGAGATGCCGACGATCGCGCATCACCACGACTTTTACTGGGAGCGTTCTCGTTTTTCAGTCAATGCGGTCGGCGATTTGTTGGCAATGGCTTTTCCGCCGGCGCTACCTTCGATTCAACACGTCACGATCAATTCCGCGGCCCAACAAGACCTTTCCTGGCGCAAGGGCGAATCGTCGGTGCTGGTGCCCAATGTGCTGGATTTCGAGACGCCGCCGCCCGAGGCGGATCAATACGCGCTCGATTTCCGCGAAGCCATCGGGATTGCCGAGGACGACATCCTCTTCTTACAGCCTACAAGGGTCGTTCCCCGCAAGGGCATCGAACATGCCATCGCCTTGCTGGCGCAACTAAAGAACCCACGTTGTAAGCTGGTTGTCACGCATGCCTCGGGCGATGAAGGGATCGAGTATCAAGATGCCCTAACCGAGTTGGCTGCCGACCACGGCGTCGATTTGCGGTTCGTTCATACACGGGTCGGCGAAACACGCTCGACCGACGCCACGGGTCAGAAAACGTACTCGTTGTGGGACGTCTATCATCACGCGGATATCGTCACGTATCCGAGCCTCTACGAAGGCTTCGGCAACGCGTTGCTCGAAGCGTTTTATTTCCGCAAACCGGTGCTGGTCAACCGCTACAGCATCTTTGTCGCCGATATCGAACCCAAGGGTTTTCGCGTCATCACGATGGACGGTTACATTACGCGTAAAGTCATCGAGAAGGTGAACCGCGTCATCGAAGACAGCAAGTATCGCGAGGAGATGGTCAACCACAACTATGAACAGGGCAAAGCGTTTTTCAGCTATTCCGTTCTCCGCCGCAAACTGAGAAGCCTGGTCAGCAACATCACCGGCACCGAGGGTTGGTAAACCGATTTGCCGGTCGTCCGAGAAGGATTGTCGACATGGCCCTTGATCCGGCGCTTCGCAAGCGGTTGAGGCAGTATCTTGTTCGATTGTATGGCCCACGAGCAGACAACGCGCTCGCCAAACTGTCTGCCGTTCTCGAACGTCACACACGAACCGCCCATCCGGCGGGCGCGTGGTGTCAGCGCGACGTGGTGCTGATCACCTACGGCGATCAGGTGCGGTGCGATGAAAAAAAACCGCTGGCTTGCCTGCACGAGTTTCTCATCGAAAGCGGCCTGACCCGCGTTGTGAACTATGTACATCTGCTACCGTTCTTTCCCTATTCATCGGACGACGGTTTCGCGGTGATCGACTACCGCACGGTCGACCCGCGACTGGGCACCTGGGACGACGTTCATCGCCTGGCACGCGACGTCGGCTTGATGTTCGATCTGGTGTTGAACCACGTCTCGAGCCAAAGCGCTTGGTTCAAGGCGTATCTCGCAGGCGATCCGCGCCACGAGCATTATTTTATCGAAGTCGATCCGCATGCTGATTTGCATCGCGTCGTGCGTCCCCGCAGTTCGCCGTTGCTTACGCAGTTCAAAACGTCTCGTGGCACGCGGGCGGTTTGGACGACGTTCAGCGCGGATCAGGTCGACCTGAACTACGCTCACCCCGACGTATTGGTCGAGATGGTCGACGTCCTGCTCGAGTATGTGCGTCACGGAGCAAAGATCATCCGGCTCGACGCGATTGCCTATCTGTGGAAGCAAATCGGCACGTCGTGCATTCATTTGCCCCAGACCCACACCGTGGTCAAGCTGCTGCGCTATGTCCTCGATGCGGTCGCGCCGGGGACATGGCTACTAAGCGAAACCAACGTTCCCCACGCGGAGAACATCAGCTATTTCGGCGACGGCGACGAGGCGCATCTGGTCTATCAGTTCAGTTTGCCGCCGCTGCTGCTCGATGCCGTGTTGAGCGGTGATGCACGGCCGCTGAAACGATGGCTGTCCACGCTGAATGAGTCGATTCCCGGCACGTCGTTTTTCAACTTCACCGCGTCGCACGACGGCATCGGCGTGCGACCGCTCGAAGGTCTGGTGAATAAATCGCGAATCGATGATTTAGCACGCCGCGTTCGCGACTTAGGCGGCAAGGTAAGCATGCGGCAAAACGACGACGGCTCACAGAGCCCTTATGAATTGAACATCACCTACTTCGCCGCTCTGGGCGGATCGGATCTGACCCCCGAAATCCATGTGCGACGGTTCATGGCCACGCAGCTTGTGATGCTTTCATTGCGAGGGATCCCGGGCATTTATTTTCATAGTCTCACCGCCACGCCGAACGACCTTGAAGGCATGCGGCGAACTGGTCACGCAAGATCAATCAATCGGCGAAAATTTCGTCGCGACGAGTTGCAGGCCATCCTTCGGGCCGAGGGTACGCCGCCGAAGATGGTCTTTGACGAGTACCGGCGGGTTCTGGCTGTCCGTATCGCGCAGCCGGCCTTCCATCCCGAGGCGTCGCAGAGCGAAGTGCGGCTCGACCATCCGGCGCTGCTGGCTTTTCAGCGAATGAGCCTCGATGGCAAGCAAAAAATCTTGGTGTTGGCCAACTTTGCCCCGCAAGCCGAATCGGTTGAACTTGCGCCGCTGGGGCTCGCCGCCAAGGGCCTGGACTTGCTCTCCGGTGCGTCGCCCACCGGAGGAACGTTTCAACTGGCGCCGTATCAGGTGGCATGGCTGGAGATCGGCACGTAGCCGACCTCAAGGCGTGTTGGGGGGCTGCTTATCCGGCTGAAGTCGGATCGTACGCATGGATCCGCGCGGTATCCGCCCGGCCATGGGCAGCCCTGCCACGACCGCTGTGTTGGCACAAAGGGTTTCGGTGGCCTTGCAACTTGCCCGCTCAAATTGGCAAACATACTCGGTGAATAAAAGAAGGGCGCGGTAGCTGAAGAAACAGCCACCGCGCCCGTTTGCATGAGCCGAAATCTTTGAGAACCCCTTTACCAAGAACTCCTATTCGCACTTTCACCGGCGATCTTCATGCCACGTTGTCGGCAATGGCCGATCGTTTCTTCGCCGCACGCCGCCGACGGACGAGCATGCCCCCGCCACAAAAGGCCATCGCCGAGAGCAACAGGCTGCTCGGCTCGGGAACCGTTTCCGCCCTGACGCTGAACTCGAAGTTGTCGAGGAACGATTTCTCGAGACCGGCTTGGACCTGTCCATTGCTCGGGTCGGTGTGAGTGCGGAAGTAGAGGAAGTCGAGCATCGAAAACCCATTCGTGAATGATGCCCCGGATGCGATCACCGTGGGCGTATTGCCTGCGTCGAATTCCTTCGTGGCCAGATTGGCGTCCTTGGTCCAAGTCAGGTCGTACGTCTGGTTAATCATGTCCAACGCGATCTCAAGATGATCAAACCGGCCCGAGGTCCAGTTGACGGCTTGGCTGTTGTACGTGCTGCCGTCGATGTACGTCAATCGTGCGCGGTTGGCATTGCCGGGATCATGGTCGCTGAAGCCGATGGTCGCCCCGGGGGCCGCGTCGGTCCCGCCGAAGCTTAACGAAAAGGCCGGCACGTCGTTGAAGACCGTGTCGAAGCCGCTGCCCGGGATGACCGTCCCACCCGGGCAAATGTCGAAGCCGATCGTCGCCGATTGCAGCGGAGTGCTCGGCGAGATGCCCAGATCGTCGACGCCCACTCCATAGCGGACCGTCATGTCGAACGAACCATCCGTGCTGGGTGCAATCGCTCGGACCGCCAGTGCGAAGGGGGCCACGTTGGCACCGCCAGAACCGTAACCATGCTGACTGATGTACTGCGCGTCGGCCCCGGCATTGCTGGAGCCGGTCAACTCCACCCAACGCCCGGTGTTGTACTGCGAGGGGATGAAGGAGGCACCGGTTTGCCCGGCGTCGTAGGACCAGACGTCCTGTGGGAAAGGGCCGGCATAACCGTTGGCCGTTTCAAAGCCACCCAGTTCGGCCATCGCGGAACGGCCAACGACAAGCGAAAACAGAGCGGCGACAACCATGAGCGAGATCGATTTAAGCCGTCGCCGAGCAACGCCGGAATGGCTTGTCTTGGCGTGTGCCGTGCGAAGCCGACGCCGAGTCAGTAGCGGCAGGCCAAGAAGACCGAGAATAGTCATCACGGTGGTGCTCGGTTCGGGCACGGCTACCGGATTCGCCAGAATGCTGGCGTTCGACAACGGATCACCACTTGACGATACCGAGAAGGCACCGACCGAGCCCAGGACGGGAAAGGGCGGTGTTGATGCCGGCGCGATGAAATTGGCCACCATGAACGTCCAGGCTTCGCCCGGTTCGAAAATAAGGTTGCCGTTATCACCCGCCACAAGATTCGCGTTGCTTCCAAGGTTGTCGATCTTGAAAGCATCGGTAAACCCAGGCGCCGTTAGATCAGAAACGCTGCCGTCGGCATTGCCGATAAGCGTGCCTTCATCGGCGACAAAAAAGAGATCGACCCAACTGTTCGGCGAGACATTCGTAATCGTGACGGCAAAGTCGTTCGCGATCCCATCGTCTCCGACGCAGACCACTTTGCCCGGATCGATACGAACATCAAGCCCTTCGTCGATTGGAAAACCACTGAGGACATTTCCAAGCTCGTGGGACAGCGTGGTCTGCGGGTGAAAGTCACATCGCGGATCGTCCACAAAAATCCCCTGTACGGGAACCGCATGGGCCATGTTGGCTGCCAGCGTCAAGCACAAGAAGCTCATCGTCATCGCTACGTTTCGTTGAAGTGTCATCTCAGTATCTCCCGGTGTGAGTGTTTTTTATTTCAGTCGTGTTAACTTGGTTTCTCGCTGAGCGCAGTCGATGTTTCGGTTCGACGACGTCTCTCGTAAAGTCGTACGGTCTCATGTCTCTTGGCTGTCATGCACAGCCTCCACACTGCGTCTGACGAACCGATGTTGCCTGCCGCTTCTCGGGTTTCTCTGTGCCCTGCGTGATTGTCGTGGCGAAGTTCCATGGCCCACGAAGGCCGTTAGCATGGAAACATGTGGAACAAATTAAGTTTCAACACGCTCCAGCACCGTGTACGGCTCGGTCGAATGAATTGGCCGGCCCAGCCGCGGAAGCCCATTTACCGTCCGGGAGGGCCGCGGTCCGAGCTGCGCAATTCGTCGACTTCTTGCCATGGCAACGAAGAAGCGATCGGCGAGCAGACTGACTTTGCTTCCTCGCGAGATGGTTCCGCAACCGTGGTCGCCCACGGCATCGGTCGGTTCTTTCGCAAAGCTGACACGTGCCGTACGAATTGCGCCATCCGCTCGGAGTTGAGCGGCCTACAGACATACATCGTGGCCCGATTCAGCATGGCCCGCCGCTCGTCCTCTGGCCGGTATGTTTGCCCTACCAAGCAGATGGGCGTTCGTCTTTCTCGCTGGCGAAATAGGCGCAGTGCATCGAATCCGTTCATGTCTGGTAGCTCGACGGCGATGAGCAACGCCACGCTTGTCCGCATTCTCGCGGATCGCAGCGCGCTGGTTGCGTCGCGGTAGGTATGCCATTGCAAGCCGTCGGTCGAAGTGAGCTCTCGCAGTCGTGCGTAGACGTCCGCGTCGGGATCAAGGACGAGCACCGTATCGAGCGGCTTGATATCGGTCTTCATGCGATGGGCTCCTTCGTCGCGAGTGCCGTGGTTCGTGGTGACGTCGACTTAGTTTTTCCGTGTAATGACTAAAGCATCACGCGTGCCAAACCGCACCACTTCAGCCGCGAGTTTCGGCCTAAGTGAGGAGTCTGTCGTGACTAACGAAGACCAGAAAAATCTCGCCACGCGCGGCGGCACGTCTCGCGTGAGAAGGCACGACGTTCGTGCCACGGGGATCGCGCGGGGGCGAACAATTTCTCTAAGGGTTCGCGCGGAAACGCGCTGGAAAATTGCGTGCCGGAGCACAATTTATTCCAGCTATCGCGAGGGCAAGACGGTCGTCCGCGTACCGAACAAGAACGCCCAAGCTGCCGGGCGTCGCTATCCTACAGCGTTCGGTAATGAACCGGCAGACCCATGGCTGAGTCGCGGATCCACCCGTACCGATCGTTGGCGCTTCTGCAAAGCGCGGGCACCCGGCACGAAGCATGAGAATGGGCCGGGCGTTATGAAAAGAAGAGCGACCACGAACTACAGCAGTCTTGACGGCCTATTGCAACCGATCGATCGCTAGTGCGGTTTTGTAGAGATGGTTGGCCAATTGGATTCGCCCCGCAAGCTATTCTGGCCGCCGGCAGCGTGTGCCGAGCGGG
>Ga0114931_10003868_pt1 | contig 18831 bp, 18 predicted proteins | sample 2SBtaG_FD_89579 | JGI IMG/M metagenome (GOLD analysis project Ga0114931, IMG submission 89579) | Deep subsurface microbial communities from Kolumbo volcano to uncover new lineages of life (NeLLi) - 2SBTROV14_V59a metaG | ecosystem: Environmental > Aquatic > Marine > Volcanic | place: Kolumbo...
CGAATGCTCCCTCGCCTCAAACCCATCGCAATGAAAGAACGTATCTCCATGATTTTCATTGAGCGCGGGCAGATCGATGTCCTCGATGGCGCTTTTGTGGTGGTGGACAAAAACGGTGTGCGGGCCCACATTCCTGTCGGCAGAGTCTGTGCAGTTAGCTGTGTAAACGCCAATTCATGATTGAAAATTCAATTCGCCATCGTGCTGAATGGCAAACTGGTTAAGCGCATTTTTCCAGTCTCTGACCGGGCGTTTCCAACGTTTCGATGCCTCCATTGCTGAAAGATACACCACTTTGAGTGCCGCCGTGTTACTCGGAAAAAGTTTCCGTTTGCGCACGGATTTTCGGATCACGCTGTTCAATGATTCGATCGCGTTGGTCGTGTAAATCACTTTGCGGATCTCCGGCGGGTAATCGAAAATCGTGATCAGGTTCGGCCGGTGCACGCCTACGGGCCGACCGAGATATACGGACACAAAGAGTTCCACACGCACGTGGGGATGAACCAGGAGAAATCAAGATGAACCAAAGGTTTGAAGATTTTTCCTGACTTACCTCACGGCCGGTGAGCTGTCGCCAGATACTCATGTGACTGCATCTCTGACAGTCGGCTGATGGTGCGTTCGAATTCCCGCTTAAGCCGCTGCCCCGTGTAGAGACGGTCGATCGGCGCCGCGGCCGCAATAATCAGGTTGACCCGCCGGTCGTAGAATTCATCGACGAGTGCGATGAAGCGTCGGGCCTCGTCGTCTTTACGGTGGTCGAGTACCGGCAGACCCGACACGATGACGGACTGAAAGCTGCGTGCGAGTTCAATGTAATCGTCCTGGCTGCGCGGGCCGGCGCACAGTGCGGCGAAATCGAACCAGGCGATACCGTCGGCACGGCGGCGAAACGGAATCTCACGGCCGTGTATCTCGATTGCCTGATCGACGGTACCGGGTTCGGGCGCGATGCGCTCAAAACTTTTTAACAGGTTGCGCATCGTATTGTCATCGAGCGGCGAGTGGTAAATTTCCGCCTGTTTCAGCACGCGCAGACGAAAATCAGTCGTTCCGGCGACATGGCATATTTCGGTATGGCGATTGAGCAACTCGATGGCGGGCAGAAACCGCTGACGCTGCAGTCCGTTGCGATATAAATCGTTTGGAGCAATATTCGAGGTCGCCACCAGGGTCACGCCACGGCGAAAGAGGCTGCTCAACAACCGGCCGAGAAGCATTGCATCGGCAATATCGGCGACGAAGAACTCGTCAAAGCAGATGACGCGGGCACGTCTGGCCAGGTCTTCGGCAACGATTTCGAGCGGGTCTTCGCGGTGGCTCAGATGCTTGAGCCGGCTGTGCACATGGTACATCAGCCGATGGAAATGCTGACGCAGCTTCTGCTCGAACGGCAGGCTGTCGAAGAACAGGTCCATGACGAAGGTCTTGCCGCGCCCGACGCCGCCCCAGAGATAGGCGCCTTGCACGAACGGTTGCGCACGATTTGAGAGCAGGGGTTTGAACAAGCGGGGCAGCGCACGGCGGATTGGCCGGGCGCTGAGCAGTTCGCTGCGCACGCGATCCAGCAGCGTTATGGCCTTGAGTTGCGCGGTATCAGCGGTAAATCCATGTTCATCCAGCGCTTCCAGGTAGCGATCGTGCAGATTCATCCGGTAACTGTACCGTACAATACATATCGGGTGCGGCACGGAACCGGCAACAGAGAGTACGGAATATGTCTGAACGAGAATCCATGGAATTTGACGTCGTGATCGTCGGCGGCGGGCCGTGCGGACTCGCCGCTGCCTGCCGGTTGATGCAACTGGCCGGTGAAGCGGGTCGGGAACTGAATGTCTGCCTGGTCGAAAAAGGGTCGGAGATCGGCGCGCATATCCTGTCCGGCGCCCTCTTCGAGTCGCGCCCGCTCGACGAATTATTCCCGGACTGGCGCGAACGCGACGCACCGGTGACGGTGCCGGTTGCCGACGACGCCGTGCACTTCCTGTCCGGCGACAGCGGGTCGCTGAAAGTGCCGGAATTTTTCGTTCCGAAACCGGCGCGTAATCACGGCAATTACATTATCAGCCTCGGTGAATTGTGCCGCTGGCTGGGCGATCAGGCCGAGACACTCGGGGTCAATATCTTTCCCGGATTTGCCGCATCCGAAGTGCTGTACGAATCAGGCCGTGTCGTCGGTGTGGCAACCGGCGACATGGGTCGTGATGCCACGGGTGCGCCGAAGCCGACCTTCGAACCCGGTTATGAATTGCGGGCGCAATATACCTTGTTCGCGGAGGGTTGCCGCGGCAGCCTCGGCAAATCGCTGATGGCCGGGTACGATTTGCGCGAGCATTGCGACCCGCAGCACTACGGTATCGGCATCAAGGAGATCTGGGCCGTCGATCCGGACCGGCACCACGAAGGGCGGGTCGATCACACATTCGGCTGGCCGCTCGAGAATGCCGAAGGCGGCGGGTTCGTGTATCACGCCAAAGACAACCAGGTTTATCTGGGACTGATCGTCGCCTTGAATTACAGCAACCCCTATCTGGATCCTTTCGGCGAGTTTCAGCGCTGGAAACACCATCCGGTTGTCCGTCGCACACTCGAAGGCGGAAAGCGCATCGCGTACGGCGCCCGTGCGGTAAACAAGGGCGGCCTGCAGTCATTGCCGAAACTCGTTTTCCCCGGGGGTCTGATGGCCGGTTGCGAAGCCGGGTTTCTGAACGGCGCCAAGATCAAGGGGTCGCATACGGCCATGAAGACCGGCATGCTCGCCGCCGAGTCGATGTTTGCCGCCATCTCGTCCGGTGGAGATGCGCCGCCCGTTCTCGATGATTACGAAGAACGGGTGCGCGCTTCATGGGTGTACGAAGAGCTGCATCGCGGGCGTAACTTCGGTCCGGCCATCAAAAAATTCGGCACGTTACTGGGCTCGGCCTTTATCTGGATCGATCAGAATATTTTCAGCGGTCGACTGCCGTTCACCCTGCATAATTTGCAGCCGGATCATGAATGCCTGGAAAAAGCGGCGGATGCCGTTCCGATCGCCTATCCGAATCCCGACGGGGTCATCAGTTTCGACCGGCTGTCTTCGGTTTTTCTGTCGAGTACGAATCATGAGGAAAACCAGGTTTGCCATCTGCACCTGAAGGACCCGGACGTGCCGATCAAATACAATCTGCCCGAATACGACGAACCGGCGCAGCGTTATTGTCCGGCAGGCGTGTATGAAATTGTGCGTGACGACAGTGGGGAGCCCCGTTTCCAGATCAATGCACAGAACTGCGTGCATTGTAAAACCTGCGATATCAAGGATCCGTCGCAGAATATCGAGTGGGTCGTACCCGAAGGGGGAGGCGGGCCGAATTACGCCGGTATGTAGTCCGGCTGCCGTTCGCGTCAGTCTGTCTCAAGGGCAACGGCGACGGCCTCGCCGCCGCCGATGCACAAGGCAGCGATACCGCGTTGTCCGCCGCGGTTGCGCAGCGCATGAATCAGCGTGGTCATGATCCGTGCGCCGCTGGCACCGAGCGGATGGCCCAGGGCGCAAGCGCCGCCGTTGACATTGACCCGGGCGTGGTCGAGGCCGATGTCCGTCATGGCGGCCATCGTGACGCAGGCGAAGGCCTCGTTGATCTCGTAAAGATCGACTTCGTCGGGCGACCAGCCGGTCTGTTCAAGCAGTTTGTTGATTGCCGTCACCGGGGCGGTCGTGAACCACTCGGGTGCATGCGAGTGCCCGGCATGGCCGACGATGCGTGCCAGCGGTTTCAGGCCGCGTCGCCCGGCTTCGCTGTGCGACATCAATATCAGCGATGCGGCGCCATCGGCAATCGTCGACGACGTTGCAGCCGTCACCGTTCCGTCTTTCGAGAATGCCGGGCGCAGCGTCGGAATCCGTTCGATATCGGCCCGAAAGGGCTCCTCATCCGTTTCCACGGTGGCCTGTTTTTTGCGGTGCATGACCGTGACCGGCGCCAGTTCGTCGGCAAAAGCGCCGTTGCGGGATGCGGCAATGGCGCGCTTGACCGATTTGATGGCAAACGCATCCTGCGCCTGGCGGCTGAATGCGTAGCGTTGCGCGGTCTGCTCGGCGAAGTGACCCATCATGTCGCCCGAATAGGCATCCTGCAAACCGTCGAAAAACATATGGTCGATGATTTCCTGGTGGCCCATGCGATAACCCGAGCGGGCTTTTGGCAGCAGGTACGGCGCGTTGCTCATGGACTCCATGCCGCCGGCGAGAATAATCTTTGCGGAACCAGCCAAAATCATGTCGTGCGCGAGCATGGCCGCTTTCATGCCGGAACCGCACACTTTGTTGATCGTCATACAGCCGACGTGGTCGGGCAGGCCCGCTGCCAGCGCCGCCTGGCGAGCGGGCGCCTGGCCGATGCCGGCCGGCAGCACGCAACCGATAATGGCTTCATCGATGGTCGCGACATCGATGCCGGTATCGTCGATGCAGGCCCGGGTCGCTGTGGCGGACAGGCTCGGAGCGCCGGCCGGACTCAGCGTTCCCTGGAAGGCGCCGAGCGGTGTGCGGCGGGCGGCAACAATAACGACAGATTCTGTGTGGGTGTTCATGCGAGTCGGTTTTTCTGCAGTGGTGAATTCAGAGTCCGGTAAAAGCGATGTGCGTTTGCTGCGCAGTGCAACAGACCGGCATTATGCGTTCCGCAGCGCGTTCCGCCAAGGATCGATGCCTATTGCGCCGTATCCGGTTCATTCAGATCCTCCAGAATGCTGTGACGGCAGGCTTGCATCAGGTCGCGGGGAGAGGGTTCGCGCCCCGGGCCGATCGCCGGCTTGATAATGACTTCCAGCAAGGCCGGTACCGGCAGCCGCCGGTTTGCCGGCAGCATGTCCCGGCTGCCGCGTATGACGACCGGGACGAGCATCAGATGGCCCCGGATCGCCGCTGCAAATGCGCCGTTGCGGAATCGTCGCAGTCCTGGCTCGCCTCGGAACGTGCCTTCCGGGAAGAAGGCCATTGACTGGTCGGTCGCGGCGGCCTGGAAGATGCGCCGCGCATCGATAGCGCTGCGCTGCAGATCGAAGCGATCGACGAATTCCGAACCGATGCGACGCAGCAGAAAGCCGGCCAGCGGTACGCGGGACATTTCGTGCTTGATGACGAAACTGAAGCGTGGTGGCAGGACTGCCGTCAGGATGATGCCGTCGAGGTTGCTCGCGTGATTTGCGACCACGATGCACCGTTCGGCCGGCAGGTTTTCATACCCGCTGACACGCGGTGTGACACCCGTCACAAAAAGAATCAAAGCGGCAGCTTTTTGCACGATGGCTCGCCGGTTGCGCAGGCCCGGCGTCACGGCCAGCAGGCAAATGGTCGGAATGATGACCGCGATAAACGTGATCCCGAAAAATAGCCCGTAAATTCGGCGACTTACAGCATGCAAAACGGGTGACACCGGGGCGGTTCTGTTAACTCAATCTTTATGTAATCCATTGATACTTTTTGTGAAATCTATCACGGCCATCGGCAAGCAGGCGGCACATACTTGCCGCCAGCCTAACCCGATTTGCAGTCGTTGAGGAGGTCAACGGCGACGACAGGTAATGCTGACCGAGGGCATGCGGCACCGACCGGAGGAATTATCGGCGCTTGCATGAGGAAAGTTCAATCCCGCTGGTCTCCAGGCGAACGTTCCGGAACGCCAGGGAGTCCAATTGGATTGCTGATAGGGACCTATCTGAAGTAATGTCACATAATTCAGTCAAAGTCGTGGCCGGAGCCGGCTCCGAAAAAACAGCGCCCGAGGCGATTATCGACAAGTTTCTCGATACGATCTGGATGGAGCGTGGCCTTTCGGTCAATACGCTCGGTGCCTATCGTGCCGATCTGATGGTATTGAAGCGCTGGCTTGCGAAACGGGATATCAGCCTTATTTATGCGACCCGCGCAGACTTGCTGGCTTTTATCGCCTGGCGCGCCAAAGAAGGTGCCAAACCCAGGTCAACGGCGAGACAGCTTTCGAGCTTTCGGCGGTTTTACCGGTTTCTGCTGCGCGAAGGCGTCATCGGTGAAGACCCGACGCTGAAGATCGACATGCCGAAAATCGGCCGTTCTCTGCCTCGATCACTCAGCGAAACCGAGGTGAATGCCCTGTTGGCGGCGCCCGACACGCATGACCCGCTCGGTCATCGAGACCGGACGATGCTGGAGGTCCTGTATGCCACCGGATTGCGCGTGACCGAATTGATCAATCTGAAACAGAGCGAGATCAACCTGAACCAGGGCGTCCTGCGTGTCAGCGGCAAGGGCGAGCGCGAGCGCCTGATTCCGATCGGCGACGAGGCCCAGGACTGGCTGCGCGAATTTTTGGCCGGTCCGCGCATCGAAATTCTTCTCGAACGCCAGACCGATTATCTGTTTCCGACCCGCAGGGGCGACCGGATGACCCGGCAGGCATTCTGGCACATCATCAAGCGCTACACGAAGAAGGCGGAGATCGAGGGTAAATTATCGCCCCACACGCTGCGCCACGCCTTTGCCACGCACTTGTTGAACAACGGCGCCGATTTGCGGGTCGTGCAGATGCTGCTCGGTCACAGCGACCTGTCGACAACGCAGATCTACACGCATGTTGCCCGGGTGCGCATGAAGGAATTGCACGCGCAGCATCATCCGCGCGGCTAGGTTCGGGGCGCTGCGGACAGGGCCCGGATTCGTTCCGGTATTATGTCAGCATGCTAATATGCCGTCGCCGCGAAACAGCCCGGTCGATGGAACCCGGATGCAGTGACGCGGTCCAACTCCTGGTATTGGCCTGTATTGGAACCGGAACATGACATTGAAACGAACCGCGTGCCTTTTCGCATCCACGGTCTTGCTGTTATCGGGGGCTGTTCTCGGTGCCCCCGACTCCGAGAACGTCAGTGCGGCTGACCACAGCAAGATCCTGGAAGTATTTCCCGAACTTTCGGCCGGTTCGATCAGGCCGTCACCGATCCCCGGGCTCTACGAGATCATGCTGGGCGGACAGATCAGTTACGTTTCGGCCGACGGTCACTATCTGATCCAGGGCGACCTGTACGATACCGCCCAGGAACGCAATCTGACGGAAAGCCGGCGCGAGGTTGCGCGCGAGGCGGCAATCGACCAGGTGGATGAAAGCAGCATGATCGTGTTTCGCCCGAAAACGGTCAAGCACATGGTGACGGTGTTTACCGATATCGATTGCGGATACTGCCGCAAGCTGCATAGCCAGATTGCCGATTACAATGCGCTGGGTATCGAGGTGCGCTATATGTCGTTTCCGCGCAGCGGGCCGGGCACGGAGAGCTGGTTCAAGGCCGAGAAGGTCTGGTGTGCTGACGACCGGAATACGGCGCTGACGCTGGCAAAAACCGGCGCCGCCGTCAAAGGGGAAGAGTGTGCAACGGCACCCATTGCCCAGCATTACCGCCTGGGCCGGTCGCTTGGCATTCGCGGTACGCCGGCGATAGTCACGGAAAACGGAACGCTGATCCCCGGTTACGTATCGCCGAACGAATTGCTCAAGATTCTCGAGGAATGACCGGACCCGCCGGGCGGGCAACCTCGGGACGGCGGGTAATCGGGGCCGAGTCGGGCGGGCGACGCTAGCGTTCCAGGAGTTTGAGCTTGCCCGGTTTGTCTTTCCATTCGTCGGAGTCGGCCGGCGGCGTGCCGGCTTCGGTGATGACGGGCCATGCCTGGGCCAGTTCTGCGTTGAGCGACAGGAAGACCTGCTGATCGGCGGGGACCTCGTCTTCGGAAACGATTGCCTCGATCGGACACTCCGGTTCGCACAGCGTGCAATCGATGCACTCGTCCGGATCGATGACGAGCATGTTCGGGCCCTCGTGGAAGCAGTCGACGGGACAAACCTCGACGCAATCCATCAATTTACACTTGATACAGTTTTCAATAACAACAAAAGTCATCCGATTCTCCGGTCAGCATGAGCGATCCCCCTGTCATAGACCGCGGTACTTTAGTGATTTCGCGCGGGAAATCAAATATTTTCAGCTTATATACGTATATTGCGCAAGCGATATGCAATAGATTGGCCATTTATCCGACCGGTCGGCCCGGGGCCGTGCACAGCCGCAGGTCCTGGCGGCCATTTTTCCGGTTCAGCAAGAATTGTTCCAGCGCGATGCGAACGCTTGGAAACGCGATGTCCTGCCACGGAATCTCGTCGGGTGTGAACAGGGCCGTGGCCAGGCTTTCTGCACCTGCCCCGAATTCGGGTACGGGCAGGATTCCGGCAAAAAAGACATGGACCTGTCTGGCCTGCAGGACATCCACGACGGCAATCAGTGCGCCCATCTCGACGTGTGCCTCGGCCTCTTCGAGGGTTTCGCGGGCAGCCGCCTCGGCGACGGTTTCGTCGAGTTCCATGAAGCCGGCAGGCACGGTCCAAAAGCCCGAGCGGGGTTCGATCGCTCGCTTGCACAACAGGATCGAGTCCTGGTACTCCGCTACGCAACCGGCCACGATTCGCGGGTTCTGGTAGTGGACTGTCCCGCAGTGCGGGCAGACATACCGTTCCCGGGTGTCGCCTTCGGGTATGGTCCTGATCACGGACCGGCCGCATTCACTGCAGAATTTCATGGATCTGAGGCCTGGATTGACCCGGTCTGGCATCGGGTTTGAGTATCTGGATCATCGGGCGGGTCTTCAACGGACATCATACCCGTAGTATGCCGCCAAACGGGCAAATACTTAACCACAGGCGCCGTTCCGGCGCCGGGTTCTGCTATAGTGCGCGCCCTTTTCCGCTCGCCGGCCTATTCGGGCAGATTTATGCTACCAGTTCAGCGTCTTCGCAATATCGCCATCATCGCCCATGTCGATCACGGCAAGACGACGCTGGTCGACCAGTTGTTGCAACAGTCCGGTACGCTCGATGCCCGCGTCGAGTTGCCCGAACGCGCGATGGATTCGAACGATCTGGAGCGTGAGCGCGGGATTACGATTCTGGCGAAGAACACCGCGATCGACTGGAATGAGTGGCGAATCAATATCGTCGACACGCCCGGCCATGCGGACTTCGGCGGCGAGGTCGAGCGCGTGTTGTCGATGGTAGACAGTGTCCTGTTGCTCGTCGATGCGGTCGAAGGCCCGATGCCGCAGACCCGGTTTGTGACCCAGAAGTCGTTTGCCCGAGGTTTTACGCCGCTGGTGGTCATCAACAAAATCGATCGCGACGGCGCGCGACCGCACTGGGTTCTGGATCAGACTTTCGAACTGTTCGACCGGCTCGGCGCGACGGATGAGCAACTCGACTTCCCCGTCATCTATGCGTCCGCGCTGTCCGGGTATGCCGGCGTCGATGCCGAGGTACGGTCGGGTCATATGACGCCGCTGTTCGAGGCCATCATCGAACACGTCCGTGCGCCGGTCGTCGATGTCGACGGACCGCTGCAATTACAGGTTTCGAGCCTCGACTACGATCCCTACGTTGGCGTACTGGGCATCGGGCGCATCAGCCGCGGCCGGATATCGGCGAATACGGCCGTGGTTATCGTCGGTGTGGATGGTACGCAGCGAAACGGCCGGATCATGGAGCTCTACGGGTTCCAGGGGCTCGAACGACGGCCGGTCACGGCGGCCGGAGCCGGGGATATCGTGGTGTTCAGCGGCATCGAAGACCTGAAAATCTCCGATACGATCTGCGATCGCGAGCATCCCGAATCCCTGCCGCCCCTGACGGTCGACGAACCGACCATCACGATGACCTTTCAGGTCAACAAATCGCCGTTTTCCGGACGCGAAGGCAAGTTTCTGACCAGTCGCCAGATCACCGAACGGCTGGACAAGGAACTCAAGCACAACGTTGCGCTGCGCGTCGAACCGACGAATGACCCGGACAAATTCCGGGTTTCGGGACAGGGCGAGCTGCATCTGTCCATCCTGATCGAGACCATGCGTCGCGAGGGCTATGAACTGGCCGTGTCGCGGCCCGAGGTCATCGAAAGAGAAATCGACGGCCGGCCCTGCGAGCCGTGGGAAATGCTGAGCGTGGATTTCGAGGAAGCTTATCAGGGTGCGGTCATGAGCCGGCTGGCAGAGCGCAAGGGCGAATTGCTGAACATGCAGCCGGACGGCAGGGGGCGGATCCGCCTCGAATACAGGATTCCGTCACGCGGTCTGATCGGTTTTCGCACCGAGTATCTGACCGCCACGGCCGGGACCGGGCTCATTTACCACGTGTTCGACGGTTACGACCGGCGCGTGCCGGATGCGATCGGCCAGCGCAACAACGGCGTGCTGGTTTCCAAGGCACAGGGCAAAGCGCTCGCCTACTCGCTGTTCAACCTGCAGAATCGTGGCCGCCTGTTTCTCGGCCACGGCGATGAAGTCTACGAGGGCATGCTGGTGGGGATCCACAGTCGCGGCAACGACCTGGTCGTCAACCCGACGAAGGCGAAACAGCTCAATAACATCCGCACACACCTGGCGGACGAAAGCCTGATATTGACGCCGCCGATTCGCTTCTCACTCGAAGAAGCGCTTGAATTCATCGATGATGACGAACTGGTCGAAGTGACCCCGGCCAGCATTCGACTGCGCAAAAAGACGCTATCGGAACTGGATCGCAAGCGCTCGCACCGCCGCAAGACGGCCTGATTCGTTTTTTCTGGTGCCCGGGGCGAGACTTGAACTCGCACGTTATTTCTAACAATGGATTTTGAGTCCACCGCGTCTACCAATTCCGCCACCCGGGCAGCGGTTTGCCGAAGGCCGCATACTCTACCACCGGATACAGGTTATGCAATTGGGACATAATAGGCATACTGGGACCCGGCAGCTCCCCGCCATTCGGTGACCTGCCGGTGGCGGTGCCCGGTATGCAACCTTTTACCCGCAGAGGGCATCTAACCGGGATATATGGCTGGTTTTGCGCAAAAATCTCTTGATTCGGGCATTGTCGAGCGGGCGCGGCGCGGCGACATGCGCGCGCATGAGGTGATTTTCAATACATTCCGCACCCCGGTCTATTCGCTGCTCGCCCGGATGACGGGATCGACGGCCACGGCCGACGACCTGATGCAGGATACTTTTATCGAGGTAATCCGCAGCATCGACCGCTTCCGCGGCGATGCGTCCCTGGCCACCTGGATTCGCAAAATTGCGGTCAGCAAGTGCCTGATGCACATGCGATCGGCCTGGCATAACCGGGCAACCCTGTTTCGCGATCTGGGCGAAAATCACCCGGCCACCCAGCCAAGAATCAGCAGCGAAGTCCCGACGATGCAAGTACACATGGATCTGGAGCGCGCCCTGGCCAGATTGTCCGATGTCAGCCGCGTGGTCGTGATTTTGCACGATATCGAGGGTTACACACACCGCGAAATCGCCACCTTGATGGGCAAAAGCGTCAGTTTTTCCAAGTCCCAGCTCGCACGGGCGCACCAGCGTCTACGCGAGGCAATTGAAGCGGGTGCGTACGAATCGACGGAAGAGACGGAGGCGGGCGCATGACGACGACCGACGTAGCGGAACTGTTGCGGTCCATGCCTGACCTGGAGCCGCCGGCGGATGCCTGGCGCGATATCGTCGCACGGCAGACGCGCCGGGCGCGGTTGCGCCGGATGCGCTGGAGCGGGGGACTGGTGGCAGCGGTTTCAGTCGTCTTTGCGATCGTCGGCGGGGCCTTGTATCTGCGTCGCGCGGGTGATGGCGGATCGCCGGGCATGGCGCCGCCGGTCAAGCCCATCATGGTGTCGGCGCCGGCGATGCGACCGGATGTGCGTGTGGCCGATGCCCGGGTCAGGGCCTTGCAGCAGCGCTCGCATTTCATGGAACGGGTGCTGAGTGAGATGCCGCGGCGTAGCCGGGTGGCACGCGCCGATACGGCCGGTGTCATTGCGGAGCTTGAGGATCGGATCGCGGCCGTGGATTACCAATTGAACCGCGCGGCTGTGAACCGGACCGGTTTCGATCGGGCGCCGGCCGGCCGGCCGGCACGCCAGGCCCCGGTCGTTGCTCCGCGCTTTCGGATGAAAGCTGCCGATACGTCGGACCTGTGGCGACGTCGGGTCGAGTATATGGACCAGCTGGTGCGCGCACGATATGCAGAGGCCAGTGCCACGGGCTACTGAAAATTCTATATATGGTATTAAGAAAGAATTATAACTTACTGTTAACTATAATATATTTTATTTGTTTTTTCAGCCCTTCGGCAAGCGCAGAAGCACTGGAATCGAAGGCTGTCGCGAGCCCGCCGCCGCGCGCGGTTCTCGGCATCAACATCGCCGATGGGCAGGAGACCGGCGGGCAGGTCGAAGGCGTCACGATATTTGGCGTGACGCCGGGCGGGGCGGCCGATGAAGCGGGCCTGCAAACCGGTGACATTCTCGTCGAGATAAATGACGTTTCACTGATGGCCGCTTCCGGACATGAGGCGAACCGGAAATTGCTCGACTTCATGACGGGCGTGTCGCCCGGCGATGATCTCAAGGTGGTCTATCTGCGCGATGGCCGCGCCGGCCGGGCCACGCTCACAGCCGAGGCACTGGACACCGACCTGATCGACGAGCCGGGTTTGCCCTTCATGCAGGACCTGGAGCGGCTCGGCAAGCAATTCGGCGATGAGTTCATCGAGCCGTTCCGGTACCGTTGGCGCCATCATGGCCTGTTTGCCGGCATGGAGCTGGTTACCGTGACGCCGGAACTCGGACGTTATTTCGGTACCGATTACGGGTTGCTGGTGGTTCGGGCTCCCGACAATAAAGAGATCGATTTGCAGGACGGCGATGTCATTCGCGAGATCGGCGGGCGCAGGCCGAAGGATCCGGATCATGCAATGCGGATTTTGCGGTCTTATGAGGCCGGAGAGGAAGTCATCATCAGCATCATGCGCGATCAGCGCGATACGGATATCGCCGTCATGATGCCGGATGATGCGGCGGATGCAGCACCGGATTCCTGAACCGCGGATAATCGATGAACCTCAGTCGCTGAATGCCCGGGCGTCATTGCGGCGTTCTTCCGGCAAGAATCCGGGTCTTCCCCTGGCTGGTTTTTTTCCGCCGTGGAGGGTTCGAAAATCCCGGTTTTTCCCCACAGTGCGATTCGCTGCGAAAGATTTTTTTCGGGATGTCCGGATTTCTTCGCGCCCGGGCTGTTCGCCGGCGCCCGCTCTCCGGTACCCTGCCGCCCATGGATCCCGGCGCCTTTCATTTCGACCTGCCGGCCCGCCAGATCGCCCAGCAACCCCTGGCCGACCGGTCGGCCAGCCGGCTGCTGTTCGTGCCGCCGGACGGCGGTCCCTGTCAGGACCTGCGGTTCCGGGCGCTCAACCGCTTGCTCAAGCCCGGTGATCTGCTGGTGTTAAACGATACCCGGGTCGTTCCGGCGCGGCTGTACGGGCAAAAAGCCAGCGGCGGCCGGGTCGAAATGCTGCTCGAGCGTCAACTCGCGGCGGACCTCGCGCTGGTCCAGCTCAAGGCGAACCGTACGCCGGCTGTCGGCGGACACATCGAGTTTGAAGGCGGCGCACGGGCGATCGTCGAAGGGCGTTGCGACGGGTTTTTCCGGCTGCGCTTTTCCGCCCCGGTCGACCGATTGCTGGAAGAATACGGTCACGTCCCCTTGCCGCCTTACATTCAGCGGGACGACGAGGGGCTCGACCGGGTTCGTTATCAGACGGTGTTTGCCCGCGAGCCCGGTGCCGTCGCTGCACCGACGGCCGGATTGCACTTTGCTGCCGGGCAATTGGATGAGTTGCGCGAACGTGGCATCGAATACGGCTTTTTGACGCTGCACGTGGGCGCCGGTACCTTTTCGCCGCTGCGACCGCAGCAGCTCGAGTCCGGTGAGCTGCATGCCGAACGCGTCGAGGTATCGGCCGGGCTGTGCGATGCCGTGGCCAGAACCCGCGCGCGGGGCGGGCGTGTCGTGGCCGTGGGCACGACTTCGGTCCGTGGTCTGGAAACCGCCGCACTGTCCGGGAATCTGGCGCCTTACTCGGGCGAGACGAAATTATTTATCCGGCCGGGGTTTGTCTTTCATATCGTCGATGCGCTGGTGACCAATTTTCACTTACCCGGATCGTCGCTGCTGATGCTGGTCTGTGCCTTTGCAGGCACCCGGTCCGTTCTCGCCGCGTACGAGCATGCCGTGGCGCACGGTTACCGGTTTTTCAGTTACGGTGATGCAATGTTCTGTACGCGATCATGACCAGGCCACTGAAGTTTGACCTGCTGCGCACTTCAGCCGGCGCACGCCGGGGACGGATCCGGCTGGCGCGGGGCCGGATCAATACGCCGGCATTCATGCCGGTCGGCACCTACGGCACGGTCAAGGGCATGACGCCCGAAGAGCTCGAAAGCGTCGGCGCCGAAGTGATTCTCGGTAACACGTTCCACTTGTTGCTCAGGCCGGGCAACGAACTTATCCGCGATCTGGGCGGACTGCATCGATTCATGCACTGGACGCGACCGATCCTGACGGATTCGGGCGGGTTCCAGGTCTGGAGCCTGGCAAAACGGCGCAAGATCACCGAAGCGGGGGTCGAGTTTCGCGCGCCCACTGACGGCAGCCGGGTCACGTTGACGCCCGAGCGCGTGATGCAGATTCAGGCCGACCTCGGCAGCGACATCCGGATGATCTTCGATGAGTGTACGGGCTACCCGGTCAGCGAACGGGACGCACGTCAATCCATGGAGCTGTCGCTGCGCTGGGCGAAGCGCAGCCGGGATGCTTTTTCACGGCTGGGCGGGGGCGCAGGCGGTGCGGGTCTGTTCGGTATCGTGCAGGGTGGCATGTTCCCGGCGTTGCGCACGGCATCCCTGGCGGGGCTGCTCGGGCTTGAATTCGACGGACTGGCGCTGGGCGGTCTGTCGGTCGGCGAGCCCGAGGACGAGCGGCTCGCCGTGCTCGAACACACGGTACCGCAAATGCCGGTCGACAAGCCGCGCTACCTGATGGGGGTCGGCACGCCGGCCGATATCGTCAGGGCCGTGGCGCGCGGCATCGACATGTTCGATTGCGTGATGCCGACACGAAATGCGCGTAACGGCCACCTGTTTACGGATCGCGGCGTCGTGCGGATTCGCAATGCGCGCTATCGCGACGATGCTCGGCCGCTGCAGGAAGGGTGCCAATGCTATACCTGCCTCAATTACAGTCGGGCATACCTCAGGCACCTGGACCGGTGTGGCGAGATTCTCGGCGCTCGACTGAACACCATTCATAACCTGCACTATTATCAGTCGCTGATGGCCCGGATACGCGCTGCGATCGAGGCCGGCACCTTTGCCGAATTTGCCCGGGAATGGTCGGACGGGTCGTTGGCGAGCCGCTCAGAGCGTTAAAATCAGCGGGCCGAGCCACAAAACGCGAGCAACAAATCCCGGTAACTGTGCCATAATACGCGCCGTTTTGCCGATAGAGCATGGATATGGGCTGGTTTATACAAGACGCATACGCACAGGCCGAGGGGCAGGGAAATCCGTTTCTGAGCATTCTGCCGCTGGTGCTGATTTTCGGGGTTTTTTACTTTCTGCTGATCAGGCCGCAGAACAAGCGCCAGAAAGAACACAAGGAACTGGTCGCCAACCTGGCGGTCGGAGACGAAGTGGTGACGGGCGGCGGCATTCTGGGCAAGGTGACGGAAGTCAAGGATCAGTTCGTGCACGTACAGGTTGCCGACGGCATGGTGCTGAAGGTCCAGCGTCACACAATCGGCGCCGTCATGCCGAAGGGTACGGTCAAGAGCGCCTGACCGGCATCGACGACTCCTTCAGATGAATCACTATTCTGCCTGGCAAAATTTGCTGATCCTCGCCGTCATCGTGGTCGGCGCATTCGTTGCGGCGCCGAATCTGTTCGGTGACGATCCGGCGCTGCAGATCAGTCATAAAAAAGGCGCGGCGATGACGGAGCTCGAGCTCAACCAGATCACGCAGACGCTCGACGAAAAGAAAATCGAATATTCCCGCGCGTACAGGCACGAAGGGCGGGTGGTCGTGCTGTTTAAAACGGTCGAAGACCAGTTGCGCGCCAGCGATGCGTTGCACGAGAGCCTGGGCAAGACTTATGTCATCGCCCTGACGCTTGCGCCGCGAACGCCCGACTGGATGCGCGCCATGGGACTGAAGCCCATGAGCCTGGGCCTGGATCTGCGCGGCGGCGTCCATTTTCTGTATGAGGTCGATATCGACGGCGCGGTGCAGCAGCGACTCAAACAGTACGAGACGGATTTTGACCGGGTGCTGCGCAAAAACCGCATCAAGCGCAAGACGCGGATCGTCAAGGACGAAGTACGTATCACGCTGGGCGATGCCGACGATGCGGATCGGGCGGTGGAATTGCTGCGCGATTTGGATTCGGATATCGACCTGAGCCGGAGGACCGAAGACGGTCAGGTCGTCATTGTCGCGCGCATGACCGAAGCCCAGATCAAGCAGCGGCGGGATTTTGCCATTCAGCAGAACACGGTGACACTGCGTAACCGCGTCAATGAACTCGGTGTTGCCGAGCCGCTCGTGCAGCGGCAGGGTCTGGACCGCATCGTTGTCCAGTTGCCCGGCGTGCAGGATCCCGCCCAGGCCGAGCGGATACTCGGGGCCACGGCAACCCTGGAATTCCGTCTCGTCTGTGACGGAGAAAATGCCCTGGAAGCCAAGCGGCGGGGCCGCGCTCCGATCGGCTGCGAACTGTATTCGGATCGCAGCGGCAACCCGGTCTTGCTGAAGCGCCGGACCATCGTTTCGGGCGATCAGCTGGTGGATGCCACGTCCGGTTTTTCCCAGGGGCAGCCGGCCGTGTTTGTCAGGCTCGACAGCAAAGGGTCTCGCGAGATGCTCGAGACGACGAAACACAACCTGCAGAAGCCGATGGCGGTCGTATTCGTCGAGCAGAAACGCGAAGTGGTCGAGCGTGACGGTAAAAAAGTCGAGGTGAATCGCGAGGAAAAAGAGGTGATCAACGTCGCGACGATCCAGGGTGTATTCAGCAGTAACTTCCAGATCACCGGCCTCGACGTGATCGAAGCGCGAGACCTGTCCTTGTTGCTGCGCGCCGGCGCACTGGCGGCGCCGATCTACAAGGTCGAGGCGCGGATGATCGGGCCGAGTCTCGGTCAGGACAATATCAACAAGGGCATTATGGCGACGGTCATCGGCCTGGTGGTCGTTGTCGCGTTCATGGTGATTTATTACCGGGTCTTCGGATTTATTGCCGATCTTGCGCTGATGACGAACCTGGTGCTCATCGTTGCGCTGTTATCCATGCTGCAGGCTTCCCTGACGCTGCCGGGTATTGCCGGTATCGTGCTGACGGTCGGCATGGCCGTGGATTCGAATGTGCTGATCTTCGAGCGCATCCGAGAGGAACTGCGCAACGGTAATTCGCCGCAGGCGAGCATTAATGCAGGTTATCAAAAGGCCTTGTCGACGATCGCCGATGCAAATATCACCACGCTGATTGCGGCCGTCGTCCTGTTTGTATTCGGCACGGGGCCGATCAAGGGCTTCGCCGTTACGCTTTCCCTGGGTATCGTCACTTCCATGTTCACGGCGATTATCGGTACGCGGGCCATCGTTAACCTGGTGTTCGGCGGGCGGAAGCTGGAGCGATTGTCGATCTAGATTCGACAGGAAATTCAATGCAAATCATCTCGAAAGCGACAACGATCGATTTTCTGGGCAAACGGCGCATTACCGCAACATTGTCGGTGGTGCTGATTATTGCCGGTATTGTTTCGCTGTTCGTCCGCGGGCTGAATCTCGGTATCGATTTTACCGGCGGGGTGCTGCTTGAAGTCGAATATTCGACACCGGCGGACCTGGGCGATATTCGCGCGCGCCTGAAAAAGGGCCATTTTGAAAACGCGCTCGTGCAGAACTTCGGGACGGCTTCCGATGTCCTGATTCGCGTGTTGCCGGAAGAGGGGGTGGATACCGCCCGGGTCGGCGACGAGATTCTGGCCGTACTCGGAGCCGACGGTACGAAGGTGGATCTGCGACGAGTCGAGTTTGTCGGGCCCCAGGTCGGCCGGGAACTGACCGAGCGTGGCGGGCTGGCGATGCTGTTTGCCGTCATCATGATCCTGATTTACATCATGATCCGGTTCCAGTGGAAATTTGCCGTCGGTTCGGTCATCGCGCTGGTGCATGACGTCATCATCACGATCGGCATATTTTCGATTTTTCAGTTCTCGTTCGATTTGTCCGTGCTTGCGGCAATCCTGGCTGTCATCGGTTACTCGCTCAACGACACGATTGTCGTTTTCGATCGTATTCGCGAGAATTTCCGGCTGATCAAGCGCCAGGGGGCAGAGGCGATCATGAATACGTCGATCAACCAGATGCTCAGCCGCACCATCATCACGAGTCTGACGACCTTGTTCGTGCTTTTTGCCTTGTTTGTTCTGGGCGGCGAAGCCGTGCGCGGTTTTTCGCTGGCGCTGATTATCGGCATCGTGGTCGGTACTTACTCGTCGATTTATACGGCCAGCGCCTCGGCACTGGCGCTCGATGTGACCACCGACGACCTGATGCCCAAAAAGGTCAATAAGGAAGCGATCGACGATTTGCCTTAACAGCCTGTTAACAGGCTGTTAAGGGTTCAGGGGCGGGCGCTGTTATTCGGGCCGAACCGGGCGGTACTGCGACACTTCCGGATCTTTCCCGGGCCCCGTTACTGCCGGCAGGCTTTACCCGGAATCCCTGAACAATTTCTTGAGTGCATCATGCACCCGCGGTGTGCCGGCAACGATATTGCCGGTGGCCAGGTAGTCGTCCCGGTCGTCCAGTTCGCTGATCAACCCGCCGGCCTCGCGCAGGATCAGCGAGCCGGCTGCGATGTCCCAGATCTTCAGGCCGAATTCCCAGAAGCCGTCG
>Ga0114931_10003869_pt1 | contig 18830 bp, 17 predicted proteins | sample 2SBtaG_FD_89579 | JGI IMG/M metagenome (GOLD analysis project Ga0114931, IMG submission 89579) | Deep subsurface microbial communities from Kolumbo volcano to uncover new lineages of life (NeLLi) - 2SBTROV14_V59a metaG | ecosystem: Environmental > Aquatic > Marine > Volcanic | place: Kolumbo...
GAAAATCGTATTGCTACGGAACGACGTCGCTTTAACCAAATGACACAAGCTTACAATACTTATATCAAAACCTTCCCAAAAAATATATTAGCCAATATGTCCGGTTTTGGTGAAATGCCTTATTTTAAAGCAGTAAAAGGTGCCGAAAAAGCACCGGTAGTAAAATTTTAATTTTTTATCATGAGTCCCTCAGCCAAAAGATTTTTCAGTAAAAAAGAACAAGAAAGAATTACGAATGCCATTCTCAATGCCGAACTTGATACTTCAGGCGAAATCAGGGTTCACATTGAATCGGTATGCAAGGGCGAAGTGCTTGACCGTGCCTCTTTTTTGTTCAAAAAACTTAAAATGGATAAAACCGAGTTGAGGAATGGTGTTTTGTTCTATCTCGCTGTTCAGAGCCATAAGTTTGCCATTATAGGTGACGCCGGTATTAACGCTGTGGTTCCTCCCAATTTTTGGGATGATATCAAGGCTGAGATGGCTGCTAAGTTTAAAGAAAACCACTTTGTCGAAGGCTTGGTACATGGCATTACTGAAGCCGGAAAACATCTGAAAAAACATTTTCCGCATCATGTGGACGATATCAACGAACTGGTTGATGATATTTCGTTCGGGAAATAAATTATTGACATTATTTTAATGTGAGATACCAAATGAAACTTAAGAAATATGGCTATTTGAGCCTTTTGCTTTTCAGCATTTTACTTATTAATTTTCGGGCCTTTGCAGCAGATATCCCGCCACGTCCGAATCCCCCGCGATTGGTAAATGATTTTGCCGGGATATTGAACAATTCGGAAATTAAATCACTTGAATATCAACTGCGGTATTTCCATGACACCACTTCCAATCAAATTGTTATTGTAACTGTAAAATCGCTCAATGGTATGGCTGCGGCCGATTTTGCCACCAAGCTGGGCTATCAGTGGCAGGTAGGACAAAAGAAATTTGACAACGGCATAGTCGTGCTCATCAAACCCAAATATGGAAACAGCCGTGGTCAGGCGTTTATCGCTGTTGGCTACGGGCTTGAAGGAGCCATTCCTGATGCTATAGCCAAGAAAATTGTTGAAAATGAAATGATTCCACACTTTCGCAAGGGCGATTATTTTGGGGGGATACAAGCCGCAACAGTAGTTTTGATGAAACTGGCTTCGGGAGAAATAAGCGCCAAAGGCTATAATAAAACCCACCAAGGCACCTCTCCTTTTGCCGCCCTCTTGCCTTTCGTTATTTTTATACTAATCTATTTGCTCATTCGTGCCAGCAATGCCCGTTCGTACAGTGTTGGAAAAGGCACTTCATTCTGGACTGCTTTTATGTTGGGAAGCATGCTTGGCGGAAGTGGAAGTTCACACTCCGGAAGCTGGAATGATTTTTCGGGTGGCAGTAGTGGCTTTGGAGGCGGCTTTGGCGGTTTTGGCGGCGGAAGCTTTGGCGGTGGCGGTGCCGGTGGAAGCTGGTGAGATGAGGTGTTGAATTGTAAATAATTTATGATGAACTATGAGTGTCGCCTTTCAGCCATCTATCATCTTAAAAAGATAAAAACAGCCGTAAAAATACGGTTAAATATTATTTTGATGTGCTGGAATAAATCCCTTCGGGATTTTTGAAAAAATTAATAACTATTATCAGCGCATCAAAATAGGAATTAGCCAAAAATACACCCTTCTTTTTTATAAAAAGAACCCGTTAATTTCTTGGGCTTTACGATAAACTTTGTACATTTGCACCCAATTTTTTTGGAAATTAGAAAATATAATGATAAACATCACTTTACCAGACGGTTCCGTCAAGCAGGTTTTCAAAGGCAGCAATGCACTTGACCTTGCCCGTCAAATAAGCGAAGGGCTGGCACGTAATGTATTAGCAGCCAAGGTAAATGGCAAAGTAATAGATGCCACACTGCCCCTTTATGAAGATGCTCATTTGACGCTACTTACATGGAACGACCCCGAAGGTAAATCAACAATGTGGCATTCGTCGGCACACCTAATGGCCGAAGCCATCGAATTGCTATATCCCGGAGTAAAGTTTGGAATTGGCCCTGATATTGAAAACGGATTTTATTACGATATTGATTTTGGTGATTATGATATCTCCGAGAAGGATTTTTCCAAAATTGAAAAGAAGATTTTAGAACTGGCCAAAGAAAAACAAACCTATCAACGCAAGGAAGTTTCTAAAGCTGACGCCCTTGATTATTTTTCAAAAAAGGGAGATGAATACAAACTTGAATTAATTCAGGATTTGGAAGACGGTCAAATTACTTTTTATAAAAGCGGACAATTTACTGACCTTTGTCGAGGTCCCCACATCCCCAATACGGGTTTTATCAAAGCCGTAAAGTTGACCAAAGTGGCTGGTGCTTACTGGCGTGGTGATGAAAATCGCAAACAGCTCACCCGCATATATGGCATCACTTTTCCAAAGAAAAAGGAACTGACCGCATACCTTGAAATGCTTGAAGAAGCCAAAAAACGTGATCATCGTGTGCTTGGTAAAGAATTGGGGTTGTTTACTTTTTCTCAAAAGGTAGGCCTTGGCCTTCCGTTGTGGTTGCCGAGAGGTGCTGTTTTACGAGAACAGTTAGAACAATATTTAAAACGGGTACAGAAAGAAGCCGGATACGAACCGGTTATTACACCGCATATCGGAAATGTAAACCTGTACAAAACTTCAGGACACTATCAAAAATACGGCGAGGAATCGTTTAAGCCCATCAAAACCCCGGTGGAGGGAGAAGAATTTTTCCTGAAACCCATGAACTGCCCGCATCACTGCGAAATTTTTAACTCGAGCCCCCATTCTTACAAAGAACTTCCCATTCGCTATGCTGAATTCGGAACAGTTTATCGTTACGAACAAAGCGGCGAATTACATGGTTTAACCCGTGTAAGGGGTTTTACACAAGACGATGCCCATATTTTCTGTACCCCCGATCAGATTAAAAGCGAATTTAATGGTGTAATCGACATTGTTCAGCAAATTTTTACTGCTTTTAATTTCAACGATGTTATTATTCAGATTTCGTTAAGAGACCCGCAACATCCCGAAAAATATATCGGTTCGGACGAAAACTGGGAAAAAGCTGAAAATGCTATTAAAGAAGTTGCTGAAGAAAGAGGGTTGAATGCTATTGTTGAATATGGGGAAGCTGCCTTTTACGGGCCAAAAATGGACTTTATGGTCAGGGATGCCATTGGCCGCAAATGGCAACTGGGAACCATCCAGGTTGATTATAACCTGCCCGAACGTTTTGATTTGACTTACATAGGAGCCGATAATGAGAAACACCGTCCGGTGATGATCCACCGTGCGCCTTTTGGCTCGATGGAACGCTTCGTGGCTGTTTTAATTGAACACTGCGGTGGTAATTTTCCGCTTTGGCTCTCACCCGATCAGGCTATTATTCTACCAATCAGTGAAAAATATCAGAATTACGCTGAAAAAGTTTTACTTTTGCTGAAAAAACACGAAATTCGCACCGTCATTGATGACCGCAGCGAAAAGACGGGAAGAAAAATCAGGGATGCTGAATTGAAGAAGATTCCATATATGCTGATTGTCGGTGAAAAAGAAGAAGCTTCGGGCAGCGTTTCGGTACGAAAGCATGGTGAAGGGGATTTGGGAACTTTCAGCATTGAAGATTTTGCCCAAAAAATTAATAGTGAAGTGAATAAGCTCATAAATTATTAACCAAAGTAGGAGGACAAAAAAATAGCTAAATACAGAGGAAGGGGACGAAGCCCCAGATACGTAAAAAAAGAAGATCCGCACCGGATAAACCAACGCATTACTGCACCTGTCGTTAGATTGGTAGGTGAAAATGTGGATGTTGGAATTTACCAATTGCGGGATGCCCTGCATAAAGCAGAGGAGCTTGAACTTGATTTGGTTGAAATTTCGCCAAAAGCTAATCCACCTGTCTGTAAGATAATGGATTACAAGAAATTTCTTTATGAACAGAAAAAGAAACAAAAGGAGATAAAAGCGAAAACAGCTAAAGTGGTGCTAAAAGAAATCAGGCTCGGCCCTAATACTGACGAACATGATTTCAACTTTAAACTAAAACATGCCACCAAATTTATTGAAGAAGGTTCTAAAGTAAAAGTTGATGTTTTCTTTAAAGGAAGATCGATCATTTATAAAGATAAAGGTGAATACATTTTACTTCGTTTTGCTCAGGCGTTGGAAGAAATTGCCAAGGTAGAGCGATTACCAAAACTTGAAGGAAAACGAATGATAATGATAATGGCACCAAAAAAATAAAGAAACCCCATATATAACTAATTTTAATCATTAAATCATTTTGAGCAATGCCAAAAATGAAAACAAAATCCGGTGCAAAAAAGAGATTCGTGCTGACGGGTACCGGTAAAATCAAAAGGAAGCATGCGTTTAAAAGTCACATTTTGACAAAAAAATCGACTAAGCGGAAACGTAATTTAACGTATTCGACGATTATCAAAAAAGTGGATGAAAAAAACATCCGGCGCATGATTCGTTCTTAATTAATTTAATTTTAAACTTTGTTATAGCTCTGTAAGTTTCCCAATGACATTTAGGAACGCTATAACGGAAAACAAGTAAAAAAATGCCAAGATCAGTTAACACTGTTGCGTCAAGAGCACGCAGAAAAAAGGTAATGAAAGAGACCAAAGGTCAATTTGGTCGCCGAAAAAATGTTTGGACGGTTGCAAAAAATGCATACGAAAAAGGCTTGTCATATGCCTACCGTGACAGACGAGCAAAGAAGCGCAATTTTCGCGCACTATGGATTCAGCGTATTAACGCCGGAGCCAGAATACATGGAATGTCCTACTCTGAGTTTATGGGTAAACTCCATGCCAAAGACATCAACCTGAGCCGCAAGGTACTCGCCGATCTGGCCATGAACAATCCGGAAGCTTTTAAAGCTATCGTGGATGCTGTGAAATAAAGAATTTATTTTTTAAAAAAGAAGCCTTTTCCATTGGTTAAGGCTTTTTTTGTGCCTTCTAATGTATTAACATTAGCTCGACCTAAGATTTACATCGCAGAAAGCCAAGAGCGTATCTGAAGCTGTAAGCAAAGATTATGTCGAGCTGAGGTTATTATTCCATTCCGAACTTCTTCATTCTTCTGTCGAGGGCCTGCCAGGTAATGTTAAGCAGGCCGGCAGCCTTTGCTTTGTTGTTATCTGTTCGTTCGAGGGCTTTCCGGATGAGCCTTCTTTCGTTGGCTTCCAAATCAAGTACGTCTTCGTCGGATGAAAGGGCCGATGCTTCTTTGTTTTCCAACCGGGCCTATTTCAAGTAGTGATTTTTTGATAAATGTAAATGCACAGGTAAAAGTTCTTTGCCGTCACACAAAATCACTGCCCTTTCAATAATATTGCGAAGTTCCCTTACATTACCCGGAAAATCGTATTGCATTAATTTATCCATCGCTTGTTTATGAACACCACTTATCGCTTTGCCAATTTGCTGCACATAACGTTTTAAATAATAATTTACTAAATCCGGGATATCTTCTTTATGTTCGCGCAAAGGAGGAATCTTTATCACAAAAATACTGAGTCTGTGAAATAAATCCAGCCTGAATTTATTTTCTTCGGCTAGTTTTTCCAAATCGCGATTTGAAGCAGCAATCACACGGACGTCAACCTCTTTACTTTGGCGCGAGCCCACTTTGCTGACTTTTCTTTCTTCAAGTACACGCAACAGCTTGGCCTGCTGTCCCATAGGCATATCACTAATTTCATCTAAAAATAAAGTTCCTTTATCGGCTATCTCAAACCAGCCATCTTTATCACTTAAGGCACCAGTAAAAGCGCCCTTTTTATGGCCGAAAAACTCACTTTCAAACAGGCTATCGGTAACTGCCGAACAATTTACCGAATAAAACTTGTGATTACTTCTACGGCTCAAATAATGGATACCATGTGCCACCAACTCCTTCCCTGTACCGCTTTCACCAAGTATTAAAACCGAAGTACATGGTGCAGAAGCCACTTTCGACATTAAACCCACCATTTGGTTCATTGCCTGGCTTTGCCCGATAAGCTGAACACCAATATTCTCAAGAAGTTTTTTTGAAAGCACGTCCATATTTGATTTTACCGTATTCAGCTCATGTTGTATTTGGATAAACCGCTGTGTCCGGATAATGGCTTTATATACATCTGCGAGGCGAAAAGGTTTGGCAAAATAATCGGTTGCCCCCTTGCGCATGGCGTTAATTACCGTGTTCATATCCCCATGTCCCGAAATCATAATAACCTCGATATGTGGTTTTTGCTGCTTAATCACCTCAAGTAATTCCAAGCCACTCATGCCCGGCAAACGAATATCAAGCACAGCAATATCCAATGCTTCTTTTTTGATAATTTCAAGAGCCTGCTCAGGATGATTTGCAGTAAAAACCTTAAAATTTTTACTTTTCAAAAACTCTCCAATCTCATCCACAAGGCGTTGTTCATCATCAACAACCAAAATACGTAGCTTTTTGCTCATAGAATTTTAATTTTTTAAGGGTATTTTTATTGTAAAATTAGAGAACCTTCCCTCCTTACTGTCCACAAGTATTTGTCCGCCCAACTCTTTCACAATGCCATAAGATATTGAAAGCCCCAGGCCTGTACCTTTTTCTTCATTTTTCATGGTAAAAAACGGTTCGAAAATATTATCAAGGTATTTTGCTGCTATTCCGATACCATTATCACGCACCTCTATGATACAATAGTTTTTAACGCTCCGGCAATTTACATCTATTTTTTTTACATACTTGTTGTCAGTGTTTTGTTTTTCTTTTTCTTCCACGGCAAAACGGGCATTGGAGAGCAAATTCAAAATAACCTGTTCCAAGCGATAAGGATTTCCACTAATAACAACCTGTTCGTCGGGCACCTTCACATTTAGCTGAACCTGATGATCAGTGAGTTGCATGCGCATCATCGACAGGGCATTATCAATAACGTCCAACACATTTACTTCTTCAAGAAGACTTATCTGCTGATCGCGTGAAAATATCCTCACATGCTGGATAATCTGGTTAATACGCTGAATATCATGAAATAAAATGGCAAACTTTTTCCGGATATAATTTTCATCGATACCCTTTTCATCCAGACGCATCAAAATATTATCAAGCCCCATGGAAATTCCGCCAAGGGGTTGATTTATTTCGTGTGACAATCCGGCAGACAATTCGCCGATAAATTCCAATTTTGATTTCTGAACAAGAAGTTGTTGCTGTTGTTTCACCTTTTCAACTTCTTCGGCAATACGCCTTTCCAATTCCGCATTAAAATAGTTACGTTCGTCTTCGGCTTTTTTTCGTGCACTGATATCAGAAATAAACATCAACATTGCAGGTTTCTCATCCCAGAGGATTTCATTGATTTTTACCTCTAACCATTTTGTTTTTCCGGAACCTGTTATCATTCTAACGTCCATTGATTCGATGCTGTCACTCAAACCATGTTTAGACAAAAAGCCATCAAACACTTTTTTGTAATCTTCCGAAACCAAATCAATAAAAGGTATTCCAATCATACTGGACGGCTTATAATGAAGAATTTCCACTGTTTTCGGATTTACCATTACCACTTTTCTATTGATAAGTAACACAATGCCATTGTTTGCATTTTCATAGATTAAGCGATATTTCTCTTCACTTTCTTTCAATCGCAATTCTGCCATTCGCCTTTCGGCCACTTCTTTCTCCAAGACCTTGGTACGCTCTTCAACACGCCTTTCCAAATGTGTATTTAACTCTAAAAGCTCCGTTTCAACCTGACGCCGGTAAATGGCTGCCCCCAGATTATTTGCCATGGTTTCCAGTGCTTTACGCTCACCATCGGACCATACGCGCTCACTTTCGCAATCGTCGAGGCCAATAAATCCCCACCAAAAATCTTCGACAAAAATTGGCATGGCAAGAATCGAAATGATATTCTGTGCCTCCAGGATGGCCCGTTCTTCGCCTTGTGGGAAATCACGAATTAAACCGTGAATACTGCCCCCCTTTTGCATGACAGATACCCATCGAACTAGGACAGGGTCAGTAAAAGGGATATGCATCAAGTCCTGATTATCAATTACGGGCTGTATACCATTTTTTACCCATTCGTGGGTTTGTGAAGTGTACCATTTACCTTTTTCTGTAAAATTTTGAAAGATATAGACCCTTGATGCGCCGGTAGCTTCTCCCAAACGCTTTAGTACTGTTGAAACAGATGACGGATTAAAACCTTCACGAAAAAAAATGGCCGTTCCATAGGCAACCGACTGTAAAATAGCTTCACTCTTTGCCTTGGCTTTTTCAGCTTTCCAGCGTTTTTCTTCTTCATCTTTCACCTTTTTGTCCAGCAAAATTTCGTTGGCCTGCTCCTGTATTGTACTGAGTAGCACCTTCGTATCCACAGGCTTTAGCAAATATCCTTTTACTCCGGCTTCAATGGCACTTAAATAATAACGCGGTTCTCCAAAAGCCGATAAAATGATAATCCGGACATCCGTATCAATTTTTCTGATTTTACGGATCATGTCTAACCCATTCATTACCGGCATCCGTACATCAGTCAGTACAATATCAGGGTTGTACCTACGGTACATCTCATAGCCTTCCATGCCATTTGAGGCTACAAAAACATTCTCAACGCTTGCGCCCAGAAGGTTCTTGTAAATATTGCGAAGAGCACCGTCATCTTCTACATACAACAATGATATTTTCAGTTTCTCCATAACCGGGTTATTCTAATGATTCTTTTTAAATGTTTTATAATCGGGATGAAAAAATGCCCATACATAGGAAAATGCCACGAATTCGTTACTCACATTCCGGAATCCCTTACTACTTTTCCACCAATGATTGGGATCGAAGGTTCGGTCGACATCCGAAATAATTCCAATACGATAAGCTTTCCCAAAAGCCCGTCTAAACATTAACCGCGTCCGCCTGGCGTGAACCCCTACTGAAAAAATATTAAAGCTGTGTGCCCAGTGGGGATGTTGCTTAAACAGTGCCCGTGCAACCACTGCCGTGTGGTAGGTACGGTTAATTAATACAGTATTTGGAATAACCGCCCGGTAAACAGTGTCGGTGAAACCATACGATTTAATCACTGCCGAAGCCGCTTCGGCCGTATTGGTAAACTTTACGTAATCCTTCCATTGTGTAATGGGTTGCCCGGTAACAATAAGATGCTTATAATTGTTTTTGTGATAAAAATTTATGGCATCTTTTAATGCGTGGTCATTCACCCAGCCTTCCACAATAAGGGTTTTGGCCTTTATGGGTTCGTTCACCGAAAGGTAAGCACAAATATCACCCAAAAATATCCTGTAGAGGAGATACAGGACAAACAGTAGTAGCAACCAGCCCAAAAAGGTCAGTTTCCGGCATTTTCTTTTTACAGTAATTCTGAGTTTCATGGCCATGGTTTAACAGGGATTTTGTTCCTTTGTCAAAAATAACAAATTTGGTCATGGATAAGCCGGATTTATAAACTGATTCTACGATAAAATGAACTTATCTGATCTGAGGCGCGATTTTGGGAAAATGGGAGAACGAGAGCTGTTCCGGCCACAAAGCCCTTATAAACTAATTACACAATGGCTGAAAGAAGCCATAGAGATGAATATTCCCGAAGCTAATGCAATGGTTCTTTCCACAGTGGGGAAAAATGGTAATCCTTCGTCGCGTGTTGTGTTGCTTAAGGAATTTAGCGAAGAAGATGGTTTTGTTTTCTATACCGATTATCAAAGCCGCAAGGGCCGTGAGTTGGCTGAGAACGACCGGGCTGCCCTGCATTTCTTTTGGCGAAACCTTGAGCGTCAAATTCTGATTGAAGGAAGAGTGAAAAAATTATCAAGAGAGAAATCGGTGAACTATTTCAACAGCCGTCCGTTGCTGAGCAGGGCCAGTGCCACGGTATCGAAACAAAGTTCACCCATAAAAAATTTAGATAGCCTGCTGGAGCAAAGAGACCGGCTTTTGCAACAAGCACAAGACATACAATGCCCGGAACGATGGGGGGGATACTCGCTTAAGGCAGGTTATTTTGAATTTTGGCAAGGGGGACAAAACCGGTTGCACAAACGCATAGCTTACCGGTTTGTTAAGGGAAAATGGCTCAAAACTTATCTGGCACCTTAAATAGTAACGAGCAAATTAACACACAGCGAAATAGATGTTAATCCATCTTTTTTACATCTATTTTTTTTTCAACTTGTACTTTGTCCTGTGGATTTTTTGACAATTCCTTCATTTCGTCCACAATACTGTCGATATCTTCAGGTGTAAAACCTTTTTCTTCGGCGGCCTCTTCCAATGTTCCCCAAATGGGTTCGCCGCACATGATACAACGGATACCTTTTTCCATCAGGTAACGAACCGAAAACGGGTAATTGTTTACCAACTCTTCTATTAAAATATCCTTTGTAATTTCAGGTTTTGCCATGATTTTATTTTTTTACAAAATTAAAAAATAAAGATAATGGTATTCAAGATATCTCTAAAACAGTCCTCCGTTTTGATAAATATCCATTTGAACTTCCGAAAAAGGATTGATCGTGGTTGAAAGTCCTTTGGTCAGGTTAAATACTTTTCCTGTTTTAAAGTTTATTCGAAATTGGTCTCCATCTTCCGGTTTTACAGCCTGTAACGAATCATAGGTTAGAATAGGCAATGCGGCATTAATAGCATTGCGCTCGTATATGGCTCCAAACGACTGCGCCAAAATAGCCTGTATTCCAAGTGTTTTAAAACCGTCTACTGCCTGCTGCCGCGAACTTCCTGCGCCAAAATTCTTACCTGTAATAACGATATCACCTGGTTTGGCCTTTTTTGCAAAATCTTCAAAACCTTTAAGATTATCAAAAATATACCTACCCATTTCCTCCGGATTGGTAATTTGCAGATAACGGTTATGGTAAATCATGTCCGTATCAATATTATCTTCAGGGATTATCCAAATCCTGCCTTTCACTTCATCAGGTTTATCCATTTGCGCACTTTGTTTGGCGATGGACTTATGAAGTACTTCCACTTCAGGAATTTCATCGTAAACAGCCGGGTGATCAGGAATATCATCTTCGGTGGTGATGTATCCAGCTACCGCCGAAGCAGCCACAGAAGCAGGACTGGCAAGATAAACCAACCCTTTACCCTGTTTGCCGGGAAAATTACGATTACCTGTACTTATTGTTACCTCGCCGGGACCGTTTTGTCCCACCTGGCCGGCAGCACATCCGGCACATCCGGCATTGGAAACCAAGGCTCCGGCCTGTTTAAATATTTTCATAATTCCCTCATCTAAACATTGTTGCCAAACCGAATCGGTGGAAGGAACAATCTTAAGCACCACTCCGGGAGCTACTTTTCGATGATTTAATACGCGTGCTACTGCCCGCATGTCTTCCATCCGTCCGTTGGTACAGCTGCCTATAAAAGCTGAATCAATTTTTATTATCTTTACCTTATCAATATAAACTGTGTCATCAGGTTTGCCAGGCCGGCTGACCATGGGCACAAACGAAGTCACATCAAGGGTGAAACTTTTGGCATACACAGCGTCCGAATCGGCCTGGATTGTTTCAATATCACGCCCGCTCCGTTCGCGACAATATTCCATAATGGCTTCATTTGGAGGAAAAAGCAAAATAATAACCCCCATTTCGGTACCCATCGAAGCAATGGTAATCCGCTGATCGAGCGTCAGCGCCTCAACAGCATCCCCATAAAATTCGACGGCATAGCCCAGAAGTGTGTTGGCCCCAAACTTATGAAGCAAATTCAAAACCACATCTTTGGCAGTTACATTTGCAGGTAATTTACCCTCAAGATTTATTTTTACGGATGGAGGCACCTTAAACCAGACTGTACCCCTGTGAAAAGCAGCGGCCACATCCTTGTCGCCCATCCCCTGCCCAAAAGCGCCAATAGCCCCCAAAATATTGGCATGCGAATCGGTAGTTACGGCTGTGGAACCCGGCCAGGCCAAGCCCCTGTTGATTAATGTATGGGTTCCTATCCCGTTGTTGATATCAAACACTTTAACACCATGCTTACGGGCAAAAACCCTTACCATTTGCTGGTTAGCAGCATATTTTTGATCACTTCCCGTAGGGTTCGTGTCAAAAGTAAAAAAAGTTTTAGACGGGTCGTCAATGGAAAGTCCGTAATCTTCTATGTTTTTCACCACGTTGGGTCCGCCGAAATCGCGGGCAACGCGGGCATCAATTTCTATATCAACTATATCTCCGGGTTCTACCTGCGCTTTTCCCGAGTGTGCAACAATTATCTTTTCAATAATAGTCATCTATCCATTTTTTAAATTTATAAAAGGAAATCTGTAAAAAAATCTTTAGTCAATCGGTTCCTACCGGGAAGCTTTTGGTTTACTCCTTTTAATTGACACCTTTTCGGCACGTTTAAACGGTTTGCTTCTATCGAAGAGATAACGATAGGTGATATGGGTTTTATAAATTTTACCTCGTACTTGCCGTTCTACCATCTTCATCATCAAAGGATTAAAATCGCCAATCCAGTTCATTTGGAGTTCAATAAAAGGGAATCCGGGTTTATAACTCTCTTGTTCAAAACGATATATAATTGCCGATTCCACCCCTTTACCCTGATGTTCCGGCACAACGCCGAATACCAGTCCCATTAAACGGTCACAACGATGAAAGATTCGCAACCGCGCAAATAACCGGATTTTATTCCACAAATTCAATTTTCCGTTAAATCCTTTAATTAACTGATTTATATCGGGAATCATAATAAAAATAGCGATTGGCTCGTCTTTATAGTAACCATAATAAAAAGCACGTTTGTCCATTACCTGCTTTACCATTCTGAAAAGTGCATTCCCCTCTTCCGGAGTAATAGGCTTTACCCCTTCAAATTGCGACCAGGCTTTATTATAAATATCTATAAACTCCCTGCCATAATCAGCTTCCTTTTCTTTCCTGTAATTTTCAAATCGATAATCGGGATTTCTTAACAGGCGTAACGCTTTTTCGTGTGTAGAATCCGAAGCTCCATCGGCTATAATTTTTCGATAAGTATATTGGTTGAAATAATTTTTAAATCCATAATTTTCGAATAGTTCGTTATAATATTTAAAATTGTAGGGCATATTATAAACAGGCTCGTGAAAGCCTTCGGCAAGGCATCCCCAAAAATGGTCACGATCACCAAAATTAACAGGGCCATCCATAGCTTGTACCCCCCTTTTCTGTAGCCAGTTTTTACCGGCATCGAAAAGCATATTGGCAGCTTTCTGATCGTTGATGCATTCAAAAAAACCTATGCCCCCGGTTAGTTGTTCATTTTTTTTAGCAGAGTCCCATTCGTAAAATGCAGCCACCCGGCCTATGGTTTTACCTGATTTATCAACCAGCAACCAACGAATGGCTTCGCCGGTAAGGAACATCTTATTTTGTTTGGGATCAAAAACCTTTTCAACTTCAATATCTAACGGACGAATCCAGTTTTTATCATTTTTATATAAACGCGAAGGAAAATTAAGAAATTCTCGAATTAATTTCCGACTATTTACCTCAACAAGTTGATAATCTGGATGCATACTGTTAATATTTTATTTATGCCTGAATTTCAAGGCGTTTTCAACAACAAAGATAAAAGAGAAATTTAAAATCCGCTCCATATTCTGTTATTTATCTTCCAATATCCATGCTTTTCGATAAGTATAGGGCAACTTCTTCTTTGCTTTGAGCGCATAGCTGAAACCTTGGTATTGACTGAGATAAATACGAATTAAGCCGTTTTTTTTCAAAATACCGGCATTTTTAAATCCATTTTTACGAAATCGCAGTAAAGCCTCTTTGGCATCTTTCATATTGGGGTAGTTTCCAATAATCAAATAGTAAATGTGTTTAGCTTGAGAGGTTTTATTTGTTTTTTGTTTCGCACTGCGGTTCAAAGCATTTTCATTTTTACATACGTTAGCGGTACCGGCCTCGTCCCTTCTCTGGCCAAACCATATCGAAGCATAATTCCTGTTCATCCCTACGCCCATACAAACCCATGATTTATTGGCATAAGCCCCTTTTGTCAATATCATATCCAAAGTTTCCTCCGTTTCTTTCCAATATTTTAACAAACTGTCTACTTGCATCTCATCCTGCATATAAGCCACCATTTCATAGCCCCTGTAACGGTAGTTTGTCAATTCCTGTGGCTTTTTCCACATGGCCTCATGGTTTACCACATAAGGATTGTAACAACAAGCCGTCCAATTCCCTTTATCCGACCAACTGGATAAATTGCATAAACTGGTATCGGGATGATTAAGCATTAAATCCCGGACATGGGTTTTAGCCACAAACGACAATGAAATCGACAACTGCAAAGCTTTCAGCCCGTTACCGGTCCTGATCTTGTTAACACTGTCCGCAAGTGCTTTTTCAGCCGGGCTGACACAAATAGAGGCTGGTATTTTACGCTGTCCGTAAACATAAGGCGCACTAAGCACAAAAGCAAACAGGAGTATCCCGATAAAATATGAGCCTTGTTTTTGTCGCATCATCATCTTGGCGAAATTTTCGTTAAAAATACTAATCTTTTAAGAAGCCGCCCATTAACTCAAAAGCCTGTTCAAATCCCTCATTAATGATATCCTCATACTTTTTATTCGGTGGAAACGGGTCTTCGTGTTTGTAAGAAAAGTCATAATCCAGTATATTTACCTTTACAGGGATGTCGTGTGATATGCCCTTTAAAGTATTTTCAATTTCATAATAAGGATAAACGCTGTCTTTTTTCATGCCTACAGCCATGATGCGGTCGCTCATCTCGCGAAATTTATCCTCACGATACTCAATCATCTTATGATAATTGATGAGGCTCATCAGATTCATCCCTTCCGGATGCACCTCACTAACATAGTGTGCCAAACGCGGGTTGTTTTTTAAATGATGGTCGAGATGTTCCACCAAAAAAGAGTACAACGCCAGGCTGCCCTCACTGTCGATGATGAATTTTGAAGCCGCCTGTATACGATTAAAAGCTGCCCCGCTGCAAAACAAACAAAGTTTAGAATTGCTAAAATAATTTTTAGTGTTAGTCATCATAAGCGATTGCCCCAGCAGTCCGCCGATGGAATAAGCAAAAATATCCGCTTTAGTGTCTTTCTCAAATAATGGATGATTATTCCCCCTTATTTGATCCATCAACTGAATCACATCGTAATAGGTTTGTAATCCCGACCATATAAATCGCTGGGGCCGGGCATGGACATGGATACTGATAGCTACATTTGAAAAAGTAGAATGTTCGGTTAAAGGAAAAGACGCTTGTCGTTTTTTGCTAAGCTCAAACATCTCGTACCGGCTGCGCCACAAACCGGGCGCACGGTTCATATGAAAAGCTATGGGAAAAAGCACAACCGCTTTGCCGGTATGCTCAACCAGTTTTTTAGCCCACGGATAGTATTTATCCCAACTTTTTTCATCAAAACCATGAAAAAGCAATATAAAACGGTTCGTTTTACGAATGTTTTCAGGCATAAAAATATGATAACGGAAGCGCTTATTATCAATAATTTGGATATCTTTGGTATTGAGCATCAGTTCATCTTCGTTCATATCGGTCTTAAATTCCTGCTCGCAGTGGTCAAAATTGAGCCGGTGATCTTCGCAACGATAATTGGTAGTGCCCGAAAGTAAAGCAGTCGCTTTCGATTCAAAGGTAAAATTGTAAATATTTAAATGATCAGTTGTTATAAAATCATCATCAAAATTAATTTGATTCCGTAACGACTGATAAAGGTTAATATAATCCATAGAATTTATAATTTTAAAAGTACTTTCAATTTTATTGTCGTTTCCAGCCTATTATCGTGCCGGCACAGCCGACCTATACCTGTCCTTATATAGCGAGAGTCTGTCTGCTGCCAGCTCGAATAGCACTTGCGGATATAAGGCCCGTTGAAAAACATGACGAAATTAAAAAATTGTCCAAACCAACACCTTCAGATAAACTTTTAATTTTTGGTTTTCCATTTCTGTTAATCAAACAAAAGCATTTTTCTAATTTTTCATTTTCATACGTGTACAAAAATCCTACCTTTGCCTCATGATCGATCGAACAATTCTGTTGAACTTAAAACCTGTACCTTATCTTTTGGGCAAAGAGGCCTTGGGTCAATCCATGCGCTATTTTTCCGATTACTCCCGGATTTTCATACTGGTAGATGAAAATATCAAACAACATTGTTTACCCATCTTCAGGGAGTCTTTGCCTGATTTGCATATCGACGGAGTGATAAGCATATCCAGTGGTGAGACAAATAAAAATATTGATACGGCCATTGCAATTTGGAATCAACTTACAGCCATGCAGGCCGACCGTGATTCATTGCTGATTAATTTGGGAGGTGGCGTAATTACCGACATAGGTGGATTTGTGGCATCTACTTTTAAAAGAGGTATGAATTTCATCAACGTGCCAACCACACTGCTCGGACAAGTAGATGCCGCCATTGGTGGAAAAACAGGTATCGATTTCCACGAATTTAAAAACCATGTGGGTTTATTCACGAACCCCAAGGTGGTTATTGTTGATCCTGTCTTCCTCAACACCCTGCATGATATTCATTGGAGATCCGGTTTCTCAGAAGTATTAAAATACGCGTTAATTACGGATGCCGGGCTTTGGAAAACCATTAGTAACCGCCACTATACCGACTTAAAAGACGACTGGAATTCCATCATCATTAAAGCTGCCCACGACAAAATCGCCATCGTTAAGAATGACAATTTCGAACAGGGGATCCGTAAAATCCTAAACTTCGGGCATACCGTAGGGCACGCCCTGGAAACATTTTTTCTGAAAACCGAACACCCAATCACACATGGTGAAGCCGTAGCTGCCGGAATGATATGTGAGACCTGGCTTTCTTCGCAACTAACTAATCTGGAAGAGCATTCCAGCGTTGACATTTACAATGAAATTGACAAAAATTTCGAGCGACTCAATTTTCGCACCAATAACTTTGACGAACTAATGAGATTAATGAAACAAGACAAAAAAGTAAGACAAGGTCAAGCCAGGTTTAGTTTGCTAAAACACATCGGCGAAGCTATCCATGACGTAGATGTGTCGGATGAGCTTGTTTTAAAAAGCCTTGAATTTTATCTATCCACAAAATAATGCGGAAAAATGAAAAAGATACGCGTAAGCAAAAAAAACACCAACCTTCAAACACAAATAAAACTCCCCTCTTCAAAAAGCATCAGCAACCGCCTGCTTATGATGCGTTCATTGGAAAGGGAAAAACTGCATTTCGACAATTTATCGGAAGCCGAGGATACATATATGATGCGGCTTTACCTGAGTTTTATAAATACTTGTGCCGACTCGGTCATTCCTTTAAACCTTGACGCCCACAATGCGGGGACCGTTTTCCGGTTTTTAACAGCCTACCTGTCACAAAAAGCCGGGAAATACCTGTTAACCGGATTTGAACGAATGAAACAACGACCGGTGGGCAAATTGGTGGATGCTTTGCGCACGCTGGGAGCCAACATCCGGTACACCGAAAAAGAAAATTACCCTCCCCTGCTTATTAAAGGGACACGACTGGTTAGCAAAGATATTGAAATAGATGCCGGATCAAGTTCGCAGTTTATATCGGCCCTTATGCTGATTGCTCCCCACCTGCCTCAAGGCCTTCGCATTTTGCTCAAAGGTAATATTGTTTCAAAATCATACATCAATATGACAGCTGAACTCATGCGAAATTTCGGAATAGCGGTGCATATGGATGATCAAATTATCGAAGTAAAACCGGGTGCTTATTCCATAAAACCTTTCCGTGTTGAATCGGACTGGAGTTCAGCCTCTTTTTGGTATCAGATGGTAGCTTTTTTACCCCAGGCAGAAGTACTACTACCCGGATTGCAGAAAAACAGCCTGCAAGGCGACCGCTTTTTGGCTGAAGTTTTTGCAACGCTGGGTGTAAAAACCGAATTCCTGGATAACAGTATTTTTATAAGTCATCACGGAAAACCGGAGCAGCAAATTGATTTCGACTTTACCGATGCCCCCGATATTGTTCCCTCGGTCATGACAACCTGTGCCGCACTGGGGGTAAAAGCAAAATTTAGAGGGATTGAGCATCTTCGTATTAAAGAGTCGGACCGCATTGCAACTATGCAGGAAGAGTTAGCGAAAATTGGGGCACATATCGTGAAAGAAGAAGATGCTTATCATTTAATTCCCGGACAGAAGCCATCGGCATCTTTAGTTTTTGACAGCCATGGCGATCATCGCCTGGCCATGTGCCTTGCCCCGCTGGCACTCGTGTATGATGAAGTGGAAATTATTAATCCGGATGTTGTTAATAAATCTTATCCCGACTATTGGAACGATTTAACAAAATCAGGCGTTTTTTCATTGACGATAATGAAAGACGAATAACATAGAAATTAGAAGTGTAAATGAAAATAACAGACGTAGATATTTTTATTCCCTGTTTTATCGATCAGGTATATCCCCAAACAGGTTTTAACATGGTTAAACTACTGGAAAAATCAGGATTGAAAGTCCATTACAATCCCAACCAAACCTGTTGCGGACAAATGGCTTTTAACAGTGGATTTTGGGGTGAAGCCAAAAAATTAGGCATCAAATTTATGGGTGACTTTCCCAACGACAGGCCTATTGTTGGTCCGTCAGCCAGTTGTTTGGGCTATGTAAAAAACTCCTATCAGGAACTTTTTCATAATACATCTTACCACCTGGAATACAACAGGTTGAAAAAGAATATTTATGAGATCACCGACTTTTTAGTGAACGTTTTGCATAAAACC
>Ga0114931_10003870_pt1 | contig 18829 bp, 10 predicted proteins | sample 2SBtaG_FD_89579 | JGI IMG/M metagenome (GOLD analysis project Ga0114931, IMG submission 89579) | Deep subsurface microbial communities from Kolumbo volcano to uncover new lineages of life (NeLLi) - 2SBTROV14_V59a metaG | ecosystem: Environmental > Aquatic > Marine > Volcanic | place: Kolumbo...
AGCCGAAACCCGGATAAACTACTTTCTGCGAAAATCACCGCATTATTTTGGAATTTCGTGCTTTGGAATTTCTTCGTCATTGGGCCCATCTCTGGAAAAGGGCGTCATTCATGGCTTGCCTCAGAGGGCCCCGCCAGTACTTTAGCCCAAAGCTTGCGATCTTCCTGAAGGGCGACATAATAGGTGACTACTGGCGATAGTTAGCAGCCTGGACGACTTTTTTGTTTTTTGGAAAGTTCTCAATCATGCAGCAATCTGCTCGGTTTCTTCCTACCAATTTCGTTCTGCTCTTCTTGGTCTTTGCAGTGAGTATGCTGATTGCCGCCCCGGTTGAGTCTAAGGCCGCTGAACCGAGTACTGCCGGTACGTGCGTCTTCGAGGCCTCTGATGGCCCAGGTAATGGGCGCCGGATTGTGTTTATGGCCGGCGATGAAGAATACCGCTCGGAAGAGGCGCTTGTTCAGTTGGCAAAAATTCTTGCCGTGCGTCACGGCTTCCATTGCACCGTGCTTTTTTCGATCGACGAAGCAACAGGATTCATCGACCCCAATGCTAGCCATAGCTTGGCTGGTGCAGAGGCACTCGATTCGGCCGACGCCATAGTGATGGGCTTGCGGTTTCGCGAATATTCTGACGAAACGATGAAACACTTCGTAGATGCTTACTTGTCAGGAACGCCGATTGTTGCCCTGCGAACGAGCACCCATGCGTTTCGGTACGCTCAGGACTCGAAGTCTCGTTATCGCAAATACTCTTTCAATAGCCAGGAATGGCCGGGAGGATTTGGCCGTCAGGTTTTGGGCGAAACCTGGGTGACTCACCTGGGAAAAAATCATGCGGAAGCAACGCGTGGCTTGCCTGAGCCATCGGCTAAGGACCATCCTGTGCTGCGAGGAGTCGGAGAAATATTTGCCGATTCGGGAGCTTATGTGGCCAACCCGCCTGCCGATTCAACGATCCTCGTCCGAGGACAAGTACTTGCCGGCACCACGCCAACTTCTCCTCCGCTAAAAGGCAAAAAGAATCATCCCTTACAGCCGGTAGCGTGGACGCGGGTACACCGGAATGCCGCCGGAAAGACCAATCGAATTCTTTGCACTACGATGGGTGCTGCGACTGATCTTTTGGATGAAAACTTGCGTCGGATGCTCGTTAATGGGGTGTATTGGGTGTTGGGTGACGAAGTGCCGGCCAAAGCCGATGTCACTCTTGTCGGCGACTATCAACCCTCGGCGTACAGTTTTGGCGAATTTCGAAAAGGCGTAAGGCCGGCGGATTTGCAACTTGGGTCGACAAGTGTCTTCGAGGCAAACGATGTTGTCGCCATTTACGGCAATGGGCTCGCAGACCGAATGCAGCACGCCCCCTGGGTCGAAACGGCACTGCAAAGCCAGCTGAAAGGCATGAACGTCAGTTTTCGCAATATGAGCTTTTCAGGAGACATGGTTAACAAGAAACCTCGCAACAAGGGTTTTACCAACGATGCCGACTATCTGCAGCACGTCGGACCCGACCTTGTATTCACGTTCTACGGATACAACGAATCTTTTGCAGGCCCAGCTGGCGCGGATAGCTATCGAGCCGAGTTGGTAAAACTGGTGCAGCGGTATACCGAACTAAGAAAGGAAAAAGGGAAGAAAGTTCGGTTCGTTCTGTTCAGTCCGATAGCCTATGAAAACAACGGCAATCGTCTTCTTCCCGAGGGGACTGAACTGAATGCAAATCTAGCGGTCTATACCGAAGCCACGCGAAAAGCTGCCGCGGAAATGGGTTCGACGTTTGTCGACCTCTTCTCCCCGACGCTTCAGCTGTTCAAAACCAGTTCTGAGCAGTACACGATCAACGGCATTCATTTGAATGGCAACGGCTATCAGCAACTCGCCGGAATCATATCGCAAGCGTTGCTTGGCAAGCCACGACCAGCACAGGAGGAGGTTGCCGAGCTTTATGCGGCAGTGCAGGAGAAGAACTGGCACTGGCACAATCGCTATCGCGCAACCGACGGTAACGACATCTGGGGCAGTCGATCTACGCTGACCTTTGTCGATGGCCAAAGTAATGCCGACGTCCTGAAACGTGAACTTGTGATGCTGGACGTAATGACTGCCAATCGCGACAAAGTGATTTGGGCGGCAGCGGAAGGCAAAGCTTATGTTGCCGACGATAGCAATGTGCCACCGCCCGTTAAGGTGATTTCGAACCTAGGCGGAGGCAGCAAGAGCTCCAACGCAGACAAGGAGGGAAGCGCTGAATATCTGACGCCAGAAGAATCTCTCGCGAAGATGAAAGTTCCCGAGGGATATGAATTGAATGTCTTCGCATCGGAAGTTCAGTTTCCTGACCTGGCAAATCCCGTTCAATTGCAAGTCGATGCGAAAGGTCGCCTTTGGGCTGCAAGCTGGAACACGTACCCGAAGTGGGAGCCCGGCAAAGAAATGAACGATAGTCTCATGATTTTTGAGGATACCGATAGAGATGGCAAAGCCGATACTCGTAAGATTTTCGCACACGTCCGCAACCCGCTAGGATTCGAATTCTGGGGTGGGGGGGTTCTTGTCACGTCAGGCCCCGACTTGCTATTTCTGCAGGACACCGACGGGGACGACAAGGCGGATGTGCGGTATCCTATTCTGCAGGGACTGGGCACTGCCGACACCCATCACGCTGCAAACAACTTGGTGTACGGCCCTGATGGAGGGATCTATTGGCAAAGCGGAATCTTCCTGGTGAACAATCTTGAGACGCCTTGGAAGCAAAGCCTAAATATTGGCGATTCGGGGATGTATCGGTTTGACCCCCGGACCTTTGCGATCACGCCGCACGCGGGCAATTCACCCAACCCACACGGAACAAGTTTTGATTACTGGGGCTATTGCTATGCCAATGATGGCACGGGAGGCAAATCGTATCAAGTGCGTCCTGAAGGCAAGGGCTTTAAGATGCACACTCTATTGACCAAAGAATTTCGGCCCGTCGCGGCAGATGCGATCATGTCTTCGGAGCATATCCCCGAAGAGTTGCAGCAAGACTTCCTGATTTGCAACACGATCGGTTTCTTGGGCGTCAAACAGTATTCACTTGATCGCGAAGGAAATGGTAAGGACCGTGAGTTTGGGCACGTCTGGGGGACGCCTGGCATCGAATTGATCAACAGCGAAGATCGAAACTTCCGTCCCACCGATGCGGTCATTGGTGAAGACGGAGCCTTGTATGTTGCCGACTGGCACAACGCCATCATCGGTCACATGCAACACAACATCCGTGACCCCAACCGAGACCACAGGCATGGGCGTATTTTCCGTCTGACCGTCAAGGATCGTCCTCTGCAAGAACCAGTCAAAATACATGGCCAGCCTATCGCGGCGCTGCTTGAAAACCTCAAGCACCGAGTCAACGGTGTGCGTCATCGAACTCGAATTGAGCTCAGTGCCCGCGACTCGGACGCAGTCATCGCGGCAACTCGCCAGTGGATGAAGGACTTTGACCCGAACGATGAAACCGAAGCGCACTATCTCCTGGAAGCACTCTGGTTGCACCAGCAGCATGGCGTGAGGGACGAAGAATTGTTGGATAAGCTTTTGAGTTCTGACGTCAAGCATGCCGTCGTGGCGGCCAACACGGTCAAACACTTCTGGTACAATGTGGACGCAACCGGTGCCAGCGGATTCGCGGCACCAGCAGAAATCGAATTTGTAAAATTTGATCCTCCACCGTACCTCAGCAGTTCGGAGCAAAGAGCCTATAAGCTAGGCGCCGAAATTTATCAACGTGAATCGCACTGCGCGACATGTCATCTAACGCACGGCAAGGGAAACGCGAATGTCTATCCGCCACTTGTAGGCAGTCCTTGGGTGACAGGAAGTGAAGAGCGTCTCATTAAGCTGACGTTGCACGGCCTCTGGGGAAAGCTCACCCTCAACGGAAAGACCTATGACCCATCGCATGGTGTGCCACCAATGACCGCCTTTCGTTCGTTGTTAAAGGACGAAGAGCTAGCAGCAGTCTTGACCTTTGTGCGTAACACGTGGGGCAATAAGGCGTCCTCAGTCAGCGCTTCAAGCGTCAAGCGAGTCCGCGAGCAAACGATCGATCGTACGATATTTTGGAAGCCCGAGAACCTACTCGCCGAGCACCCTCTTGAACAGACACTGGCGAGCAACACTCCAACTGTTGAAACAGAAACTTTTTCCAACCAAGCTTTGGAAGACGAACTGCTCGCCGCAACGCCGGCGGAACTGGCCCGAGTCGCGATTAAGGAGGGGAACGCTCAGCGAGGCAAGAAGCTCTTCTATCATTCGGCTGCCGCATGCTTTGCGTGTCACGATCCTCCACGCGGAGCGGTTCGAATTGGCCCCGACTTGGCAAAGATCAACACGAAGCTTTCCGTTGAGCAACTGGTCGATTCCATCTTGCGTCCTTCAAAATTGATTGACAAAGAATACGCCCAAGTGAGCGTTCAGACTAGTTCTGGGCAAGTGCAGACTGGCATTCGAATTTCAGAGAGCAAGCAAGAATTCGTCTTGCGAGTTCTTGCTCAACTCGAACCGATTAAGATCGACCAAGATGACATCGAAGAAGTCGTGGAATCTAAGGTCTCGTTGATGCCTGAGAATTTGGTCAGGCAACTTAAAAGCCGAAAGGAGTTCAACGACCTAATGAGGTACATCATCGAAACTAGAAAGCGGTAACTGAGCTTCACAAACTACGGTGAGCTGGCCTCGAAAGAGACCGACGAAACCCTGACGATGCTCACAACAAGCTGAAAATCTGTTACAATCCAGTTCGCATACCACTTCCCACCTTTTGCTATCCCTTCCTGGAGTTGCAGCATGCCCAAGCCTCTTGATCGCAGACGGTTTCTCGAAAAGAGTGCGGCCGCCGGTTCCGCTTTTAGTCTTTTGGCATCAACGGGCCGTGCGGAGAAACGTGTGACCGCCAACGATACGCTGGTCGTTGCCGTGGTGGGAGTGAACGGACGAGGTAGGGCACACGCCCAAGGCTATGCTCAGCAGGAAGGAGCCGAAGTAGCCTACATCTGTGATGTAGATGAGTGGGTTATCCCACGGGCTATCGAACAAACCGCGAAATATCAAAGTCGCAAACCTGTTGGCGTCAGGGACTTCAGGAAAATACTAGACGACCAATCGATCGATATTATCTCGATTGCCACTCCTAACCATTGGCACGCCCCGGCCGCGATCATGGCCTGCGCCGCAGGGAAACATGTTTACGTAGAAAAGCCTTGCAGCTACTCGGCCGAGGAAGGTGAGCTCTTGGTCCAAGCAGCGCGCAAGTACGATCGTGTTGTGCAGATGGGCAACCAACGGCGGAGCAGGGCGCCGGTGATCGAGGCGATCAAGAAAATCCATGACGGCGTGATCGGCAACGTGTTGCTCGCAAACACTTGGTACAATAGTCGACGGGGTACCATCGGTATCGGCAAGCAAGTCGAGGTTCCCAAGGAGCTGGACTTCGATCTATGGCAAGGACCAGCCCCGGCGCGGCCGTATAAAGACAATCTCGTACCTTACAATTGGCATTGGCATTGGCATTGGGGCAACGGCGAATTGGGCAACAACGGCATCCATGCGCTCGACCTGGCTCGGTGGGGACTGGAAGTAGACTATCCAACCAAAGTGACTTCCACGGGAGCGAGGATTCGCTTCCAAGACGATCAGGAAACGCCGGATACCCATAGCGTGGCGTTCCACTATGGGAATCGCATAGTCACGTGGGAAGGTATCAGTTGGTCGCCTTACGGGCCAGGCGGCAGTCAATTTGGCATTGTATTCCACGGCGACGAAGGCACCATGGAACTCGATGACAGTGGCTACCGTATTTTCGACATGAAAAACAAGGAGGTTGAAAACGTAAGGGGCAGGGGTGGCGATGCGGAGCACTATGCAAACTTCCTCGATTCGATTCGCAAGCAGCGGCGTCCGTCAGCGGATATCGAAGGGGGACACAAAAGCACTTTGTTGTGCCACCTAGGCAACATTGCCCAGCGGGCTGACCGACATTTACAGACGGACCCGAAAAATGGCCACATTCTCAACGATGCCGAAGCCCAGAAAATGTGGGGCCGCGACGAGTACCGCGAGGGCTTCGATCCGAGGGCTTTTGTTTGAATATCCTGTGACTCGAAATACGCTGCGCAGTCCATTTTGCATATGCCATCATCCAGTTCCTTAGCCCCCTGAGTTCAATAACATGAACATGAATGCTGTTTTTTTGAAGTCCATTGCCCTTAGCACTTTGCTGTCTCTTTCCGTGACTTGTTCGACGAGTTCTGCTGCGGAGGATGCAAAAAAAGAGTTTCGCATTGGAATCATTGGCCTCGACACCTCGCATGTACTTGCCTTTACCAAGGGCATCAATGGCGATGGAGATAAGCCGGGCATCGAAGGTTTTCGTGTCGTGGCCGCTTATCCCAAAGGTAGCCCTGACATTGAAACGAGTGTCAGCCGAGTGCCGAAGTATACCGAGGAGATGCAAGCAAGAGGGATCGAGATTGTTGATTCGATTGAGGATCTGCTCGCTAAAGTCGATGGCGTGATGCTGGAAACCAACGACGGGCGGCCTCACCTAGAGCAGGTACGTCCTGTGATCGCCGCCGGCAAGCCCGTGTTTATCGATAAGCCGATCTCTGGTTCGCTTGCCGAGGCGATCGCGATTTTTACCCTTGCACGCAAGGCCAACGTGCCCATGTTTTCGTCGAGCAGTTTGCGCTTCGGCAAAGACTCGCAAGCGGTTCGCGGTGGCTCGATTGGTAAAGTTTCTTTTTGCGAAACCTCCAGCCCTTGCACGTTGGAAAAAACCCACCCCGATTTGTTTTGGTACGGCATCCACGGCTGCGAATCGTTATTTACCGTGATGGGAACCGGTTGCGAGACAGTGGAGCGACGTACGGAAGACGGTAAGATCGTGGTCGAGGGCACCTGGGCCGGCAACCGTACCGGCATCTTTCGCGAAGGAAAAGGCTACAGCGGCCATGCCAAGGGCTCAGAGGGAGAAGCCGCGGTCGGCTCTTATGATGGCTACTTGCCGTTGGTAGAACAAATCCTTGAATTCTTTACGACCGGCGAGCCGCCTGTGGGCGAAGCCGAGACGCTCGAAATCTACGCCTTCATGGAAGCGGCCGATGAAAGCAAACGGCAGGGGGGAAAGCCGGTAAAGATAGCTGAGGTGATGGCGAAAGCAGAAAAGGAAGCTGCCGCGCTGACGGAGTAATCACCGTGCTACAGAAGTGTGACTGCAAGCACTGCTGTCAGCAATGTTCCTGCATGTCGGCCCTTACCACGTTTTGCTACAATCTGCGGGGTTCCCTTTGCTGTTAAACCGTTAGGAGATCCCCATGCTTCGTACACCTTGGTTCGTGATTGTTGCTGTAGCGATCGCAATGAGCTGTCAGTCGTTTGTCGTAGATGCGTGTGCTGAACAGTCAGAGGGTAACACTCAACAGATCATCATTCGGACAAAGTTGATTGAAATCAATCGCAGCAAACTACGACGATTGGGAGTCGACTTTGCAGGTTTTTTTGGCGAAGGGGCTGTTCGCTCAGCCAAACTTGACCAAGCGAAGACGATTGAGAGTAACTTTCGCTTCGACGGAGTAAAAGAGAGCCCAATCGCAACATCTTCTTTGTCTGTACTTGGATTTCTTGATGCATTATGTCAGAACGAGATAGCTCGTATCCTGTCAGATCCCACGATTATAACCGTTGTTGGCCGTGCTGCCACTTTATCGAGTGGTTCCACGATACAAATTGATGGCCCACCGGGTGATGAAAAAAATTGCACCACGGATTTTATTGGCACCAAGTTAGAAGTTGTGCCACATCTTGTCGCGAATAATAAAATTCGCATCGGGTATCGTCTTGACTATAGCAGTCTTCGTGAAAACGCAGATTCCGAGTCGCCCAGCTTCCCGAAGATTGGCCACACGATGGTTGATACCACTTTCGAGGTAAGTCCTGGCGAGACTTTTGTCAGCGGCGGGCTACTGAGTCAAGTTCACGCAGGCGATCAATCCGAGCACTTTGAGATCGTTCTTTTGCTCACACCCGAGTTGGTTGGCGACACAAAACCAAACGTAACTCCTACGGCTCGCGTTAGTCAAAGTAATCTACCAGGAAAACTGCCGCAGTAAGAGAAGCAAAAAAATAGGCCCAGTAATCTATGCTAGATATCTAGGCTCTTACCCAGACAGTTCCCAACCCTCGCGGTATTCTCGTCGGACTAGCCGAGTTGCGTCATCGTGGTCGAACGCCAGCTTGGCGCTGTCCCATTGGAGCTCTTGATCTTTGAATCGGGTGGCGACGGTACCGACGAGCACGGACTCGGTGACGGGGCAGCCGTAGGAAAATGGTGTGGAGACTTGGCCTTCACCAAGACACATATCGGCCCATTCGTGATAGTGATTTTTTCCAGTTGCTTCGGAAATGGTAACCTCCATCGGTTTGCCTGCACTAAAAAAACGCGGCATATCGATATGAGGCAAAACCATCACGCCTTTTTCTCCCACGTAAAAAGCTCCGCTGCCGGGTAGCTTGACGTCTTTGGGCAATTGTGCACGAGTTGCGTCGGGCAGGCTATCTGCCGTGCCATCGGTCCAGCGACAAGTAATGTCGCCGTCCGTAAACTTGGTGCCGGCAAAGTGGTAGAGGACATCGGAGTCGGGTGAGAAGGTTTCCTGATGACACGCAGGCCCGCGCGAGACGACCTTCGTAGGTGGCGCTAATTCTAGCGCCGTGAACATGGAGTCGAAGATATGACAACCCATGTCGCCAAGCGTACCGCCTCCAAAATCGGTCCAACGCCGCCACTCGTGCGGGTGGTAAGTCTTGTCGGCATAGGGTCGCTCGGGGGCAACGCCTAGCCACAAGTCCCAATCGAAATACTCGGGCACCGGATCAGTTCGGTCGGGTCGTCCCCCGGGAGGTCCGTGCCAGGTCTTGCCCACCCATGTGTGAACTTCGCGTACTTTGCCAATTGTGCCGGCATGTAGCATGGCGACGCCGGTGCGATAGGCCGCATGGCTGTGGCCCTGAGTCCCCATCTGGGTGACGAGGTGCTTTTTCTGGGCTGCCATCTCGGCCATGGCACGACATTCGAAAAGATTGTGTGCCAGCGGCTTCTGACAATAGACATGTTTGTCGAGTTCCATTGCGGCAAGTGCAATCGGGGCGTGCATATGGTCTGGGGTAGAAATCATTACGGCGTCGATGTCGGCGGCCATCTCGTCGAACATGCGCCGGTAGTCGCGAAATGTTTTCGTCTCAGGATATACTGTCGCAGCCTCGCCGAGATATCTGGCGTCTACATCGCAGAGTGCCACGAGTTGCACGCGCGGCGAGCTGGTAATGTTAGTCAAGTCGTGGCGGCCAATCATGCCGCCGACTCCAACCGACGCGACGCGAAGCAGTTCGGTGCTTGCTGCCGCACGAGACAATGAGGAGCCAAACAGAGGTACGGCAATCGCAGTGCCAGCGGCAGTTCGCAGGAAGTCGCGACGTGAGTGAGTGCGAAGATTCATAGGGAGTTTCTCTGGAGAATGATATTGGGCACCACACCAAAAACTAAGACTAATGATTACTAGCTCTGCCCGAGACAATCGGATTGATGTCTGAGTCGATCACTGCGCCTACGGCGACGCCGGGGCACCATCTTTCTCGATCGAACTTTTGATTTGGGTTTGCAGGCTTCTGGAGCGTTACGTCCTGATCCATGTAGATGATCGTGAACACCTCACGGCGTCGGTGGGTTCGGTTAGCGCCTGCGCGATGGAAAACCCAGCCTTGGTGAAAACTGATTTCACCCAATACGTAGGGCGAAGATTCAACTTCGGATCCAGCTTCAGCCAGTTTGCTGGCGACGACTTTTTCGTCAAGTTGAATCAGCTCTTCATTGCGTCGGTAGTCGAGTGTCTGACTCCCGAGTGCAAAGTCCAAGGGACCCATGTTGTCGGTAATTGGCACTAAAGGAATCCAGGCGGTTAAAACTTTTTCGGTCGCCAGCGGCCAATAGTAGTGATCCATGTGCCAAGGAGTTTTGGTTCCTCCGGGCTCCTTGAACAAGGCTTGGTCGTGATAGACTCGGACTCCATCCACTCCCATCAACTCAGCGGCGATGCTGGCCAGTCGGCCCGAGATGAATGATCGGATGAGCTCACTGTGAGTCCAGAGATTAAAAACTTGAGTGAAGGCATTGTTGTAAAGGTCGATATCGTCGCTCGGATACTGGGTATCGCGATCTTCTTTGTCGACCGAGGGGCCCAACTTTTCAACAAGTTCCAGAATCTCACTGCGAACGATTTGAATCGCCTCTGCGGAGAGCAAGTTCTGGATCTTGGCTACGCCATCTTTGCGGTAAGCTTGGACATGACGAGTATCCAAATCTACCGGAGCTTGCCATTCGTATGCTGTACAATTATTGTCGACGCTCATGGTATCGCAGCCCTTAGTTTTGATCGTGCGAAGAACACCTTCGGGACCCGGCTGCAGAAAGCCAAGCAGAAGATGACCTAGGCAAATGACGAATTCCAAAATACCCAAATCCGAAAAAACGCAACGTGAGAACTGTTAGGCGAGCGGCAGATGAGAATTTACCAATGACAACCCGACGAAAGGCGTAGGTCGGGGGGTAGGGGCTAGGATTTAGGAGCTAGGGAACTGAGGGCTTTCGCCCGCTGTACTAGCCCCTAAATCCTAGTCCCTCGATCTTCGTCAGGTTGGTATATTCCTATCTGTCGCTCGCCTTAGCATTGGCATGAAATACGGTATTTCTTGTTTCGTCGTTGGGCCCATCTCTGGAAAAAAGGGCGTCATTCGTACTTTGCCCTAGGTGGCATTCTACCATATCTATAGCGAATCGCTATGCCCGGCGCTCGATTCCTGAAAGCTACCTCGGGCCAGGAAATCCACTAAAAGCGTCTCTGGTCGCGACGAGCCTTGTCTTGCTTCAGCAAACCAATCTGATCAACTGGTATTGGTTTGAAGCCCATTTGGAAAGCTTTTGATTCGGGGCGAAGGCGAAAATCGCGAACCGTGGAATCGGCGGAGCGTGGATCGCCGGTGAAAAGAGGGTCGACGTCGATGAGATTGTTCTCAAACGAGGTGAGCGACTTGGCCAGCTCGGCGGCATTGAGCCATTGACCTCCCCAGGAAATATTGTGTCGCACGATATTGTATTTTGGTTTGCCGGGTTCGTCTTCCAATAGAGTCAATAACTTTGGATAGCGTTCTTTCCAGGGAGACTCCCGATAGGGCATGGCCCGCAAACGCTCTGGCATGGTTCCGGAAATCGTCTCGTGCATCCAGCCAACGCCCCGGTCGTCGATATGAACCGAAGGATCGCAATCGACAAAGATATTGTTGTCGACAAGATTGTCTCGTCCCCCGCCAATAAACGCTGCTCGTCCCGCACGATTGAAGATGTTTCCAACGATCTGAATCCCGCTCGCAGCATCGTCGAGGTAGACGGCCATCGCGCCATGCAAGCCTGGACCACGGATATCATGAAAATAGTTGTGACGAATAATCGTGCCACGCTGGGTCCAGTCGCGACCCATGTAGAATGCGCCGACATCGCCGGTTTCGAAGCAAACGTCGTAAATTTCGTTAAACTCGATTAGATGTTCGTTGCCACCGAGTTGGATCGCGTTGTGAGGACCATTGTGAATAAGATTGTGGGCAACACGATTGCCAACACCAGAGATGCTGACCGCGGGGCGGTAAGTCCGATAGAGTCTGCCAAAATTATGAATGTGATTGCTGATGCAGGCGTGTTCTGCAGGTTCGAGCGTCAAGCGGTTGCCGCCGCCGAGAGATACTCCTCCCTCGCCCAGGGCGTAAAGCTCCGAGTGACGAACTTCGCAATGGGAGCCCCCATGAATGCTTGCTGCCCAACTGCCCGTGTTTCGAATGGTGCAGCCATCGATATAACAGTGCTGAGAATTTCGTATTTCAATGGCCGTCGATCGGGTGCCTTCGAAAGTAATCTCGCGGAAGGAAATTCCAGTACATTGCTGCATCTGAAGTAGGTGTGGCAGAACCGAGATTGTCACGCGATGGTCTTCTATTTTTGCCGGGGGCCAGAAGTAGAGCAGGCCTGCTCGGCGATCGACGAACCATTCGCCGGGTTGGTCGAGCTCAACCAACAGGTTCAACGCGTAATACCGCTGGTTTTTTCGATAGCCATAACCGTGATAGGGTGGAGTCAGGCGAATCGTTTTAGTCTTCGTTTCGAGAGAATCAATTTGCTGGTAGGAGTCGGACCAGTCCCAGAACCAGTAGCCATGGAGCCAGGCGTCCTGTTCATCTGCCCAGCGACTTGGTCGATCGCCATCGTAGGTAAACCAGCCTTCCTTGGTGCCGGCGATGCCATGGATTTTCGTAGGAGTTTTCCCAACCACATCGACGATTTTTGCAAATCCTTCGTTGGGCCACCGAGCAAGTTGCATGGGCTGGTCTCGAAAGAAGAGTTCGAGCCGTTGTCCTGCAGTCGCAACCTTGCCAAAATCCTTGATCCCGCTGGCCCGCAGATCTGCGACAAGAACGTTTTCAAGTGCTTCCTTACTTAATCTTTTTTCAACCTGGGATTCGACAACTTGCTTAAAGTTGTTGATGCGTTTTGAACCCGAGAGGCGTACTTTCTCGCCCGCGACCGCACGAAACACGACAGGGGCCTTTTTACTACCAGAGTCTTGGCGATTCAAGGTTAATGGTTCAGCAAGTTGATAGGTTCCCCCGCCTACCCAGATGGTGACGCCCTCGGAGAACAATTTACCTTTTGCTCGCAATTTCCTGATTGCGTCTCGTGCTGCGTGGCAAGACGCAAATGGTTTTTCTTGCGTGCCCGGATGGTGGTCGTCTCCGTTTTGAGCCACAAAAAACTCAACTCCGGTACTGGCAAGTACAGAAGTAAGAAGGGCAGCCCACGTAAGAAGTGCGCACACAAAGCGGGTTAAGGCATTCACTTGTAGGGGAACTCACGTGAGGAAGGGCGCAGGTTTAGCAAGAATCTCATTGATGACGCGACATGCTCGACCGTCGGTTAACTTCTGCTCCCGAGAATTGTAGTGGTAGGATAACTTGGTATGGTCAAGGCCAAGCTGGTGAAGAACGGTTGCTTGAATATCATTGGGTGTTACTTTGTCGACAACGGCGCGATGGCCAAACTCGTCGGTTTCGCCAAAAGTCATGCCGCCGCGAATCCCGCCGCCTGCAAACCAGGCGCTAAACCCTTGGCCGTTATGGTCGCGGCCGACTTTGCTGGCATCCCCCTGGTTTTCAGTCACAGGCAGTCGGCCAATTTCGCCACCCCAATGCACGAGGGTCGTGTCGAGCAAGCCGCGCTGCTTTAGGTCGAGGACCAACGCGGCAGCAGGCTGATCGGTGCGTCGGCAGACTTTGGGCAAATTTGCGTGGATGCTGTTGTGATGATCCCAGGGCTGCCCGCCCATGAAGAGTTGGACGAAGCGAACCCCCCGCTCGACCAGTCGACGAGCCAGCAAGCAACGCGTGCCGTACTCCTTGGTTTCCGGTCGGTCGATACCGTACATCTTCAACGTGCTTTCGGTCTCGTCAGAGATGTCGAGCGCCTCGGAGGCAGCAACTTGCATACGAGCGGCAAGTTCGTAGCTTGCGATGCGGGCTTCGAGATCTGATTCGCCCGGATGTCGTTCCAAGTGATCGCGGTTAAGCCTGTCGAGCAGCGCAAGATTTTGCTGCTGCAATTGGCCTTTCAAATGGGCCGGCGGTTGCAGATTCAAAATCCGAGGCTCTTTCGGCCTTAATACGGTTCCTTGGTACAGGGGCGGCATCCAACCGTTGGTCCAGTTGTTCACGCCATCGACAGGATTCCCGCCGGGATCGGTCATCACCATATAAGCCGGCAAATCTTGGCTTTCGGAGCCCAAGCCATACGTGATCCAAGAGCCGAGCGTCGGGCGGCCTAACGTTGCGGGAATGCCGCTGTGCCAATAACGAATCGAAACTTCGTGGCCATTGAAGCCCGTGTGCATCAAGCGGACGATGCAAACGTCGTCGACAATGTTTGATAGGTGGGGCAATAATTCGGAAATCTCGGTGCCGCATTGTCCGTGCGGCTGGAATTTCCAGTGGCTACCCATCAGGGTTTTGGTGGCCCGATTGACGAAGCTGAACTTCACGTCGCCCGCATACTCGGTGCCATCGTATTTGGTGAGTTCTGGTTTTGGGTCCATCAAATCCATGTGCGCTGGGCCGCCATGCATGAACATCGAGATCATCGCATTCGCCTGGGGAGCGAAATGCGGCTGCTTGGGCTTCATGTCAAACGAACGTGGTCCGACCGTGACATTGGCAGGCCGCGCCAGCAGATTTTCTTCCTGCAACAAACAAGCGAGGGCGATACCGCCAACGCCCATGGCGTTTTTAGTGAGAAACTCACGTCTGGTTTGGTTGTTAATCATAGAGAGGCCTATTAGGTTTTAGAGCGTCTCGTCAGTCGATGTATAAGAACTCGTTGGAGCTTAATAGCACTTGGCACAGATTTGTCATTACTTGTAGATCTGGGCTAACATCTGCGGCTTGTGTACGGCCGGAGATCAAAGCTTGAAACTGCTCGACGAGGAAATCCAGAGCGGTTGTTAATTCACCTTCGTTGGGTGGTCGTCCATAGGCCAACTGCCAGGCACGAACCACCTGTTGCGGCATCGTCGGCAAATCTTCACGGGGGCCATGGAAATCGGCTTTCGAGTCCCAGGTCTGGGTTTTTCCGTCGGCTGATACCAGTTCGATCTTTACGGTCCAGCCAAAGGTGTCGGAAGTTACGCTCGTGCGACAATCGACGTGCAAGTCCAGAGCATCACCGGCCTCAACTTGAATTCCCTCGGCAAGCGTTTCCAGATCGCTGTGGCGGACAATCCATTCGGTAATCAGACCGTTGCGGCTCGAAACAACCCGCGCACTGACCCCATCGCCATTTTCCGAGCCATGAATCAGCTTGCCTGTAATTTTCACGGTACCAGTCGCTGGAGCGATCCAGCGACGTATTGGCGAATGCTGCAAATCGCCCGGATGACCACCGGTGGCGTTTATCGTCACCCAACCCAACTCGGCAGCGGGCAACTTTTCAGCACCTTGCCAAGCGCTGCCCGTCCAGTAGGGCACGGGAGTAAAGTTTTCAATTTTCTGCTGCTCTGAATCGTACTCGCCATATCCGAACTGCCAAGCATCAACTGTATTCAGAAGTTGCGACGAGTCGAAAACAATCTCTGGAACCGCCACGACGCCAGCTTCCCGGCGGACTCGCTCGGCAAATGCACGCGCCTGATCAAGAATAAAACCGCTGTTCATCAACATCAGCGATTGGGTCGCAACGGTCGACGAAGGCCGGCAATCGCAGTTGACTTCCATCACCGGCGCGTCGAACGACTTGAGTAGCGCTAGGGGCTGAGAACGTTTTACTTTCACGTAGATGCTGCGACGCTTCGAGTCGCCGCTGACCACGGTTTGGCCCGTGTCGTCGGTCTCGATCGGTGTTGGTGATCCATAAAGCTGGTGCTGAAGCAAACCGCTCGTGGCCAGCAGTCGGTCGTGAATCGCTTCGGCATCAAGGCGCAGAATCGGTTTTCTCCAATACCACCGATTGGCCCCATCCATGGCTGCTTTTGTCGGATTGCTCTGCGATGATTGCCGATAGACCGTCGACAACATGATTTTTCGGTGCAGGCTCTTTAAGCTCCAACCCGACTCGGCGAATTCAACGGCCAGCCAATCGAGTAGCTTGGGATGGGTCGGACGAAGCCCCAGCGATCCAAAATCTGAGGGGGTGCCGACAATGCCCCGGCCCAGATGGTGCATCCACATTCGATTCACAAGCACACGTCCGACCAAAGGATGAGAACCACTGAACAGCCAGCGCGCGTAAGCCAACCGGCGTCCCGTCGTAGGCAATGCGTCGTCATTCGGAGAGATTTTGAAGGGCTCGCCTAGTGGAGAGCTGATCGTGAGTCCCGCGGGGCTGACCTCTTGTTGAGGTTGCTTAAAATCGCCCCGATAAAACAAATGTGTTGTCGGAACTTGGCCAGGGACCTCGGTAAGAGCCCGGACGAACTCTTCGGCTGGCTTCTTGGCGCGTACTTCCGCTATTCGCTTATCGAATTCCTTGATCTTGTTGGCCGAGGCTTGGTTGTATTGGTAGAGAGTACCGGCAGAAATGTTGACAGCCGGATTCTGCTTGAGTAGCAGCTTTTGATCTTCGGTACGCTTGTCGGCTGCAATGTGGTAAGCCACTCGAAGCTGCTCGCGAAGGTCTTCGGGGTACTTCGTCAGTTCTTTCTCTAGCTCTTCCTCAATAAACTTTCTGCGAAGTTCGTTTCTTTCAGCGGCAATCTTTTTGGCTTCGGCTTCGATTTCAGCAGCAGATTTACGCTGTTGGTCGGTATAGAGCGAAATAAGTCGCTGCTGTGGAGTGCGCCATTGTTTGCAGTTCAGTGCGGGCTCGAAGATCGCTCGCATCTGATAGTAATCAACTTGCGAAATCGGGTCGTAACGATGATCGTGACATTGAGCGCAACCTACGCTTAATCCTAAGAGCGACGAAGAAACTATTTTCATGGTGTCAGAAATCGTCTGATTGCGAGCCAGGTCATTATTGGCGCCGCTGCCGGTGCCATCGCCTGCCATCCGGAGAAAACCAGTTGCAACCAGCTTTTCGATTTGATCTTCGGCAAGATTCTTATGCGGTTGCGGCACGAGTTCGTCGCCGGCGAGTTGCTCTTCAAGAAAAACATCGAAGGGCTTGTCTGCGTTGAGCGATTTGATGACGTAGTCGCGGTACTTGTAAACCCACGGGCGATCGGCATCGGCAGGGGTAACCCCTTCGGTATCGGCGTAGCCTGCCACGTCGAGCCAATGCCGAGCCCAACGTTCGCCGTAACGGGGCGAAGCAAGCAGCATCTCGATTAGTTTTTCGTATTTATCGGGAGATTCGTCGGCAGAGTAGGTTACGACCTCGTCGGGCGAAGGGGGCAGGCCAAGAAGATCAAAGTAAGCTCGGGTGAGCAGTGTCAGATCGTCGGCATCGGCCGAAAAACCGAGCCCATTTTCTTGCAACTTGGCCAGGATGAAGGCGTCGATCGGTGTGCGTACTCGATCGGTGTGCTCAATCTTAGGTACCGCGGGCCGCTGAAGTGGTTGAAACGACCAAAACTCTCGTTCTTCGGGCGTGATTCCTAAGCCGGGATCAAGTTGCTCGGGTTCGTCGCGAGCGGTGATCGCGCCGGCGGCAATCCATTTTTCTATCGTGGTCGCTTCCTCGGGCGACATTTTCTTGTCGCCTGGGGGCATCTCTCCTTCTCGAATCCGCTGCAGCAAAAGACTCGCAGCCGGGTTGCCGGGGTCGATGGCTGGCCCGCTCTCGCCGCCAGCGAACATGAATCGCCGTAGTCTTAAATCGAGTTCCCCTTCGAGTTCAGAATTTGCTCCGTGGCAGTCGAAGCAATGGACTTTCAGGATCGGTCGAATATGACGCTCGAACGTCAGCGGCTCGTCAGCTTGGCCAACCTCAGCCAACGGCAGAGCCAACGACAAACATGTCGCCACGATAATGGGTAATCGAGAATACACGGTGGGATTTTAGGCGGGGTTGCAGGTGGATGCCAAGGGCGTCGTGGTGCAAGCATCTAGTCTAACAGATTGTGCTCCAAAAGTTAAAGCAATTTTGGCAGTCAAGTTTTCTCGTAGAAATAGCTCGTTCAAGACTTCAAAAACAGGGACTTACGCGGAGCTTCGTATTCGACAGCTAGGTGAGATGTCTCGATTTTCTTTTCTTTAGCAAGCGATTGGACTCCAGCCTCGACCAAACCTGTCGTTAGCAAAGTTCGCTCGATGGGATAGGGGGCCACACCTGTCATAAACATTTCTTCAGCCTTCGACATGAGCGCTGCGGAGTAGGCAACGTTAGGAGTCGGCGGCAGATAAAACAGTGTCGACAACGGTTTGGGTTCTCCCTGCAGACGAGCTGCAAAAGTAAAATCGCTGACTAGCCCGTTCATCAGCAGCATGGTTGCCTTGGCGCCGTCGCGATACTCGAAACGATAGACAATCGGGTCTTTCACCCATTGTTGAATTTGTTCTAAGCTCGGATAGCGATGGCTAAAAGTTTCGGGTTGCGCCAAGGTTTGGCTACGACACAAACAAGCGTGGAAGAGTTGCGGATCCCAGCCGCCCTTTTGCCAAGTGTTGTTTTCCATTGCCCGCCACACCGCATCGCCTCGTATCGCTTCCATCGACGCCACTCCTGTTTCACCTCCGCGGCGGCGTTCTGCCATACATTGAATCACTTCCAACGCATGAAAGTCGTAGCTGTCGATGCCGCCCATCGCCACGCACATCAATTCGTCGACTTTGGCACCGTACGGCATGTCGATCGAAGGCATGCGCCATGTCACAGGCAGCGACGAACCAGCCAAAAAAGGAAAACCCATTTCTCGTGAGGTGTCGACCATTTCTTTGGCCCATTCCCATTTCCAGGAGAGATGCTTGTCGTTGAAAACGGGGACCGTACGGCCATCTTTTTTGAAAACGTCGACCACCTGTTTGAAAAATTCGTAACGTGGGTAAAGAGTCTGCCCGAATTCATTTTTGGAATAGTTGCCATGTTCGCCAATAATCAAGACTGCATCGACGGCCAGACGATCGCCTCCGCAGCGCAGCGCTTCGGCAACAGTAGAATAAATCGGAGGTTCTTCAGTGATTTTAGTGGGTAATTTCATTCGGCATCAACTCAAGCTTGCCACAGTAGAAGAGGATGCGAGTGCGATAGTTTGCAAAGGCACGAAATC
>Ga0114931_10003871_pt1 | contig 18828 bp, 10 predicted proteins | sample 2SBtaG_FD_89579 | JGI IMG/M metagenome (GOLD analysis project Ga0114931, IMG submission 89579) | Deep subsurface microbial communities from Kolumbo volcano to uncover new lineages of life (NeLLi) - 2SBTROV14_V59a metaG | ecosystem: Environmental > Aquatic > Marine > Volcanic | place: Kolumbo...
CCACGAAGCTCGGGTTGCGGCTCCAGTTGTTCCACGTCGGCGCGGCCGTGGTCAGAAAGGCCACGACGCGGCCATCTCCATATTTCTTTTCGATCGCCAGCGGGGCTCCGTTGCGAAGTCGTGCCAGAACGCTGACGCCCGTGATGGGCTTCCAATCAGCACGCAGCGAGAAGTAACGCTGCACTTTGACCTCTCTTAAAAAGTTGTTCCGCCGGTCACGAAAAACGCGAAACATCGGATGATCGCTGACCTCAATGTCGGGCGACTCGTCAAGCCGGTTGATGAACAGTTCCGCCGGGTCGGCCAGCGGGGCGGGAAACAGCCCCCGGCCATCGTCGTACAGCATGTCGTTGAAAAACGGGCTTCGTGTTTGCTCGCCGAGAAAGAAGCAAACGCCTCCCCCCCCGGTCACGTAAGACTTGACCGCTTCGACGGCGTCCGGGCCAAGCCGGTCGACGTTGGCAAGAAAAATCGTCTGAAAACGGTCGAGCGGTTGCCGACCGAGATAGCCCGGCCGCTCGATTTGCGGCGTGATGCCGGTTCGCCCGGTGCCACCGGGAGACAAGGCCGTGGACAGAAACCGCGCGTCGGGCGTCCGCGGGTCTCCATCGATCAGTAGCACTCGGACCGTGTCCGAAATCTCGATCACGTCATATCGCGTGTTGTCCGTCGACACGGCGTCGCCATTCAGGCGGGCCGCGATCTGGTGCTCTCCGGCGGTGGCGAAGTTCACGCTGAACCGACGCGACCGCCGCTCGCCCGGAGCGATCTTGTCGATCAACACGGCGGGCCGGGGGTGACCGTCTTCCTCGAGCAACACGGAAACGTGGCGCGCCGCCTCGGGCCCGAAGTTTTGCACCGTGACCTCGAAAAACATCGGCACTCCGGCCGCGTGAATGGCCGGCAGCGGACCAAGGCGGGTAATCGCGAGATTCGCGTCGTGGCGATCGACACAGGCGATCAATTGCAACTGCGTCGAACCATCGGACAAGTCTTTAAGCTTTTTCCGCAAATCGTCCGCTTCGGACCACTCCTTGGCCCGGAAGTCCGACACCAGATAGATCACACGCGGCTGGTTTTTAGAAGGGCCGAGTAGCTCGCTCAGCGCGGAGAGCGCTTCGCCGGGGCCAAGGTCCAGTTGCGACGGTTCGATCCGCCGCAGTTTTTCTTCGAGCTGATCATCGAAGTCGGCGTCGACCAGTTCCTCGAACCAGTCGGGGTGCGCCCCGCCGCCGGCCTGCCGGGCTTGGGAGAATCGGAGCAGCGTAAACGAGGCCGCCGCGTCATCGTTGGCCGCCGCCGCGGCGATTCGCGCCGTAGCCGCTTTGCCGCGATCAAAGGCCGTCGTGTCGCCCTGACGATCGGACATCGAAAAACTATCGTCCAACAGCACGATGTGATGAATCTTTCCCGAGCCGAGCATCGCGCCAAGCCGATTCGGCAGTCGGGGCCGTGCCACGATCAACACGATGGTCGCCACCGCCGCCATCCGCAGCAGGAGCAAGATCAACTGCCGCAGCATGACCCATCGCCGATTGCGCCGCTGGCTTTCGAGCAGAAACTCCATCGCCGCCCACCTCACGCGGCGATGCCGGAACAGGTTGATCAAATGAATCAGCACCGGAATGCCGACCAGCGGCAGCCCCCAAAGCAGTGCTGGATGAAGAAACGTGGGCATGGCGGGCGAAACAATCCTTCCGTTCTCTTGAAGCGGTCACAATGCCGCTTCGCGGTCGGTTCCCGCTTCGCGGCACGTCAGTCGTGTTTCAGCGGATGCGATCCGGCCGTATTTCAAGGACCAAAAAAAGGGCGGCTTGGGGTGGTTTGTCGAATCAACCGCGTTTTGCCGGATTAGGGCCGTCTGATAAAAAAACCGCGTCCTCCTCGTTTCAGCGGGAGTCAGTTCCGGTGGTGCATTCCAAGGCGGCTGCTCAAACACGACGCCAACGCGGCATCCAACGGGTCGCTGGTGCGAATCAAGGCATAGTCCACCTTGTTCCGGGCACACGATTCACGCAGCTCGTCAAGAAACAACGCCAGCGCGTCCAAATAGCCTTGCCGCAAAGCGCGAGGGTTGCAGCTCAGATGGTCGGGCAGCTCCAAGCCTTCGAAACGGGTGGGTCCGTTGAAGGGAAAATCCAATTCATCGTCGTCCATCACATGAAGGACCAGGCAATCGTGGCCGTGTTGGCGCAACAACTTGAGCCCCTTGACCAATCCGTCTCGTGGCGTGAGCAAATCGGAAATCAAAATAATGACGCCGCGGCGAGTCGCCGATTCGGCAACACGACGCAACACCCCGTAAACGTCGGTCTTGTCGCTCGGCGAGCTGATCGCCAAGCTGCGAATAATCGAATCCAGATGCGTTTGCCGGCTGCGCGACGAGATCGTGGCCCGCGCGGTTCGGTCGAAGGCCACGAGCCCAACCGCGTCTTGCTGCCGAAGCAGCAGATACGCCAGACTTACGGCCACGGTGCAGGCGTACTCATATTTATTCAGCGGCCCCGAGCCGTAGCGCATGCTGTTCGACACGTCGACCAGCATCGTGCATTCCAGATTCGTTTCTTCCTCGAATTGTTTGACGTAGAAGCGGTCTTTCCGGGCCCACACCTTCCAGTCGACATGGCGAAAGTCATCACCCGGCGCGTACTCGCGGTGCTGCAAGAACTCGACCGACTGGCCGAAATACGGGCTACGGTGCATCCCGGAGAGAAATCCCTCGACGATATGCTTGGCCCGCAGTTCCAATCGCGCGATTCGGGCAATCGCCTCAGGATGCAAAAATCTTTTGGAAGCGGGCATCGCGGGTTAGTTCGTCTTCTTTCGTGGGGGTTGAATCAAGCAGTCGCTGGATGACATCGTCCGCGGTCACGCCTTCGCTTTCGGCGGCAAAGCTGATTACCAACCGGTGCCGCAAAACGGGTTTGGCCAACGCCTGGATATCGTCGGTCGAGACATGGCTTCGCCCGTGCAGCAAAGCGCGGGCCTTGCCGCCGAGAATCAGAAACTGCACCGCGCGGGGACCGGCTCCCCAGCGGACTTGCTCTTCGATAAAGTCGGGCGTCCCCGGCTCTCTGGCGCGGGTTTGCCGCACCAGTGACAAGGTGTAGCGCGTCACATGGTCGCTGAGCGGAACTTGCCGCACGAGCTGTTGCAATTCCAGAATCTCTTCGGCTGAAAGCACCGGCACCACATGGTCGCTGGCGACCGTCGTCGTCCGTCGCGCGATGTCGAACTCTTCGTCAAACGTGGGATAGCGCACGAAGACCTTGAACATAAAGCGATCTTGCTGCGCCTCGGGTAGCGGATAGGTTCCCTCTTGCTCGATCGGGTTTTGCGTGGCCAGAACGAAAAACGGATCGGGCAATTCGTGCCGCACGCGGCCGACCGAGGCTTGCCGTTCTTGCATCGCTTCGAGCAGCGCCGCTTGAGTTTTAGGGGGCGTGCGGTTGATTTCATCCGCCAGCACGACGTTGGCGAAAATCGGCCCTTCGATAAAACGGAACTCGCGCGCCCCGGTGCTGCGATTCTCTTCGATCACGTCCGTACCCGTGATGTCGGCTGGCATCAGGTCGGGGGTAAATTGAATGCGGCTGAAGTTCAAGTTCAGGCAGCGGGCCAAGGTGCTGATCATGAGCGTCTTGGCCAACCCCGGCACGCCCTCCAACAGACAGTGCCCGCGGCTGAACAGAGAAATGAGCAGTTCCTCGATCACCTCGTGCTGACCGACGATGATCTGGCTTAGCTGCTCAACGATTTTTTCCCGCGCCGTGGCCAGCTTGTCGACCGCCGGGCTTGACATGGGAGAAAGATTTTCCGCGTTCATGGAGCGATCCTGTGGATAAAAGCGCGGGGAGTTCTTCTGTTCCGGTTTTTGTGTCGTCGATCTTTGTCCGCGGCAATGGCCGCATCGGCTGACGGGCGGCGCGTCATCGCTGATAGATGGGCAGCGCCGCATTCTGTAATTGTAGTATGGTGAGGTTGATCGCGGTGGTGTAAATCGGCCCGATGTAGCCTTGATTCCACGAGCCGTCGGGGCCTTGCTCGGCAAGAATCTTGGCCGTGACCTTGTCGTAATAGTCATGCCACGCTTCGGCACCCTCGCGATATTTGACCTGGCTATAGTAGTAATGGGCGTAGTGCCAGTGGCCGAATCCGCGGTTCGAGGTGTTGGCCAGATTCTTTTCGCAATAGGCCAGCAGCTTGGGGACATATTGGCTGTCGTAGTCGCCGGCGTTGAACAGGCACGCGACGGCCGCGGCGCTGATCGCCGGCCTTGCGCCGCCACCCTGCGAGCTGTACTGCACTCCTCCGTCGGGAAGCGTACAGCCCTTAATGTACTGAATCGCCCGATCGATCGATTCCTTGGGAACCGGAATGCCGGCGTTGCGGCAGCCGCGCAGGGCTTGAACCTGAGTGATCGTGGTCGACCCTTCGTCGCGATCATGCCCGTCTTTCGCGCTGACGTAGCCCCAGCCACCCGCGCTGGTCTGCGCGCCGCAGGTAAAATCCACGCCGCGCGTGAGCACGTCGATTAACGTCTCGCGGCGATCAAGGTCTTCCTCTTCGCCAAAAACCTGCGACAAGAACAGCAGCGAGAAACCGTGCCCGTACGTATAGCGATTGTCGCGCAGCGGGTCGCCGATCAGGCCGTTCGGGCGACTTCGGCTGACCAGATAGTCCACGGCTCGGCGGATGTTTTCCGCGTATTTCCCTTGCGTCGTGGTCGACCCTTCGGCCAACAGCGCGATACCCGCCAAGGCGGTCATGGCGGTCGGATACTGGCCGTTGTTCGCGGTCCAATGTCCCAGGCGAGACTGGCTGCCCGCCACCCACTGAAGACCGCGCTGGACGCTGCGCTCGATAAGCACACGATCGGCCGCCACGACCGGCGCGGGGCCGAACCACAGGACCGCCAGGACCAGCAGGCCCCCTCGCACGAATCGCCGTCGTGCGGCGGCAAGTCGCGCCGCGGCGCAAGTCTTCCATGGTCGCGATAGATTCATCGATTGACTCGCACGGTTGCCAAAACGGTTCACACGCCGAGGAACATCAAGCTTGAGGCGATCAAGACGATCTCACCGCCAGGGCGGCCGGAGCTTATGGTCTTCGGCGGCTGTCCGCTGGAATGACACAAATGCCCATAAATCCTTTGTCGGCGATACGTCGAGCCAGATCAAGCGCCCGGGCAACATGCCCGTGGGGAACCAGAGGTCTTGCTCCCGCCGGGGCAGGCGGTTCCTTATGGGGCCGGAACGTCCTTTACGCGTGTATCTGGAGTAGGACGATCTTTGCCTTTCTCGCCTTGCGGTTGGTCTTCGCTGCTTTGCTCGCCTTCCTCGGGCACGGTCGCCGCATCGGGCACGGGAGGTGAAACAGGCTGGTCGGTCATGGTCAACTCGATCGTCGACTGAATGTGTTTGATCACCACGCGGTGCGACTCGAGATCACCGCTCAGGTCGAAGCCGCTGATATGCTTGGTGACACTTTCTTCGTGAACGGTCCGCCCGTTGCGTTTATCAATGATCAGGACGGGGTAATACGTGTTGCCTCGCGGTTGAGCGACGGCCTTTTTTTCATAAACGCGGGCCGCGAAAACCAAAACCGGCAGCGCGGCCGGCTGGTCGAGCATCAGGCCCTGCCGATTGACTTCGATCATCCATCGCTGCTGCCCCGTAGCGCGATCGAATCCGTAGACCCGACCGTCGATCAGCGGGTTGTTTTGCCCGCCGGGCACCGGGTTGACGTAAACGTTATTTCGATTGTTGCGCCAGGGACGATTCGTCACCAGGATGTAAACCTCGGGAGACGGCAAAACGTAAATCTCGTGTAGCTGCGGTTCGGCGTCGATCGGCTGATCGATCAGCGCGCTGCCATCGTCCAGGTCAATCAGGCGGAACCGCCCCTTGGGTTCGACGATGGCCAGCCGCTTGGCCTCGACAACCCGCGCCTTGGCCCGGGCGTCGATCTCGAGCCGCCACCGTGTCTGGCCATCCCAGGGATCAAGGAATCGGATGCCGGCGCGGCCTCCCTGCTGACGGGCGTTTTCCCACACGAGCACGTTGCGGCCGATGGTCGCCATCCGCATGTTGGCCGGCGGAACCTCGCGTCGCCCCAGCAACGCGGCATCGTCGGGGTTGAAAACCTCGGCCTTCGTGCTGCCCGGGGGCGAAACGAACAGAAATTCGCCATCTCCCCAGACCGTGCTGCCGGGGGGAATGTCATGGCGAACCCACAGCGTCTGGCCCGTGGTCGGGTCGACCGCTTTCAAATCGCGATCCTGCTGAAAACAGACATAATCAGAGGTGACCGGCCCCAACATTCCGGTTTGCCGGCCATAGGCGTCCGAGATGGTCGTTCGCCGGCCCCCCCATGGCAACGCGATCTGGCCGGCATGCACGGCCCGATTCACCGGCATCCCGGGCAGCGACGATTTCGATTGTGACTTCCAAAGCACGCGAGGCTGCCCGCCCATGCCCAGCGTATCGATGGCGAACAGGTCCGGCCCAGCGGAAACCACAAGCAGATGGCCCGCGACGGCGCCGTGCAACACGCCGGCATTGATGGCCATCCGCCGCTGCTGAATGGAACTGAAAAGGGGCACGCGCCACCGCTCGCGTCCCAGATCATCGCGACCGATGAGTGTTGAGCGTCCCTGATCAAACTCCACCTTCTGGTGGTCGAAAAACGGCGACCGCGGCCCATCGAGCGCACAGTTGAAGTAGCGGTAAACGGCCGTGGTTCGATGCGTGACATTCTTTTCCACTTGTCCGACCGGCCATTGTGTCACGCGACCCAACCGCCGGCGAATCGGGCTGTCGGGCGGCAACTGTTCAAATAGTTCGCTTCCCGTCTTTCCGTCAAGACACACCTGTGAAGCAAGCTCGCCCGCCAAGCGGGCATAATAGGGCGTGGCGTCCGCCGTGCGGCCGGCTTTGAGCAGCAGGCTCGCCATCCGTGCCGTGGCGGACCGCGAGATGGCAGGTTCGCCTTGTTGCTCCAAACGCCTAAGCAGCAGTTCGGCCTCTAAAAGGTTTCCGCTGTTTGCCAGCCGGTCGGCAAGTTGCCATCGCGCCGCATCGGCCAGCCGGTGCGAGCCGAACACGCGGATAAAGGTCCGTAAATCGTCCAACGACTCGGATTGACGTGCGTCTTCGAGTCGCTGGACGATCTTTTGATCGATCTCTTGTTGTTCGTCCGCCGACGCCCCGCTTTGAAGTCGCGCGAGCCGCGATCGCAACCAGCAGTCGCGGCGAACCTCCAAGTTCCCGTCGATCCGCTCTAGCGCGGCCACGTCCAGCGTGGGGTCGAGCAACTGCATGTAGCGATCGAACGCCTCGATCCGCCGGCCGCTCTTGGCCAGCGCGTCGGCGATCGTGCGGTAATAGGCCGCGCGTTCGCCCGGCTTTTCGATCAGCGAGGCAAGCTCTTCGGCGGCCTCGGCGTGCGTGGTGAAATCGGTCTTCACCGCTTCAAGAAGACTTTCGACAAGAAGTTGGCGAGTGCGCGGATCAAGGCGTTGCTGGTACGACCGCCGCAGATCGTCGATGGCCTCGGTTAGCTGACCCTCGTGAAGTCGGATTTCCGCCCGCAGCGCCAGCGCCGGGGCGTCTTGAGGATTGTCGGCCAAACGGCGCTCGACTTCGTGCTTGAGCGCCGCGAGCTGATAGAAAAGGTCGACCCCGTCGGCCGCCTGGGAAACCACCGCGCCGTCGTAACAAACGAGATTACCGGGCACCTCTCCCTGGCGGGATTTTGAGACGGCGACCACGCGCCCGCTGGACAAATCGATGGTCGCCACCTCGGCCGAGGTCAAGGGAAGATAGTACTTTCCACCGGCAAGATACCCGTGCCCGCTGGGCAGACTGCCGCCGGGAAGCGGTCGCGACTCGCCATCCCAGACGGGTTCGCCGTCGCTGAGCCGCAGCGCGCGAAGCTGCGAACGGCCGACCAGATAAACCACCCCGTCGACGACGCCGGCCACATACAGGCTATCCAAACGCGGCTTCTTCCAGACGAGCGTGCCATCGGCCAGGTTTAAGCAATGAATCTCGTCGGACTCGGCCGGCGTAAGAATCACGTTTCCCTCGGCCAAGATCGCGGTCGAATCGATCCAGTAATCAAGGTTCCCCGGCGAGCGACGCTGGTTGTAGAACACGCCGCCGAGCCGGCCGATCATCGCGGCATTATGGCTGGGCGACATCGCATAGCGATAACCCCACAGTAGCGAGCGGGTGGTCAGATCCACGGCCACCACCGCTCCAGAGGCCGTGGGACAAACGATCACCCCGTCGGCGTACGAGGGCATCGATCCGGCCCGGCGACGGTAGTTGTCCTGCAAGATAGTTCGCTCGACGACGACCAACTGCTGCGACCAATCGACTCGGCCGGTTTTGCTTTCGATGGCCAACAGGCGGATTTCGCCGTTTTGATCGCCGAGCCCATAGAGCCGGCCGTCCAGCGGCAGCGGCGCGCCTAAGAAGAACGTGCCCGCCTGGGCCAGTTCACCGCTTCCCTGCGGGCCGCCGAGTTCCCATTTCAGCTTGCCCGTGCGAATTTCAAAAGCGGCCAGGCGGTTGTATTGCAAAGGGCCGCTCGGGGTTAACTGGCGTGTGCCGTTGGCCAGAAAAACGGTGCGTGGCCGTTTCTGCGGAACGATTCCCGCGGCAAGATCCTCGATGCTGAAGACAAATTGCCCATCGCTGCTCAGCGTGCCGAAAGTCGCGTCGCGCCACATGCGCTGATCAAGACCGGCCACCATGATCGACGCATTGAGGTTGCCCGGCGGCAAGCCTTGCCCAGACGCCCAACCATCCGCCCCGAATTCGACCGGCACCTCCCAAAGACGCTTGCCGGTACGGAAGTCAACGGCCAGCAGGTTGCGCGTGGTCCGCATCAGGACCGTGTTGTCAACCACCAGCGGAGAAAGGGCCGGAATCGAGATTGCTTGCCGCTCGACATAGGCCCGGCTGATCTGGTCTAGCCACTTCTCCACCGCCGGATCGGTGGTGACCGGAACCCGCCAGTGTTTTTCCAACAGCGGACTGCTGCCCTTGCTAAGACGATTGCGAGCCGGTCCGCCGCCGAACATGGTCCACTCGGAAGCCACGCTCTGGTCCGGCAAGGCATGGTCGCCGACAAGCCGCCGCAACCAAGCAAGGGCGTCGGCATCCTTGTCGAAAAGCGGCACCTCTTTCCCCGCCACGCGCACCACGGCCCGCGGCCGCGTCGCGTGCAACGCAACCAACACGTCGTCCGCCCGCTGGTCCATGCCGGAGCGAAGCCAGCAGACGGCCAATTGCACCGAAAGCGCCGGTTCATAGGCGCTCGCGCCTGCCCGGGAATCGCGAAGCCGCTCGAAGCACAGCGCCGCCGCCATCGGCCGATCGTGTCGCAAATAATCGTTTCCCAACAGATACGTGGCTTCGTACCCGGCGGCGGTGTGGAAGAATCGCCGGGCCACCTCGGCCACGGCGCCAAGATCGCCGGCGGTCACGGCGTCATCGAGCATCCGCGCGGCGACGGCGCCGTACTGCAACTCGTAGCTTTGCCGACCGGGAGCGGGCATTTGCCCAATGAGCCGCTGCGCTTCGCTTTTTAGACTGCGGTAGACCTCTTTCGATTTATCCGGTTGATAAAAATAATCCTGCTCGGCTTCGAGGATGCGGCCAAGAAATCGCGTGGCTTCGGAAAATCGTTTTTCAGCCAGCAAGGTCCGCGCGCTGCGTAACCACTGCATGGCCTGACGCTCGATGCGAAACATGGCCGCGTCATTGAGCGTGGTTCGGCTATTCCCGCCCACCTGAACCGCAACGGCGGCAGCAAGCCGCGCGCGGGCGGCGGGCGCCGCTTGAACTTGAAGCCGCATGGCGCGGCCCGCCGCGGCGCGTGGCGGCGGAGCCTCGCCGCTTGCGTTTTTCGGCGCTTTGTGTTCGTCGCCCGCGGGCGAATGATCCGTCTTGCGTGGCTTCCCGGCAGCATGCTTGGTCGGGGCCGGATCGCGCTTGCCCGGAGAGGCCGCCTGACGCGCCGCGGACGGTTTTGCGTTCTCGTCGGACTTGCTCGGGGGAGCCGCCTGAAGTGACGCCGGAGAGAAAAAGCCGAACAAAAGCCCGGAACCGCACAGGACGGCAAACCCAAGCAAGCGTCCCCACGAAACGGTCGCCATCCGCCACGCCGGCAAGCAAAAAACTCGCCGCCCCTTCACCTGGCGTGGCAAACGCCTTGTGCCAACGACGCGACGAACCACGTCGGCCCGCGGCAAGGTAATCCGTGGTGAGATCGAGCGGTGCACGCGATGCCTCCCTGTGGCACGCAAACCTTGCGGGTTATGACTTCCAACGACCGCCACGTAGCACGTTTGCGGGCAGTGCCAAGACGTCACGACAGCTTCCGCCCCGGCCCCTCGCTCTTGTACCACGGCGCGCTTGAATGAATTAGTCGCTACGACCCGCGTAAAAGTTCTACCGTAGCAGCGCGAAAGGCCAAAATGATCGTCATGCCGGGCTCTCCGCTGGCCCCGGAAACAAGCACTTAACTTCATTCCATTTAATAGTTTACGAGGCAAACCCCGCCGTGACAACTATTTTAAGCGCCGCGGACACCGAGGGTTGGCTCAATTTCGGTCCGGCGCAATTGACGCACTGTTTGAAAACCAAAAGCGGCCTCGAGGTTGCGCGCCACTTGGCTCGATCGTGCCATGGCCACCGGCCGCGTTCGACGGTTGATGCTTGGTTTACCGAACTCGATACGGGGCGAAATTCGGCGTTTTTGCCTCGTTTCCGCAGGTTTTCGACTTGTTTTTTTTGGGCGGTTGGCTCTAATCATCGCCATCATTCCAATGGATAAAGTTGTCATTCGTTGGAAGTTGAACCCGTTTCGTTCCCATGTTTTTGCAAGGAGGGCATGAAGAAAATGGCGAAAGCCGCAAAAGCCAAGAAGTCGCCCACGAAGACCGAAATCCTGAACAATATCGCCGATGCGACCGGCTTGTCCAAAAAGCAAGTGGGCGATGTTCTTGAATCGTTGCAAAGCGAAATCAAGAAGAATCTCAGTAGCCGTGGCCCCGGCGTGTTCACGATTCCCGGTCTGTTGAAGATCACCAAGCAGCGCGTGCCTGCGCGGCCGGCCAAGAAAGGGGTTCCCAATCCGTTCAAGCCGGGCGAGTTGATGGATGTGGCTGCAAGGCCGGCGTACAACAAAATCAAGGTTCGCCCGCTGAAGAGCCTGAAAGACATGGCCTAAGGAAAATCTCGACGAGGCAAGCGTGTTTTCGCCGCCCCACGGTCGAAGGCCACCCTCACGAGACGAAAGCCGGTCCGCCTTACGACGCGCCGCCGAATCTTCGAAATCATGATTCGAGATTCACGTTGCGGATGCGTCGTTAGGCGCCCGGCTTTTTTCTTTGGCTATGACCGGCCCCGGCTTTTTTTGAGTTCACCTGGAATGAGCCGCTACAGCCGGGCAAGCTTGGCGAGTGTGATGCGACCGAGGCTACTCTGCCACCGCTCGGTGTTGCGCTGCAGTTGTTCGTTGATGTGCTTGACCGCCGCGCGCTGCTTGGGCGCAACCATGGTCAACTTCGGGGTGACCTCGTGACCTTCGACCGCCTCGATGATCTCGAGCAGCGAGATTTCCCGCGGAGGACGCGCGAGCAAATAGCCGCCTCCGGGCCCCGAGATGCCCTCGAGCAGGCCGGCATCGACTAAGCGCCGCAACACGCGATACAAAAAACGCGGAGGAAACTTGGCCCCTTTGCCGATTTTCGCGGCCGTCATCGGCCCGGCCGACTTGTTGGCCTGCATCTTTAGCAGGATACCTACGGCGTAGCTTACCGACCGTGTCAGTTTCATGGCAATCGGCCTGTCCTGGGCCCTTCAAGGTTCCGTCGCGAGCCGTGGGGCATTCCGATTCAATCACGCACTCACTAAGGCCATGATCTTGGCCTGAAATCAAAACGATTGCAAGTTTCTTTCACACTTCGCGCGCCGTGCCGAATTCGCATGTGATAAGTTGTGATTCAATTGCTCCAACCGCCCGGCCGGTTACACTAGCAATGCACTTGCCTGCAATAAAAAATTCGCGCACGCCATCGCTGGGACTATGCGGTTCGACGGCCGTCCAATCCTCTCACCGGAATGATCATGACTCGCCACACGATCCTCGTCGCGTCGTTGTCGCTGTCGCTATGGTGTCTCACCACCGCGCGGTCGGCAGAGCGGCTCGTTTCGGCCACGGAGATGGGCGAACCTTTGGCGGGCACGGCCAAGCTTTCTTGGCAAGGCGACATCGCATCGCGAATGGTCGACGGGATCGATCGTTTTTTGTCGCGTCAAACGAAAGCCTCGCCGGACCGTCGCGCGGCGCATTGGCATCGCGACGCGGCCTCCGCGGAAAAATATGCCGCCTCGGTCGAGCCGAACCGTCGGCGATTGGCCAAGATCATCGGAGCGGTTGATCCGCGCCTTCCGTTCGAGGCCCCCGAGATCGTGTCCACGGTGAAGCGGTCCGGCGTGGTCGGCCGCGGAAAGAACTACGAGATCCTTGCCGTTCGCTGGCCGGCGATTGGCGTGATTCACGGGGAAGGCCTGCTTCTGCGGCCCAGCGACGGTCAACCGATCGCCGACGTGGTCGTCATTCCCGACGCGGATCAAACGCCCGAGCAGATCACTGGTTTGTCGCCCGGCGTCGAGCCGGAATCGCAAATGGCGCGACGCTTGGCCGAAAGTGGTTGTCGAGTGATCGTGCCGGCGCTGATCGACCGCACGCTGGTCCGCCGGCGTGGCGCGACGCTGACCAATCGTGAGTTCCTCTATCGGCCCGCTTACGAATTAGGACGCCATCTAATCGGCTACGAGGTACAAAAGGTATTGGCCGCCGTCGATTGGTTTACCCACGAGTCAGCCGAGCGGCCCCAAGGCGTCTTCGGCTGGGGCGAGGGTGGGCTGTTGGCCCTGTATGCCGGCGCGCTGGACGAGCGCATCGATGCCGTGGGCGTCAGCGGTTATTTCGACGCTCGAGAAAACCTCTGGCAGGAGCCGGTCGACCGTAATGTTTTCGGTCTGCTCGACGAGTTCGGCGATGCCGAGTTGGCCAGCATGATCGCGCCGCGGGCCTTGGTGGTCGAAGCCGCGCGCGGCCCGGAGGTGGTACTTCCACCCGGCAAGGGAGGCGCGCCGGGCCGGCTTTCGACGCCGCGCTTAGAAGACGTGCGGCGCACCTTTCAACGAGCGATCACTCTGGTGGGCAGTGATGATTTGACGAGCCGCTTTCGGCTTACGATCAGCGGAAGCGATGGGCGGAGTGCGTTCGCCACGGACGAAACGCTCGCGGCTTTTCTGGTGTCGCTGCATCCCGCGGCCACGCTTGCCCCCGAAGGCGAAAGGCCGCAGCCGGCGGCTGCCGCGGCGGATCCGCGCCGGCGACTGGCCCGCCCTATCGACGAGATCGACCGCTATACCCAGCGACTACTGGTCGAAAGCCCCTACACACGCCGCAAGTTTTTCGAGCGGCTCGACACGAGTTCGGCGCAGCGGTTTCGTGAAACCATCGAACCTTATCGCCGGTATTTCGCCGAAGAGGTGATCGGTCAATTCAGCCAACCGCGTCTGCCGCCTCATGCACGCTCGCGGAAGGTGTTTGACGAGCCCGCCTACGAAGGTTTTCAGGTCGTGCTCGACGTGCTGCCCGACGTGTTGGCCTACGGATTGTTGTTGGTGCCAAAAGGAATGGTCGCGGGCGAGCAGCGGCCGGTGGTCGTCTGCCAACACGGACTGGAAGGTCGACCACGCGACGTGGCCGACCCGAGCGTGAAGAACCCCGCCTATGAACAATTCGCCTGCCGCTTGGCCCAGCAAGGCTTTATCACCTTTGCCCCTCAGAACCCTTACTTGTTCGGCGATCGGTTTCGCACGCTACAGCGCAAGGCCAACCCGCTAAAGAAGACGCTGTTTTCGATCATCGTCCCTCAGCATCTTCAGATCACCGATTGGCTGGCCGGTTTGCCGATGGTGGACCAGAAGCGGATTGCGTTTTACGGGCTTTCCTACGGCGGAAAAACGGCGATGCGCGTGCCCGCATTGGTCAAGCGATATTGTCTTTCGATCTGCTCGGGCGATTTCAATGATTGGGTGTGGAAAAACGCTTCGACACGATCCCCGTACAGCTATGTTTGGACCGGCGAATACGAAATCTTCGAGTTCAATCTCGGCGGCACGTTCAACTACGCCGAAATGGCGGCGCTGATCGCACCGCGTCCTTTCATGGTCGAACGCGGGCATTTCGACGGCGTGGCCCCCGACGAGCGCGTGGCGTATGAATTCGCCAAGGTCCGGCATCTTTATGCGGCCCAACTTGGCTTGGCCGATCAAACGGAGATCGAGTGGTTCGTCGGTCCGCACAAAATCAACGGAAAGCGAACCTTTGCCTTCCTCCACCATCATTTACATTGGCCTTGAACGGGGCTTGCGGCAGGTCCATCTTTGTCTTTTCTGTGGCCCCGCTTCACCGGGTACACGAAAAATTGTATTGCACAATCCGCGGTTTTTTCTCACCATGGTAATTATCGGGTCGTGTGAACGCGGCACGACGTCCTAGAGGCCTGTGAAGGGGCCGGGATCTGGCGCCCCGGTCGAAGCGGGAAGGTTCGAGCGAAAGGAGGTGGTCCTGTGATCTATGACTGTACAAGCCAGCGAGGTGGCGACGCCTAGCGGCGGTCGGCGGACTGTCCGTCAGGCCAGTCACCGTCTCGTAATGGATCATTGAGCGATCCAATCTACGAGTTTTTTTGGGCCCGGTCTCCTTCCGCGAGGCCGGGCCTTTTTTCTTTTCCGCCCCTTTTCTGATTGGTTTCAACGCCATGGTCGCGCCAGACGACGAAACCCGCGAGCGCTATCCGCATTTTCTCGAGATCGCCACGCGTTGGATGGATAACGATATCTACGGACACGTGAACAACGTCGTCTATTATTCGTACTTCGACACGGTGATTAACGACTATCTGATTCGCCAAGCGGGGCTCGACATCGCCTCGGGGCCAGTCATTGGGATTTGCGTCGAGAGCCTGTGCCGGTTCCACCGGGAATTGGTTTTTCCTGAAACCGTTCAAGCCGGTCTCCGCGCGATGAAGATCGGCACCACGAGTGCCCGCTACGAGATTGGGCTGTTTTCCCGTGACGAGGCTCAACCGGCGGCAACCGGCTACTTCGTGCATGTGTTCGTCAACCGCCAAACACGGCGCCCGGTTTCAATTCCCGCCCGCATCCGCGCCGCTTTGACACGGTTGGTTTGTCAAGATGGCTAATCAAGCCGCGAAGCGGTCGCACACTACCTTGGGCTGATCACGACAGACGCCCGCCATCGGTAAGAAAGCGCCAATGGTCAGGAAGCGCCAATGGTCAGGAAGCGCCAATGGCCAAACGAATGTACCGATTATGCACGTGGGCAGTAAAAGTTTTCATGCACGGAGAGTTTTCAGCAAGGAAACCGAGGGCGTTTGTCGATAATCAAACATCAAATCGAAAGGAACAAATTCCAGTGACCGCTTGACCGGCACTGGATTCGTAAGCCGCGCGTCGTTAAAGTGGTGGTGTCGAATGTGGGTCGGGCGGCCTTGGATTAAAGCCGAACCTCATACGCCTGTAGCGGGGTTGCCAAACAACCACGCGAAGTTGATCATCGTACCCAAGCGAGGGATCTTCGGATCCTTCGCCTACCCGCCGTAGGTACCTGCCCCACCTGCGGCGGGTTCTTTTTCACAGGCTTGGTTCTTTTATTGTCGACTTGCTGCCTGGGTCCGAGAGGCCATTCAGGTCGTTAAAGACCGATTCTTAGACACCACGGGTAGACGATCCAGGCCCGCTGGCTTCAGATCGCAACGCTGCTTGGCAACGCGGTCTTCTCCCCCAAGCGGGCGATGAAAAGGAACGTTCGCGCTGAAGACGGGTGGCCCCCGGACTGCGCCAAGATCCTTGCGGCGGGGTATCATTGTGTTGTGGCAGCGGCGTCTTGATCCTGTTCATGGGATTAAACGCCGCATCGCTGACGCTGGCGATACTTTTCTTGCCACGCCAAACGACGGCGCCTCAATCGCCGGATTTGCCTAGCTTCTCACGTCACGCGGGCGTTTCAGCCGCTTTGCGAGTGCCCGCCGGCTCATCCGGTTGCTTGGGTTATAGCGGCGTCGACCTGCGGGTCGATAACACCTCAAGACGCGAACTTACGAGGGTCTTTTATGCGCCATTGGCAAACCACGGGTAGCTTTGCCTCCGTGGCGGTCTGCGGCCTGTTGTGGGCCTTGCCCGGACAGCCGACGGCGGAATATCCGCTTGATCCGGGCACGCTTTATGCCGCGCGGGTCGACGCACAGGTCACGCGACTGGACGTGCCGTTTACCGATCCCGGCGAGCAGTATCTGATAGTCGTCTCGAACCTGTCATCCGACCCGGCGCCCGTGGCGGTGCATCTCGGCGCTCAGCCGATCGATGCGGTCGAGCTGGTTCCACTCCTGAAGGTGCCGCCGCTTCGATCACGTGCCAAGCGTGCCAAGGTCAAACCGCGTGCGACCCGCGCGACGAAAGTTGCCCGGCGGATGCGATGTTTCTATTTGCCGATCTCTGAATCGGCGAGCGAAAATCCGCGGGCATATCGGCGGATTGACGGGTTGCTCAAGGGCGAAGGCCGCCACGTGCGGGTGTATGTCGATCGCGACGACCGCGTGACGTCGCGCGCGGTGGACTGGATCACTGCCGAGTTCGACCACTCCGTATGGCCGAACACGGTACGCCGCTTGGGCACGCCGCGCGACGTCGACGGCGACGGCAAGTTTGCCATCCTGCTGACCGAGCGACTCGCGCGACTGGACAACGGTCGTGTCTCCCTGGGCGGGTTGGTGCGCAACAATGACTTTCGCCCCGAGACGCCGTGGCCGTTTTCCAACGCCGCCGACGTGCTCTACTTGAATGCGGGAGTTCGCCCCGGAGCGCATCTGGAAACGCTCATGGCCCACGAGCTGGCTCACGCCGCCACGATCAGCGGCCGGCTAGATGCCGCGTGGTGGCCGCGATCGGCGAGGGATGAAGAAAACTGGCTCAACGAGGCGATCGCCCATGTGGCGGAGAACCTGCAAAGCGACAATTGGTCGAACCTCGATTACCGCGTCGACCGTTTTCTTTCCTCGCCCACTAACGCGCCGCTGGTCGTGGCCAGCTATCAACAGTATGGCTTGTGGCGCGACCCGGGCGTGCGCGGATCGTGCTATCTGTTCCTGCGTTGGTGTGTTGATCACTACGGCTCGGCCATCCTGCCGAAGTTGGTTCATTCCACCGCCCGAGGCACGGCCAATCTTGAACGAGCCACGGGGCAACCGTTCGCCGAACTTTATCGTCGTTACGCGGCCGACCTGTTTCTGCAAACCGCCGGCGTCGGGCACGAAGATCGAACGGCCGGCGATGATGAAATTCCCCGGCTTGATCTGGCCCAGCCGCTAGGAAGATGGGGACTGGCCGGTCCGCGATTCGCCCTGTGGGACGCGGGCAGCTCGAACCGCGAGGAACTTACCGCTAACTTGCACGGAACGACGACGCAGTATTTCGTCATGGCGTCTTCGGCCGAAGGACCGCGGCGAATCACGATTCACGCCGAACCTGGCGCGCGGCTTCAAGTCTCGCTGGCCCGCCTGCCCCCACGGATGGCAAGGCTTGCTCTGAACGTAAGGCCCACTCCCACGGGCGGCCTGCGACTGCGGCTGCGCGAACTTTCCGGCACCGAGGTTCAACTGACGCACGTCGTCTGGCAGACGACCACCCCCGGCCCACGGCCAAGACACCGGCTGATTCGCCACCGCCAGCTATCGCAACTGTTCAACCAAACCCACGTGCCGGCCGGCGGGGTCTTGACCAGCCGCCCGCTTCGCCGAGACGAACTGCCACGCGGATCGCTAAGCTTTCGCGTGGCCGGCGTCGATGCAGCCGGATTTCGTGTCGCGGCCTGGGCCGATTTCGACGGAAAACGTTCGCCCGCCACGCTGGCCATGGCTCGCTAACGTCCTTCGCATTCCGCGGCGTTCGGACAGCAACCAAGACCCAGGGGTTGCCTCGAACTCTTCTCGGCCAAATGAAACCGCGTGTGCCCAAGAGAACCAGCCAAGCTCCGCCGCCGTATCCAACAGAAAACTCCCGCTGACGAAAGGCCCTCGTATGGTGTATAAAAAAATAACCGCTCAAGCGATGGGCTGCCGGTCCTCGCTCACGGGTGCCCTTTGCCGTTTGCAAAATTGGAGCCACGACCCATGTTCACCCGACTTGCCGCGCTGTCGCTCTCGCTCGTTCTTTTTGTCGGCTGCAACAACACGTCGCTGCCATCGTCCGGGGGCGATCATGCCGCGATCCACGTGAACCAGAGTGATTTCGACGCCGTCGTGCTCAACAGCCAGCAGCCGGTGCTGGTCGACTTTTGGGCCACGTGGTGCGGGCCATGCCAGCAAATGGGCCCGGTGGTCGAGGAGGTCGCGGCCGAATTCAAAGGCCGAGCCGTCGTGGTGAAGGTCGACACGGACGAGAACAAGGACCTGGCGCAAAAGTACCACATCACCGGAATTCCCGCTTTCGTGTTCTTCAAAAACGGAGAGGAAGTCGATCGGCTCATCGGTTCGGGGACAACCAAGCAACAGTTCGCCGAAAAGCTTAACTCGCTGATCCAAGGCAGTTGAGCCGGCGGCTTCTTAGCAAAAAAAAATCACGCATCGTGTCCGATCCATCCGGTCATCGTTCGATCATTACGCTGCTGACCGACTTCGGACCGGATAGCCCTTACGTGGCCAGCCTTAAGGGG
>Ga0114931_10003872_pt1 | contig 18819 bp, 20 predicted proteins | sample 2SBtaG_FD_89579 | JGI IMG/M metagenome (GOLD analysis project Ga0114931, IMG submission 89579) | Deep subsurface microbial communities from Kolumbo volcano to uncover new lineages of life (NeLLi) - 2SBTROV14_V59a metaG | ecosystem: Environmental > Aquatic > Marine > Volcanic | place: Kolumbo...
AGGATGTGGCGGCGTCTGCGGTGCAATCGGGTGGCGGTGAGGAGTTCCGGCGTCAACGAAGATGGTGAGAAGCAAAGTTATGCCGGTGTCTTCGAATCCAAGCTGGGGGTGGCCTGGGAAGATCTCTTCACGAGCCTGGAAGAGGTCCGGGCTTCTTTCCATTCCCAGCGGGCCGGTGCCTACGCCGGCCAGATGGAAGAACCCGCCGGCATCGTTGTCCAAAAGATGGTGGCAGCTGACTATGCCGGGGTGTTGTTCACCCAACATCCGGCCACCTGTGGCTGTAGCCTGGTCGAGATGGTCAGTGGCTTGGGAGAGTCTTTGGTGAGTGGTGCCGAGACGCCTGAGGGATATCGCTTCGGACGTGTCAGTGGCCGCCTCATGGAGGCTGAAGCCCCGCCTATCGAGATGGAACCGCTGCTTGCTCTGGGACGACAGGTGGAAGCCTTGTTCGGTTGTCCCCAGGACATCGAATGGGCCTATGCCGGAGGCCAATTCTATCTTCTTCAGGCCCGGGACATCACCGTGAAGATGGCCGACAACGATGCCATGGAGGCTGAGCGCGAGCGGCTTTTGGCGATAGTGGCCGGCTGCGGGCCCGATCAGGGGGTGTTGGTTCAGAATGAATTGTCGGAGCTGTTGCCCCGCCCGACGCCTTTGAGTTTCTCTCTGATGGAGCGTCTCTGGGGTCCGGGAGGGAGCACTGATCTGGCCTGCCGGATTCTCGGTTTTCCTTATGAGGTCGATGACGATTCGCCTCCCTTGCTCGTCACCGCTTTCGGTGCCATGTATCTCAACCAGCCCGAGAGCCAACGCCGGGTGGGAAAAGGGCCAGGGGCGGCGGCCGCTTTCCGCCTCAGCCGCGGGGGCGAGTGGATTGAACGCGATTTCAGGCACAGTTTCCTGGCTGATTTCCGCCGTCGCATGCGGCTGCATGAAGCTTTGGATCTTGGCCGCCTGGCAGACCACGAACTGTTGAAGCTGTTGCAGGAGTGGACGGACGATTTCGTGAACAACACCTATGTGCATGCCGAAGTGATCAATGTGGCGGCCGATTTCTACTGGAAGACTGCTTGTGAACGCTTGCAAAAGGCGGGACTGGACCCCGTGGATCATCTGACTGTCACCGAGTCCACCGTGGTTCATCAGGCCATGAGTTTGTTGAGCGAGGTTCAACGAGGGAAGTCTTCTCTGGAAGCGTTTCTGGATCTGTTTGGAAATCGGGCACCGAACGACTATGAGTTGTCCCAGCCCCGCTACCAGGAAGATCCCCGGTTGGTTGAAGCCCTGTCCCAGCGCGCGCTGTCCTCACCATCGGGTTCCCAGCCTCCGTTGCCCCAGGGGAAGGTGTTACAGGTTGTGGTGGCGCGTGCGCAACGCTTCCAGCTGCTCAAGGAAGCGGCCAAGCACGACTGTCTTCGGCAGTTGGCCCATCTGCGCCGGCTGTTGTTGGCGATCGGCCGGCGTTTCGGTTTGAATAACGATATTTTTCAGCTGACTCTCGACGAAATCCCCCAACTGGAGAAGCGAAGCCGGGAGCTGGCGGAGACGGTGAAGCAGCGTATCCGGGTTGCTGAGGAATGGCAATCCATCGCCCTTCCGCCAAGTGTCTCTGTCATCTCCCTGGAGTCTGTGGGGCTGGAATCCATATCGCCTGCCGCCGCGGCCGGGGAAGAATTGCGTGGCCTCCGGGTCGCGGGTGAAGGGGAGGTCATCGGGGCGGTTCAGGTGGTTCGGGACCCCCGGGACATCGAATCCTTCAGGGATGGGCATATTCTCGTGGCCAGGTTTACCGACCCCACCTGGACCCCTTTGTTCTCCCGTGCCAAGGGGCTGATCACCGAAGTCGGAGGTTGGTTGAGTCATGCCGCCATCGTTGCCCGGGAATTCAACCTGACCGCGATCATCGGCGTTTCCGGCTCCACCGAATTGCTGGGGGATGGCGAACTGGTGAGGTTGGGGCGCGATGGGCGGGTGGTGAAGCTGACCGACCGGCGCACCGATCCCCGGATCCCCGCCTCGATGCCCCTGACCCTTGTTCAGGAAGGGAGGCCGACTCCGGCCCGGCTGCGGGACTTGAGTCGTGGTGGCGCTTGCATCCAGGCATCCCTCGACCTGGTTCCCGGCGAAAAGCTCATGGTAGATCTGGAGATACTCGAACAGCCGCGAAAGGCAGAGGTCGTCCGGGTTGCCCCGGAGGGAAATTACGGTTTGCGTTTCCTCGATCCGCTGGAGAAGGTGCCCGTGGATCGCTTGGTGGACAGGCAAGCAGCTTGACGACGGTCGTGAACCGCGAAAATGAACTAGTCTTGTAGGAAAACCCTGTCACCAAGGCGAGCTGTCGAATGACCCCATAGGAGGAAGCGTGCTCAATTTGTCGTATCAGCGATATTTCATCCTGGGACTGCTGCTATTCATCAGTTCCATTCAAGCCGAAGAAAGACTGACTTTCGGCATCTATGCGGCAGACAAACCGACGTCGGTCGTCAAAAAGATTCGTCCTGTGCTGAACAAAATCCAGGCAAGTCTGCGCGAGAAGTTGGGAAGAGAGATCAAGATTCGGATGCAGATAGCCCCGGATTATGCCAAGGGACTGGACGAGATTGTCACAGGGCGGCTGGATTTCGCCCGTCTGGGCCCGGCGTCATACGTCGAAGCAAAAGCCCGTCAGCCGAAGATACGGATCCTGGCTCTGGAAAGCCACCACGGAGGAAAACGATTCAACGGTGTGATTGTGGTCCGCCGGGACAGCTCCATCAAAAGCATCGCTGAGCTCAAAGGAAAACGCTTTGCCTTCGGTAACCGTCGTTCCACCATAGGACGTTATCTGGCGCAGCGGTTTTTGTTGCAGGCGGGAATTCGCAACGATGATCTGGCAGGATATGACTATCTGGGGCGGCACGACAAGGTAGGGTCTGCGGTTGCCTTGGGGGCCTTCGATGCGGGGGCTCTCAAGGAAGGCACCTACAAGAAGCTGCTGGCAGCCGGATTACCCCTGAAGATATTGGCCTCCTTTCCCAATGTGACCAAACCATGGGTGGTCCGCGCCGACATGGACGAGGCGTCGTTTCAGAGTTTGCGTGCCAGTCTGCTGGCGCTGGGGACGGAGTATTTTCTCCCGGGAGAGGACAGCGACTTCGATCCCATACGCAGGGCAATGGATGAAAGCGTATTGTTTTTCCGCGACTAAGCCATCATGATCCCGGCATCGAAGCAACGTCGTTATTTTTCCCTGAATTTTCTCCTCTTTGTGACTTTGGGCGTGGTCGTCGTGGTGGTGGGTTTCACTGCCGGCTGGGTTTCTGCCAGGATGGAAAAGGACAGTTTGATCCAGGGGCTTGCGCAAAGGAATACGCATACCCTTGCAATGCTGAAAGCCTCGTTGCTCGAGCCTCTGTTGACCGAGGATATGCCCATCATACGCACCGTCGTGGATCAGGTCGTCAAGTCAGAACCCGAGATCTGCGCCATCAGGGTCCGTAATGAGGAAGGAAAGATTCTGGCCGACTGGCAGCGTGAGACTCATGCGCCGGCCGACGAGTTGATCCCTTTCAAACGTGACATCGTTTTCGAGGGAGAAAAGTTCGGCGATATCGAGATAGGCTGGAGTTCGCATCAGATCTATGCCGTGATGCAAGGACGCATGATGAGGGTATGGGTGGCGATCACGGTTCCCCTGATGGGACTGCTGTTTCTGGTTCTGCTCATCGTTCATTGGCTGGCGGTGAGACCTTTGGACCGGATCTACCAGCGTGTCCGTTCCCTTGCGAGCGGGGATCTCGATACCCCCCTCAAAGTCAGTGGCAGTCGCGAGATGCGGCTGCTGGCCGAAACCGTCAACAAGACGATGGGCCTGATGCGCGAGCATCTCGAGCAGAAGGAAGCGCTGAATCATGCCTATGAGGATGCCTTCCGGGCCAAAGAGTTGGCTGAGGTGACATTGCATTCGATCGGAGATGCGGTCATCACCACCGATCAGGATGGAAACGTCACCTACCTCAATCCCGTGGCCGAAAAGCTGACCGCTTGGAGCATCCAGGAGGCCGTAGGGAGACCGGTCGATGAAATATTCTTCATCGTCGATGGGGAAACTGGCGAGCGGATCGTCAATGATCCTGTCTCGCGAGCCTTGGAGACAGGTGAGGTTGCCCTGCTGGAAGGGTATACCAAACTCAACGCGAGAGATGGCCGCCATTACGCCATCGAGGATTCGGCAGCCCCCATCCGGGACAAACAAGGCAGGGTTTTGGGAGTGGTGCTGGTCTTCCACGATGTGACCGAACAACGGCAAATGGCGGAAAAAATCAATTATCAGGCCAATCACGACCCCCTGACGGGCTTGTTCAACCGTCATGCCTTCGAGATGAAATTGCAGAACCTGAGGACCGGTATCGAACAGGGGGAGCACGCACTCCTCTATCTGGACCTGGACCAGTTCAAAGTGGTCAACGATACCTGCGGGCATGCGGCCGGGGATGCCCTGTTGAACCAGCTCAGCGAAACCATGCAGGCTCAGATACGCAGCGGAGACGTGGTGGCCAGGCTGGGTGGTGACGAGTTCTCCATTCTGCTGCCCCACTGTCCCCTGGATCAGGCGTTACGTTGTGCCGAGAAGGTGCGCCAGGCGATTCAGACCTTCCGTTTCTTCTGGAATGGCAGTACCTTTGCCATCGGTGTCAGTATCGGTCTGGTACCCTTCCATAGTGACCGCCAGTCCATCGAGGAAATCATGAGTGCCGCCGATCAGGCCTGTTTTGCCGCCAAGGATGCAGGGCGCAACCGGGTCCATGTCTATCAACCCGATGACCGGGAACTGGCGGAGCGGCGTCGCGAGATGAACTGGGTGGCCAAGATCCACTGGGCTTTGGAAAAGGATGCCTTCGAGTTGTATTGCCAGCCCATCATTTCGGTGGATGGAGGTGAGAGTGGTTGTCATTATGAGATTCTCCTGCGGATGCATATGGAGAACGGGGAGGTGGTCCCGCCGGGGGCTTTCATGCCGGCGGCGGAACGCTATGATCTGATGGGGCTGATCGACCGCTGGGTGATCGAACATTTCTTCCAGTGGTTGGCCGTCCATCCTGGCCAGCTGGCCGATCTCCATCTCGCAGGGGTGAATATTTCCGGGGTATCCGTCTCCGACAAACATTTCCTGGATTTTGTCACCACGCAATTCGAGGCTACCGGTATTCCCCCCGACAAAATCTGTTTCGAGGTGACTGAGACAGCGGCCATTGCCAACATGGTCACTGCCAATATCATGATCGAGGTGCTGAAAAAGCTCGGTTGCAGTTTCGCCCTGGATGACTTTGGCAGTGGTATGTCATCGTTTGGCTATCTCAAGAATATGCCGGTGGACTATCTGAAAATCGATGGTGCCTTCGTCAAGGACATCACCCGTGACCCCATCGACCGGGCGCTGGTCAAGTCGATCAACGATGTCGGTCACATCATGTACAAAAAAACCATTGCAGAATTCGTGGAAGACGAGGACATCTTGACGTGTCTGCGGGCAATCGGGGTCGATTACGCCCAAGGATACGGCGTCGGAAGACCCAGACCCCTGGATGAGTTAGTTGCGAACGAGCAGAGTTCGGCATACAATCAAACATATTCTGTTGTCTAGCCCGGGTACATTCCATAGGCGATGATGATGACAAGGGCTTCGTGAGTGAACCCTTCAAAGATACGTTTTCGAGTCGAATTCCTGTCTCAACGCCCCATCAGCGACCAAACGGAAAGCAAAATGAGTAACCGTGACCCGAATTCATCTCCTGAGCAAGAGCCGGAACCGATGACTGAAGTCACAGAAGCAATACAACCAATCGACGAAGTTACCTCCCGCTCCGTGGAGCCCACCCGTTACGGGGATTGGGAGAAGAATGGCCGCTGTATAGATTTTTGACGATGGCATCACCGACCGACCGGCCTCTCTCACCTCACCTCCAGATCTACCATTTGCCTTTGACAGCTTTGCTGTCCATTACCCACCGCATCACCGGCGTCATTTTGAGTCTGGGGCTGGTGGGCTTGGTCGCTATCCTCTTGGCCATCGCTGGCGGAGGAGGAAGCTATGATGCCATCCATTCGTTCATGAATGGGATCCTGGGCCAAGGGTTCACCCTGTTGTGGCTGTTGGCTTTGTTTGTGCATTTTTGCCATGGGATCCGGCATCTGATTTGGGATACCGTTGCCGGTTTCGAACCCTCCACATTGACCCGCCACAGCGGTTGGGAACTGACTGCCGCAGTAATGTTGACGCTCATTTCGTGGTTTTTTCTTTGAGGAGGGGGACTTATCATGGACTTTCGCAGCGCTTTGAATAAAGCCATCGGTTTGGGGCCAGCCCATACCGGTATCCACCACTGGTGGCTTCAGCGCCTGACCGCGGTTGCCCTGCTACCTCTCACTTTGTGGCTGATATGGTTCATGCATCAACTGGTCCTGCTGGATCATGCCGGAATGTTGGCCTGGCTGGGAAAACCGTTGAACGGCGCTTTGATTCTGGCTTACGTGTCCATTGCCTGTTATCACGCCCACTTGGGCCTGCGGGAAGTGATCGTGGACTATGTCCATCATCCGGCCTTGCGGCTAACATCGTTGCTGGGCGTGTGGATGGTCATGCTTTTCCTGGCGCTGTTGGCATGGTTGTCCATGATCAGGATCGTGGCGGCTGGATGAGAATGTTCCATCTCCCCCCAGACTTTCAAGGTAAAACCCTGGTTTACCCCGAAAAATGGAAGAACCACGAGGGTGCCGGGGGCTTGGCTGAAGGGTGTTCGCGCCTCGGACGGGCGCGATCAAGCTTACAGGGAAGTATTCTCAGCTTTCCTCAAGACAAGCCCCCGGCACCCAAGCAAACGTTCACGGTAACCAATTGAACACAAAAGCCTATCCAATCACTACTCATACCTATGACACCATTGTCGTGGGTGCAGGCGGCGCGGGCCTGCGGGCTACCCTGGGGATGGCCTCGCGTGGGCTCAAGACCGCCTGTCTGACCAAAGTGTTTCCCACCCGCAGCCATACCGTGGCTGCTCAGGGGGGGATCAGCGCCGCCCTGGGGAATGTGGGGAAGACGACTGGCGCTGGCATATGTACGATACCATCAAGGGTTCGGACTGGCTGGGGGACCAGGACGCCATCGAATACATGTGCCGGGAGGCCATTCCTGCGGTGATCGAACTGGAGCACTTCGGAGTTCCATTCTCGCGGACGCCGGAAGGCAAAATCTATCAGCGGGCCTTCGGTGGCATGACCACCCGTTTCGGTGAAGGTGATGCACGCCGTACCTGCGCGGCCGCCGATAAAACCGGCCATGCCATTCTCCATACCCTCTACCAGCAGTCCCTCAGGCACCAGGCTGAATTCTTCATCGAATACTTCGCCCTCGATCTGGTCATGGATGACCAAGGCGTGTGCCGGGGGGTGCTGGCCTGGTGTCTCGAGGATGGGAGTCTCCATCTTTTCCGTGGCCACATGACCTTGCTGGCCACCGGTGGTTATGGACGTACCTATTATTCCTGCACCTCGGCCCACACCTGTACCGGCGATGGGAATGCCATGGTGCTTAGAGCCGGACTGCCACTCCAGGACATGGAATTCGTCCAGTTCCATCCCACCGGTATCTACGGGGTCGGTTGCCTGATCACCGAGGGTGTGCGGGGCGAGGGGGGGTATCTCACCAATTCCGAGGGGGAGCGCTTCATGCCTCGTTATGCCCCTCACGCCAAGGATCTGGCTTCCCGGGATGTGGTCAGCCGCGCCATGACCATCGAGATCCGCGAAGGAAGAGGCGTGGGACCTCACAAGGACCATCTGTTGCTGCATCTGGAACACCTGGATCCCGGGGTCATCCATGAGAGGCTGCCTGGCATTGCCGAGACCGCCCGCATTTTCGCCGGTGTGGACGTCACCAGGGAACCAATTCCAGTCATCCCCACAGCCCATTACAACATGGGGGGAATCCCCACCAACATCGACGGTGAGGTGGTCACCCTCAAGGGTGACGATCCGGAAACTACGGTGCCGGGGCTGATGGCGATTGGCGAGGCGGCTTGCGTCTCGGTTCACGGCGCCAACCGCCTGGGCTCCAATTCCCTTCTCGATATCGTCGTCTTTGGCCGTGCCGCAGCGATCCGCTGCGCCGAGATGGTCAAACCCAGAAGACCCCACAAACCCCTCCCGGGGGATATTCTCGATCCCTTGTTGGCGCGTTTCGACCGGATCCGCCATGCCAATGGTTCCTTGAAGGTGGCCGAGGTCCGGGAACGCATGCAACGCTGCATGCAGAATCACGCCTCAGTGTTCCGCAATGGTGAGGTTCTGGCGGAAGGACTGGAACAGCTGAAAGAGATTGCCGAATCCTTTGGCGACGTCAGCCTTGCCGACCATTCCCTGATCTGGAATACCGATCTGCTGGAGGCGCTGGAATTGTCCAACCTGCTGCCCCAGGACCTGGCGACTCTTGCTTCGGCGGCCAATCGGAGCGAAAGTCGCGGCGCCCATGCCCGGGAGGATTATCCTGAGCGTGACGACGACAACTGGCTCAAACACACCCTGGTCTGGATAGACAAGCAGGCTTACCATTTCTCCTATCGTCCAGTCCATCTAGAACCCCTGACTGGCGAAGTCGAATCCATTCCGCCAAAACCGAGAGTCTATTGAGATGGTGCAGTTCAACCTTCCTCCCCAATCCAGAATCAAGCGCGGTAAGGAATGGCCAGTGCCCGAGGGTGCCAGGCAGATATTGACGGTACGGGTATACCGCTGGGATGGCAGACTGAAACGAATCCACGTCTGGATACGTTCTATCTCGATCGGGAACGCTGCGGCGCCATGGTGTTGGACGCGTTGATTCGGATCAAGAATGAGATCGATCCCTCCCTCACCTTCCGGCGCTCCTGCCGGGAAGGTGTCTGTGGATCCTGTGCCATGAACATCAATGGTCGTAATGCCCTGGCCTGCACCAAGGCCATCAAGGACTGCGGCGATACCCTCACCATCCATCCGCTGCCGCATCAGTCCGTGGTCAAGGATCTGGTCATCGACATGACCCATTTCTATGCTCAGTATGCTTCCATCGAGCCCTGGCTCAAGACCCTGACGCCGGTACCTTCTGATCACGAACGGCTGCAGAGTCCCGAGGAACGGGCCCGTCTGGACGACCTCTATGATTGCATTCTGTGTGCCTGTTGTTCCACAGCCTGTCCCAGCTACTGGTGGAACGGCGACCGCTACCTGGGACCGGCGGTGCTGCTGCAGGCCTATCGCTGGATAGCCGACAGTCGCGACGAGGCGACCGGGGAGAGACTCGATGCTCTGGAAGACCCTTTCAAGCTCTTCCGCTGTCACACTATCATGAACTGTACCGATACCTGTCCCAAGGGGCTCAATCCTGGCAAGGCGATCGCCGAGATCAAGAAACTGCTGGCCGAACGATCGGAATGAGTGCAGAGCTCGATCCTGCCCATTGGCTCGAGCGCCATGGAGATCTCTTGTTCCGTTATGCCCTGGCGAGGTTAGGTGAGCCAGCGGTGGCCGAAGATCTGGTCCAGGAGACGCTTCTGGCCGCCTGGAAGGCGAAGGCAAACTATGCTGGCCGGGCCAGCGAAAGCACCTGGCTGGTAGGAATTCTCAGGCACAAGATCGCTGACCATTTCCGCAAACAGGGGGAGGTTTCCCTGGAGGCCCTGGAACTGGATCTGGACCGCTGGTTCGACGAACGGGGCCATTGGAAGCGCCCCCCGGGCGAGTGGGGAGATCCTGAGCGCAGCCTGGACAACGAAGAGCTGGTGCAGGCCCTGCAGCGGTGCGTCGAACGGCTTCCCCCGCGATTTCGCCAATTGTTCTTTCTGCGCGAGGTGGATGGTTTGAGCGCCGGGGAAATCTGTAAACATTTACCCGCTTCATCGACCAACAACGTATGGGTGATGTTGTCGCGGATGCGATTCCAACTGCGTCAATGTCTCGAACGGTCTGGGTTTGGCCGAACTCCAGAGAACAAATTATGATGATATCCTGTCAAGAAGCGATGGAACTGGCCTCCCGGGCTCTGGATTGCCAGCTCGAGCGAAGACAACGCTGGATGTTGAAGTTGCATCTTTGGTGCTGTCAGGGTTGCCGGCGCTATCAGCAACAGATACAGAAGATACATCACTTATGCCGGAAGGTGGATCCCGATCTGTGGCTTCCCCGCTTGACCTTGTCACCCCAGGCGCGAGAGCGGATCCTCAAACGGTTCCGCCATGAATGATGAGTATGCCCGGCTTCGCTGGCGTTGCCGGCGGGGCATGCATGAGCTGGACACCCTGTTGCAAAGGTGGTTGCGGGAAGTCTACCCCGAAGTTTCTGAGACCCAACGCAAAGCCTTTGCCCGGCTCCTGGAGTCTCCGGATCCGCAGTTATGGGATTGGCTTGTTCTGAAGAAAGCCTATCCCGACCCTGACCTGGCCAAGCTCTGTGAGTCGATCGGGAGATTTCGTTGAAACTCCATCTCGGCCTGAGCGGTTCCCGCCTGGAACAATGGTTTGTCCTTTCCTGCCATCTCCTCGCCATCGTCTCACTGGGATTGAGTGCAATCCCCTTGTGGCTGGCTTTTCCCGCTGGTGTCGGGCTTGTCGTTTCCTCTGGGGTGTCTTGGCGTCGGGCCAGGCTCCCCCGTCTTGCCCAGATCCTGTTCAGGGAAGATGGCTGGACCCTGGTGGGGCCCGGTCAACAAGTGTGGAAAGGAAAGCTGTTGCCATCCACAAGGCTGGGGCGCTGGCTGACTCTGCTTCATTTCCGGTTGGATAATGGTCGTTTCCTGGCGATCCCGGTTTGGTGTGACAGTTTGGCCGGCGACGATTACCGCCGTTTACAGCTCGTGTTGCGATGGGTCGTACAGGTCTAGCATCCACCTCCGCTCGAGGTATTCGCCAGGCGGCGATATCTTTCCAGGTCGCATGGCCTGTCGAGATCCCACTGCATAGGCAACAGTTCAAAGGGAACCTGCTGTTGCCGGAGGCGCTCCACGGTGGTCTCCAAAACATCGGAACTTCCCCAGGCCATGTCCCTGAAAAGGAATGGCAGGGGTCGGGTGGTGGCCATCAGAACATAACCCCCATCCTCGGCCGGGCCTAGAACAACATCGCATTCCCTGGCCAGCGATTGGAATGCGGTGTGGATGTTGGTGCGGGTCAGCGAGGGGCAATCACAGCCGAGCAGTACCACTTGCCGGTGTCGACTCAGACATTCTTCCAGGGCATTTGCCATTCTTTGTCCAAGGTCGCTACCACGCTGTGACCTCAAGGTGACCGGGAAACGTCTGGAAAGTGTCTGAAAGAAGGGATGGCTGGTGTCAGGATGGCAATAGAGATAGACGGCAGCCAGGCGTTCCCGGGTCATATCCATACGAACCTTGTGCTTCCCGGCAGAGTGGGTCGGCCCGATCAGTGTTCGCCAGGACAGGGGGTTCGAGTCGGCTGTCGTTCCCCCGGGGACGGGTTCACGGCGTCCCGAGAGACGTCCCCCCTGTCCCAGCCCCAACGCATCTTTCCCGCTGACGAGACGGATCGTCTCCATGGTGAGGCGGGCGTGGATAGCGGCTGCCTGGGTAGGGGTAAGGGTGCCAATGAGGCGGGTCTTGACCTGTCCTGGCACAGGCGCCTTGGCAAAGATGGCGATGGCCCGAGGGTTCACAGAAAACGTCCCGTTTGATAAGCCGCAGCCAGTTTGTCAGGCTTGGTGCCGAAAAAATAGCGCAGCCGTAACCACCACATCAGCAGGATGGTCTTCGTCACACCTTGAGTTTCCCAACGGCGGGCCGAGGTTCTGACCCGGCAAGACAGGCAGGCAGGCCTGCCATGTCGCCGCAGGCGGCGGCTCAGCTCGATGTCTTCCATCAGCGGCTGGTCCGGAAAACCACCGATCTGGTCGAAGAGCTCCCGGGGAACGAAAATAGCCTGGTCACCGGTGGCGATACCACTCAGGCGCGAGCGCAGGTTCATCAAGAACGCGATGGCGGGCAACCAGGGGTGATGGCCGTCCAGTTCGACATCGAACCGTCCCCAACGATGGCCCTGGGAGAAACCGGCTTCAATCTGTTCCAGGGCATCGGCGGGCAGGCGGGTGTCGGCATGAAGAAATATCAGTATTTCCCCTTGAGCAAAGCGGGCTCCGGCGTTCATCTGCAGGGCACGTCCCCTGGGTGCAGTGAGGACCCGGTCAGCCAAAGCCTGCGCCAGGTCGCAGGTTGCATCTTCACTGCCGCCGTCAACGACGATGATTTCCGCCCGTTTGCGCAAGGGCTGCAGCGCCTGCAGAGAGACGGCAATGGCCGAGGCTTCCTGCCAGGTGGGTACGATGATGGAGAAGCTAACAACAACCACCCTGTTGGCCGCCGGAACTGATACCGCCCTTGGTTTCCCGGGGGGAACGAAGGGCCCCCGGAGGAGCGCACCAGGGTTGGCCCTGGCCGGGTTCCGCCGGGGCGATGCCGATGAAGTCATCTTTCAGGGGGCCCTGGGTCAGGAAACGGAAGGTGCGTTCGCAAACCGCCATGCGTTTGCCCCGCAGGTATACGTGTCCTTCATCGTCGTACACCTTTTCGTAGGGCCCCTTATAGATCACCGCGTGGCCAACGTCCAGGCATTCCCTGCCTTCAGGTTTCATGGCGGTGACGGTCACTGCGCGGAATTCGATGTCATCCACCACCCGCCATGGTTCTTCTCCCCATTTGTCCAGTCTGACGGCAACGAAGCCTGCGTCCACGAAACCCTGGAGAAACTCGTCTTCCCGGAGCGCACCAGAGATGCAGCCACTCCATAGCTGCGGATCTTCCTTCAGGGCAGGGGGTACCGGCTCGTCGCTGACGATGTCGGAGATGGCGATACGCCCTCCCGGTTTGACTACCCGACCGATCTCTGCAAACAGTTGCCGTTTGTCAGCATCGTCCACCAGATTGAGGACGCAGTTGGAGATGACCAGATCCACTGAATCATCGGCGATGAGGGGCTGTTCGCGCTTCTGGCGTGCCTGCCATGTTTTCAGGGTCAGCAGGTCCTCGTGGCTGGTAATGGGATGCTCGGCCAGCCAGCGGTCGGTGGCCTCCACGTCCAGGGCCAGATCCTGGATGAGCCCCTTGACGAAGCGCACCCGGTCCCCCGCCAGTTTTTCCGCCATTTCGGGTTGATATTTTCGCGCCAAAGCGAGCATCGCATCGTTCATGTCCACCCCGATCACCCGGCCATGGGGGCCGACCAACTGAGCTGCCATGTAACAGATCTTGCCAGAGCCGGATCCCAGGTCCAGCACTATATCCCCCTCCCTGACATAGCGGGAGGGGTCTCCGCAGCCATAATCCTTGTCGATGATTTCCCGCGGAAGCAGACTCAGAAGGTCGCGATCATAGTCCACTGGACAGCATAGATCCTCCTGTCTTGTTTCAGCTCCCTTGGCATAGCGGTTCAGTACATGGGTTTCCACGCTCATGACCCTGTTCTCCCGTTGCAATAATAATTTATGTCGTTGGCTCAGATTCTACCTTACAGGGTGCTGTGAAGCGCATTGCCTGAGATAAAAAAACCCGGCCTCAGGGCCGGGTAATCAAGGGGGATTTGGAGGAGGAGTTTGTTATTGTTCCGGCCTGCGGTTCACTTCCTGTGAACGCATGCCGTTTCCACACCCGGTTCATTCCGGGGGCGAGGAGGGCGGCGCGTGACCGCCCCGAGGCAGTCCCGCCTCTTGGATGGCCCGGATGTTTCCGTCACCGGGCCGGGATCGTCTGCTACGTCTCTTCCCTCCCTGAGGGATGAAACAATCCGATCCCGATCAGACCGAGGGATAACAGGGAAATGAGGGACGGGTTGGGAACCGAATGAACCATCATGCTGATCAGGCCCGGTTTCTTGCGGAGGACAAACCAGGCGTCTTCTCCCGGTTTCAATCCGTGGCTAAAGATAATTTCCCCCTCATCCTGATTGAAGACATTGAGGTTGACAGGCCGTTTTGCATCGGAACCGAACACATATCCCGACGGCTCATCCCTCAGTTCCAGAAGTGGGTAGGGGGCGTTCTCGCTCTGGCGGGTAAAATCGAAGATACCATTTCCATGGAGGTAGAGTGAAGGAACGGTGACATTCCATTGATTTTCGATTCCCACGATTAGGTGATCGCGTTTGGAGCCGGTCTGCTCCACACCTGTTTCCCGGGCCAGCAGTCGTCCTGTCGAGTCAATGGTGATAATCAGGTTACATTGCAGACAGACCTGTTTGACAGTGGCTTCAGATCGGGACAATGGCAACAGGGCCAACAGTAACAGCAGCCAAAGAGACGGTTGCCAACAATATCGAGGACCTTGTGTTCCTTGATATGTGATGGAATGTGTGTTCATTGCAGGCGCCTGGATTTTTCTTGTTTAAAGTTGCTTTTGTATGAACTTCATTAAGCATATATTGGGCCAATATTAAGCATTCTAATAATATCAATAAGTTGTGAAAATCTATTGGAAGTTTTTGTAGCAATCAGCTTGAAAGTGTAAAAAAATCTAGAAATTCAGATACGAAATTTCAGAGGATGGTGTGGACGGAAAAATGGGGTTAAGATCCAACACAAATTAAGCGAATTAAGCGAACGGTTCAGCAATGAGAGAGGGCAGGGCAGAGATCACCATTTGGAGGAGTCATGAAAGCACCGGTCATCATCGTCGGCTTAGGGGAGTTGGGGGGCGAATTCGCCAAAGGGTTTCTGCGCTGTGGTCATCCCGTGATCCCTGTGCTGCGGGGCATGAATATGGATTCCCTGGCCATAGAGAACCCCTCCCCCGCGCTAGTGTTGGTGACCGTGGCAGAAAACAATCTCTCCCCGGTTCTGGCTGAACTCCCGGTAAGTTGGCGGGGGTGCACAGCGTTGCTTCAGAATGAGCTGACACCCACTGCCTGGCAAAGGCTGGGGCTTGAAGAACCGACAGTGGCAGTGGTGTGGTTCGAGAAGAAACCGGGTCGACCCTTGAACGACATTCTGGATACGCCACTTTACGGTCCCAAGGCGGTGCTGCTTGGCGAAGCCCTGAGGAAGATGGGGGTGAAGACCCGCTTGCTGCGCAGTGAAAACGAGCTGATTTTCGAACTGGCGCGCAAGAGCCTGTATATTCTGACTTTGAACATCGCCTCCCTGGAAGTGGATGCAACAGTGGGAGAACTCTGGCACGAACATCGGGAATTGGTGGCAGGGGTGTTGATGGAGGTCCTGCAGGTGCTGGAAAAGCGTTTTGCCACCTCCTTGCCCAAAGACGCCCTGGTCACTGGGGTAGCCGCCGGGGTGGCCGACTGTCCCCATCGCCGGGCGCGTGGGCGCCGCGCCAGGCAACGCCTGCAGGGCGTCGTGGCAGAAGCCGGGAAGAGCGGTCTGGCAGTGCCCACCCTGGAAAAGATCGAGCAACAAATCCTTGAGCACAGAATCACTTGACTCTATTGTGAGGTATCCCATGACAGAAAAACGCTTTCATCTTCATCATGTCAGTCTGCTAGTGTCGGACACCCAGCAAGCCCTGGATTTCTATTGCGGTGTGCTGGGCTTGGAACGGACCGAGCGGCCGGATCTTCCTTTTCCAGGGGCCTGGCTGCACATCACTGAACATCAACAGGTCCATCTTCTCGAACTTCCCAGCCCGGATCCTGACACGGGGCGACCAGAACACGGCGGCCGTGACCGTCATTTCGCCTTGGTGGTGCCGGATCTGTCGGTGATCCGCAAGGCACTGGAAGAGGCTGGAGTTCCCTACTCCGCCAGCAAGTCGGGTCGCAAGGCGTTGTTCTGCCGCGATCCCGATGGCAACGCTGTGGAGTTCTTCGAAAAAGGAGTGGTAGCGGGAACGGAAGCTTTGTTTGATTGAAGCGGGGAAGTCTGTGCCACAGACCGGAGCGGGAGGCGTTCAGCCGCGTACGGGCTCGGTCTTCAATGCCCCGCTGCAGCTGCTGCCCTGGCCGGCGGTACAGCCGTAGCAGTGATCGCCCACCATGATCGAAGTCCGTTCGAGCTTATCGGTTGTAATCTGACTGAGGTGGGTTCTGGCGCCTCCAAGGTCCAGGCCCAACATCTGATTGAAGTCGCAGTCATACACATAGCCCTGCCAGTCCACGCTCAGGGTGTTGCGGCACATGAGATTCCGCAGATTGGCGGGATCATGACTTTGCCAACAACTGCAGGTATTGTGTCAGTCTTCCCTCCTTTTCCAGAGCGTGGGCAAAGCGTTTGATCGGCATGTTGGTGAGGGTGAGAAGGTGGTCGAAAGTGACGCCGAAGGCGGTCTCGAGATGCGACTTGTAGGCGCTTTCCAGTTCGCTCTGCGGGGGTGGCAGGGTGGGACCCTGGGGATTGTACACCAGGTTGAGCCTGAGCTTGCCACCGCGGCCGTAGCCCAGGCGGTTGAGTTTCCGTAGGGCGGCGATGCTGGCCCGGAAGACACCCTTGCCGCGCTGCCTGTCCACGTTGTCTTCCAGATAGCAGGGCAGGGAGGCGATGATTTCCACTTCCTGGGCGGCAAGGAAGGCGGCCAAATCCTCGTAGCCGGGTTCATCCAGAATGGTGAGGTTGCAGCGGTCGATGACGTGGAGGTCCATGACTCGGGCGGAGCGGATGAGGTGGCGGAAATGAGGGTTCATCTCCGGAGCCCCGCCGGTCAGGTCGAGCACCTTGATTCGGGCGCGGCGAAGGAACATCAGTACGTCCTCGATGGTTTCCTCATTCATATTCTCGGTCCTTTTGGGGCCTGCCTCTACATGGCAGTGGGTACAGGCCAGGTTGCAGCGGTAACCGAGATTCACCTGGAGGATTTCCAGGCTGCCACGGGAGATGGAGGGAAAGTCGGTCTCGGATTCAACCTCAATCCGATGAAAACCAGATGTCGCCATAATAAGCCGCCGTTGGATTTTGACTGTTGTCACCGTCGCTCATCAGAGCCACCGCGTCGATACGATCAGGAACTTCCCCGAAGGCCCGCTGCCAATCGGCCCGTACGTTACGTTTCTCGCACATCCAGCCCTGATCGTCCCGGTTACGGAGGGCGAGCATCATCACATTGTTGCCGGCAAAGGCGTTGGGCCACAAGCTTTCCCGGGGATGTGAGGACGACCATACATAATTGAGCGCCCGGGTGCGCCAAAATGCCAGGCCACCCTTTTTGACCAGGTAGATTCTGGCCGCATAGTCGTCGCCGGTTTTGCTCTCCTCTGGCAACGCTGGCAGGGGAGTAAGCACTTCCCAACACCAATGGATGAAGGGGGTTTGCGCCAGGTCGATGCGGATCTTTCTGAACAGGCCTGAGGCACTGCCATTGGTTTGCGCTTCCAACACCTGTCCATACGGGCTTTGGACCACTTGATAACGGGTGGATCCCTGAAATCGCTTCTCCTTCCAGGCGTGCAGGTCACCGCTGGAAAAACGCCCCACCCGGATGATTTCCCCCCCCGACACAGGGGAAAGAGTGAATCCCAGGATAAGAAGCCAAACCGGGGATGCTGATAATCGCCCGCCTGAGGAGCGCGGGGGGATCGGTTTTGCCATGATTTTCCGCAGCTGCCGTAAAGGAACAAGAACGGATTTCGGCAGTGTTTTTACATCGGCCATGGGTTTCCCTTCCGATCATAATCACCGACAACGGGTACGGTTGTGCCAGAAAGCCCAGCAATGCCAAGTGTCTTCATGCCTTTCCTTCATGAGGAACTTATCCAATCACTCTCCTCGAGCCGTATTCGTTGGATCGAGGAGGCCGCCAAATGACAGGGGTATTGAACCATAAGTCGAGAAGCGGCAGGGAAACTTACACGCAAGCGCCCGATGATGGATTTCCTGTAAGGAACCCTTTTCCAGACCGACCCAATCCTACAATGAAATGGGTGTTGCTTTGGGGGGGGCTGATTATTAAGATGCGGTGGTTTTTGCTGTGCTTGCTGATTTGCAGCAGTTGGGTGAAGGCGGAGACGATTCGCGTGGTGGGTTCCAGCACCCTGTTGCCGGTGATGGCGGAGGCAGCCAAGCAATACCAGCGCCTTCATCCGGGGGTGACGATCACGGTCTCCGGAGGGGGCAGTGGAGTGGGGGTGGCGGCGATGCTCGGCGGAAGTACGGATCTGGGGATGATTTCGCGGTCGTTGACGGCGGCGGAAAAGGCACAGCTGGGTGACCGGGTCACGCCTGTGACCATCGCCCGGGATGCCGTGGCGGTCGTGGTTTCCGGGCCGATCTACGAGGCTGGTGTGAGAGCGCTGAGTGTGGATCAGATCGCTGCCGTCTATCGCGGCAAGATTCGAAACTGGAGCCGGCTGGGGGGACCCGACCGGCCCATCCTGGTGATCGACAAGGAGGCCGGGCGCGGAACCCGTCATGTGTTCGCTCAGGCAGTTCTGGGTGAAGCCCACGCCCGGGCGCCGGGTGTGGTGATCGTGGCCGGTTCCAATAACGAGATGCAGGCCCTCGTGGCCCGCAGCGACAGCGCCATTGGCATCGTTTCCCTGGCCTGGTGCAATGACAGGGTACGGCCTCTGGCGATCAGGACAGCGGCGGGAGAGATTTCACCGGAGGGTGAACCCAGCGGTTCCTATCCTCTCAGTCGCGACCTGGTGCTCCTAACACCTTCCCAGAGAAGCGCCGCGATCGAAGGGCTGATTGCCTATCTGTTGTCGCAGCAAGGCCAGGCCATCGTTGAGACTTTGGGCTACCAGAAGGTGCGCTGATGTTTAGGGGGTGGCTGGCTGGAGCGCGCTTGCTCACTCTGGCGACGATGCTGATCATCTCAGGTTTCCTGATCCTGACTTCCTGGCCCTTGTGGTGGAGCGCCGGCCT
>Ga0114931_10003873_pt1 | contig 18809 bp, 13 predicted proteins | sample 2SBtaG_FD_89579 | JGI IMG/M metagenome (GOLD analysis project Ga0114931, IMG submission 89579) | Deep subsurface microbial communities from Kolumbo volcano to uncover new lineages of life (NeLLi) - 2SBTROV14_V59a metaG | ecosystem: Environmental > Aquatic > Marine > Volcanic | place: Kolumbo...
TGTCTTGAGCAAGCCGTCGGTCAGCATAATCAGGTGGGCATAGACGGCGTGCTCGCCCTGATAATTCGCATCGTGGTGGTATTGGGTTGCGATCACGAGTTCTTCAGGTAGGCGCCAGGACTCAAGCAGCCAGGCGCCGATCTCGCAATGAGTTGCGCCCAGTACTTCCATTTCGATCTCGATGATGGGTCGTTCCGGTGCCGCACTGATGAACTTGTTCAGGATTAGGAACTCCTGACGGAACAAGTGCCCCAGGATTAAATGTCCGAAGTTGTGGAGCAGTCCGGCAAGGTAGGCTATCCCTCCGGGCGGTCTCATCTCTCTGGGGATCACAGCGCTCAGGGCCTGTGCAAGCGCGGCACTGAAGACCGCATGGCGCCAATGAGCATCAAGACCAAGCGGCACGTTTCGAGGGATTTTGAAGGCTCGGGCCGCTGTGGCGCCTAAGGCCAGATTCATGACCGTGTTGAAACCCAAAACACGCGTTACGGCCGTGAAGAGGGAATCGATCTTTCCGCTATAGGCGAAAAATGGCGAACTCGCATAGCGCATTATGAGCGCAGCGAGGCTGGGATCCAGCTCGATAATCTTGACGAGATCCTTTATTTCGGCGTTTGGGTTTCCACTGAGCGCGAGGATCTTGGTGGTCATTTCCGGCATCGGGGGCAGTTGCTCAAGGCCGGAAATCCGCTGCCTGAGATCCAGGAGCGGTTCGGCTTCGCCGGTCTTCCCGGACCGGGCGTCATTGGTGATTCCGACGGAATTGCCAGCGTGACTCATAATTATCAATCCATCTTGTAGGTCTAGCTGTTAGTAGACCGCGAATTGGCGCGATGTTCTTTGAAGTACTTCTCGGTACCGCCGATTCTTCCTTATTCCGGCAGCGCCTTACACTTCATGTTTGGTTTAGCGGCAAATATCGTTTGAGCTTGAAAGGTGGGGTGATAGCGGTGGCGACGGTAGTTTTGCGCCGAGAAAATCGCGTAAGCCCTTAAGATATCGCTTTGCATCGTTCCGATAGCCGTCGTAATGCGGCCCGCTGATTTCGAGTAGGGTACGTGGCGCTGATGCGGCCTCGAACAAGGTCTGTGCGTGACTGAAGGGGATGAACTCGTCCCCCTTGCTGTGAATGACCAGCACGGGGGATGTAATTGCACCCATGCGGGTCAGGGTGGGGAAGGCGGAACGTAGCATCCAGCGAACGGGCACGAATGGGTAACGTCGCCGCACGATTTCGGCCATCGACGTGAATGTGGACTCCAGAATCACCGCGGCGGGATGGTGGCGGGAGGCGATATATGCGCCAACCGCCGCGCCGAGCGAGCGCCCATGGACGATGATCCGTTCCGGTACGAATCCCCGCTCGGTGATGAGATACGTCCAGGCGGCCTCGGCGTCCAGGTATAGGCCTTGTTCGCCCGGGGATCCACTGCTCATGCCGTATCCCCGGTAATCAATGGCGAACACGTTGACGCCTAGGGCGTGAAACTGTTGCAGGGAGTCGACGACCTCCGAAAGGCTGTCCCTGTTACCGTGGAAAAACAACAAACAATAGCGGCTGTCGGCATGGGGGATAAACCAACCGCTGATGTGTTCGCCGTCCGCCGCGATGAGCGTCTCCTGGCTGTAGTCGAGCCCTAGATCCCCAGGGGTGGTCGTTTGTCCGAGGCGGGCCTTGAAGATCATTCGATTCTGGCCAAGGTACAACCCGATCAATAGCAGGCCATAGAGCAGTGCGATTGCTACCAGAAACGTCATCGCGATTTGTCGATCCAGATCAGGGTCGCCATACGGCCGGTCTGACCGTCACGACGATAGGAGTAGAAGCGCCGATGGTCGGTATACGTGCAGCGGGTATCCGCATGGATACTGTCGACCCCGCAACGTCTGAGCCTGATTCGGGCGAGCGTCTGCAGATCGGCAAGCCAACGATCCGCTGAGCGGGACACAAAGGCCTGTCGTGACTCCGGGTCATGAGCCGTGAAGGCTTGATAGACCTCGGTTCCAACCTCAAAGGTCTTCGAGCCGACACAGGGACCGAGCCATGCAAGCAGGGACATTGATTGATCGGTGAAGGTCTTTAGGGCCTCTTCAATGATGCCGTCGGCGAGCCCTCGCCAGCCGGCGTGTACGGCGGCAACCTGTGTTCCGGCCCGGTCGGTGATCAATATAGGCAGGCAGTCGGCCGTCATGATTACGCAGATCCGACCGCGCTCCCGCGTCCAAATGGCGTCGGCGTCGGGTGTGTGAGGGCCACAATGTTCGGAGGCCGGAAGCACCTTCGTTCCGTGTACCTGGTTGAGCCATAAGGGCTCGGCCGGTAGCAGGCCGCGTAGCAGTGCGCGGTTCGCCGCTACTGCCAAGGGATCGTCGCCCACATGGGCCGCGACGTTAAACGAGGCGTAGGGGGATCGGCTGCAACCGCCCGTGCGCAACGTCATAAAGGCCCGTATCCGTGGGGGCGCCGGCCAGATCGGGGTCAGGGTCTGCATGGCCGCGGACGGATGGGGTCGGATCAGTGCCGTGTTTTGTCCAGCGCAGCTTCGGCCATCTTTTCCGGCGAGGTATGCCGAACCACCTTGCCTTTGACGAGAAAGATGACGTATTCGCAGATGTTCTTGGCGTGATCGCCAATGCGTTCCAGGGCCCTGACGGACCAGATGATATCGAGGGAACGCCTGATCGTACGGGGATCTTCCATCATGAGGGTCATTTGTTGGCGCAGGATGCCTTCGTATTCCATATCGATCATCGCATCCTCCTTGGTGACCGACAAGGCGGCTTCGGCGTCAAGGCGTGCGAAGGCATCCAGCGTATTTCTGAGCTGTTGGCAGACGCGTTCGCCCAGGCGCTGGATTTCAATGTACTGGTTCCTGGGTCGTTCCACTTCGGCCAGATCGAGGGCGCGGCGGGCGACCGTGGTGGCCTGATCGCCGATGCGCTCAAGGTCATTGATGGTCTTGATGACCGTGAGCACAAGCCTGAGATCGCCGGCTGTCGGTTGGCGCCTGACCAGGATTCGAGTGCAGTCCTCGTCCAGGTCCACTTCGAGTGCGTTGACGCGATGGTCGTTTTCGACGACAGTCATGCAGGCCTGAACGTCGCCACGAACGAGCGCCTGCAATGCGTCCGTAATCTGTTGCTCGACCAGACCACCCATGACCAGGGCGCGGTTATGGATATCCTCGAGTTCGCTGTCGAATTGGCGGGAGATATGATGTCTCCCCCGTGCTTCTGCCATTTTATTCTCCTGTATCCGTGTTCCGGATACGATCATGTCCGTGTGAAAGCGTTCGGTTCTCAGGGAATCGGCAGATGAAGCGACTTCCTTCGCCCGGTACGCTGTCAATCAATAATGTCGCCTCATGCAACCTCAATACATGTTTGACAATCGAAAGCCCCAGTCCGGTTCCCCCGACCGATGACGATCGCCCCGGATCGACCCGGTAAAACCGCTCCGTCAGTCGGGATATATGCTGCTTTGGAATCCCGATGCCAGTGTCCACGACGACGAATTGGCAGCCCCCGTCAGTACGTTGCCAAGATGCCGAGACTCTACCACCGCTAGGTGTATATTGCACCGCGTTACTCAGCAAATTGGCGAACGCGCTATAAAGATTGCGCTCATCGCCCAGTAGCCAGAGTCCGGTGTCGATCTCGTCGCAGTCAATCGTGTGTGCACCGTTACTAAGAGAACGCGTTTCGGACAGGATGCGTTCCAGCAATGCCGGGATATCGACGGCATTGTCGCGGCGACCCGGTTCAAGTGTCTCCAGGCGGGAGATCTGGAGCAGGTCCTGTATGAGTTGATGCATGCGGCTGGTCTGGCGCTGCATCTGTGTCAGGGCCGGGCCCAGGGAGGGATGGTCCTGAAAACGGTCGATCAAGGTCTCGAGGTAACCGGCGAAGACCGTTAGCGGGGTCCTCAGTTCGTGTGAGGCATTGGCTACAAAATCCCGCCGCATGAGTTCCATGCGGTGAATCTGGCTGATGTCCCTGGCCACCATCAGATACAAGTCCCCACCATAGGGGATGATCTGCATAGACAGCACTCGATCGCCTTGTCCCGGCATGATCAGTTTGACTTGTTCGTTATAACGTCCGGCCTGGATGTAGCGGATGAAGTCCGGATAGCGGACGAGATTGTCGATGCGTTGGCCCAGGTCCCGCTGTTTCAAACCGAGCCAGTCACCGGCGGCCCGGTTAAACCAACTGATACTGTAGTCGGCGCGCAAGGCGACGACGACGTCGGGCAACGCCGCCGCGGACGTCTGATAGCGCTCAAGGAGATCCGCGAGGCGTTGTTTTCGCCGTTGCGAACGACGTCTGATCTGATAGACCTGGCGATAAATCTGATTCCAGATATCGTTTCGCTCGCTCGCCGGGGGTTGTTCCGCCTCGCGGTTATCCAACCACTTGGAGAACCGATGAGCTTGGCGTAACTGCCAGGCCAGACCGATCGCCAGTGCGCCGATCACGGCCCAAGGCATGACATCAAATATTGCGCCGATGACCAATGCGCCCAGGATCAACCCGATCATGCGGGTGATGGTGCCGAACATCGGCGACATTATGATCGGCTCCCGGTTGCTTGACGACAATCGTCCCGCAGGCATTCGACGAGTGCCCGCATGTCGTCGGGTAGTGGGGATTGCCACTGCATTTCCTGTCCGGCGGTCGGGTGGGTCAATCCCAGTTCCGCTGCGTGTAAGGCTTGTCGGCGAAAGTCGTTCAGCATCTCGAGCAATGTTTCAGTGGCGCCCTTGGGGACGCGTAAGCGTCCGCCGTAAACGGGATCACCGACAATCGGGTGGCGAATATGCGCCATGTGGACGCGAATCTGGTGCGTGCGGCCCGTCTCCAGTCTGACGCTCAGTAAGGTGTGACCTCGAAAACGCTCCAAGACGCGGTAGTGCGTGACCGCCTCCCGCCCACCTTGAGTGACCGCCATTCGAGTCCTTTGTTGGGGATGACGGCCTATGGGCGCGTCGACCTGTCCCCCGGCTGGCAATACCCCCCAGACGACAGCCTGATAGACGCGGTGGAACAGGCGTTGCTGAAGTTGCTCTGTCAGCGCCGTGTGAGCCTCAAGTGTCTTGGCGACAACGAGAAGACCGCTGGTGTCTTTATCGATACGGTGGACGATCCCGGCCCTGGGGACCATGGCCAGCATCGGGGCGTGATGCAGCAGTGCATTGAGCATGGTTCCCTGCCGGTTTCCGGCCCCCGGATGAACGACGAGCCCCACGGGCTTGTCAATGACCAAGAGGGCTTCGTCCTCATAGACGATCGAGAGTGGGATATCTTCGGCGGTCTCTATGCCGGTCGCCTCAAGGACGGCTTCGATTTCGATTTGTTCCCCGCCCTTGACCCGGTGCCGTTGGCGGCGCAGGACGCCGTCGACTTTAACCAACTCACTCCCGATCCATGCCTGCAGGCGCGCCCTGGAAAATTCCGGAAACAATCGCGACAATGCCTGGTCCAAACGCAGACCGGTCATGTCATCCGGCACGACGGAGGTCAGCCGCCGGTGGGTGTGAACCGTGTCATCGGGCAAGGGGAGATCCGCTGCGTGAGGCTTGTTGGGCGACATCCGTTATTTCCTGTAGTATTCGTCGTAGTGGCCAGCGGCGTCCGATCTGTCGGTGGGCGTCATGGCGGGTCTGCTTTTACCATTAACGGACACATTATCCATGAACACCGTATCCCTGTCCTTTTTCAAGACTGATCGGCACTATGGGTCACTTGTTATCGTGACTATCCTGGTATTACTCAATAGCTCGTGCGTCAACATGAAACCGGTTGAGGCTAAGGTGGCACCTGCGGCTCAGGAGGCGACGGTAGCGTCCGAGACGAGGACCGATGAGACGGCGCCTGCGCCACGGTCGGTTCCTCAGTCTGTGGCGCCGAGCGCCACGGAACGCTACGAGGCAGCCAAAAAGGCCCTCATGGCCGGGAACTTCACCGAGGCCGCGCGGATGTACCGCGAACTCGATGTTATGGATCAAGACGCGGAAAAGGCGACGCAGGGCCGCATCGAACTGGCCTATGCCTATTATAGACTAGGTGATAGCGCCTCTTCGATTGCAGTAGCCGATCGCTTTATAAGGCGTTATCCGGATCATCCGAACCTCGATTATCTCTATTATCTACGCGCGTTGGCCAATTTCCGGATCGCCAAGCAGGGCGTAAGCGATCCAAGTGCGGATAGGCTCCCTCCGGAGGCGGGACTCGCCATACGTGATTTCGAGGCCTTGACGCAGCGTTTTCCCGATTCGAAGTACAGCAAAGACGCCGCGGAACGCGTCCTTGAACTTAAGACGGCGATGGCCCGCCAGGATCTCGCTATCGCCAAATCTTTGCTGGCGAAAGGACGCGCGGCCGAGGCCGGACTGCATGCCAGCGACGTGAGCAGTCTGTCACAGGATGCCGGCCTCCGGCAGCAGGCCAAGACGTTGTTGAACATGGCTTATCGCGAACTCGGGCTCCTTGTTACCCCCAAGAAAAAGGCGTCCGTACCCGCGGTTCGCCTGCACGACGAGACCTGGATCATGGCGCAGAAACCCAGTGATTTGACCTTGCAGCTGTTGGGTACGAGCAATAAGAAGGCCTTGAGTCGCTTTATCCATAACGCCGAACTCAAGGGCGACATGGCCTATTTCGAGACGAAGTCGTCCGGAAAACCTTGGTTTACGCTCGTCTATGGTCGCTATACCGACCGTGAAACCGCTCAGCAGGAGAGTGCGCATGTTCAGGATCTGGCCCCGGCGGTCAAACCCTGGATCAGGCCCATGTCGGAGGTCCAGAAACAGATCACCGGCATTGTCTTTGGCAAGGAACGAATGGCGGATCCTGACAAGCTCAAGGAGGCCGTAGCTGGGGAAGACTCCTCTGATTCCGTCGGCTCGGAACCGGAGGCGTCGACCCATGAGTAAGCTGCGCGAGATCCGTTTGGGCGGGCTTGTCGTGCTCGTGCTGTTGCTAAATGCGTGCGCGACCTTGGACGAAGAGGCGCCTCAGAGCGCGGACCAGATCTATGAGGAAGGGCGCAAGGCCCTCGCCGACGGTTTTTACGATACCGCCGTCAAGCGGTTTGACGCCTTGTCGGCGCAATATCCCTTCGGGACTCACGCTCCGGCCGCATTGCTCGATCTCGCTTATGTCCATTACAAGCTGAATGAGCCGGAATCCGCGATTGCGGCAGCCAATCAGTTCATCAAAACCTATCCCCGAGACCCCAACATCGACTATGCCTACTACCTGCGTGGTCTGGCGGATTTCGACGCCAATGCTGCCTTTGGCGATGACTGGATCGGTCTCGACTCGGCGCAGCGCGATCCTAAGCGAGCGCGTCAGTCGTTCCAGTATTTCGCGGAACTCCTTCAACGTTTTCCGGAGAGCCGCTTCGCGCCGGACGCGGCTCAGCGTATGGTCTACCTGCGCAACTATCTGGCCCGTCATGAGATCTACGTCGCTCGGTACTATATGCGCCTCGGGGCCTATTTGGCCGCGATCAAGCGCTCGACCTATGTCCTAGAGCATTTCCCGAGGACACCATCCGTTCATGATGCATTGGGCATCATGAGTGCGGGTTACCGGCGTCTCGGCATCGATGATCTGGCGGCGGATGCAGATCGGGTGTTGGATGCGAACCTGGCTCCCTAGAACCCCCGTCTCAATGCTAGAGTCGTCGAGATGGACCCGATCAATCCTTCCAGCCCGATGTAATCGGATAGCGTCGATCACGGCCAAAGGCCAGTCGGCTGATCCGTACCCCCGGCGGCGCCTGGCGGCGTTTGTATTCGTTCCGATTGATCATCGTGATGATGCGTTCGACCGTGGCAGGGTCGAATCCGTCGGCGACGATCTCCGCGGGAGACTGATCTTCCACGACAAAGCGCATGAGGATAGGATCGAGGATATCGTAAGGCGGTAGCGAATCCTCGTCTTTCTGATCGGGTGCGAGTTCGGCGCTAGGTGGACGGTCCAGTACGCGTTGGGGGATCACCGGGTGAATCCCGTTTCGATAGTTTGCCAGACGATAGACCAGGGTTTTGGGCACATCTTTGATCGGCGCGAAGCCGCCGGCCATGTCTCCATAGAGCGTCGCGTAACCGACCGAGAGTTCGCTCTTATTTCCAGTCGTCAGGACGATCTTGCCCTTCTTGTTGGCGATGGCCATGAGGATAATTCCCCGGCAACGGGCCTGAATATTCTCTTCCGTGGCATCCACGGGGCGTCCGGCGAACACGGGGTGCAGCGATTCGAGAAAGGCCGAAAAGGTGGTTTCGATCGAAATCGTTTCGTGATGGACGCCAAGGGCTTCGGCTTCGGCGCGGGCGTCCTCGAGACTCATGTTTGAGGTGAAGCGGGATGGCATAAGGACCCCTTCGACCCGATCCGCGCCGAGGGCATCCACGGCCAGGGCCAGCGTCAGCGCCGAATCGACACCGCCGGAAAGGCCGATGATGACGCCGGGAAAGCGATTCTTGCCGACATAGTCCCGGATGCCGAGCACGATCGCCTGATAAATCGCGGCCTCTAGAGTCAAAGGCGGAGCGCAATGTCCGGGCGCGGCGGTCAGGACCGGTTGAGTGTCGACGAAGTCGGCGACCAACAGGGTCTCTTCGAGAAGTTCGGCTTGGCACGTGATCGAGCCTTCTCCGTCGATAACGAAGGAGCCGCCGTCGAAGACGAGTTCGTCCTGTCCGCCCACTTGATTGACATAGGCGATCGGCACGCCGTTTTCGCGCACCCGTTCTCGGCAAACCGCCTCGCGGGCCCTTCCCTTATCCTGGCGAAATGGAGATGCGTTGAGATTGATGACCAGGCGGGCGCCGGCCTGCACGGCGCGTTTCATCGGTTCCGGGCCCCAGATGTCTTCACACAAACTCAGTGCGACCGGAATGCCCTTGATACCGACGATGCAAGGCGCGTCTCCAGGTTTGAAGTAGCGGAGTTCGTCGAAGACGCCGTAATTCGGTAAGCGTTGCTTGTGATAGATGGCGTGGACCTCTCCATCTCGAATCAAGGCAGCGGCGTTGTAGAGCGTGCCGTTTTCCCGATGAGGAAAGCCGACGATGACGTCGATACCGTTCAGGGTATGGCAGAGATCTTCGAGGGCGCCAACGACGCGATCGATGACGGCCGTACGCAGCAACAGGTCCCCGGGCGGATAGCCCAAAAGGGTCAACTCCGGGAAGACGACGGCATCGGCCTGATGATGATCGCGTGCCTGGATCGCCGTTTCAATGATCCGCTGGCAGTTGCCCTGGATGTCTCCTACCAGCGGATTGATTTGGGCCAGGACCAGACGAAGCTGCCCTTCTGTCGGCATAGGTGACGTCAGAGACTGTCCCTCGTCAACGGTCCCGGCCGGCCTCAGAACGGAATATCGTCGTCAAACGGCGCCGCGCCGGTATCTGACATTTCGGTGGCCGCCACCGGTTGGGCTTGGCGTGAACTGGCCGGCTGACTGTAGCCGCCTGCGTCCGCGCCGCCGCGGCCGTCGAGCATTTGCATCTCGCTGGCGATGATCTCGGTCATGTAGCGATCGGCGCCGGAGTTTTTGTCCTGCCATTTGCGGGTGCGCAGGCTGCCTTCGATATAGACCTTGGAGCCCTTCTTCAGGTACTCGCCGGCGATCTCGGCAAGGCGGTTATAGAACACGACATTATGCCACTCGGTGCGTTCCTGACGCTCGCCGCTCTGTTTGTCCTTCCAGGTGTCCGTGGTGGCCACTGTGACCGAACATACGGCGCCGCCACTGGGCATGTAGCGTACCTCGGGGTCCTTGCCCAGGTTGCCGATCAGGATAACTTTGTTGATGCCTCTAGCCATTTCTCAGTCCTCTATTGTATGTCCCGTCGCCGACAGACGGGCGGTGTAACCGGTTCACCCGTCCGTGGGAACCGGCGCGATATAACGTTCCAATTGCTCATTGTCCACGATCTTGGAATCGACCTTCAGATAGGCGATTCCTTCCTCGGGAACAATAACAGATTCCGCGACCCCTTCGATAGTCAGTAACTCCTGTTCGAGGGCGCGGGCCTGCTCGTCCGGCATTACGCCGACGTTGAGCATCTGCGAGGTCAAGGGAGGTGGGTTGGCCATCGTGCGAGCAATTGCAAACCAAATCGCCGTCATGATGGCTGACATGACAAAGATACCGACGATGCCGGCCCAGGTTGCAACCAGACCACCCACCGCGCCGCCGCAAAACGCGCCAAGAAACTGGGCTGTCGAGTAGACACCCGTAGCCGTTCCCTTCATTTGCGCGGGAGCGAACTTGACGACCAGGGATGGCAGCAGGGCCTCGAGCACGTTGAAACAGATAAAGAATACGAGTAGGGCGGCCACAATCATGAATAGCGAGTGATAACCCACTATCAGGACGACTTGGGAGATGCAGATGCCAAGGATTCCGAACTGATAGACCTGACGGATTTTGCGCTGTTTTTCGGCGATGATGACGAGCGGCACCATCATGAACAAGGCCAGCAAAAGAATGGGCAGATAGAGGTAGCCATGGTGTTCGGGTGCCAGCCCGGCAAGATCCCGTAGCGCGAGCGGCAGGCCGATAAAGGTTGCCGTCAGCGTCATGTGCAGGATGAAGATGCCGAGATCGAGGCGCACCAGCTCGGGGTTGCGGATGACCGCCTTGAAGTACGCCGGCGCAGGTTCGGCATCCCGATGGAATGACGTGCGATCGGGCGTCGGGACCGCGAACTGGATGATCAGGATAGCGAGGAAGGCGAGGCCGACGGTCAGCCAGAAGATGCCGGGGACACCGATCCAGGCATCCAGGATCGGACCAAGGGCGAGCGAGACAGCAAACGACAGACCGATACTCATGCCGATCGTGGCCATGACTCGCGCCCGGCAGGATTCCCGTGTCAGATCGGCAGCCAGGGCCAGGATTGCTGCCGCGATGGCGCCGCTACCTTGGAGTGCCCGGCCGATAATGACGCCGGTGATCGTGTCCGCGGTGGCTGCGACGACACTACCTGCGGCAAACAGCAGGAGGCCGCCGATGATGACGGGTTTGCGTCCGATGCGATCGGAGAGCAGGCCGAACGGGATCTGCAACAGGGCCTGGCTCAGGCCGTAGACGCCGATCGCGAGTCCCACCAAGGCATGGGAAGGTGGCGGCGAGCCAAGGTGTTCGGCATACAGCGCAAAGACCGGCAGGATCATGAAAAGACCCATCATACGCGTGGCGTAGACCGCGGCGAGGGAAAACGCGCCGCGGCGCTCCATTGCTGTAATCTGGGGGGCAGACATATATCTCTCCTACTCACTGAATCACGAACGTTAAACCCCCTTCCGGTAATTCCGGGGGGCAGGTTCGAGCGGAAAACCGGGGACTCTCTGAATCAATCTACGGACGAACGTATCGTGCGCCCAAAGGACATTCTCCGCGATTCACGCCTCGAATGTGACCTCTATCCATTACAAACCGTTTCAGTCGGGATTGATCAGGGGCCCCTTGACGGAGGCCGGTCTCATCGACTTCGTGATGCCGCCATAATCCGCGCGTGGCCTTCACAGTGCCCGGGTAAACTCGGTCGGATGGTCCCTGAAGCCGAACAAGGCGAGGCGGGATGCCAATGCAGCGTGGTGTCGCCATGCGGGAATAGAATCCCCGGAACCGGAAAAAATCCGTTTCCGGTTCCCTCGCGGCCCACGGCTTGGCCTTTTGTCCTCCAGTCGAGATTCACGTATATTATCAGGTTGACCCATGTTCGGAAAACCACCTTGGACACCATTCGGATACGTGGGGCTCGCACCCACAACCTCAAGAACGTCGACATCGATTTGCCGCGCAACCGGTTGATCGTATTTACCGGCCTTTCGGGTTCGGGAAAGTCTTCTTTGGCTTTCGATACCATCTACGCCGAGGGCCAGCGGCGTTATGTCGAGTCGCTGTCGAGCTACGCCCGGCAGTTCCTTTCCATTATGGAAAAACCCGATGTAGATCATATCGAAGGCTTGTCGCCGGCGATTTCGATCGAACAGAAAACCGCTTCGCATAATCCGCGCTCCACGGTGGGTACGGTCACCGAAATCTATGACTATCTGCGCTTGCTCTATGCCCGGGCTGGCGAACCCAGGTGCCCGGAGCACGGCGTGACGCTGAGCGCTCAGACCGTCAGTCAGATGGTCGATCAAATTCTCGAACAGCCGGATCAGGAGCGCTATATGTTGTTGGCGCCAATGATCGTCGAACGCAAGGGCGCCCACGAACAAGTCTTTGAGGCGCTTCGTAGCCAAGGTTTTTTGCGTGCCAGGGTGGATGGTCGGGTCCATGATCTGGATGAGCTGCCTGAGCTGGATGCGAACTGCAAACACAACGTAGAGGCGGTCGTCGATCGTTTTCGCGTCCGTCCCGATCTCAAGCAGCGTCTGGCCGAATCTCTAGAGACGGCGCTGGCCCTGAGCGATGGCGTGGCGCGCCTTTTGCCCATTGATAATGAGTTCGGCGAGGGCCTGTTGTTTTCCGCCCGATTCGCCTGCCCGCACTGCGGATTCAGTATTGCAGAGCTCGAACCCCGTTTGTTTTCGTTCAATAACCCTGCCGGCGCGTGTCCGTCCTGTGACGGTCTCGGCATCACGGAGTTTTTTGATCCTGAGCGGGTGGTGACTCAGCCCGAAATGAGTTTGTCCTCGGGGGCGATTCGGGGTTGGGATCGTCGCAATCCCTATTACACTGCCATGCTGACGGCCTTGGCCTCGCATTATGGTTTCGATCTTGATGTCCCGTTTTGCGACTTGCCCGAGGCCATTCGTCAGGTCGTGCTATTCGGGAGTGGCGATGAGACCATCGAATTTGCCTACCGGAACTCGCGGGGGAGGCTCAAGAAACGGCGTCATGCCTTCGAGGGCATCATCCCGAATATGCAACGACGCTATCGGGAGACCGAATCTAATCTCGTGCGCGAAGAGCTGGCTCGCTATTTGAGCGACAAGCCTTGCCCCGATTGCCAGGGAAGCCGCCTCTGCACCGCCGCGCGCGCGGTCTATATCCAGGACTATGTGATCACCGAATTGACTGCGCTGCCGGTCGGCCGGGCGCGCGACTTTTTCGCCGCGCTGACCCTGCCCGGACGGCGCGGAACCGTGGCGGAGAAGATTGTCCGGGAGATTAGCCAGCGGCTTGATTTCCTCGTCAATGTCGGACTCGACTACCTGTCTCTCGATCGTAGCGCCAATACCCTGTCGGGTGGTGAGACTCAGCGGATCCGGCTGGCCAGTCAGATCGGCGCCGGTCTCGTGGGCGTCATGTATGTCCTGGACGAGCCTTCGATCGGTCTGCATCAGCGTGACAATCAGCGCTTGCTCGATACCCTGCTCTATCTGCGTGATCTCGGCAATACCGTGATCGTCGTCGAGCACGACGAGGACGCGATCAGAGCCGCAGACCATATTGTCGATATTGGTCCGGGAGCCGGCGTTCACGGCGGACAGATCGTTTCCTGCGGCACGCCGGAGGCGATCCGCCAGGATTCGGCATCCTTGACCGGGCAATATCTGAGTGGCCGTAAGCGTATCGACATACCCGAAGCTCGGGTACCGAATCCCGGCGACCGCTATTGTTCGATCCGGGGGGCGAGCGGTAACAACCTCAAGTCCGTCGATATCGACATTCCGTTGGGTCTCATGACCTGTATCACCGGGGTGTCGGGGTCCGGCAAATCGACGCTGATTAACGACACGCTCTATTTACATGCCGCCCGCGCCCTGTATCAGGCCAGCGAGACGCCCGCACCCTGCCGGAAGATCGAAGGCCTGGAACAGTTCGACAAGGTCATCAATATCGATCAAAGTCCGATCGGACGCACTCCGCGTTCGAATCCCTCTACCTACACGGGCTTGTTCACGCCTATTCGGGAGCTTTTCGCTGCCACATCCGAGGCCCGGATGCGAGGCTATACGCCCGGACGTTTCAGCTTCAATGTGAAGGGCGGACGCTGTGAGGCCTGCCGCGGCGACGGTGTCATCAAGGTGGAAATGCATTTTCTTCCGGACATATACGTGCCATGCGATGTCTGTAAGGGTAAACGCTACAATCGAGAGACGCTGGAGATCACCTACAAGGGGCGCAATATCCACGAAGTCCTGCAGATGCCGGTCGAACAGGCCCTGGATTTTTTCAAGGCGATTCCTGTTGTCGCCCGCAAATTGCAGACACTCATGGATGTCGGCCTGTCTTACATCGAGCTTGGACAGAATGCGACAACGCTTTCGGGTGGAGAGGCGCAGCGCATCAAATTGTCGAGAGAGCTTGCCAAAAAGAGCACGGGGCGCACGCTCTATATCCTCGACGAACCGACGACCGGTCTGCATTTTCATGACATCCGCCAACTACTGGATGTTTTGTATCAGTTACGTGATCAGGGCAATACGATCGTTATCATCGAGCACAATCTCGATGTCATCAAGACGGCTGATTGGATCATCGACATGGGTCCTGAGGGCGGCGACAAGGGCGGTACCGTCTTAGCTCAAGGGACGCCGGAAGACGTGGCAGCCCTTCCCGATTCATACACCGGCCACTATCTCGCGCCCTTGCTGGTTCGCGATAGCCATCCTGACCGGGTGGTGGGCTGATTGATGTCCCGTCGGTCCTTGCTTCCCGTCCTGTTGTCGACATCGCTGGCGCTTACCCCAGCTTGTCCAACGATCGCGGCCGAGTCCGATTTGCCCGATATCGGCGGTGTCTCAAACGCCTATCTGAGCTTGGCCGACGAACAACGCCTGGGCGACGAATTCATGCGGAGCATCAGGGGTTCGATGAAACTGATCGACGACAACCTGGCCGTGGATTATGTCCAACGGATCGGCAACCGGCTGGTGCGTCATGCGCCTACCGGTGGCCGTAGTTTCGATTTTTTCATTCCGGACGACCCTAGTATCAACGCCTTTGCCGGGCCGGGTGGGCATATCGGGATCAACAGCGGGTTGATTCAGATGGCGGATAGCGAATCGGAGCTGGCAGCCGTCATGGCGCACGAAATCGCGCACGTGACCCAGCGTCATCTGGCTCGGGCGTTCGAGCAGGCGTCGCACATGAATTTACCTTTGGCGGCCGCGATCGTAACCAGCATCATCCTTGGTAGCCGGGACGGTCAGGCCGGCGTTGCGGCCCTGGCAGCCACAGCTGCCGGCAGCGCCCAGACGCAGATCAATTTCACCCGCGCCAACGAACAGGAGGCGGATCGGGTTGGAATCGAGATTCTGGCCAAGTCGGGTTACGACCCGCGCAGCATGCCCGAATTTTTTCAGCGCCTGCAGCAGGCTACCCGGATTATGGACAGCCAGGATTTCGAGTTCCTGCGCACCCATCCGGTAACGACATCGCGCATCGCGGACTCCATGGGGCGCGCTGAACAGTTTCCCAAGGTTGAGGCGTCTTCGAGCGATTTCCTGTTGATTCAGGCGGGCGTCAGGGTCGCATCACGAAACGATCCTGCTGCTCACGAAGCCTACTTTCGAGCCAATTTGGATAAAGGCCCGCGTGACGCGCGTATCGCGGCGCAATATGGATTGACCCTGGCCCTGCTTCAAGGCCGCAAGATGGCCGCGGCGCGTACTGCGTTCCAGACGTTGGCTAGCGAGGTCGCCGGCGAGCAGGGCGCCGCGCCATTTGTGACCCTGTTGCTCCAGGCGCGTATCGAACTCGAAGATCGTCACGCGGACCGGGCAGTGGCTATTCTGGAGCATGAGGGGAATGATTATCGGGAAGGCATGTCCTTCTTTATGTTGTATACCGATGCCTTACTGCAGGATGACCGGCCGGAGCAGGTTCGGGAGCTGACGACGCAGCGTTTGGCGGCCAAGGGGCGTGATGCGGACCCGCGTCTCTATCGTCGTCTCGCCGAGGCCGAGACGAGGCTCGGCCGGGAGCCACGCGCTCACCAAGCGTTGGCGGAGTTTTATTTTCTCAATAGCGATACCCGCTCCGCGATCCAGCAAATCGAGATCGCGCTTTCGCTGCTGAAAAAGCAGGATGATAGAGGGAATCTTTCCGAGCGCCTCAAGGTCCGGCTGGAGGAGATGAAGGCATTGGCGCGCGCCGACGGCGGCCCTTAGGCGCGTTTGATTACGCCCGTTTGCGGCTGATTTTGACGACATCCTCCAGCACGCGAATGCGGCGCATGACGCGGGCCAGATGGACGCGGTTCTTGACGTCGATTGTGAAAATCAACGAGCTTACCGCGCCTTCGTCATTGCCGATGACCACGTCCCGGGTATTGATCCCCATATCGGCAACGGTTGCCGCGATGGTGGCCAGTACGCCCCTTCGGTTACGAGCGAGTATTCGGATAGAGACCGGATATTCCCGACTTTGATCCGCGTCCCACTCGACGTCCACCCATTTCTCAGGGGCGTTTTTGAATTCCTTGATGTTTTTGCAGTTGCGATCATGAATCACGATGCCGCGGCCGGCGGACATAAACCCTTGAATCGGGTCTACGGGAATGGGCATGCAGCACTTGGCATAGGTTACGACCATCCCTTCGCTACCCTTGATCGCGAGCGGATGGGGATGGGCTCGTCCCCCGCCCAGCCAAGTCGGCATGTAGCGGTGCAGGACGTCTTTGATCGCGTGCGGTCGTGAGCGGGGTTGGTGTGGACGGTCGTGTGACAGCTCTTCAATGCGCTTTGCAACCAATACCGCCGGTCGGTTGCCCATGCCGATTTCGCTGTGGAGCCGCTCGATGTTCGGCAATTTGAAGTCTCGCAGGAGTTCTTCGTCGACCCAGGGTTCGAGTTCGGACAGCGTCCTGCCGCGTGCGCGCAGGACCTTTTCCAGCATCCGGTGACCGAGTTCGGCCGCCTCGTGATGTTCCAGATTCTTCAGATAGTGGCGGATATTTGAGCGCGCCTTGCCGCTGACCACAAAATTCAGCCAGGACGGACTCGGATGTGCGTTGGGCGCCGTCAGTATTTCCACGGTCTCTCCGCTGGAAAGCGGCGTGCTCAATGGGACGAGACGGCGATCTACCTTGGCTGCGACGCAGGTGTTGCCGATGTCCGAATGTACGGCGTAGGCGAAGTCGACGGCGGTCGCACCACGGGGCAGCTCCATGATCTTGCCCTTCGGGGAGAATACGTAGACCTCCTCCGGGAACAGGTCGATCTTGACGTTTTCGAGGAACTCGATCGAACTGCCGGTATTCTTTTGCAGATCCAGCAAGCCGCTGAGCCACTTGCGGGTGTGCGGGTGGGTGTTGTCGGAATCCGCATCCCCGCCGAGTTTGTAAAGCCAATGGGCCGCGACGCCGGCATCGGCCATCTTGGCCATGTCGTAGGAACGGATCTGGATTTCCATGTGGACCCCATACGGCCCGAACAAGACCGTATGCAGCGATTGGTATCCATTGGTCTTGGGGATGGCGATGTAGTCTTTGAATCGTCCCGGCACCGGTTTGTAAAAATTGTGGACCATACCGAGTACCCGGTAACAGGCGTCTACGCTCCCGACCGTAATCCTGAATGCGTATACATCGAACACATCGCGGAAGGACAGGCGTTTGGTCTGCATCTTCTGGTATAGGCTATAGATATGCTTGACGCGGCCCGTGATCTCGAAGTCCGTGAGTCCGGCGTGGATCAGGCGTTCCAGTAGCGTCGCCTCGATCTTGCTGATGATCTCGCGGCGGTTGCCGCGCGCCTTGCGGATGGCCTCTGAGAGTATTCGGAAACGCATCGGATGCAGTTCGGCAAAGCTCAAGTCCTGGAGCTCGGTACGGAGGTCGTTCATGCCGAGCCGGTTGGCGATCGGTGCATAGATGTCTAGCGTTTCCTGCGAGATCCGGCGCCGTTTGTTCAATGGCATGGCGCCAAGCGTGCGCATATTGTGCAGCCGATCGGCGAGTTTGATGATGATGACCCGGATGTCGCGAACCATCGCCAACAGCATTTTGCGCAGGTTTTCGGCTTGGGCTTCCTGGTGGCTTTCGAAGTCGATCTGGGTCAGCTTGCTGACTCCGTCTACGAGTTCCGCGACTTCCGCGCCGAATAGCGCAATGATGGTCTCCTTGCTGACGTCGGTGTCTTCGATGACGTCATGAAGAATGGCCGCGATGATGGTCTCGATATTCATGTGCATCCCGGCCAGGATCGCGGCCACGGCCATGGGATGACTGATGTAGGGTTCGCCGGAGCGCCGACGTTGCCCGTGATGGGCGCGGGCGCTGAAGTGGTAGGCCTTTTCGGCTCGCGCGACCTCTTCCTCGGAGAGATAGCCGAGGAGGGCCGCGCGCAGGTCGCTGGTTAGAAAGCTCGTATCCTGCGGATCACCGTTGGGATGCGCCGGCGGCGTGGGTTTAACCCCCTCTGACTCCATTGTTCAAGATCTGCCCGACGCCGGATCATTATTCCTGGACGGGCAGCTCCGTTTCCGTTGGCTCGGGCGGAATAATTCCGTTGGCCATCGTGGCGGCGATCTCATCAAGCTGAACGTCCGTCTCTCTGACAATGGATTCCTCGGCGTGTTCGCGCGCGCTGACCTCGCTTAGAACGCTGGAGTCGACCAGGCCGGCAGCGATCTCGCGCAAGGCCAGAACGGTCGGTTTGTCGTTATTCCAGGGAAGGTGCGGTTCACTTCCATTAGCGAGTTGACGGGCCCGCTTGCTGGCGATCAGCACCAGGTCAAATCGGTTATCAACGTGATCAAGACAATTGTCAACGGTTACTCGTGCCACTTCGGGACCTCTGTGTGTTTCGTTCATGGATTCGGCTGTATGCCGGGACTCGGTCTGTCCGGAGTCATCCGATGGATGACGGGTTCGCCTCAGGCAAAA
>Ga0114931_10003874_pt1 | contig 18809 bp, 21 predicted proteins | sample 2SBtaG_FD_89579 | JGI IMG/M metagenome (GOLD analysis project Ga0114931, IMG submission 89579) | Deep subsurface microbial communities from Kolumbo volcano to uncover new lineages of life (NeLLi) - 2SBTROV14_V59a metaG | ecosystem: Environmental > Aquatic > Marine > Volcanic | place: Kolumbo...
AATCGTTCTGAATCTGAAAGGTGGGGGGCCCCGCCAGCCCCACTTCGCCCGAGGTATCCTGTCCGGTGTAATACATATAGGTGACGCTACTGCCCTCAAAATAACTTTTGGCGGCTTGCGGGATTTCCAGTCTCAATCCCCCCCAGACATTTTTATCATTATCGGTCTCGGTAACGTCGGTTCCATTGTCCACTCCCCCGAACAATACAAAAGGCCCCTTGTAGCCATAATACTGGATTCCCGGTCTGGATTGCCGGACGTTTACGGAGTTTTCACCGGCCCCGCCCGATGATTTGACATTTAAAATGTCCGACTTTAGGAATATTCTCTTGCCGTCGGATACAGAAGCAAACTCGGAAGGGTTGATAAGACCGACCTGAAAATTGGCCAACGTGCCCCAAAGATTTGAAAAAATTAAATGGAAGAATTCCGTTTCCACATCATCGGTTTTAAATTCAGACTCGATGAAAACAGAAACGTTTTTAAAAATGGCTCCCGCCAAAAATAAATTAAAAAAATTGGGGTTTCCCACATCGAAAGTATCTTCCAGTTTCTGGTTTCGCGTCCGGGCGTTGGTTTTATATTCCAGCGGAGTCAAGACCACCCTGGCTCCAAACCAGTTCCCAACCTGGTCGATGACCAGGTTTTCAGAAATTTCCTCCTTGCCCTGGGTGTCCCCATCGGGTTTTTCGCCCGGCCATTGGAAACCATTCCTGAGAAACAGCGCTCCAAAATAATTCAACCGGGGAAAGGCAATATGACAGGTGCTGCATTCAACCTTGTATTTCCGGGAAAACTGGGACATGGCTTCCGCCTTTTGGGCGGGTGCAACCGTCACCATAAAAAAACCCAGCGCCATGATCAGAACGAAAAACTTTTGCGACGAATGCATTTCCAGACCTCCCAAAAAAGTTAGTTTAAGACGGCTCTTGCTCTTCAGGTTAGAAGCTGGTCCGTAAGATGGATACGGTATTTCTGAAAATATTCCTACTTTCTACTCCCCAAAAAAATTAATTGCAATGAAAAAAGATGGTTCGTGAAAATAGATGATTTACTGATTGATTTAAAATCAGTTAAATATATTTTTCGGGAAATTGAATGGTCCTGTTCACAACACATTCGTAATATCATCCGACCCTGCCATGGCATGAGAATTACAGGGATGAATGCAAAGGAGAAGGACTCTTGGAGCCAAATTGAAGAATGAGGAATATATTCCGCGATTATACTGTCTTATGTAAGAGGAATTATTTACTTACTGACAAGTCAGGGGGAAATCATGGCTGTTTATCTTGTGATGGGCAAATTCACTCTGCAGGGAATCAAGAACGTGAAAGAGACCACCGCCCGCGCGCATCGGTTCAAGGAAATTGCCGCGGGATACGGGGTCAAAGTACTTGACATTTATTGGTTGATGGGCGAATACGACGTCGTCAATATTGTGGAAGCCCGGGATGAAAAGTCCGTTTCCGCTTTGTTGCTTGACTTTGGCGCCTTGGGCAATGTTACGACCACAACTTTCAGGGCTCACGGCAAAGAAGAAATGGAAGAGATTTTCATGAAAATGGATGCCGTGTCGGGCGCCTGACAAACTGGGGGCCCAGTAAATAGATCCCAGTCGGTTGATTGATTCCCATCATTGGGAGTCCTAAGTCCGCTTTAGGCGGGGTCGTTTATTTAGCCTGCGAAAGGCGTGAATAAATTAAATTTTGAAGAGATGAAATCCATTAACTCGGGAAAAATAATCACCCGGAAACACAGACGATATTATTAGCTGACTAGCAGGATGCTGAAAAAATCCTTTTGGGACTCTAAAATATTAAATTCAAGCTTTGCCGTTTAACCGTAGCACAGGCTTTCTTGCCTGTGCGCACCGTCTGGAAAGACGGCGCCACTTAAAAGCAAAAATTTGCAAAATCGGGTTTGCTGACAAAACTTTCCCTTTTTCAGCATCCTGCTAGTAAGACGACCTCAAAGTTGGCCTCACGCGTTGAATTCGTGTTACCTTACTTACTGAAGGATGGAAAACCAAATTTCAACCTTTGGCCGTTTTGAATATGTACCTTTTGACTAAACCCTTTTCTTTCCTGATGCGCCCTGTTCTTTTTATAGGGATCATTCTGCTGGTTGCCCACCCTTCTTTTGGTGAAACCAACGAAAATATACCCCATGTCAAACTGAATCCCATGGGCATATCCTCCAGCGTGGAGTGCGGCAAATGCCATAAAGACATCTATGCGGGGTGGAAACATTGCCTTCACGCCCAGTCCGTCGAAAACCCCATCTTTCAGACGGCCTTCCTGCAAGCCCATTTTAAAGTAGGTGAAGCCGCGCGCGAAATCTGTCTCACCTGTCACGCCCCGATCGCCTATTTGAACGGCGATTTTAAGCTCGCCAAGCCCGTGACCCGCGAGGGGATCAATTGTGACTATTGCCATACGATTTCCATGCGCAATCCCGAAAATCCTTACTCCAGATATCATCATGAATTCGGTTTGATGAAGCAAGGATCCTTGAAAAACGTCAAATCACCCGTTCATGAAACACGATTCAACCCTTTGTACAAGAAATCCGGAATCTGCGCCGGTTGTCATGAATTCGAAAGTCCCAGTGGGATGAAAATTATTGAAACGTTTTCTGAATGGCAAAAAAGCCCTTATCCTGCAAAAGGGGTTCATTGCCAAAATTGTCATATGAGAAAAGTGACCGGAAAGCCGGTTGCCGAGGAAATCATGAAAACGGCTGGAAAAGAAATCAGCTCCCACGATATTTCGGCGGGGCATGCCTTGTCACTGCGAAAAAAATCCCTGGCCCTCAACATCATAGACGTCTCCATAAACAGACAAAAAGTAGTCGTGACCGTGGAGATAAAAAACCAGGGGTCCGGTCACAAAATTCCTACCGGACTGCCGACCAAAAAAATTATTCTGCAAGTGGCTATCAAATCCGGAAATGGAGAAGTCGCCCATATTCAGCAAAAGGTCTACCAGAAGTTGATCGCCGATAGAGAAGGGAAAGTGGTCGGCAACCTGGTCGATTTAATGCTGGAAAAGAACCTGAAAATCCTGTCCGACAACCGGATCAGGCCTAAGGAAACCCGGCGGGAGCAGTTCACGTTCTTTGTGCCGGAAATTGCGGGCAAACGGGTCACCGCCGAGGTTTATTTCAGTCACACCCCCGAAGTGATCCAGCCCTCGCGTATCCATATCAAAATGAATGAAGTAACAAAATTACTTGAAAAATAACGTGACCGAATCCACGGCCAAAACAACGCAAACCAACCGCAGAACGTTTCTGCAATGGTCGATTTTCGGATTGCTGTTTACTTTTTTTGGAGCGGCGGTCAACATGGTCATTCGTTACCTCATGCCGGCGCCAAAGGCGATGAAGGTCAAGGAACTGGAAATTCCAATTGCTCAAATCCCTCTTGAGGGCAGTATGAAGCTGGAGTATCAGGGATCTCCCGTCATCCTCATTCATACAGAAGAAGGGTTTTCCGCTTTCAATGCCACATGCACTCATCTTGGGTGTCTTGTCAAATGGGTCCCGAAGGAGAAAATATTTTTTTGTCCCTGCCACGCCGGAAAGTACGATCGGCGGGGAAATGTGATTGCGGGTCCTCCCCCGGAACCGCTTCACATGATCCATATTAAAGTCCGGGAAGATTCGATTATCTTTGTTTGAGGAAAAGCTGAATGGGTCGGTTGCAGAAATGGTTCGAAGCCGTCTACGATTGGGTCGACTACCGGACGGGTATTAAAGAACTTGTACGAGAGCAGTTGACGGATTACCGGATACCTCCAAGGTTGAACAAGTGGTATTCCCTTGGCGGGTTGAGCCTTTTTGTGTTTGGCCTGCAATTGTTAACGGGGGTCTTTCTTCTTGTTTACTATGTGCCGTCGACGCAAGAGGCTTTTGCCAGTATCCAGCGAATCATGCTGGAGATTCCTTATGGCTGGTTGATCCGGACCTGCCATGCGGCGGGCGCGCATTTGATGGTCATCGTTCTAATGTTGCATATGGTGAGCGTGGTTTTCATTGGTTCTTATAAGAAACCCAGGGAAATCACCTGGCTCACCGGTTGCGGCTTGTTGTTTCTCACCCTGGGGATTTGCTTCACAGGTTATCTTCTGCCCTGGAGTCAGCTCTCCTACTGGGCGACCACCGTGGCGACGAACATCCCCAAACCCATTCCCGTTATTGGTCCCGAGATTGTCAAGCTGATTCGCGGTGGAGAAAAAATCAATCCCGACACCCTGAACCGGTTTTTTGCTCTCCATGTGGTGGTGATACCCGCCATGATGCTGGCCCTGGTAGCCATTCATTTATATCTGATTCGGGTTCTGGGAATTTCAGACCCCAATAAAACCCAAGAGGAATCAGACGCCTAGCCATGTATAAAAAACCAAAATACCCAAAAGGAACCCGGTTCACTTCTTTCATCATGGAAGACATGCTGGCTATTTTCATCTTTCTGGTGGTGTATTTTACCGGAGTCTTTTTCTTTCCGGAGTGGATCATTTCCGGGGAATCCGAAGTGCCGGCGGACCCTTTCAATACCCCGGAACACATCAAACCGGAATGGTATTTTTTAGCGGCCTACCAGTTTTTAAAAATAGTTCCATCCGAGGTCGGCGCTCTTATCTTGCAGGCAATTGCGATAACCGTTTTCATATTTTTACCTTTTATCGACCGGTCGAAGGAAAAAAGAATCAACAAGCGGCCTTTTTTCCTTTTTTTGGTGATCTATTCCATCATTATTTTTGTGGGGTTGACCATATGGGGCGCCCAATCCTGAGGGGAACAATTCCTTGTAAAATTCCCTTACACTTGAGTTGCTTGTTTTTAACCCTTGGAATGGCCCTCGGGGTTTCATGGCTTCTACCCGGAACCCCGGAGGCGGCCGTTCAACCGGGGTTGAACAATTCCTGTATCGATTGCCATCAATCCCTTCCAGTCAAACGCCTGTCTCAACCCGTCAAGTTATGGTCCGAAAGCGTGCACGCCGAAGTGGGCAATACCTGCGATGGGTGTCACGGCGGCGATCCTAAAGAAACGTCCCAAAAAGCCATGTCAAAGGACAATCACTTTTACGCCGCTCCCAAGGAAGGGGAGGTTGCTTCGTTTTGCAGGAAATGCCATCAGGAGATTGCCAAAAACTATATGGACAGTCCACACGGATTGTATGACGGACCCACCTGCAAGGATTGTCATGGTTCCCATAGCATTCAAAGGATAAGCGCCGATATTATAAATCCGGAAAAATGCAGTGCGTGCCATGAATATACCGCCCCTGAAAAGCTGAAGAATATCCTGCAATCCCTTCACGGTTCATTTCACGAAGCGGAAAATAAAGTGGGAAGGATCAACGGTTTTCCAACCGAACCTGTAGAAAAGAATCTGAAAAAAGTATGGAAAAATCTGCGCCAGGTTCGCATGATCGCGCATACATTCGATATTCCCTTAATTCAAGCCAAAGCGAAAAACGTCAAAGCGGAAATAACCGAGACCACATTGGAAATCGATCGCCTCATCGAACTCACCCGAAACAGAAAAAAATGGGGTTTGTTGATCGTCCTGATTTTTATTGGGCTGACGGTTTTAACGTACTTCTATAATAAACAGAACCAGAAAGTTGATTGAATTTGATTTGCCCTCAGGAGTTCTCCATCGACTTAAGTCCCGAAACCGAAAGCCCGGCCTCTTCTCCCCGTCCTGCCTGTTATTAAAATTGACGGTATGTTTTTATTTGTTCGCCCAGGTCTTTCAGCATCCGGTTTGTTTCAGAGTGCCTGGATATCCTCGATTGAACAATCCAATTCCGATTATCGACCGATAAAAACCGGTCGCTTCCGACGGTTTTCATCCCATGTCCGCTGTTCAATCCTCGCATGCGGCGGGCCGGAAGTTTCCCAATCGTTTGCCAACGCTAATTTTCTTTATTTTACAGTCAATCAGCCCAAATCTGGTCTCGGTAGATAATTTTTTTTGTTTTTTTATTAATATTCCTTGAATCTGTAGTAACTACAGATGATAAATTGTAGACGAAACATAATTATTCGGAAAATAACCATCCGGGGATTTTTTAACTCCGGCAAAAGGGATTCGTCATATGTGGCGCAAAAAATATTATTCCATCGTATTCATCACAGCAATCCTGTCATCCCTATATAACTCCTCGCTTGTTGCCAAAGAGTTGTTTCCCTACAAGGAAATCGGCGATGGTCAAAACGCCCTTTCTGTCATTCTCACTCTTGTCGATGGAATCACGGTCGATCCGGAGGGAAACATTTATATTTCTCACCGCTCTCAAAATCGAATAAGGAAAATTAATAAAAACGGAATCATCACCACGGTTGCCGGCAATGGAAAAGCGGGTTTTGGAGGGGATGGCGGACCGGCCATCAAAGCCACTTTAAACTATCCCGCCGGGTTGGCTTTTGATAATGGAAATTTATACATTGCCGACCGGAGCAACCACAGGGTTCGTAAAGTGGATGCCTCCGGAATCATCACCACGGTTGCCGGCAATGGGATCGGAGATTATTCCGGTGACGACGGACCGGCGATCCAGGCAAGCCTGAATCTGCCCTCGGACGTCGCCCTGGACTCTCAAGCAAATTTGTACATTTCGGACCGCTCCAACCACCGGATTCGAAAAGTGGATTCGAAAGGAATCATCACCACCTATGCGGGGCTTGGGGTCGCCTGGTATGGCGGAGATCATGGCCCGGCTGAAGAAGCGTTTTTAAAATTTCCTTTTGGGATCACTTTTGACAAAAAAGAAAATTTGTACATTGCCGACCGGGGCAACAGCCGAATCCGGAAAGTAGACAATAAAGGCATCATCACAACCGTGGCGGGCAACGGTTTGTTCGCTTCCCGTGGGGATTATGGCCCCGCCATTCAAGCAGAGCTTTCTTATCCCACGGATGTTGCGGTTGACGATTTTGGGAATATTTATATTGCCGACCGCAACAACAACCGAATCCGCATGGTCAATACCATTGGCGTGATCACGACCATCCTGGGAACGGGAGGCTCTCACTATAACGGAGACCAGGGGTTGGCGTTGCAGACCAACGTGCACTTGCCGTTTGCCCTGGCAGTGGAACCTGGGAGCCAAAGTCTGCTTGTGGTCGACCGGTCGCATTTTCGTATTCGCCGGTTGACTTTTTCAACCATGCGGGTCCAAACCATTGCCGGCAATGGAAAATCCTTATCCCAAGGGGACCAGGGGCAGGCTTTGGGAGCGACGCTGAATGGCCCCAGGGGAATTTTAATCGACAACGAGGGAAACATTATCGTCGCCGATCAGATGCACCATATCATCCGCAAGATAGACTCCAAGGGCTTCATCACAAACATTGCAGGCAATGGCAAACGCAGTAACCTGGGAGATGGCAAGCCCGCGATTCAGGCCTCGATCCTGAGGCCCGCGACAATGGCCATCGATCGAGAGGGCACTATTTATTTTGCCTCGCCGTCCGGTAACGGCTGGATCATTCGGAAAATTGATTCTAAAGGAACCATCAGTCTTTTCGCTGGAAACAGCAAAGTGGGTATTGAAGGGGACGACGGCCCGGCTGTCGAGGCGTCTTTTTACGCCATCAAAGACATCGCCGTGGGTCCACAAGGAAATGTCTATGTGGCGGACGCCGTCAATCCTTTTATCAGAAAGATCGATAAACAGGGAATCATCACAAAATACGCGAGGGAGCCATGGTCCAAACTCGAAGGTAACATTCATCCCAATGGCTTGGCTTTCGATCCTGAAGGCAATCTGTTCGTGTCCGATTCGGGAAGTTGCAAGGTTTGGAAAATCACTGCGGCGGGAGAGGTGGAACACGTTGCCGGTTCCGGAGCATTCGAGGACTCGGGAGACGGCGGGCCGGCTCTTGAGGCGGGTATCCGGTCGCCAGACGGTCTGGCCATCTCACCTCATGGGGAATTGTATGTGGCTGAAGAAAGGGCTCACCGCATCCGGAAAATTGATAAAAACGGAATCATCACCACCGTCGTCGGGAAGAATGGAAAAGCCGGCTCCGGGGGTTTTGGAGGGGACGGTGGACCCGCCGTTGACGCTCTGGTCAACGGTCCCGCGCGTTTGGCATTTGACTCTGAAGGAAATTTGTATTTCACGGATCGGATGAACAACCGAATCCGAAAAGTGGACACGCACGGAATCATAACAACTCTGGCGGGAAACTCTAATTTCAGCTATCTCAAGGACGGTCTGGAAGTCAACCTGATCGTTCATGATTTTCCTTAGAAAGGATGCAAACAATGACCGCACGAATGGGGTTATTAATATCATTTTTTACATTATTCCTGGTTTCCCCTGCCAGGGCTTATGACGTGAACACATTGATTTTCAGCGACCTGAAAAAGGACGGGACCTATCTGGACATGGGAAGGAGTGGAACCCTGAAAGACAAGGGAGTCAAGGCCCTGGCACAATCTCCCATGATCAGGAAAGTGAAAATTTTGGGTTTAAAGATCCACGACATAACAGATGAAGGCGCCGAGGCTCTGGCCAATTCAAAATATCTCAAACGGGTTGTCGTTTTGGATCTCTTTCAAAATCAAATCGGCCCCAGAGGCATTGAGGCCATTGCGAATTCCGAAAATTTCAAACATGTAGAAAAATTAAATTTGTGGCGAAACAAAATAGGGCCCGCTGGAACAAGGGCTCTCGCTGAATCCAAAACATTCGCCAATTTAGTCGAATTGGACCTCACCGGCAATCATATCGGCGCCGAGGGTGCAAAAGCCATCGCCCGCTCAGAAACGATGAGGCACTTGAAAGTTTTGAGGATTGGCAGCAACGGCATTGGCGATGAGGGATTGGCGGCGTTGAGCCTTTCGTCCAACCTGAAAGACCTGACGGTCCTGGATGTTTCAGACAATGGCATTGACGCCGATGGAATCAAATTCCTGAAAAACTCACCGGCAATCAATCATCTTGTAGAACTGAGCCTTCAGAAAAATCAGATAGGGAATGCAGGTGTGTCTATTTTGTCCGGCCTGGAAGGACTGAAGAAATTAGTGAGCCTCGATTTGCAGTGGAATGGGATAACAGCGAAGGGCGCGGCGGCGCTTGGTCATTCGACGAGTCTTGTCAGTTTAAAGTCCCTAATGCTTTGGGGAAATAGGATCGGAGACGATGGAGTGCGTTCCATCACCAGCTCAAAAACACTTAAAAATGTAAGCAATACGATTTACCCCTTCGGAAATATGGATGGGCAAGGGGTCGAGATCGGGGGCAAGGAAGATTATTAAACTTCAAAAGAAACTTAAGCAAGCAGGGTGATTTATGAACAATATAAAAATCATGGGAGCCGGCGGATTTATAGCCGCCGGTATTGGCGCTGTTTGCTGTGCAGGCCCGGTGGTTCTGGCCGGTCTGGGATTGGGAGCGGGCGCTCTTACCTTCGCCCGAAACTTTGGGTTTCTCGAAATGCCCATGATGTTATTGGCCGTCGGATTGTTCGGAACGGCTTTCTTCTATCATTTAAAAAAGAAAACCGCTGATTCCGGGGAAGCATGTTGTGAAGCTCGACCCGGTAAAAATTGAAACGTTTAAATCTTCGTTAAAAAAAAATCAAATTTGAGTCAGCATCTAACACGGAGAATCGATATTGAATATTGAACTTTTATATTTTGAGGGTTGCCCCGGGCATGAACCCACCTTGAATGTTCTCAAAGATGTTTTACAAGAAGAGAAAGTTGAAGCGTCGGTAAAAAGTGTCAATGTCAATTCTGATGATCTGGTGAAAAGTTACCGGTTTCTCGGGTCTCCATCCATTCGTATTGATGGAATGGATATAGAAAAAGAAGCCCGGTCCACAAATGACTTTGGCCAAAAATGTCGTATTTACGATGACGATGGCGTTCCCAGCGGGATACCGCCTAAAAACATGATTCGACAGGCGGTCCGGGGTGCAAAAGAAAATCATTCGAGCCGTGGCTGATCCATGGCGCAAGCAACTATCCACTTATCCAATTAAGGGTTGATTATGCGGCTATTAATTTTATTGAGTTTCTTTACCTTGTATTTATCCGGACCTGTTTTTGGAGAGCCTTTGACTTTGATTTCACAGGGGGACCTAGCGGTCAAGCAAGGGGATCTCACCGGAGCGGAGAACATTTTTACCGAGGCGGTCAAACAAAATCCGGAAGGTTACCGGGCTTTAAAAGCACTCGCTGAAGTCAAAGTGAGCCTGGAAAAATACAAGGAAGCCAATGAGCTGATCGAGAAAATTCTTGCCCTTGATGTTACCGGAGGAAGAAAAGTCCTGGTATTTATTGCAGGGGAGCCGGAGCCTCTGCAAGCGGAGCTTGTGGATGAAACGGTATTGAAGGCGGGTATCGTCAAGAGTGTTGACAGTAAATTTTCCAAACCCGTGTCTGAAGAACCCGTCGAATATTACCGGTTGTTTTTTACCAAAAAAGGAAAAGTAGAACTCGTACCCAAAAGCCAGGTGCAAGTCAAATATATCGGTGTCCCCAGGATCATTCGCGAACGGGTCGTGGAGCTTCATGAACGCGTCAAGAAAAAACTCATTGCCTTGGCGGGAGTGGGGACCCCTCAGGAAATGGTGGAAATCAAAGGAGGCTGTTTCAGGATGGGAAGCGAGAATGGAAATGCAAATGAAAAACCCGCTCATGAGGTTTGTGTTTCTTCATTCAAAATGGATAAGTATGAAGTCACACAGCGAAACTTTCAATCCGTCCAAGATTTGAATCCTTCTCATTTTCAGGGGGCGGAACTCCCCGTGGACAGCGTGACCTGGATGGATGCGAATGAATATTGCCGAAAATCGGGCAAACGGCTTCCAACGGAAGCGGAATGGGAATATGCCGCTCACGCGGGCACCACCACTGAATACTATTGGGGAAACGATTTCGATCCTAAAATGGGCAACTTTTGCGACAGCATGTGTGAACTCAATGTCCGGTTGACCAGCGGGTCGGATAATTTCAAACACACAGCGCCGGTGGGGTCGTTCCCTCCCAATCCTTTTGGGCTTTACGACATGGCGGGCAATGTCAGTGAATGGGTCTGGGATTCCTACCACGAAGGGTATTATATCGTCAGCCCAAAAAATGATCCCAAGGGGTTTGTCCCGATTCAGAAGGAAAAAGCGGAAGGGTTGCCTGAAGAAATATTCTTAGCCGAACGTTCCGCCAGCCGGAAGATCGTGAAGGGCGGCGCCTGGGAGAACGATATTTTATCGGGACGGCCCGCGGCACGCAAGGTGTTTTATCCAGGATATCGCATTGAAGGGGTTGGATTTCGTTGCGCGGCGGACAACAAATGACTTCTGGCTTCTTTCCTTGGCCTCCCCAGGGTTCTATGAGGAAAGAAGTCAGGGGTGGGTTTTTGGGGCCGGGGGTATTGATTAACAATGAAACTGCGTTGCGGGTTGTTCCCGCTTCGTTGATCCACTTGCCATGACAAAGAGGAAACGGTCTGAAAATCCGGATTGGGTTTCGAACCCCGGGAAATTTACTTTTGCCTGGGGGATTCCAGTTTTGGTGTTGATCCTGAGCGGGACGGGTTTTCCGGATTATATGAAAGCGGTCTGGCCCGTTGCGCTTGCCTGGATGGGTTTCGGATGTTTGCTGAATGCGTCCCGGTGCCACCGGCGGCATTGTTTTTATACAGGTCCTTTTTTTCTTATTCTGGCATTCGTTTCCCTTCTGCATGGCTGGGATATTTTGCCTTTAGGAATTAAGGGATGGTTCTGGATAGGCTGGGTCACGTTGATCGGCGGTTTGATATTTACAATTTTTCCAGAATGGGTTTGGGGACGGTACGTCGATTCCAAGTGCTCATAATTTTTAAAGCGGAAAGCCACTTAATTTTATATGGAGAGGCCTCATGATGAAGGATGCTCGAAAACTCCGGCTCAATTATTTTGTCAGCAAAGTTTTATCAGGACCGTTTGTGTTTCTTTTAATAACTTTCATGATTTCCCCCGGTCATGCGGCGGATTTTTGTGCGGAGAGAGGAAAACAGCTTCGAGGGGATTTCGATTTGTTTCAAAGCGACGGCGGCTTGTGGGCTCAAATGGAGCGCTCGAGGGCTCTTAAGGAAAAATCTGCACTGGGTTTCCAGGTCGATAACAAGCTCATGCGTAGCGTGGTTATATTTGAAACCCTCTGCGACGATGGATCACAAAAAAAATGCGCTTCCGAAAGTTATGATCGAATCAAAATATTGCTGGAGCGGGGAAGAAAAATTTATCGGACCCACACGGACAAGATGAATCCGAAGGTGTTTTTAAAGGAAATTCAAAAATTAAATTCGGATTTGGATAAATTCATTAACGGTAAAGGGGCCTGATCCTGAAAGTTCAAAAAGGGTGGAAAATGAAACTATTAAAAACATCCGATTGCCGGTCCTGCTTTGTCTTTTGGTTTTTTCCAGGGAAGTTCGTTTTATATTTTCTTTTTGCAACCGCATTCACCCTGCTTGTTCAGGGAAATGTTCTTTATGGACAACCCCTTAAGGAAAACGGTCCGCAGACGGTTGTCGATCTTGGAACGGGATTGATGTGGCAAAAAGACGAGTCCTTTCATGAATTGGAAAAAGGTCTCAACTGGTATGAAGCGTGGGAATACGTGGACAGGAAAAATGCGGAGAATTTTGGCGGGCATCGGGATTGGCGGTTGCCCACTTTAAAAGAGCTAGGTCACCTGTGGGTTCCCTCCCGGCCTTTAGAAAGTAAGGAGGGCGAGCCCATCGGTTTGCCCGGGGAGTTTAAAGAGGGCGGGAGTTATTACCTTTGGACCGCTGATGAGCGCGGCCTGGACAATGCCTGGTATTTTGGCCTGGGCCAGAAGGAACAATATTTCAATCTTAAAGATCTAAGCGATTTGGACCAGAGCGTCAAAATGGTTCGCAATGAAAAATAATCGGGTTGGCTTTCTTACTCTATACGAGGTAAGTCCTATGTTTTTACATTACGGTTTAAAACTTCCATTGAGAATTTGGCTATCAGCTTGGCTTTGTATGTTATTTGCAATCGGCTTTTTTGCCTTTCCGGACACAGCGCGGTCCCATTCCGTCGGGAAAATGAAACACGATCTGGAACATCCGGAAAAAACCAAACCGCGGGGAATGATTGAGTTTGAAGAAAATAATAAAGCTTCGGAACCTGGACAGGAATATTTGCAGGAAAAAAATTCCAGCGGTTCCCCGGAATCTGCTCACATGGGACACGAAATGGAAATGACCGATCCGTTTCGAGTGCGCGGCAAGCATGACCTGATGAACCTCGGGCAAAGTGATATGTCCCCGAAGGAGAATCTGTTGTCACGCGGCAGAAATATTTATTTGCACATGTGCGTGTTTTGTCACGGCAAGAACGGAGATTCCGGGGGCGTGGCGGTAGAATACCTTTACCCATGGCCTCGTGATTTCCGGAAAGGGATTTTTAAACTCAGGTCCACCCCGACGGGAACCCTGCCCGCGGATGAAGATATTTACCGGACGATTGTCAAGGGGGTCCCGGGAACCTCCATGCCCGCATGGGGGGCGGCATTGTCCCCGGAAGATACCTGGGCGCTGGTCAATCTGGTGAAGAGTTTCTCAATCCGGTTCGTCAAGGAACCGCAAGGAAAACCAATCACCCTGCCGGACCCGCCTCCCGTCTCGGCCCCTTTATTGAGCGAAGGGAAAAAGCTTTTTAAAAAACACAAATGCGTCAATTGCCACGGAGAATCCGGAAAGGGGGATGGAAAATTGGCGGATTCCCTCATGGATGTCTGGAAACACGCGGTGTTCGTGCATGATATCACCCGGCCCGCCAACTTGAAATCCGGCCACACAGCTAGAGATCTTTTTAGAACTCTTTCTACAGGACTGGATGGCACGCCCATGGAGTCGTTTGCCCAACTTCCGGAGCGCGACCGCTGGGCGCTGGTGTATTTTGTCCGGTCCCAATTTGTTGAAGAGTTTAAAAAGGCGGAATTTGAAACGGATTTATTTTCTTATCGCGTGGAAAATGATCTGAACACGGACGTTGACAGTCCGGTATGGGATGGCGTGAAAAGCACCGAGCTGGTTTTACGGCCGTTGTCTGCCCGCCAGGGCGCGGTGGAGACGATCAATTTCGCATCGGTGAACAATGGCGAACAAATCGCCATCCGGCTTAAGTGGCGGGACCCGACGGACAATGATTTTAAGGAGACGCGCCAGGATTATTTTCGCGACGGCGTGGCGGTTCAGTTTGGGTTGGGAAAGGTTACTTTGCATACCCACGGTCACAATGAACCTTTCTTTGGCATGGGCAACCGCGGGAAAGCCGTCAACATCTGGCATTGGAAAGCGGGAAGGGAGGAAGCGGTGCAGGCTGAGGAAGATATGGAATACGCCGGCGGCGTTGATATGGACGCTTTGATTTACGGAGGAATGAGAAACAACCCGGTGGCGGGGCTGACCTCATTCAAAAAAAGCGAAGTGGAGGAATTGAACGCGGAGGGTTTCGGCACCATTACGCTACAGCCGGATGACAAGCAAAACGTGGAAGGACACGGGGAATGGAAGGATGGCGTCTGGACGATTGTATTCATCCGTGAAATGGAGCAGACTGGAGAGTGGGACGTCGACCTCATCAGGAAAGAACCCGCCCTGGTCGCCTTTGCGGTGTGGGATGGAATAAAGGAAGATCGAAATGGTCGAAAAGTCATTAGCGTCTGGCAGAGGCTTAATATTTTAGAAACAAACCCGGCCAGTTCACTGGCCAAAAATTAAATCACCAGGCTCACGGGCCTGAAAATTATTATGCATTTTGTTTTTAAAACCAGAAGATGGAAGTTCATCGTTATTTTTCTTGCCTGTATGGTCGCTGTGGGTGCAACGCCCATGCCGCTTGAAAAATTGGAAAAATATGTCCAGAAGAAAATTAAAAGAAACGACCAGGTTCTAAAGATTAAATCGAAGGCGCTTGGGGTTCAGGGCGCACAATTTCTGGCAGAATCTCCGCTGTTAAAAAACCTTAAAACCCTCGAACTTTATGACGCCCGGATTGGCGATGAAGGGGTTCGCGCTTTGTCGCATTCAAAAATACTGGGCAATCTGACGGCTCTTCGGTTGGGCAACAATAATATTACGGATGCGGGGGTGAAAGAGATCGCGGTTTCAAAACACTTTTCGCAATTGCAGGAGTTGGATCTTTACCGCAATCAAATCGGTGATAAGGGAGCCACGGCTTTGGCGAACTCCGAAACTTTATTTAACTTAAAAAAACTTTATCTCGGTTTTAATTTAATCGGAGATGCGGGCGCTTTTCATCTCACGGGTTTCAATAATTTGAAAAATATTGAAACGCTTGAAATGACGAACAACCCGCTGGGCGTCAGGGGAAAAGAAGAATGCACCAAGTTTGATTTCAAGCAGAAGTTTAAAAAATTAAAGCGGGCAGGAACTATCCGTAACCTGGAGAATCATTTCATTGGCGATTTGGGAGTGATGGCCTTATTGGAACTGCCTTTTTCTTCCGAACTCACCGAACTCAACCTGAATAAAAATAATCTGACGGACGCGGCGGTCATCGCACTGTCCCGATCAAAGCGCCTGTCCAAACTCAGTTCTCTCAGCCTTTCGGAAAATCAAATTTCCGATAAGGGGGCTCATGCCCTGGCCAATTCAGAAGGGTTGAAAAATCTTAAATTCCTAATACTGGATCGCAACTTTATAGGCGATGAAGGCGCCGAGGTCCTGGGCAAATCCAGGCGTTTATCGAATCTTGAAAAATTGTCATTGGAAGAAAACCCCATCGGCCCTCTCGGCGCAGAAGCCCTTGCCGATTCCACGACTTTAAACAATCTAAAATATCCTGTTTTTGGATTCCACTGATTTTATGAATATGAAAACCGGCAAACAAATAATTCAAATAGCGGTTCTTTGCGGTGTTATCGGGTTCTCTCCCGCGAAAGATTCCCGTGCGGGTCAAACGGGAGAGACGGATAAGCAGTATGTCAAATCCTCTGACCTGCGGTTCGTGGATTTAAACAACGGCGTCATTTTTGACACCCGGACAAATCTCATGTGGATGAAAAAGGATTATTGGCAATTGGAAAAAGAATGGGTGAATTGGTACACGGCCCAACAGTACACTCAAAGCATGAATAATAAAAATTTTGCAGGTCACTCGGACTGGCGTTTGCCCACGCCCAAGGAAGCGGAAAGTCTTTATAATCGGCGCAGGCGAAATCTGGATAAGGATGGCGATAAAATTTATATCGATCCCATTTTCCCGAAAGGGGCGGGCTGGGCCACCTGGACAAGCAATGAAAAAAAAGGCAACGCGATGGTAGTTTCCTTTAAAAATAAAGGCGGTAAATTTTTTCAAAACAAAATATCGGGAACAGACGCTTTCTTCAGGCTTGTGCGCGGCCCCGTATCAAATCCCGGCAAACGGCACCTGGATAATTTATGAAATTATGGGCTCTTGTTTGTCACTGGAAATATTTTCCGTGAACAGGGTGTCGATGATGGGGCAATCGGGAACAAACCCGCCGCTACATTGGGATGAAATATCATCGAGAGTCTTTTGAAGTCTTTGCAGGTCGGCAATTTTCTTTTCGATATCCTGAAGATGTCTTTCCGCCATGGTTTTAATTTTCTGACATGTGGTCTTCTTGTCGTCAACCAGCCTGAGCAGAGTGCGAATTTCTTCAAGAGAAAATCCCAGTTCCCGGCTACGGCGGACAAATACCAGCCTTTTTATCTGTTCCCTGTTATACAGCCGGGTTCCCCCTTCGGAGCGCAGAGGTTTCAATAAAATCCCGATGCGCTCGTAATACCGGATAGTCTCGATATTACAACCGGTTCGCTTAGAGAGTTTGCCAATCGTTATCATATGCGTTTCCCTCAAGAAACTTGAAAAATATTAAAAACCCCTTGTATCTATAGTTGCTACAGATTGTATCATGTTTTAAGGCCAGGGTAAAAATGCGGATGCCTGGGAACCCAAACCGTAACCCTTATTTTTTTACAGAGAGTTTAGATAATGATCATAAATCCCAGCGAAGACACTTTAGAAGTAGATCCCGTAACGCAAATTCAGGAAAGCGAGCAGGAAACGGATTTTAAAAACACCGCCTCCTTCGTTTCTTTGGGGGGAATCCTGGCGGCTTTTTTAGCTTCTCTTTGCTGTCTGGGTCCAGTCTTATTCGCCGCCCTTGGAGTGGGCGTGGGGGCCACGGGGTTTTTGGCGAGTACGGCGGGTTTTCTAAAAGTTTTTGTGCCTTATCGTCCATTCCTCATTGGGGCGTCCCTCTTGGCCATCGGCGCGGGTTTTTACCTCGCCTATAGAAAACCTTCAGCCTCTTGTTCAACGGATGCAAATTGCGCCGGTTCCCGTTCCCGGTCAAAACTTGTTATCTTCCTGTGGGTGTCTACGGTGCTGATCCTGTTTTTTGTTCTGTCTCCCTATTGGCTGAATTTTTTTAAATGAAGAAAGGAGGACCCATGAGATCGATACGATTTTCGTCAATGATCCTTGTGGCGATGGCCATCATTCAGGGCGTATTCGGCGGCGGATTTCTGCCGGCGGACCTGCATGCCAGTTCCCGGCCAGGGGAAACCATTACCCTGAAAGTTGAAGGATGGACCTGCGCGAGTTGTGAAAAAGATTTGTATAAAGCTCTTATGCGGGTTTCCGGAGTGCAGTCCGCGGATGTGAGTTATTCCCGTGGCGGAGCCATCGTGGTCGTTGACCGGGGAAAAGTCACGGCCGGGCAATTGATCGAGGCCATCCGGGGAGCCAGCAATATTTTCGACAGTTATCAGGCAACCGTCGTTCCGAACGGTTCGCTATCCAAAAAGAGGGAGGGTTCGGGAATATTCTGAAGGTTCAAGTCTTCACTATTTAAATAATTTTCCGGCCACTGAATTTACAGGCTGATCGTAATTAAACGAAATGAAAACCATTTCGATAAAATCATTGAATAAAAAAGGAGTTGGAATTATGGCTAGCGTCGAAGCGAAGACCCCGGAGTCGATCTTCGGGGAACTGCGCCGCTTGAGTCCGAAGGTGACCGGTGGGATCATGCGGATGCGGGAAGAGGCTTACCGGGAAAAAGCGGTGCCGGCAAAATATAAACTTTTGACGGCAATGAGTATCTCCATTGCCCTTCGCTGTGAACCCTGCATTGAAGCTTATGTGAAAATGGCCTGCGATAAAGGGGCGTCACAAGAGGAATTTGTCGAGTTTCTGGATGTCGCCATGACCATGCAGGGATGCCCCGGAGAAGAATGGGCGCTAAAAGCTTACACGGCCTACAAGGGATATGTGGCGGGGCAACAGGCAAAAAGTGGAGCCGGTTGCTGCAGTCACTGACCGTCCGGAAAATACAGTGAACGACCCCGCCGCAAGGGAAGGGGACTTAAAGCCCACTGATGGGAACAATATAAAGGAGAAATAGCTCATGGCCAAAAGGACCCGATCATTCGTTTTAGGCGCCGGGTTGCTTTGTCTTGGAATGTTGGGGCAAATCCCCAATGTGGAAGCGGCTCAAATCCTGATTCATATGAAAACGTCGCTGGCCAAGGACGACGCGCAAATATGCGCGATCCCCAATATCGCCTGGTCGATGGTCAAGGCGGGGCATCAGGTAATAATTCTGGTGGACGCCAGTGCGGTGACTTCAGTGACTAAGGGCTATGGTTTTTTCAGCGGTATATTCCGTTCCGACAGCACGGCGCTGGACCGGGCGGCACTTCCCGAACGTGAACGACAAAGTCTTTCTAAACAAATGGACGTTCCTCTGGAAGAAATACCCCACGATTACGG
>Ga0114931_10003875_pt1 | contig 18806 bp, 19 predicted proteins | sample 2SBtaG_FD_89579 | JGI IMG/M metagenome (GOLD analysis project Ga0114931, IMG submission 89579) | Deep subsurface microbial communities from Kolumbo volcano to uncover new lineages of life (NeLLi) - 2SBTROV14_V59a metaG | ecosystem: Environmental > Aquatic > Marine > Volcanic | place: Kolumbo...
CGGATCACGGCCATGCCCAGGTTGGTGCCGTCCCGGCCGCCGTAGGCCTTCGGGTAGGGGTAGCGGTAGAAGCCGGCCTGGTCGGCCCGCCGCCGAGCCTCGGCGAGCAGCGCCTCCCACTCCTCGTTGGGCAGGCCCCCGCGCTCCCAATCCGTGCGCGCATCTTCGCGGCGGTGGTCGAAGAAGCGGATGTTGTCGTTTTCGTTCTCGAGGGGCCGGATCTCGGCCTCGATGAAGGCGTCGAGGGCCGCCAGGAAGTCCAGGAGATCCTTGGGAAGGTCGAAGTCCATCGCAGCTCCTGCATGGTGTAGATCGATTGTGTCGGCTCAGACGGCCTCGAAGGCGACGCCACGGTGCCCGAAGTCACAGCGATCCGGGTGGAGCATCTCCGACAGGATCTCGGCGGATTCCACCAGGCGCGGCCCCGGTCGGTTGAAGTACTGGTTCCCGTCGGCCAGGAAGGCGCGGCCCCGCTTCACGGCGGTGAGCTCGGACCAGCCCGGCAGGCCTTCGAGCAGCGGCAGCTCCTCGCGGCAGCGTGCGAGGTCGAAGCCGCAGGGCATGATGGCTACGACGTCCGGGTCTGCGGCGCGGAAGGCCTCCCAGTCGAGCCAGGGAGAGTGCTCTCCCGCCGTGCCAAAGCACACCTCGCCACCGGCGATGGCCGCGAGCTCGGGCACCCAGTTGCCCGCGCTCATCAACGGCTCGATCCACTCGATGCAGCCCAGTCGCGGGCGGGGAGAAGCTTCCCCGGGCGGGCGGGGAGAAGCTTCCCCGGGCGGGCGGAAAGAAGCGGCTCCGGTCTGCTCGCCGATCCCCGTGAGCCGGCTGGTGAGGTTGGCAACGAGCCGTTGGCCCTGCTCCGAGGCCCCCAGCGCCTCTGCGATGTGGCCCATGGAGCGCCACACGTCGGCCAGGCACGCCGGCGAGACGGAGACCACCCGGGGCGAGGCTCCGGTCCACTCTGCCAGGGCCTCCTCGACGTCGCTGAGGCTCGCGGCGCAGACCTCGCAGTGGTCCTGCGTGAGGATCACGTCCGGGGCCAGCGCGCGCAGGCGCTCCGGGTCCACGCGGTAGACCGAGAGCCCGTCGCGTACCAGCATCTTCACGCGGCCGTCGATCTGTGCGCTGCTGCCGGTGGGTTCGAACTTGGGCTCCGTGCAGACGGGCAGGGCATCGAGGCCGGGGGGGTGGTTGCACTCGTGAGAGCGGCCCACAAGGCGGCCCCGCAGCCCGAGGGCGCAGGTGATCTCGGTCAGGCTCGGCAGCAGGGAGATGATGCGGTCCACGGGTTGCGTCACCCCGCTAGAGTACCCGGGCGTGAAGCTTCCGGCAGACGTCATCGAGAACCTCCTGGAAAGCTGGCCCGTCGCGTGCCTGGTGACGCAGGGGGCTGGAGGGGGCGTACCAGTGCCCATCGTCTTTGCCCGGGCCAAAGGCAGGCTCTGGAGCCCCGTGGACGGCAAGCCCAAGTCGGGCGCTCCGGGAGCTCAGCTGGCCAGGCTGCGGAACGTACGGCGCGATTCCCGGGTGGCGCTGCTTCTCGACCGCTATGAGCAGGATTGGCGGCAGCTCTGGTGGCTGCGCGTGGAAGGCACCGCGCGGATCGCGGATGCTGGGGATGCGTCCTTTGAGGCTGCGGGTACGGCCCTGCGCGCGAAGTATCCCCAATATGTCCGGACGCCCCTCTACCGCGGGACGCCCACGCTGCTGTGTATTACGGCAGGGCGTCTGCGGAGCTGGTGTGCGGGTGCCGAGGCGGTGGAATTGGCACGGCGGGGAGATGCGAGACGCTGAGCGCGCGCGTGGCATTCCCGTGCCTGGGCGCGAGGGACTACCCGATGGCCGGCCACGCCCACGACGGCTGCTAAGTTCCCGGCCCTCGAGGAGGGAGCAGTTTGGCCCACGAGTTTGTCTTTACGATGCAGGACCTGCGCAAGGTCGTGCCGCCGGACAAGGTGATCCTGGACGGGATCACCCTGGCCTTTCTGCCCGGGGCCAAGATCTGGGTGCTCGGGGCCAACGGCGCCGGCAAGAGCAGCCTGTTGCGGATCATGGCAGGCCTCGACAGCGACATCCTCGGCGAGGCACGGCCCGCTCCCGGCCTGCGCGTGGGCTACTTGCCCCAGGAGCCCGCGCTCGACGCCGCCAAGGACGTGCGCGGCAACGTCGAAGACGGCGTGCGCGAAGTGCGCGCGCTGCTCACCCGCTTCGAGGAAGTCAGCGCGAAGTTCGCCGAGCCCATGGACGACGACACCATGAACGCGCTCCTGGAGGAGCAGGGCAAGCTCCAGGACCAGATCGAAGTCCGCAATGGCTGGGAGCTGGATCGCACCCTGGACGTTGCCATGGACGCCCTGCGCGTGCCCGACGGCGAGGCCGACGTGGCGACCCTCTCCGGAGGCGAGCGGCGGCGGATAGCGCTGTGCCGGCTGCTGCTCGAGAAGCCCGACATGCTGCTGTTGGACGAGCCCACCAACCACCTGGATGCCGAGAGCGTGGCCTGGCTCGAGCGCTTCCTCCGGGAGTACCCGGGCACGGTGGTGGCGGTGACCCACGACCGATACTTCTTGGACAACGTGGCCGGCTGGATCCTCGAGCTCGACCGCGGTCGCGGCATCCCCTATGAAGGCAACTACAGCGGCTGGCTCGAACAGAAACAGGCGCGCCTGGACGCCCAGGAGAAGCAGGCCTCCGTGCGTCGCCGCAGCCTGGCCCGCGAGCTCGACTGGATCCGCATGACCCCGCGCGCCCGCCACGCCAAGAGCAAGGCGCGCATCAGCGCCTTCGAGGCCCTGCGCGCGGAAGAGGAGCAACGCCTGCCGGAGAGCGTCGAGATCAGCATCCCGCCGGGCCCGCGCCTGGGAGACCTGGTGGTGCAGGCCGAGGGCCTCTGCAAGGGCTTCGGCGGCAGGCTGCTCTTCGAGGATCTCTCCTTCTCACTGCCCCCAGGTGGCATCGTGGGCGTGATCGGAGCCAATGGTGCCGGCAAGACGACCCTCTTCCGCATGATCAGCGGGGAAGAGAAGCCAGACGCGGGGACGCTACGCCTCGGTGAGACCGTGCAGCTCGCCTACGTGGATCAGTCGCGCGAGGCGCTCGATCCAGACAAGACCATCTGGGAGTGGGTGAGCGATGGCCAGGAGCGCATCCCCGTGGGCCGGCGCGAGATGAACTCGCGCGCCTATGTCGGGAGCTTCGGCTTCAAGGGCGCCCTTCAGCAGAAGAAGGTGGGCACCCTCTCCGGCGGCGAGCGCAACCGCGTGCACCTGGCGCGCCTGCTGCGCAGCGGTGGCAACGTGCTACTGCTCGACGAGCCCACCAACGACCTGGACGTGGACACGCTGCGGGCCCTGGAGGAGGCGCTGCTGGGCTTCGCCGGCTGCGCCGTCGTGACCTCCCACGACCGCTGGTTCCTGGACCGCATCGCCACCCACATGCTGGCCTTCGAGGGCGACTCCCTCGTGACCTGGTTCGAGGGCAACTACCAGGAATACGAGGCCGACCTCCACCGCCGCAAGGGCGCCGACGCCGACCAGCCGCACCGCCTCAAGTTCAAGCGGCTGGGGGGCTGAAAGGTGTCGCCGCTGGAACGGAAAACCCGCAGGTGCGCGACACCCCATTGCTCGCGGCGACGTACTCCCCCGTAGCAGGCTCGCGAGAAAAGGGGGAAGTGCGCAATGGGTTGGAAGCCGTCCTCTGCCTGGCAGCGCGCGTGGCTCCGATGCCTCGGGAGCCTGGCCCTGGTGATTCTCCTCCCCTGTATCTGCGGCGCCGGCAGTGGCTGGGACCCCGATCACGATGACCTGGCGCGCGAGTTCGACAGCCACGCCAGGCGAGCCGCGCCGGCGGACGGCTTCCCGGTCTTCGATGAGCCGCAGATGGCCTCGGTAGCCCGGGCCAATCGCGTATTGCACCCGCGGGAGTGGGTGATCGGGGTCGTGATCCACGGGGACGCGCGCGCCTATCCGGTTGCGGCGATGGGGGTCCACGAGCTCGGCAACGACCGTGTGGGAGGCCTGCCCATCACGGTCTGCTGGTGAACGCTCTGCCAGACGGCTGTGGTCCACAGCCGCCGCATCGCGCCGCACGGCCCCGACAAGCCCGGGCGCGTACTCCACTTTGGCCACGCCGGAATCCTCTACCGGCGGAGCTTCGTGATGGTCGACCACGAGACGGGCTCGCTGTGGAACCACTCGACGGGTCTCTGCATGAAGGGCCCCCTCGAGGGCACCCAGCTGCGGATCCTGCCCGCCCGGATCACTCCCTGGCAGCGCTGGCGAGCGCTTCACCCGCATACCCGCGTGCTCCTCGGGCCGCGCAACGAAGGCTTCATGGGGAGCTTCCTGCGCATGTCCACCGATGCCTACGGCCTGGCCGTGAGCTTCGGCATGCACTCGCGGCTGGTTCCCTACCGGGTGCTGCGCAGGGAGGAGGTGGTGAATGACCTGTTTCGGGATGCGCCCTATGTGTTTGTCTTCGATCCTCGCGATCGCGCAAGCTTTGCCTTTCGAGCGCGCCTGGGCGAGCGGGAGCTGCACTTCGATCCGGCGCCCTCCCTGGGCGGCGCCCCCCGCATGCGCGACCGCGAGACCCGCTCGCTGTGGGATCGCATGGATGGCGTGGCCGTCTCCGGTGCCCTCCAGGGCGAGCGCCTGGCGCCTGCCCTGGGCGTGCCCTGGCTCGTCAAGCGCTGGCAAGCCGTCTACGGCCGGGGTGCCAGCTTCTACACGCCGCCGTCTGGGTAGCCCTTCCTCTCGTTTCGGTTGTGCCCTTACCATCGCGCTGCTGGGAGTTCATGGACGGCGTCGAAGCAGTGCGAGGCATGGTTGCCGCTGTGCGGCACCACGGAGGTGTCGAAGCCTGGCATCGGCTCGACCTTCATGGTTTCGCCGAGGAGCGCGTGAAGACCCTGTGCCGCGACCTGGTGCCCGCGCACGTTCCAGTGCGAGTCGTGGGGGATGAAGAGGGCCTTGCCCCCGGCGGCCTGCATGGCATCGGTGAGGTCCAGGTAGGGCACCCGGTGGTCGCTGGCCCAGTCCGCCAGGAAGGCGCGTCGCTCATTGTCCTCGGCGGTTCCTCCCTTCCCGGGGAGAAAGGCCAGGGCGGGCCTTGCACCCAGGGACGCGACCACGGCCTGAAAGCGATTGAGCAGGGCGGTGTGCAGCGAATAGCGGTTGCGGTCGAGTCGCGCGATGGAGCGCAGCAGCGCGTACGCCAGGCGCGAACGCCTCCAGCCAGTCCACGCTGGATAGGGGTGCTCCACCAGCTTGCCATTCTCGACGCGGTACTTTGGGATCCGGTACCCCGCGCCGGAGTACTCGAGCTGCGCACGCCGGAAGTCGTCCGTGTAGAAGGCGAGCACCACCACGTCCGGCTTTGCCTTGGGCCCAAGTGCCGCCAACGCGCGCAGCATCAGACCCACACCCCAGCCCGACATTCCCAACCCATCCACCCGCCAGCCTGGCTCCAGACGCTCGAGGTCCTCGAGCATGCGCTCTCCTTCCTCGACGCCAAGGCCCTGCACGAAGGAGTCGCCCAGGACGAGGATGTGAGGCCGGGGATCCGGCTCGCCGAGCTCTCGGGAGCTGCGGAAGCCGTCGGAGTTCGATACCAGCTCGAGCACCCGGCCGCGGTCTGCGGGGTAGCGGGAGCAGCTTCGTGTGGAAGGCCAGAGGTGATAGCCCACCGCTTCGGAGCGAACGTAGAGATCGGGGCGCGCAGGTCGCGGCGGGTTCGGGGGTGTGAAGCGCCCCAGGGTGCGAAGCCCCACTTCGACCAGCAGGAGCGCGAAGAAGCACGACCCCAGGGTGAGGAGGAGGGTTCGGACGGACTTCATGGTCAGGAAGACCACTCGGAATTTCCGCGCCGGCTAGAAGAGCGTGTAGATGAACGGTGCCGCTGCGGTACCACCAAGCACCACGAGCAGACCGAGTACCAGGATCGACACGATGATGGGTGCGAGCCACCATTTCTTGTTCTCCTTGAGGAAGTCGATCCACTCACCCGCGAGGTTGGATCGCTCTTCCCCAGCCTTGACGGCAAAGTCATCGTCCTGCTTGTCCGACATTTCGTTTTCCTCGCAGCGGGCCGACCCCTCGAGTCTGGCCCCATGGTAGGAGATCTCGTTCCGAGCTCCGTTCAGAACTGACGAAAGTAGCTGTCCTTGGACCGACGCGGCCGAGAATCACTCCAGTAGGTGCTCGCTTCCAGATCGAAGCGGCGGTTCAACGGGTCGCGACCGGTCAGCCTGAAGAAGAGGCCGACCGGCGAAATCACCAGGTAGATGAGCGTCGCCATGATCACGTAGGAGAGCACGAAGCCGATCGGATACGAGAGGAGGGTCAGGCCGAGGTAGATCGGTAGATTCGCCTTCGGATAAAAGACCGAGGCGACCGCAGAGAATCCAGCGAGGCCCGCGAAGGCGCCCACCACGGTCTCTCGCGCTCCGCCGAGCCCGGCCGCGAAGAGGAAGACCTCGAACCACGCGGTCATCGCGAGGAGAGAGAAGCCGCAGAGGGCGATCCAGCCGAAGTGACGGAGCGTGCGCTCGTCTGGCCGGAGGTTGATTTCGATCATCTTGCTCATTGGTCTCTCTCTCGCTGATCGGCGATTCTCGCACTGCGCTCCAGTGGCCGGTGCTCAGTCCAGCGCAAACTCCGCGAGGTAGGCGTCGGCATCGATCTCCCGGGCGTTCGGCTGGTCGTTCTTCAGGAGGACGCAGTTCTGGAGCACGAGTACGTCCATGTTCGTGAACATGAAGCAGCGATAGGCGTCTTCGGGCGTATTGACGATGGGCTCGCCGCGCACATTGAAGCTCGTGTTGATCAGCACCGGACTGCCCGTCTTCTCCTTGAACTTCTTGATGATCTGGTAGAAACGTGGATGGTGGTGCATGTCGACCGTCTGGATTCGAGCGGAGTAGTCGACATGCGTGATCGCTGGGACGACGGAGCGGACCTGCTTCAGCTTGTCGAAGCCGCGCTCACCGGCAGCGGCCGCCGGGAGCCTCTTCTCGTATTTGACCGGCGCGACGAGAAGCATGTACGGGCTGCACTCTGCGGCGCGCATCTCGAAGAACTCATCGACGTGCTCGCGCAGGACGGCCGGCGCAAAAGGCCGGAACGACTCGCGAAACTTGATCTTCAGATTCATGATTTCCTGCATGTCAGTCGAGCGCGCATCGCCGAGGATCGAGCGAGCGCCGAGAGCACGCGGGCCGAACTCCGCGCGGTCGGCGAAATGCCCCACGACTTTTTCGCTCGCAATCAGCTCCGCGATGCGCTCGACGAGCTCCTCGTCGTCGCCGAAATACTGATAGACTGCACCCGTCGAATCGAGGTAGCTGCGAATCTCGTCATTCTCAAAGCGGGGGCCGAGCAGCGAGCCGAACTGACAATCGTTCTCGCGGACCTCGCGCTCGTTTCCAAGTAGCTGATGCCACGTGAACATCGCCGCGCCGAGCGCGCCGCCCGCGTCGCCGGCCGCCGGTTGAATCCAGACCTGCTGGAACGGACTCTCTCGGAGGATTCGTCCGTTCGCGACACAGTTCAGCGCCACACCTCCGGCCATCGTCAGGTTCTTCAACCCTGTGATCTCGTGGGTATAACGCGCGATGCGCAGCACGATCTCCTCGGTCACCGCCTGGATGGAGGCGGCGATGTCCATCTCGCGCTGGGAGATGTCCGTCTCGGGCTTGCGAGGCGGCCCCTCGAAGAGCCGGTCCATCTTCGAGGTGGTCATGACGTCGGTGTGGCAATAGCCGAAGTAGGACATGTCCATGCGAAAGGAGCCGTCCTTCTTGAGGTCCAGCAGATTGTCGATGATCCGATCCTTGTAGATCGGGTCGCCGTAGGGCGCCAGGCCCATCAGCTTGTACTCCCCGCTGTTGACCTTGAAGCCGGTGAAGTAGGTGAATGCGGAGTAGAGGAGGCCGAGGGAGTGCGGGAAGCGCAGCTCCTTCAGCATTTCGATTTCCTTGCCGCGTCCGACGGCGACTGTGCCGGTCGCCCACTCGCCGACACCGTCAAGGGTCAGGATCGCGGCTTCTTGAAACGGCGAGGGATAGAAGGCGCTCGCGGCGTGCGACTCGTGGTGCTCGGTAAAGACGTAGCGGCCGTGGTATGCGCCTCCGATCCCCTGGTCGAGCTCGCGCGGAATGAAGAGCTTGTGCTTGAGCCAGAGTGGCATGCCCATCAGGAAGACTTTGAAGCCCAGGGGGGCATACGCGATGTAGGTCTCGAGGAGGCGATCGAACTTGAGCAGGGGCTTGTCATAGAACGTGACCAGATCGAGCTCCTCGGGCTCGATCCCTCCCTGTTCCAGGCAGAACCCGGTGGCGAGCTTCGGGAAGCTGGCGTCGTGCTTCTTGCGGGTGAAGCGCTCTTCCTGGGCAGCCGCGACGATCACGCCGTCCTTGACCAGGCAGGCGGCGCTATCGTGGTAAAAGGCCGAGATCCCCAGGATGTTCAAGTCCCATACTCCTGGCGGGGGCCGCCGCCGGTCGGCGCCCACCCCATCCAATGCTCCCATCGCTTCCATCGGATGGGCGCCCGCCGGACTTGGGCGGTTCCGGGGACCCATCCCGTCATTTCTGGACGCTGCGGCCGCAGGAGACCCCACGGCCACCTGCTTTCTAGAGGCTTCAGCCCTGCTGTGCTCCCAGGGCAGCGGGTTCGCTGGCGCGAAGCGTGAGATAGGCCGCCGCGGCCAGGCCGCCGGAGCCGAAGATCATGCACATGACCATGATCTGGTAGCGGACGGCTACCAGTGGATCGACACCGGAGAGGATCTGGCCCGACATCATCCCCGGGAGCGACACGAGGCCGACGGCGAGCAGCCCGTTGATCTGGGGGATCAGCGCGGCGTCCAATGCGGTGCGCCGGGCGCCGTGGCGACTCTCGCCACGGCTTCGCTCGGCCTCGAAGCGCTCGGCGGCCAGGCTCACGGTGTTCATGGAGTTGGCGAAGATCATGCCGGCCAGGGGCACGACGAAGCTGGGCTCGAACCAACGGGGAAGATCGAGGACCAGCTGGGTGACGATCCCAAGCATCGCCAGACCGCAGGCCGCGATGGAGACGAGCGCAACGGCGTAGACCTTCAGCCCCCGCTGCCGGAGCGGACGCAGCGCGATCCAGGCAGATACCCCGATCATCACGAGGACGACTGCGACGATGAGTGCCGGCTGATCGGTCTCGAAGATGTAGGTGAGCACGTAGCCGACGGCGAGGAGCTGGACGAGCATCCGGGCGTTTGCGTAGAGGGCAGATGCGGCCCGGAGCGACCAGCTGTGCATGAGCACGAGCAGCCCGAGGCTGGGCAGGAAGGCCACGAGGAGGTGCAGAAGAGTGATCGTCGAGAGCATCGGTTTCATGCCATGGAGAGTAGAAGCTGTGCCGCGCCAAGCCTTGTCCCCCACGAAAGTCCCTCCACAGGCAACCTGGCTCTCCGGGGAGGCGACGGGGTTTCCCTCTGCTCTCAATGGCTCATGGGTTCCGATCCCCTACCATGGCCCGGACGGCGAGAAGGGGGCCCGCGATGCCCAGGATTGAACCGATTCCCACCGAGAAGCTCGCCCCGGAGCCTCGCAGCATCATCGAAGGGGGCGTGGAGCAAGGGCTCTACGCCACGCCGGTCCCCTTGCAGATCGTTGCCTACCGCAGTGAACAGCTGCGCACGCTCCATCAGGCTCGTATCGCCCGGGGTGAAGGGTCGCTGCTGGGGGGCCGCATTCTCGAACTCATTCGGATCCGCAGCGCCCAGCTCGGCGAATGCCAGCCCTGTATGCAATCCCGCAAGCACGACTCCATCACGGATGAAGATGTCGCGTGTCTGCTCGACCCCGATCACCGGGAGCTGAGTGACCAGGAGCGCATGGCGCTGGAGTTCCTCGACCTGTTGTCGGCCGATCACCACGCCATGGACGACGAGTTCTATCGGCGGCTGGGAGCGGTATTCTCTGCGGCTCAGATCATCGAGCTGGGCTTCAGCTGCGCGGAGACGATGGGGGTGCACCGCTTCCTCCACACCCTCGAACTCTCTGGCGACCGCAAGCCGGTGATTGCCTTCTCACCCGAAGAGGTAGACGCGAGGCGCGAGCCCCAGCCGCGAGCCCCAGCCGGGAGAGTCTGAGGCATGAGTGCGGTCTTTGTGACTGGCGCGACCGGGCTTGCGGGCTCGAATATCTGCTCACAGCTCTTGGAGCGCGGCGATCGCGTACGGGCATTGGTGCGGGGAGTCTCGGCCGCCGAGCCCCTCGCGGCCCTGGGAGTCGAGCTGGTCGAAGGCGACATCACGCGTGCCAAAGACGTCAGACGGGCCGCATTGGGCTGTGATGCCGTCATCCACTCGGCGGCGCTGCTGGGCGGCGCCAGCCAGGACCTGGCAGATTTCGAGGCCGTCAACTTCGACGGCACCCGCCACGTCCTCGACGTCGCTGCGGAGCTGGGCATGCGCAGGGTCGTGGCGCTCAGTACCGGGACCTTCTTCGACACCCGCGGTGACGGACCGCTCGAAGAAGCACCGATCGCCGCGCATCCCAGCGACGATCCGTATACCGTCACCAAGCTCGCTGCCTTCCGCGAAGCGCACGCGCGGGCGGCCGGCGGGCAGGACGTGGTCACCTGCCACCCGGGCGCGATTTTCGGTCCCAGTCCCCTGGCGAAGCGGGCGCTGGCGCGCACCAGCTTCAATCGGGTGCTCCTGGCCGCCCTGAAGGGAAGGCTCACTCGCTACCTGAGCTTTCCGGTGAGCTGGGTTTTCGCCGCCGACGTCGCTCGCGGGTCGATCGCCGCCCTCGATCACGGTGTATCGGGAGAGCGTTACATGCTCGATGGCCGTCCCCAGGACTGCCTGAGCACCGCCGAGTGCTGCAACAAGGTCTGCGAAATTGCGAAGCTTCCACAGCGAGTCGAGGACGTGCCGGTCTCCGACGATCCGGCGCTGCTGGAGGAGTTTGGCCCGACCCTCGTGGCCATTGCGCGCAGCGAACGAGGCGATCCCGCGCGGCGTTCCATGGACACCCCCACGCGCCGTCGGCTCGGTTACCAACCGACCCGGCTGGGGGAAGGGCTGGCGGCGATGGTCGACTGGCTGCGAGCGATCGGTCGCATCGACTGAGGCGCGACGCGTCCGCCGCTAGGCCCGCCGCCGCCAGGCTCTGGGCGATGCCGACGCCCAGCACACCGGCGCCGACCACGCCGATTCTCGCGATTTCATCTTCAGCCATGGGGAAGGTCCTCGAGCTGTGCCTCGAGGGCCGCCAGTACTTGCGGGTAGAGATCCGCCTTGAGGCGGGACATCACCGGGTGGGCCTTCGGAGCGAGGGGCTCTGCCAGGGCAATGGCGCGTGAAAGCAGCTCGGCCTCCGGAAGGGCTTCTTCCACGATTCCGGCGGCGTGCGCTTCGAGGCCGCCGTAGCGGCGGCCGCTGGTCAGCACCTCGTGGAGCGTCTGGGCGGGGAGCCGCGCCTTCAGGAGCGCCGTCATGCCCGGGTGCAGCGGCGCGCGCATGTCGATCTCGGGCATGCAGAAGTAGCCGCGGTCCGCGCGCATCAGCCGCAGGTCGTGGGCCACCAGCAGCTGCGCGCCGGCCCCGAAGGCGTGGCCGCCTGCGGCGCACACGGTGGCTGCGGGGAAGGTCAGCACGCGGCCCAGGATCCGCAGCACGTCGCGCAGATAGGGGGCGACCTTTCCCTGGCCTTCGGACCGCATCCACTCCACGTCCAGGCCGTTGCTGTAGAACTTGCCACTTCCGGTCGTGACGAGCGCCTTCGGGCCCTCCGCTGCCTCCACCTCGTCCAGGGCCTGGTCCCAGGCGGCGACGAAGTCCGGGTGGAAACGGTTCTCGCCTTGCTCCATGTGCAGGACGAAGACCGGGCCTTCGCGCTCGACGCGGATCACGGGTGGTGGCTTCCAAAGGCCTTCGAGACCCGCGCGATGGCCTCGTCCACGTGCTCGCGGGAGTTGAAGGCGGAGATGCGGAAGTAGCCCTCGCCCGCGGGACCGAAGCCCGAGCCCGGCGTACCCACGACGTGGGCTTCCTGGAGCAGTCGGTCGAAGAAGTCCCAGGAGGAGAGCCCTTCCGGGGTGCGCATCCAGATGTAGGGTGCGTGCTCGCCGGCGAAGACCGTGAAGCCCGCGCCGGCCAGGCCCTCCCGGATGCGCCGCGCGTTCTCCATGTAGTAGGCCACCTGCTCACCGGTCTGCTTGCGTCCCTCTGGCGTGAAGACCGCGGCGGCGGCCCGCTGCACGATGTAGGGCACGCCATTGAACTTGGTGGCCTGGCGCCGCGCCCAGAGTGCGTGCAGGGGGACGCGCTCTGCGCGGGCGGTGCTCCCGCTGAGCTCGTGGGGAACCACGGTGTAGGCGCAGCGTACGCCGGTAAAGCCCGCCCGCTTCTAGAAGGAGCGCATCTCGATGGCGCATTCACGGGCGCCCTCCACCTCGTAGATGGAGTGCGGCAGCTCCGGGTCCTGGATGAAGGCGTCGTAGGCGGCGTCGAAGATCAGCACGGCCTCGTGCTCGCGGGCCCAGGCGACCCATGCGGTGAGCTTCGCGCGGTCCATCACGCTGCCGGTGGGATTGTTGGGGGAGCACAGGTAGGCCAGGTCCGCAGGCTGTGTCGGCGGCTCCGGCGAGAAGCCGTTGGCCTCGGTGGCCGGGATGTAGGTAATCCCGGCGTAGCGGCCCGCTGCGTCGACCCCGCCGGCTCGCCCGGCCATGACGTTGGTGTCGATGTAGACCGGGTAGACCGGGTCCGTGACGGTGATGCGACACGCCGCCCCAAAGATCTCCTGGATATTGCCGCTGTCCTGCTTGCTGCCGTCCGAGACGAAGATCTCGTCGGCGGCCAAGGCGATTCCGCGGGCGGCATAGTCGTGCTCGCGGATTGCCTCCACCAGGAAGTCGTAGCCCTGACCGGGTCCGTAGCCGCGAAAGCCCGCCTCCGTGCCCATTTCCTCCACCGCCGTGTGCAGTGCCTCCACCACGGCGGGTGCCAGGGGCAGCGTCACGTCCCCGATGCCGAGGCGGATGAGGGCGGCGTCCGGCTGAGCCTCCTGGAACGCCTGGACACGGCGCCCGATTTCCGGGAAGAGGTAGCCGGCTGCGAGGCGACGGTAGTGCTCGTTGATCTGTGCCATGGCTGCGGAACATAGCGGGGGCCGCGGGCCCGGGCTCAGTCTCGCCGCGCTCTGCAGGCGCTCAGAGCAGGACGCCGGGGTTCAGGATGCCCGCCGGGTCCAGCTCTGCCTTGGCGGCGCGCAGGGCGCGGGCGAAGACCTCCGGACGCTGGCGGTCGTACCAGGGGCGGTGGTCGCGGCCCACCGCATGGTGGTGGGTGATGCTGCCACCCGCCGCCAGCAGCGCCTCGCTGGCGGCAGTCTTGATCTCCGCCCACTGCAGGAGCTCGCTGCCGCGGCGGCCCGGGGCCATGACGCTGTAGTAGGGTGCCGCGCCGTCCGGGTAGACGTGGGTGAAGCGGCAGGCCACCTGGCCCACCCCGCAGACCCGCTTCACCGCGTCCTCGGCTGCGGCCATGACCTCCAGGTGGAAGCGCTCGAAGCGGTCCCATGTGATGGCGGTCTCGAAAGTCTCGACGATCACCCCGCAGGCCACCAGGGTGTCCCGGAGGTAGGGGGCCTGGAGGAAGGCCCGGCGCCAGGCTCCCGCCGTACCGCTGCGGTCTCCTCCACTGCGCGCGTCGCTGTGGCGGGTGCGCACGGCGTCGTCGGGCACCAGGCCACCGGCATCGCGGCAGCACTCCACGGCGCGTTGCATCCAGGCATCCAGGGGATGGTCTGCGGACTCGAAGCCCAGGACGAGGACGGCGGTGTCCCCTGCGGCACCGGCGGTGCGGGCCTCGTTGGGGTCGAGGAGCCGGCAGTTGGCGGGATAGAGGCCTGCCTGGCCCAGCGCACGCACCGCCCGGGCCCCCTGGAGGAAGCCCTCTTCTCCCGGGAAGCGCACGGAGGTGCCCGCGCGGTAGCTGGGCCGGTCCTGAAGCCGCATCCAGGCCTCGGTGATCACACCCAGGGTGCCCTCGGAGCCCACGAAGAGCCGATCCGGGCTCGGCCCGGCGCCGGAACCCGGCAGGCGTCGGGACTCGCAGATGCCGGTGGGGGTCACCACCCGCAAGGCCTCCACAAAGTCTTCGATGTGGGTATGGAGGGTGGCGTAGTGGCCGCCCGAACGCGTGGCGATCCAGCCGCCCAGGGTGGAGAACTCGAAGGACTGCGGGAAGTGCCGCAAGGTGAGGCCGTGGGGACGCAGCTGGTTTTCCAGCGCCGGCCCCAGCACGCCGGCCTGGATGCGCGCGGCGCGGGAGCTGCGGTCGAGCTCGAGCACCTGGTCGAGGCGCGTCAGGTCGAGGCTGACGACGGGCCGGTCCGGGTCACCGACCTCCGCCTCCACACCGCCGACCACGCTGGATCCCCCGCCGTAGGGGATCACCGCGGCCTGGGCTTCCTGGCACCAGTCCAGGATTGCGACCACCTGGGCTTCTTCCTGGGGGAAGGCCACCAGGTCTGGCGGGTGCGGGAAGTCGCCCCGGAAGCCGCGCACCACGTCCCGGTAGGATTTGCCGTAGTGGTGGCCGGCTCGATCTGCCGGGGCCACGGAGCAGAGGCCTGCGAGTGTCGCCGGCGGCGCAATGCGCGGCGGGCGCAGCCCTAGATCGGCGAGCCGCGGCGGGGCGGCGGGCTCGCCGAGGGCCACGCCAAAGCGGCTTTCGAGGCTGCGCGCGATGCCGCGGGCCTGCACGGGAGTGGGCCCGGCGCCCTCGAGGCCCCACCCCCAGAAGCTGCGACTCTGCGCCTCGCTCATTGCAGCGCCGGAGCCATCGCTTCCAGCACGCGTTCGTCGGGCAGGGCCAGCCCCTCGGGATGCAGGGGCTGGATGCAGACATGGTCGGCGCCGGCGTCATAGTGCTCCTGGATCCGCCCGGCGATGGCCTTCTCGTCCCCCCACGCCACAATGGCGTCCACCAGCCGATCACTGCCGTCCCCCTCCCAGTCGGCTTCTTCGAAGCCCAGCCAGCGCAGGTTGTTCTGATAGTTGGGCAGGCCCATGTAGATCTTCATGGCGGCCCGCGCGGTGGCGCGGGCCTTGCTGGCGTCCGGCTCCAGCAGCACCTTCTGCTCCGGCGCCAGGATCGCCGCTTCACCCAGGATCTTCCGCGCCCGAGCGGTATGCTCGGGCGTGACGAAGTAGGGGTGGGCGCCGTCCGCCTTCTCCGAGGCCAGCTTCAGCATGTTCTTCCGCAGCGCGGCGATCACCAGGGGTGCCTGCTGCGCTGGCTTGGCGCCCATGTAGAGGGCGCCCTCCATTGCCTCCAGGTAGCCGCGCATGGTGGTGACGGGCTTCTGGTAGTCGTGTCCGCGCACGCCATGGACCAGGTGCGCGTGGGAGACGCCGAGGCCCATCACGAAGCGTCCTCCGGAGGCTTCGCCCAGGGTCTCGCGAATGGCCCGCATGCTCATCGGATCGCGGGCGTAGATGTTGGCGATGCCCGTGGCGAAGCAGAGCTTCGCGGTGCGGGCAGCGAGGAAGCCAATGAAGGCGAAGGGATCGCGGCCCACGGCTTCGGGGGTCCACAGGGTGCCGTAGCCCCACGCTTCGAGGCGGCCGCAGAACTCGCTGGCGGCGCCGGCAGACATGCCGTCCAGCCAGGTCCAGACTCCCAGACGTCCAAGCTGCTGGCCACGCTGCGCCATCGTCGGCACCTCCATCGGATTCGGGTTCGGGTTCGAGGCCGGGAAAGGAACTCTACCGGCGGCCTTTCGGGAGTGCGAACATGCCGCCGTGCTGCGCAGCTTCTGGCTCGTGCTTCTCGGCGGTGTCCTGGCACCGACCATCCTGGTATCGACCGGATGGTGGGTGACGGACCACTTGGAGGGTGATGATCGCTTCTGCATCGCCTGCCACCTGGAGCCCACGGTCCCGCTGCACCGCGCCAAGTTCGAGGACTTCCGGGGCCGCAAGCCTGTCTCCCTGGCCGCCGCCCATGCGGCGGCGGCGCGCAAGGAGGGGCAGCATCCCTTCCACTGCATCGACTGCCACGGCGGCACGGGCGTGTTGGGAAGAGCCCGGGTCAAGCTGCTCTCCGCCAGGGACGCCTTCTGGTACGCTACCGGGCACTTCGAGGAGCCGGAGGAGATGCGCTGGCCGCTGCGTGACGCGGATTGTCGCCAGTGTCACGAGCGCTTCGAGAAGGAGCATGAGGGAGAGACGTCGTCCTGGCGGGACCCCGACTTTCACGCGTTGGCGGTGCAGAACACGAAGCTCTCCGTGAGCTGCGTGGAATGTCACCTGTCTCACGAGCGTGGAGGTCTGCGAGGCCGATTCTTTCTGCACCCGGCGGCGGTCCGGGAGCAGTGTGCCCGATGTCACAGCGAGTTTGACGAACTTGCCGATTCCAGGGAGGGATCCTGATGCGGATGGTGCGTAGGGAGCGACTGACTCGATTGGCCCGAATGACTGGGTGGGCCGCTCGTGTCGCGGTGGGAGCCGTGGCAGGGGCAGGGCTGCTGGCTGGATCCGGGGCGTGGGCGTATCCGGGTGGGACACCGCACCTGCAGACAGACGCGGCGCCCTACTGTGCCAGCTGTCACTCGAGCCGCAGCGAGGAAGCCCTGGCGGGAACCGGCGCGCGCGCCGTCAAGGAGCTGGCTGCGAACAAGCACCTGGCTCTCATCGAGAACGGCAAGGAGGGCTACGAGAAGCTCACGCCCGCGGAGCGTCTCGAGCTGGTCCGCCAGATCAAGGCGCTGGACGAGGCCTCGACCGTCTCGCTGAACGCCCAGCCCAAGGTGAAGCCCGGGGAGATCTTCAAGGTGACGGTGGATGTGACCGGAGGTGCTGGCCCCGTGGTCGGCGTCGGGCTCCTCGACGTGGCCCACCGCTGGCTGGCGCGGCCCGTGACGGGAGAGGGATTCTTCGTGGTGAAGCCGCCCGACATCATCGGCCAGGATTTCAAGGAGCAGACCCGCTGGCTCGAGCGACGCCCCGAAGCGCTGCGCCGCAACCTTACCTTCGTGAACGTGCTGGGCATCCACAGCAACGCCAGCAAGGGGGAGTGGGGCCGTGCCCAGGTGGTCTGGACCCTGCAGGCACCGCAGAAGCCGGGGATCTACAGCCTGGTGGCGGGCTACTGGTATGGCACCGAGAAGGGCTCGCCGCTGGGCTACACCGAGGATCCCGTGCGCGGCAAGATGGTGCGAGGCGGTGGGGCCGGGCACAGCGGGCGCATTCTCTTCTCCGACTCCTTCAAGGTCACGGTGCAGTGATGCGCAACGGCGCCAGGTGCCGGAGGAGCCCATGACGCCGATTCGCAGTCTGGCCCTCGACGAGATCGATCTCTCCTCGCCCGAGTTCTGGATGGCCCCTCCCGAGGTGCGCGAGGGCGCCTTTGCCACCCTGCGTGCCGAGCGGCCGGTGGCGCGCATGCAGGAGTTCGACTCTGGCATCATTCCCAAGGGACCGGGCTATTGGGCGCTCGCGCGCCATGCCGAGATCCTGGAGGCCAGCCGCAAGCCGGAGGTCTACTGCTCCGGACGCGGGGGTACCCAGATCGGTGACATGCCGGAGAGCTTCAACGAGTTCTTCGGCTCCATGATCAACATGGACGATCCGCGTCACGCACGCCTGCGCCGAATCGTTTCGAGGGGTTTTACGCCCCGGGCCCTGAAGCGCCTGGAGCAGGGCGTACAACGGCGCGCCACGGCCATCGTAGACCGGGTGATCGAGAAGGGGGAGTGCGACTTCGTTGCGGAGATCGCGGCGCCTCTGCCCCTCGAGATCATCTGCGACATGATGGGCATCCCGGAGAGCGACCAGCACGCGGTCTTCGAGCGCACCAATCTGATCCTGGGTCTTGGGGACCCGGAGTATGTGAAGCCCGGCGAGAACCTCATCGCCGCCGCCCTGGGCGCCGGTGCCGACCTGGCCAGCCTGATGAAAGATCTCGCCAAGGAGCGCCAGGCAAACCCCAGGGAGGATCTCACTTCGGCGCTGATCTGTGCCGAGGTCGAAGGGGAAGCGCTGGAGGAGCAGGAGCTGGCCTCCTTCTTTGTGCTGCTGGTGGTGGCCGGAAACGAGACCACCCGCAACGCCATCAGCCACGGGATGAAGGCGCTCTGTGATTTCCCGGAGCAGCGCGCGAAATGGTTGGCGGACTTCGAGGGGCTCGCGGGGAGCGCAGTGGAGGAGATCGTGCGCTGGGCCAGCCCGGTGATCCACTTCCGCCGGACCTGCACCCGCGCCACCAACCTTGGCGGTCAGCCCATGCAGGAGGGCGACAAGGTGGTGCTCTGGTACAACAGCGGCAACCGCGACGAGGCGGTCTTTGAAGACCCCTATCACTTTGACGTGGCCCGAACGCCCAACGAACATGTGGGCTTCGGGGGGCCGGGCCCGCACCACTGCCTGGGGGCGAACCTGGCCCGCCGTGAGATCCGCGTGATGTTCCGTGAGATCCTGAGCCGCCTCCCCGACCTGGAGATCACGCGCCCGCCGGAGCGCCTGCTCTCCGCCTTCATCCACGGCATCAAGCGGATGCCGTGCCGCTTCACACCAGGGAAGGGGTCTGTCCGCTGAAGCCGCGATTCCACTGCTGTGCGTGGGCCCCAGCCAGGCTCCTGGCCCGGCCGCCGGGCGGCTTGGAGGGTCGTGGGATGAGGATGCTCCTGCTTGCCCTGCTCCTGGCGTGCGGCGGGTCCAGCCGAGCCCCGGCCAGCCCTGTTCCCAACCCCCGCCCCCCGGAGGTCTCGCGGATCGTCAGCTGGACCGAGCAGCAGTTCGCGGTCCACG
>Ga0114931_10003876_pt1 | contig 18803 bp, 10 predicted proteins | sample 2SBtaG_FD_89579 | JGI IMG/M metagenome (GOLD analysis project Ga0114931, IMG submission 89579) | Deep subsurface microbial communities from Kolumbo volcano to uncover new lineages of life (NeLLi) - 2SBTROV14_V59a metaG | ecosystem: Environmental > Aquatic > Marine > Volcanic | place: Kolumbo...
CCATCCGATGTGGTTGAAGTCGGATTTAGACCGACAATTACCGGCCCGCTGAAACAGGCAGCATCCACCGACTCACCGAGATTGGCAGAACCCATCCTCATTGCCGCCTCCAAAATTCTTTTAGCCGATGGAACGGAACTGGAGCCGGGAGATCTCCTTTATGCTGGAGACACGATTGTGTGGGGGGTTGCGCTCAACGCTGGGGGGACTGAAGTTGTCCTGTCCGGCGGCGACGGCGAGGAAGTCGTCATCGGCGCAGGGGCGTTGGTTCACTTCGCCGCCTGCGCGAAGTCTTGCAGTACGACTTGTAGATCGGGGTCCTTTGCGTGTTGTAGCAGTCATTCTTCCGGTACGTGCGTTCGCTGCCTGTGCTTTCCCGATGGATCGCAAGCCTCGTGTAACGCCGCTGGTGGCCCGGGTTCTACCTCCTGCTCCGTTGGCGTGACCAAGTAGGTCTTATTGTGAACGACCCATCCTCACGAATCCCGAGTTTTGGGCGATCCCGACAATCAGTTCGCGAGTTTACGAAGGACGGTCTGGAGGATGCCACCGTTTTTGTAGTAGTTGACTTCGACGGCGGTGTCGATGCGTGAGATCATCGTCACGGTCTTCATTTCGTTGGTTGTCGGGTTGGTAACGCGCACCTGAATTTCCTGCCTCGGTTTCAGGTCGTCGTGCAGGTCGGGGATGTCGAAGATTTCCTTCCCGGTAATTCCCAACGATTCGCGGTTTTCGCCCTCCCTGAACTGAAGCGGAAGGATGCCCATTCCGACCAAGTTACTGCGGTGGATTCGTTCGTAGCTTTCCGCCATGACGACTCTGACGCCCAGAAGCAGCGGCCCCTTGGCTGCCCAGTCGCGCGAGGAGCCGGTGCCGTATTCCTTCCCGGCGATGACCACAAGCGGCGTTTGCGAGGCTTTATATTTCTCGGATGCCTCGAAAATAGACATCTGTCGGTCGCCCGGCAGATGCGTCGTCACACCGCCCTCGGTTCCGGGCGCGAGCAGGTTGCGCAGGCGGATGTTGGCGAATGTTCCCCGGGTCATCACCCGATCGTTTCCACGTCGTGAGCCGTAACTGTTGAAATCCCTCGATGCCACGCCGCGCTGCTGCAGATATTTCCCGGCGGGCGAATCGGGTTTGATCGCCCCGGCGGGTGAAATATGGTCCGTGGTCACCGAGTCTCCCAGCACGGCAATAGCGCGCGCCCCAACAATGGGCTGAACAGGTGGTACGTGTTTGGTTAGAGTCTCAAAAAAGGGCGGATTTTGGATGTACGTGCTCGCTTCGCTCCACGGGTAAGTGTCGCTCTTTTCGGCGCTGATATTGTTCCACCGCTCATTCCCGTCAAAAACGCCGGCGTACTGCGATCGAAAAGCCTCCGCCGTCACCGACTTGGAAACCGCTTCGTTGATCTCCGCCTGCGCAGGCCAAACGTCCTTGAGATAAACGGGGTTCCCGTCGCTGCCGATCCCCAGCGGTTCGGTTTGCAAATCAATGTCGGTCGTGCCCGCGAGAGCGTAAGCGACCACCAGCGGCGGCGAGGCGAGATAGTTGGCCTTAACCAGCGCATGAACGCGCCCCTCGAAGTTGCGATTTCCACTGAGAACGGCACAGGCGACAAGCTGTCCTTTCGTTACGGCTTCTGCCACCGGATCGGGGAGCGGTCCGCTGTTTCCGATGCACGTCGTGCAACCATAACCAACGGTGTTGAAACCGAGCTTGTCGAGATACGGTGTCAGGTCCGCGCTCTCGAGGTAGTTGGTGACAACGCGCGAACCCGGAGCGAGACTGGTTTTGACGTGCGGTTTGACTGTTAAGCCTTTTTCGACGGCTTTTTTCGCCAGCAGACCGGCTGCGACCATCACGGCGGGGTTGGACGTGTTCGTGCAACTGGTGATGGCTGCGATCACGACCGCGCCGTGTGTGATCGTGGTCGTGTTTCCGTTCATTTGCACCTGCGCACTGCGGGCGAGGGCCGTCTCATCAAGTGCAAAGCCTCGTTCGGAAAGCGGTGTGCGCAACGTTTTCGCAAAGGTTTGTTTCATATCGCCGAGTCGAACGCGATCCTGCGGGCGTTTTGGACCAGCCAGGCTCGGTTCGACGGTGGACATATCCAGTTCCAGCGTGTCGGTAAAGTCCGGATCGGGGGAGTCGGGGGTGCGGAAAAGACCCTGCTCCTTCATGTATCGTTCGACAAGATCGACGCGATCGTCGTGGCGTGCGGTGCGCCTGAGATAGGCCAGGGTCTCGCTGTCAACCGGAAAGATGCCCATCGTGGCACCGTATTCCGGAGACATGTTTGCAACGGTAGCCCGGTCGGCCAAGCTCATCGAAGAGAGTCCGTCCCCGTAAAACTCGACGAATTTTCCCACGACGCCCTTTTTGCGCAGCATTTGCGTAACGGTCAAGACCAAGTCGGTGGCAGTGGCACCCTCGGCGAGTCCCCCGGTCAATCGAAATCCGATCACTTCGGGCAAGAGCATGTAGATGGGTTGTCCCAGCATGACCGCCTCCGCCTCGATGCCGCCCACGCCCCAAGCGACAACGCCCAAACCGTTGATCATGGTCGTGTGGCTGTCGGTTCCGACCAGGGTGTCCGGAAACGCCGTCAACCTGCCCCCGATTTCTCTGGCGGTGACCACCGAAGCGAGGTATTCGAGGTTGACCTGATGGACGATGCCGGTGTCGGGCGGAACGACGCGAAAACCGTCAAAGGCGTTTTGCCCCCAACGGAGAAACTGGTAGCGCTCGCCGTTTCGCATGAATTCGTGATCGGCGTTGATTCCCAGCGCCTCCGGCGATCCGAAAGCATCGACCTGTACGGAATGGTCGATCACCAGATCAACCGGAATGAGCGGATTGATTTTTTTGGGGTCGCCCCCGAGGTGCACCATCGCATCGCGCATCGCCGCCAGGTCCACCACGGCGGGCACGCCGGTGAAGTCCTGAAGAAGCACGCGCGCGGGAATAAAGGGAACCTCAATGGGGGTGACGTTTTTGGCATCCCAAGATGCAATGGTTCTCACGTCGTCGGGAGTAACGGTGAACCCGTCCATATTGCGAAGAGCGCTTTCGAGCAGGATACGGATGCTGTAGGGAAGTCGGTCGATGTTGCCCAGACCGGCGCTTTCCAACGCCGAAAGGCGATGAATGCTGCACGTCCCAAGGTTCGTGTCGAGCGTTGATAGTGCTCCGAAGTCGTTGGTTGTCGCGGTCGTGGTCATGAGCTTCTCGCAAAGGTTGAAGGTACGGACACCCGGTTTTTCGAACCTGCCTCAAACGGTGCGACGCGGGCTCGAGCCCGTGGAACGCACCCGCTACAACCCGGTGCCACAGTGATCCCTGAAAAAGACCGTCGTTCGTCGTTATGGAATATATGCGCGCAGACGAGTCCGTCAAAATCGGCGGAGTCAAAGCGATGGGACAAGCTCGGTCGGAAAAGTGGCAGCTGCCAGGCGGCGCATGTTGACAAAAGGGTCTTGCTACAAAAAACGAACCGACGACAAAAGCGGCCAACGTGTCCGTTGCAGGAACGCGCTGGCCGCAACTATGTTGGCGACACCCCCGCCAGGGTCGCCAAGCATCGGTCTACTCCCAACACCCCCATGACCACGAACAACCGTCGTCCCCGACCGCCGCCCCCCGGCTCCGATCGCCTCCAACACAACTTGCTCGACGTTCCGTTGAGAAACAGGCGATTACGCGTGGCACCGGCCTCTTGCCGGTGAGAAAAAACGCCGGCAAAAAGCCGGTCCCCGTTTTCCAACAGTCTATCGCGGGGCGCCGTGGAAATCGCGGAGTGTCTCCCGGGCCCGCCTGATCGATAGTTACGCGGTTGCAACGAGCGTGCCACGCAGACGGTCCTTCTGAGATGAGGCGAAAACCGGGGATTGCGAACGCTGATCGCTCCTTTGCGTGGCATTTTTCTTTTGGCGCGTCCGCGACCCGAATGGGGAATAGACCCCGATGTGGGCAACCAAGTTGGGAAGTTGTGTGTCGAATCGTGTCGAACGCGATGCTCGACGTTGTGAAGAAATGCGGAGATGGGTAGGCTTGTCGGCGTGCGGGGCGTGCATGGAGTCTTCGCATTTGCGTACGGAGCGGAACCCGTGTCCCAAAGGAACTGTTTTTGGGTGATGCAGTGTGTCTTTTTTGTGCAAGCGTATGAAGACGACGCTTGGTTTTCGAATCTGGAGATTTCGAGATGAATGGTTGGAAGGTACGGGTCGTGTCATTGTTCGTGATTGCGTCTGCGACGGTCGCGTCGGCGCAGGACGTTCAATATGAAAAATACAAGCTCGATAACGGCATGACGGTGATTCTTCACGAGGATCATTCGTTACCGGTAGGAGGAATCAACCTGTGGTACCGCGTGGGAGCCAAGGATGAACCGATCCATCGCAGCGGGTTTGCGCACTTGTTCGAGCATCTGATGTTTATGGGTACGCAGCGCGTTCCCGGAAACAAGTTTGACACCATCATGGAAGCGGGCGGGGGGTCAAACAACGCATCGACCAGTTCCGATCGAACCAACTACTTTTCCAACGGTCCCAAGGAGCTTCTGCCGACGCTCTTGTGGCTGGATGCCGATCGGCTGGAGGACCTGGCACGAATGATGGACAAGGAAAAGCTCGACAAGCAGCGCGCCGTCGTTCTGAACGAACGACGTCAGAGCTACGAGAACAGACCCTATGGAAAGGCGGACCTGAAAATCCAGGAGCTTTTGTATCCGCCGGGTCATCCCTATCACATCCCGGTGATCGGCACCCACGAAGACCTCGAGGCTGCCACGGTCGGCGACGTGAAGGATTTTTTCGCCACGTACTATGTTCCGAACAATCTTTCGCTGGTTGTCGCGGGGGATTTCGATTCATCGGCGATCAAGCAGGTGGTCAACAAACTGTTTGGTTCGATTCCGCGCGGGGGTGAGCCTCCACACCGCACGGCGGAACCCGTTCGGTTGCACGGGGTGAAGCGTGCGACGGTGGTGGACAAGGTGCAACTGGCGAAGATCACGATGAGCTATCACAGTCCGCCGATCTACAAACCGGGCGATGCGGAAATGGATTTGATTGCGGCGATCCTGACGGACGGGAAAACAAGCCGCCTGTACAAGCGATTGGTCTATGACGACAAGCTGGCGACGCAAGTTTGGGCGTATCAGGGGTCGGGCATGTTGGATTCGGAGTTTCGCATCGCGGCCCTGGTTTTGCCCGGAAAGGACCTGGACGCCGTGGAGAACGCCATTGATGAAGAGGTGGCACGTTTGATCGCCGAAGGACCGACGACGCAGGAGCTCGTGCGTCACAAGGCTTCGATGGAACTTTCGATGCTGCGCCAACTCCAAAGCGTTCCCGCCAAAGCGGATCGCCTGAACGCCTACGAGATGTACCTGGGTGAGCCGAATTCGTTCAGATGGGACCTGGATCGGTATCGCAACGCGACCACGCAGGGGATTCGAAAATGGGCGGCAAGCGTGTTGAAACCCGACGCCCGGGTGATCGTGCGCGTGCTTCCGGTGTCACCACCCCACATCGCCTCGGCACGGGATGAGCAACCCGGTCCCGCTATTGCCGGACCGTTTTCACCGCAACTGCCCGAGAAGTTTACGCTTTCCAACGGGATTCACGTAATGTTGTGGCAGAAAAGTGAGCTGCCGCTGGTCGCGATGAACGTCGTTTTTCACGAAGACGGATACCTTGGAAGCGTTGAACGGGCAGGAAGCGTGGATTTGATGGCCAACATGCTCGATGAGGGCGCGGGGAATTTTAACGCCCTCGAGTTCGGCGACGCGATGCAGGCGCTGGGGGCGCAGTTTGCAACGCGCGGTGGACGCGAGAGCGTCAACATCTCGCTGACGGTTTTGAAACGCAATTTCGAGAAGGCGCCGGCACTGGCGGTGGACACGATTCGCAAACCGCGATTCGACCAAAAGGAATGGGATCGCGTGAAGCGCCTGCATCTGGACCGATTGAAACAGCAGGACGATCAGCCAACCGTGGTCGCAGCCCGCGTGGCTTCCTCGGCGCTGTTCGGTAAGGACCATCCGTACGGCGTTCCGTCTTCGGGAACCAAAGAAACAGTAGAACCGCTCACGCTGGATCAGATTCGTTCCGAGGCAAGCGACATCATCCGCCCGGAAAACGCGACCATACTTCTTGCGGGCGATCTTTCCGCCGGGGAGGCGCGGAATTTGTTTGAGAATCTGCTGGGAAACTGGAATCCGAACGGAAAGCGCCGAGCGAAAACAACGGGAGAGCATCCGTTTCCGCTGCAAAACCCAATGCGCGTTTTCGTCGTGGATCGTCCTGACGCGGTGCAAACGGTCATTCGGTTTTTGATGCCCGGTCCGAAATTCACGAACAAAAAGCGCGTCTCGTACGAACTTCTCAATACAATTCTCGGCGGGAGTTTTACGAGCCGGCTGAACTTGAATCTGCGAGAACAGCATGGATACACCTACGGCGCGCGCAGCTCTTTCGTCATGATGCCACGCCTTGGTTACGTCGTTGCGTCGTCGAGCGTACGCGCTGACGTGACGGGCAAGTCGGTCAAAGAGTTTCTACATGAGATCAACCGTACGCGCAACGGGGACATTTCCCCCGAAGAAACGCGAAAGGCAAGAGAAACGGTTCGTACCAATACGATCGAGTCGTTCGCGGGACTTCGCGGGGTGCTTGCCGAGGCAAGACGGCGGCTTTTGGCGGGCGTACCGTTTTCGTCCCTGGGCGACGACATGGAGGCGATTCAGAATGTCGGCGCAAGCGAGTTAAACGGACTTGCAAAGTCTGCGATTCCGATGGAAAACGCGGTGCTGATTCTGGTCGGCGACAAGAGGACGATTCTCGATCAGATTCAGGGTCTTGTTCCCACGCCGGTGGAATTGGACATCCACGGGAATCGGGTTGGATCGTAGCGGGTTGATCTGCGCAGGTTCCCATTCCCATGAACGTGGATAGATCGGTTTTGACTTCTCGCCGTCGCGGAGAAAGCGGTCGTGAAAGTTCTCATCGCGGATAAGTTCGAAGAAAAAGGTGTTGCGCAATTGAAGGCTGCCGGGTGCGAGGTGGTGCACGACCCCGGACTTTCCGGGGACGCGCTTCGCGCCGCGATCGCCGAACTTGATCCGCAGGTTCTCGTGGTCCGCAGCACGAAGGTGGACGAGGCGGCGCTGCAAGCGAGCATGCAACTAAGCGTTGTGGTTCGGGCGGGCGCCGGGTTCAACACCATTGACGTGGAGGCGGCATCCGGGCGGGCGATCATGGTTGCAAACTGTCCGGGGAAGAACTCCGTAGCCGTTGCGGAGCTGACCTTTGGACTGATCCTCGCATTGGATCGCCGAATCGTGGACAACGTTGTCGATTTGCGGCGGGGATTGTGGCGCAAAAAGGAGTACGGAAAAGCGCGCGGACTCAAAGGTCGCACGCTGGGCGTTGTGGGGCTTGGTCAGATTGGTCGAGCGGTTGTCAAAAGAGCGCGGGCGTTTGAGATGCCGGTGGTCGCCTGGAGTCGATCGCTCACAGACGCCGTGGCGAACGAGCTCGGGGTTGTGCGATGTGAGAGTCCATCCGAGGTTGCCCGGGGGTGTGACGTTTTCAGCGTTCACGTCGCCGCGTGCGACGAAACGAGAAACATCATCGACGCGAAAGTTCTGGGCAAACTCAGACCGGGCAGTTACGTCATCAATACGTCGCGTGCGGACGTGCTGGATTACCGCGCGCTGCTCTGCGCCATGAAGGAGCTTGATCTGCGTGTTGGGTTGGACGTGTTTCCCGAAGAACCGAAAAGCGGGGAGTCCGATTTTCGTTCGCCGATGGCAGAGGCGGGCGCGTTGGTGTACGGCACGCATCACATCGGCGCGTCGACCGACCAGGCACAGGCTGCCATCGCCGACGAAACCGTACGGATTGTGAAGGAGTATGCGCGGACGGGTCGCGTTGCCCATTGCGTCAATCTTTGTGAGCGGTCGGCGGCGCGTCACGTGCTCGTGGTTCGCCATCGAAACAGACCCGGGGTGCTCGCACACACCCTGAACGCGATCAGCTTCGCCGGGGTCAACGTGGACGAGATGCAAAACGTGATTTGCGAAGGTCTCGAATCGGCGTGCGCCCGGATCAAGTTGAACGCGCCGCTGCCGGACGAAATCATTCGCAAAATTGAATCGGAAAACGAGCACGTGTTGGCTGTCACGTTTGCGTCAATCGACGACGAATGATTGTTAACGAGCGTCGCGCACGATATCCCCGATAAGCCAGACGACTCGCCCGCGAAAGCGGGTTCTGCGTTATCCGGCGCGGAGCTTGTAGCCTTTGGCGACGACGTGTGATTCAAAGGCCTTGCGAAAAGCGTTCGTATCCTCGTCGATGAGTGTGCGCGTGTCGTCGCCGATGACGGTACGGAACGTCAAGCTTCGCATGTTTTCGTCCAAGGACTTTCCTTCGTAGCTGGTCACGAATCGCACCTGCTTAAGCAGTGGATGCGAAAAAGCCGCGAGCGCCTCAACGATCGCATCAAAACGCACCGACTTTTCAACCAGAATCGAAAAATCAAGCTCGACCCTTGGATAAGGCGGGACGGCTCCGGGTCGTTCCGTCTTTCGCGTACGATTCGCCAAAGATTCCAACCAGACCTCCGCCCACACGACCGACCAGGCGGCAAGATGTTCATCCATCGCCCGACGCAGCGGCAGGTCCAACACGCTCACGCGACCGATCGCATCGCCTCCAAGCATGATGTTCGCCGTTCGCTGGGAGTGCTCCCACGGTCTGGAACCGTCGGGGGACGCCTTTTGAAAACGGCACACCTCTGCGAAGCGCTGCCACAACCACGCGGACAGGTGGGCTTTAAGCTCCTGATCGAGCTTGGCTTCGATCTTTTTCCCGCGCTGTGCCCGAATGAGTCCGAGGTGTCGGTATTCCCGATCTCCTCCATCGCCCGCGGGGAAAACGCTGCCGATCTCGAAAACCGAAAGGGAGGGGAAATAGAAGCGGTTTTTCGCCACCAAGGCGAGCAGTCCGGGTAGGAGCGTGTGACGCAGCCTGTGCAACCCGTCCGCAGCCGGGTTGCGCACTTCGATGCACATCCCCGGATCGTACCCGAGCTGAGCCAACCAGGAGCCGTCGTACCAGAGATACCCGTGGATTTCATTGAATCCGCAAACGGAAGAAAAGTATCGAAGCGTCTGCTGTTCCAGTTCGTGCATTGCGTTGATCGGAAAATGTCGAACCGTCACGTGCGGCAGCGCCGGTTCAATCCCGTCATACCCGGCGCATCGAGCAACCTCCTCGATCACATCCGCCTCGATCGACACATCCCCGGTCGCGCGAAAGGTCGGAACGCGCACCGACCATTTTTCGTCGTCGCCTTGGACGTGAAAACCAAGCGGAGCGAGAAGTTTCGATGCCTCCTCGCGGGCGACGTCGCGCCCGATGATGCGCACGACGTTTCGCCGATCGACCGCCACGGTCACGCCTTTTCCCTTTTTGGGGTAACAGTCGGACAATCGACTCGTCACCGTCAGATCCGGATACATGGGTCCTGCCAGCTCGATAAACCGCCGAATCGAGAGGACCGTGTGCGCGGGATCAAGCGATTTCTCAAAACGCGCGCTGGCGTCGGAGCGAAGGGCAAGCCGTCGAGCGGTTTTGCGGATGGTGGTCCCGTTGAAATTGGCGGATTCGAGTAGAAGCGAAGTTGTCTGATCGGTCACTTCGGTTTCAAGTCCACCCATCACGCCCGCAAGCGCGACGCTTCTACCTTTGCACTGGATCATCAGGTCGTCGGACACGAGTTTCCGCTGGACCCCGTCAAGCGTCGTAAACGCTTCCCCCTCCTTTGCCCATGCCACCTCGATTTGACCGACCTTCGCGGCGTCGAAAGCGTGCATGGGCTGACCGAGCTCGTACATGATGTAGTTGGTCAGGTCCACAAGTCCGCTGATAGGTCGCAGACCGACATGTCCCAGACGCAACTGCATCCAAAGGGGCGCAGGCTGGGTCGGCACCCCGGCGATAAGCAGGGCGCTGTATCGAGGGCACGCATCGGGCGATTTGATCTTGATGGTCAACTCGGGCAGTTGGTTTTTCAGTAGCTTTTCGGCGGACGCGACGGGGTAGGGTTTGAGTTCGCTCGCAAGAATCGCCGCCATCTCCCGTGCGATCCCGTAATGACCCCAAAGGTCCGGTCGGTGCGTGATGGACTTGTTGTCCACCTCCATGACCCAATCGTTGAACTGTTCAGAGCCAAGCGCGGTTCCGGGCTCAACGGCGGGCGGAAGAAAAACCGCTTCCTGGATGGCCATCGCGATCCCGATCGACTCTCCGGGGAGAATCATTCCCTCGCTTTGCTGACCGGAAACACTCGCTGCGGAAATGTTGCCCAGAGATGAAACCCTCGCGCCGGTAGGCGCGTAAACAACACCGGCTCCGATGGGTAGAACCGGTGCAACGGTCACGGTTTTGACCTGTCGGCCGCCGATGTCGAGGGTTGCGATTTTTTTGTTCTTCGAACCGGGAATCTCCGCGACCTGCACGATGCGAGCACAGATCAACCCTTCGGCGTCGACCGCGATTTTTTCAATCGCGTCGACCTCGGCCGTCGTGCGAGTGAAGCGTTCCGCCAGTTCGCGCGGATCGAAATCCCGGGGAATGTCGACGAAGTCACCAAGCCAGTTAAAAGAAATATACATGGTCGCAGTTCTGTTCGAGCAGTGCGATTCCCCTTTCGCATGCTCGCGCCAATCAGATCAATCCCCCTACCCTTTTAGGTCAACGCATTCCTTCTCCCGCAATAATGGGTCCGCCCAGTCGCATCGGCGACACGATCGGACGAAGGTCGCCCGAATTGAGCACGCGAATGTCGCGGATCGCGAATTTCATCATCGCCAGTCGCGTCAGACCCAACCCGAACGCAAACCCGGTGTACTTGTTGGTATCAATGTTTCCAGCTTTTAGCACCCTGGGATGCACCATTCCGGCCGGGAGGATCTCGACCCAGCCGGAGTTTTTGCACGTGGGACAGCCCGACCCGCCGCAGATTTCGCAATTCATGTCAATCTCGATGCCCGGTTCCACGAAGGGGAAATACCCGGGGCGAACACGAAGTTTCACGTCACGCTGCATCACTTCACACAAAAGCATCTGCGCGAGGGCGATCAGGTTGGCCAGCGAGATGTTTTCGTCGATCATCAACCCTTCGATCTGGTGAAACGTGTTTTCGTGCGAGGCGTCCAAAGTTTCATAGCGAAAGCAGCGACCCGGAGCGATGACCCGCAGCGGCGCCCCGAACTTGATCATCGAACGATGCTGGACCGGCGAGGTGTGGGTACGAAGCACCATTCCATTTTCGAGGAAAAACGTATCTTGCATGTCGCGGGCAGGGTGTGACGCGGGAATGTTGAGCGCCTCGAAGTTGTTGTGCTCCGATTCCATCTCCGGACCCGCCTCGACCGTAAATCCAAGTCGCTCGAAAAGCCTTTCCACCTCCCACTGAACAGCCGTCACCGGATGCACGCTCCCCATCGCACGCCCAACACCCGGCAACGTCGGATCGTAGCTTTCCGCCGTTCTGCGCTCCGCCGCAACATCCGCCGACCGCAGTTCACCCAAACGTTTTTCGATTCGCTCTTTGATACGACCCTTGGCCTGATTGGCAAGCTGACCGACCTGACCTCGTTGGTTGGCGGGGTAGTCGCGAATGTTGCCCAAAAGTGACCCCAGCGAGCCTTTTTTCCCCAGGATGCCGCTCTCCAGAGATCGCAAGGCGTCGACCGACGTCGCCTTCGGCAGCGCAGCCGAAAGTTGCGTTTCGATCTCGGCGATACGTTGGTTGAGTTGTTCGAGGTCCATTTCCAGTCGTCGCCCCGTGCCAACCGCGTTGATTCGTCTCAACGGTTGGTCCGAAAACGCCGCGAAGCTTAGACGTTGTGAACGTGATTCGCAAGAAGTCAGGTCATTCCTTGACCTGCTTCGGACTTTTGTGCCCGATAATCTTCAAGTTTCGCAAGCCGTTGCAAGAAACCGTCGCGTCGTGGTGGTGGGGGCTTGGAATTGCCGACACAAGAGGACAGGGATCGCAGTCGCGCCCTCGATCGCAACCGCACACGGTCCACCTGGATACTGCCACGGGGTATTTCGACGAGAAAACATCTCCGGTCAGGAGCGTTGTTGCGACCATTATTTGAATTGACGACATTTGGAGCGACTCTAAGATTTCTCTTCGTAGCAACGCGCGAGCGCAGTAGCGACCACACCTTTTTTGGACAGGAAACATCACGATGGCGACCACACGACGATGGGTTTACTTCTTTGGAAACGGAAAAGCGGACGGAAAGGGCGACCAAAAGGAACTCTTGGGCGGTAAGGGTGCCGGTCTTGCAGAGATGACGCGGATCGGGCTTACCGTTCCCGGCGGGTTCACGATCACGACCGAGGCGTGCGCCGCCTACAACGATCGCGGGCAGAAATGGCCCGTGGGGCTGGAGAAGCAAGTTCGCCAGATGATCGCCAAGCTCGAACGCACGACGAAAAAGAAGTTTGGCGGCGGTAAGAATCCCCTGCTGGTTTCGGTTCGTTCCGGAGCCGCCCAGTCCATGCCGGGAATGATGGAAACGATTCTCAATCTCGGGCTAAACGACCAATCGCTTGAGGCACTCGCCACGGCGTCCAACAGTCTTCGTTTCGCGCTCGATGCCTACCGGCGTTTCATCATGATGTACGGCGCAACGGCTAAGGGGATCGACCGGGGGCTTTTCGACGAGGCTTTCGACCGGCTCAAGGACACGACGACACGCAATCGACTTGGTCGGGACCGAAACGAGAAGGTTATTGACACGGACGTGTCCGCCGAGGAGTTGTCCAAGCTTGTGGACACATTCAAGGACATCTACCGGGAGCGTTGTGGCCAGGACTTCCCCCAGAACCCGATGGAGCAACTTCGCGGCGCAATCAGCGCGGTCTTTGACAGTTGGATGTTCGATAAGGCGGTCACGTATCGGCGGGTCGAGAACATCACCGGTTTGAAGGGGACCGCGGTCAATGTCTGCCAGATGGTTTTCGGCAACATGGGCGACGACTGCGGGACCGGGGTTTGCTTTACGCGCGACCCGAGCACGGGCGAATGCGTGTTCTACGGCGATTTGCTGATCAACGTCCAGGGAGAGGACGTGGTGGCCGGCGTTCGAACCCCCGTTCCGCTTGCCGAACTGAAAACGCTGATGCCCGACGTGTACCGGCAGCTTGAAGCGGTCCGCGTGATGCTTGAAGTCCACTACAAGGAGATGCAGGACCTCGAATTTACCATCGAACGCGGCAAGCTCTACATGCTGCAATGTCGGACCGGAAAGCGTTCGCCCCAGGCGGCGTTTAAGATCGCCGTGGACCAGGCGACGCAAAAACTGATGACGACAGCCGCCGCGAACAGGCTTGTCCGCCGAAAATTCTTGCCCAAAAAATACGCCACGGCGGCAAGCAAGCCCATCATCACCAAAGAGGATGCGATTCGACGCATCCACGCCGCGGACGTCGAGCGCCTGTTTTATCCGGTTCTCGACCCGAACTTGACCAGGGACGAGTTGGACACTCGTTTGGTTACCGAAGGCATCGGCGCGGTTCCGGGTGCGGCCTGCGGCGAAGTCGCATTTTCCGCGACGCGAGCCGAGAAACGTGCCCAAACCGGCGCAGAGGTTGTGCTCGTTCGCAAAGAGACGTCGCCGGAAGACGTGGGCGGGATGCACGCGGCATCGGGCGTCCTCACCGCCACAGGCGGGAAAACTTCGCACGCGGCGGTCGTCGCTCGTGGGTGGGGTAAGTGCTGCATTGTCGGGTGCGATTCGCTTTCTATCGACTACGACGCGAAACAGATGCGCGTCGAAGACCACGTTATTCGTGAAGGCGACACGATCACGCTCGACGGTGCGACGGGGCGCGTCTTTGAAGGGGCTACCGACCTGGTGCGTCCGAAAGCGCCGAAGGAATATCAAACGCTGATGAACTGGTGCGACGCGCATCGCAGACTTGGCGTGCGAACCAACGCCGACACACCTGCTGATGCCGCCCGTGCGGTTGAACTGGGGGCGGAGGGAATCGGACTGTGCCGTACGGAGCACATGTTCTTCGATCCCAAACAGCCCGAGCGTATTCGCTCGATGCGCGAAATGATCCTCGCCGAAGACGAGGAGGCACGACGCAAAGCCCTCGAGAAGCTGCTTCCCTTCCAGACGAGCGATTTCGAAGGAATCTTTCGGGCGATGAACGGAAAACCGGTCACGGTTCGCCTTCTCGATCCGCCGCTGCACGAGTTCCTGCCCCAGGCGGACAATCCGGGCGGGGTTCAGGATGTTGTCGACGAACTGCGCGCCGGTGGAAAAGATGTCACCCCTGAAGACATCATTCGTCGCGTCGAGCAACTGCACGAAGCCAACCCGATGCTCGGTCATCGCGGCTGTCGTTTGGCGATCGCTTTCCCCGAAATCCTGGAAATGCAGGTCTGCGCGATCATCGACGCCGCGATTCGTTGCGTCAAAGACGGCATCAAGGTGTTCCCGGAAATCATGATCCCCTTAAGCATCGACCCCAAAGAGCTTGGCATCCTGGTGGAACACACGCGCGAAATCGCTGACGCGATGATCAAAGATCGTGGCGTCAAACTGAAATACCTGGTGGGTACGATGATCGAAACCCCCCGGGCTGCGCTGCTGTCCGGTCCCATTGCCGGGGTTTCGGACTTTTTCAGTTTCGGGACCAACGACCTGACGCAGTTTACGATGGCCCTTTCGCGTGACGACGCGGGACGCTTTTTGCCCGACTACGTTGACGAGGACAAGGCGGGCGTTTTCGGGGACGATCCTTTCCAGTCGCTTGATATCGAGGGGGTCGGCAAACTCGTCAGGATGGCATGTCGGGACGGACGAAGCGAAAAATCGAACCTGAAGCTCGGAATTTGCGGCGAACATGGGGGCGATCCCAAATCGATCTTTTTCTGTAATGAAGCGGGACTCGACTACGTTTCTTGCTCGCCACTCCGCGTGCCGATCGCCCGCCTCGCGGCTGCCCAGGCAGCGATAGCATAAGGTCGCGGTCGAACAAAGTCAAAATCCGGCGGTGGCGGCGGAAAAACCCGGCGCGTGAAGACAACGTCGAAGCGTCGACCGACTGGTTCGAAAGGCAAACCCAAGTCTGCAAAGCGTTCCACGTCCTCCAAGAAAAAAACGACGCGAGTCAAGGCCAGGACCAAGTCGCGTCCCCGCAACGTCGTAAAACCTTCGATTCGCAAGCCCGCCCGAGCGCGGCAGCGCTCGCTCGCGACGGTGTAATGCCCTGGTCATACCCGATTCTGCGGGTCGATTCCGAGGCGTTTCCCGAGGGGAGCGCTTCGGAGCCCCGTCCGCATCCCAAGCATGGCGATATTCTAATCGCATGGGGTCCATGGCGGAGTCAGTAACCCTGTCTTACGGTGCGACACTCAACCCCGACTGTCCCGGCACCTTAAGCCCCTATCCCCCAATGGTGTGGCACCGGCATCTTGTCGGTGTTTTCATGGACGAAAATCCGCGCCACAACGATATTGGAATAGGCTCCAGACACGCTGCGGTACTGAGGGCGAGACGCTTCGCTTAACCTCAGCATGACAGGTCAGGGTGTGACAGAACGAGGCACGACAGAACGGGTATCGCGGATTGGGGACGGTAAACTACGTGCAACGGATCGACGCGAGCTTGACCTCACGGTCCGGATTCGCGCTTCCACAGGCGACAAACGGGTCGTCGCTGCGATGGCCAATCGCGACTGGTGGCACAGGTCTTGCAGGGCGCTTTATGTCGTTTGTTCTTATGCGTCGCCAATATCCTGAGCAGTAGGAGGTACATCGTATGAGACTTCATGTTGCGTTGGTATTAGGATCCATAGTTGCGATGAGCGCCGGTTGCGGGACCTCGCCGGCGTCGCTTCTGGTCGGCGATGGGAGCGGTTCGCTCGATGTGCTCTTGAATCCCAGTGTCGATTCTCAAATCAATCTCAACGTGGATGCGAACGTAGTCGCCGATGTCAACTGTGTACTTGAGTGCGACTTGAATACCGGGGAGTGCGAGACGGTCTGCGAGCTTGACGAGGGCATCCCGCCAACGCCCGAGGAGCTAGGCCAGGAACTTTACCTCGCAAACTGCTCCGCCTGTCATGGAGACCCAGTTGGAACGGGGTTTGCGCCCGACATCACAGGGGAATCCGCCGATGAGATCCTGGCGATGTTCAACAGCGGATCGCATCCGGGCGGGCAATTCCCGACCTTCACGCAGGAGGATATCGACAACATTGCGGCGTTCCTCGCCGCACCGTAGGCGTCTGGGACCGGAGTTTGTCTAAAACGTACCTCGCACACTAGAAACGGCTTGACGCAGATGAGTCGGTGGGCTGCGACGAAAAGAATGCAGTGCCCGACATCTGCGGCGGGCCGCTCGGTGCGGTCGTTTCGAACGGACCCTAGTCGACGTGGGGCCTGCGGACTTTAACTGGCGACGGGGTGCGCAGGTTTCCACGTCTTTATTCAATAGGTCCGGTACGTAACAACCGGAAACACCCTGAAGCGTGCGAACCGAGGTTTGTTTTCGCACCGTCGGCGATTCATTATTCCTCGACCTTCATCACTTGAATCTCAATCGCGCCGATTTTTGATAGGAGGGGCAGGGTGAGGTCGGCGAGACCGGCGTTTTTGAGTGAGGACGTCGCAAAGGCGATGCGGATGGGACTGCAGTCCGACTCCCGCAGGGCGGCGTCAAAATCGATCCAGCGACCGTCGATATAGAACTGCGTCCACATATGGTAACCAAAGATATTTTTCTGGTTGCCAAAGACCGGAACGTAAGCAAGACCGACGGCGACGCGTGACGGCAAACCGGAAATGCGCCCTAGGGCAGCCAACAGCACGCCGTGTTCACTGCAGTCGCCCTCCCTGGTGCGGGCGACTTCGCTGGCTGATGCAAAACCGATGTTAAGATTCTTCTCATCGACGTAATCCGTTACAAATCGCCGGAGTTTATCGGCGAGCACGAACGGATTCTTTTCTCCGTCGGAGGCGCGATGGGCCAATTCGATCAACTCGGGATCGTTGACGTTGATCATAAGGTTGGCACTGAGAAACTCCGACAACGCCGATTGATCCGGGTGGTTCCGGCGCCTTGTTTTGGTGAACGAGTGTTTGACGCGCGACAGGGCCAGGTCCACGCCGCTTTCATCGCGCTTGATGATCTTCTGCGCGTCGGTTTCCGGCAAGTCGTCAAACGAAACGTCCTTGCTCCTGCCGGTGATACGGTAAGTAATGCGCCGGGCGTTTTTGTAGTCGATGCTTTCTTTTAACTTGACCACGCTGGTCATGAACATCTCGGGGGGAACAAAATCGGACAGGGCGGTTTTTTCATCGGCGGCAAGCAAAACCATGTCGCCCAAACCCGGAATCGGAAGCTTGGACTTAAGTGCGGTGGCGTCCTCGTCGACCCAGGAGATCATTTTCATCGTGCCGATCGCTGACTCCATGACCATCGTTACGCGCCGGGCTTTGACCGCCTTGCCTCGCAGGGAAAACTCCTCTCGGTCTCCAATGGTCGTAACCGCCGGTACCGGACCGTCGAGTCGAAGGTCCGGCGAGTAGGTATTCACCGTGTAGGTCAGACCGGGGGTCAACCCGCGCAGGAGGCTTTCGCGAAAAAGCCCCCACGTCATCAGAGACTCGACGGGGAACGGATACTCCTTTTTCTGTTCCATGCCCAACTGTGACGTGGTGATCGAAACACGATCGCCGTGGACCGCTCCCCGTTGGCCGGATTTGATGGAGGCCATGTTCGTTTCAGATGTGAACGCAAGCGGTTTTCCGTCGATCGTCTCCTTGGTTGTTTGAATGGTTTCGACCGTGACGGGCTGGGCCGCCCGCCCCAATCGGAGATGAAACTTCAAAAAAGTCGAAACACGGTCACCCTCTCGAGCCATCGTGGAATGAGCATAGCCGACCTTTCCGCCGCCCATGTAGATTTCCATCCAGTCATCGGAAAAACGCCCCGATGGTGGGTTGTTGGGATCGATCGGTTTGGCCTGTGTGGTTGGAACGATGCCCACCAGGAACATCATGGGGATCAGGAAACGATAACGCAGCCCGGCGGGGGTACATGGATTATCCACTTTGTAGTTCATCCAAAAAAGGGGCGTGCCGTGGCATTCATTCCCGCAGGATCCGACCCGCGAGCTCTCGTCCACGCAGACCCACCGCGACCCGAGTCGCGGAGTCCTCGATCACATCGACCCGGTTCGGGCCTGTCGTTGTGCGGTGGATGATAGCATGTCCACGGTTTTCCCGCACGTTCGCACGTTGGGCGATGATCCCTGCTCCCGGGGTTGTGGTTGGTCGGCGTCTGAATCTTGCAACGCCGGTGTTTTTGAACGTCTGGTCTGCCCCCCCCAAGAGTTGATCCAGGTGCGATGAGAATCTCATCGTCTCCACGACGGGGCGAGGAGGCTGGGGATGGAGAAAAAGCGGTACCGCCGCGCGGTACCGCTTGGGAAGCTTTGCCCGCCGGTCGGGCGACTGACACCCCTGCGTTTTGTCGTCGCAAGGGTGCAGTCGAACGCCGGACGCCTTGCTGACTGTCACTGCGCGTTTTGATTCATATCAAGCACGCCCTCGAAATCCATCGGAATCACCAACGACGGCGGCGGTGGTGGGAACCAATCGCCCTGCCATCCTTGCGGCGGAGGTGGCGGAAACCATTGACCGTCGACGTACAAATCGTCGGCCGGCGGGGGTGTCCAGTCGCTGGCTCC
>Ga0114931_10003877_pt1 | contig 18800 bp, 18 predicted proteins | sample 2SBtaG_FD_89579 | JGI IMG/M metagenome (GOLD analysis project Ga0114931, IMG submission 89579) | Deep subsurface microbial communities from Kolumbo volcano to uncover new lineages of life (NeLLi) - 2SBTROV14_V59a metaG | ecosystem: Environmental > Aquatic > Marine > Volcanic | place: Kolumbo...
ACCCGGAGATCCGCTGGCGCCGGCAGCTGCTCGACGTGCTGAAGATGCCCAACCGGCAGCGCCCGATCCTCGCGCGGGCCGCGACCCACGTGCGGCCGGGCGGCGCGCTGGTCTACGCGGTGTGCAGTCCGGAGCCCGAGGAGGGGCCGGCGGTGGTCGACGGCTTCCTCGCCGAGCACCCGGAGTTCACCCTCGACACCACGCTCGTGACCGCGCCCCCCCAGGGGGACGAGGACGCCTTCTTCGCCGCACGGATGCGCCGGGAGGGCTCTTGAGCACCCCCATGTTCGAGCAGTACAACGCGCTCAAGGCCGCGCACCCCGACGCGATCCTGTTCTTCCGGATGGGCGACTTCTACGAGATGTTCTGGGAGGACGCCGAGGTCGCCGCGCGGGTGCTCGACCTGACCCTGACCTCGCGGAACAAGAACGACCCCGACCCGGTGCCCATGGCGGGGGTGCCGCACCACGCTGCCGACGGCTACATCCAGCGGCTGGTCGACGAGGGCTTCCGCATCGCGATCGCCGACCAGGTCCAGGACCCGGCGGAGGCCAACGGGCTCGTGGAGCGCGCGGTGGTGCGGGTGGTCACCCCGGGGGTCGTCCTCGACCCGGGGGCCCTCGACGCTCGTTCGAGCAACTGGCTCCTCGGCCTGTGGCAGGGCGAGGGCGGCGTCGGGCTCGCGTGCCTCGACCTGTCCACCGGCGACCTGCGCGGCACCTCGCTGCCCACCCTGGCCGCGGCCTTGGCCGAGGTCCACCGCCTCGAGCCGCGGGAGGCGCTGCTCGCGCCTGGGTTGGCGGAGGAGCCGGCCCTGGCGGAGGCCCTGCGGCGCCACGGCACCCTCACGAGCCGGGTCGAGCCCGAGGCGTGGAGCACCCGCGAGGCGGTGCGGGAGCTGCGCGAGACCCTGTCGGTCGCCGATCTCTCCGGCTTCGGCGTGGACGAGAAGGACCCGCTCGTGCGCGCCGCCGGCGCGGTCGTCCGCTACGCACGGGACACCTCGGGCGGCGCCCTGCGCAACGTCCACGCGCTCCGGCCCTACCGCACCGACGGGTACATGGTGCTCGACGAGACCACCCGCCGGAACCTGGAGATCTTCCGCACCCTGCTCGGGGGGCGTCGCAAGGGGAGCCTCCTCGGGCTCCTCGACCGCACCGCCACCGCCATGGGGGGGCGCCTGCTGCGCGAGTGGCTCGCCTTGCCGCTGCTGGACGCCGCGGCCATCGAGCGCCGCCTGGCCGCGGTCTCGACCTTCTCCGAGGAGCCCGAGGTGCGCTCGACCGTGCGCCAGGCGCTCCAGGAGGTCGCCGACATCGAGCGGATCGGGGCGCGGGTCGCCCAGGGGACCGCCAACGCCCGCGACCTCGCGGCGCTTCGCCGCTCGCTGCAGTCCGCACCCGTGGTCCTCTCCGCGCTGGAGGGCTTGCCCGCCCTGACCGCCCTGCACCCCGACGACCTGTGCGGCGACATCGCGGAGGACCTCGCGCGGTGGCTCGTCGACGACCCGCCCCAGGCGCTGACCGAGGGTGGGCTGCTCCGCCGCGGCGCCCACGAGGAGCTGGACGAGCTGGTGGAGCTGTCCGTCGAGGGCGTCGGCGTGATCGGGCGGCTGGAGGAGCGCGAGCGAGAACAGACCGGCATCGGCTCCCTGAAGATCCGCAAGAACAAGGTGTTCGGCTACTTCATCGAGGTCACGCGCGCCCACCTGCACAAGGTCCCCGACCGGTACCTGCGCAAGCAGACCCTGACCAACGCCGAGCGCTACGTGACGCCCGAGCTGAAGGAGCTGGAGGAGCGGGTGCTGGGCGCCGACGAGCGGCGCAAGGCGCTCGAGTACGAGCTGTTCGTCGCGCTGCGCGAGCGGGTCGCGGAGCAGGGGGAGCGCCTATCCGCCCTCGCCCGGGAGCTGGCGGCGATCGACGTGCTCGCGAACCTCGCCGAGATCGGGGTGCGACACCGGTGGGTCCGTCCCGAGCTGGCCGCCGAGCCGGTGATCGAGGTCACCGCGGGGCGGCACCCGGTGGTCGAGGCGCTCCTGCTGGAGGAGCGGTTCGTCCCCAACGACACCGCGCTCGACACCCGACAGCGGCAGCTCGTCATCCTCACCGGGCCGAACATGGCCGGAAAGTCGACGATCATGCGGCAGGTCGCGCTGATCGTGCTCCTCGCGCAGATCGGCTCCTTCGTGCCCGCCGAGTCCGCACGGGTGGGCCTGTGCGACCGGATCTTCACCCGCGTCGGCGCGGGGGACGACATCGCACGAGGGCAGTCGACCTTCATGGTCGAGATGTCCGAGACGGCCTCGATCCTGCACCAGGCCACCGGGGACAGCCTGGTGCTCCTGGACGAGATCGGGCGCGGAACGTCCACCTACGACGGACTCGCCATCGCCTGGGCGGTCGCCGAGGACCTCGCCGACCGCATCCGCTGCCGCGCGATGTTCGCCACGCACTACCACGAGCTGTGCGAGCTGGCCGAGTCGCGCCCCGGGGTGGTGAACCAGTCCATCGCGGTGAGCGAGTGGGGCGAGGACATCGTGTTCCTGCGCCGGCTCAAGGAGGGCGGGGCCAGCCGCTCCTACGGCATCCAGTGCGCGCGCCTCGCCGGGCTGCCGGTACACGTCGTGAAGCGTGCCCGCGCGCTGCTCAAGGGCTTCGAGAAGCACGCACCGCGCAACGAGCGCGACCAGCTCAGCCTGTTCGCGGTGGCCTCGCCAGCCGACGCCGAGCCGGAGCCCGAGCCCGTCGACCCGCTGCGGGAGGCGCTCGCAGCGCTCGACCCGGACAGCCTCTCGCCGCGGGAGGCGCTGGATCGCCTGTACGCGCTCCGCGCGCTGATCGCCGAGGAGCCGCGGTGAGCGAGGCGCTCGACGCCGCCCTCGAGGGGTTCGTGTACCACCTGAGGTTCGAGCGCCACCTGTCCGTGAACACCGTCGCCGGCTACCGGTGCGACGTGGGCAAGCTGTTCGCGTTCCTGCAGGAGCGCGAGGTGGACGACCCGCGCGCGGTCTCCCACGCCGACATCGCCGACTGGATCGTGCATCTCGATCGCGCCGAGCACCTGTCGAAGCGGTCGGTGCACCGGGCGCGCTCGGCGGTCCGCCAGCTCTTCCGCTACCTGCTTCGAGACGGCGTGGTGCAGGCCGACCCGACCGCGCGGGTCGAAGCCCCGCGGCTCGATCGGCGGCTTCCCGAGACCCTGACCCTCGAAGAGGTCGACCGGCTCCTCGCCGCGCCGGACGTGGCCACCCCCCTCGGGCTGCGCGACGCCGCGATGATCGAGCTGATCTACGCGACGGGCCTGCGGGTCAGCGAGCTGGTCGGGCTGAAGCGCCACCAGCTCAAGGTCGTCGACGACCTCGGGCTGGTGCAGGTCGTGGGCAAGGGCGACAAGGAGCGGGTGGTGCCGGTCGGGCGTCGGGCGCTCTCCCTGATCGACCGGTACCTGCGCCAGGTGCGCCCGCTGCACGACCCGGGTGATCGCGCCCCGGAGCTCTTCGTCGGGCGCACCGGCAAGGGGATGACCCGCCAGGCATTCTGGCTGCGGCTCAAGAAGCACGCCGTGGCGATCGGGATCGACCGCGATCGGGTGTATCCGCACGCGCTGCGGCACTCCTTCGCCACCCACCTGCTCGAGCGCGGCGCCGATCTGCGCGCTCTGCAGGCGATGCTCGGCCACGCGGACATCTCGACGACGCAGATCTACACCCACGTCACCGCGACACGCCTGGCCGCGGTGCACGCGGCCCATCATCCGCGGGGGAAGGGGGACATCACGCCCGAGACGGAATGATTTCCGCTTCGGCACACGTCCGTCACAAAAGCGAGGAGAGCGCACGGATAGGTCCTGACACGGCTGTACGCGGGGGCGAAGCGCTCATGTCGACCGACCAGGAATTGCTCGCCGAGATCGGGACGGAGACCGCAACTCCACTCGGCCTGAACTTCCTCGATCTGGTGGTGCGCGAGCGCGTCTTCCTCACGCTCCTCGGCATCGCCTTCCTCACTGCGGGCATCGTCTACCCGGCTCCACAGGTGGCGATGTGGGTGGGCTTCGGCTTCGCGGCCTACTCGGCGGTGGCCAACGACAGCATCCAGACCCTCGGCACCTTCCTGTCGTCGAACGGCCATCGGCCCTGGTAGGTGCTGTGGCTCTTCGCGGGCGGCGTGTTCCTCGTGGTCGAGACCTACGGCTGGATCCACTACGGCGGCGACGTCAGCTACGAGCGCCTGAGCGCCAAGGGCTTCGCGACCGCGCCGACCCACTTCGCGTTCCTGCAGGTCGCCGCGCCGCTGTTCCTCGCGATCATCACCCGGATGCGGATGCCGGTCTCCACGACCTTCCTCATCCTCACGTCCTTCTCGACCTCCACCGCGGGCGTCAACGCGGTGCTCACCAAGAGCCTGTCGGGCTACGGCGTCGCCTTCGTGGCCGCCATCGTGTTGTGGACGGTGCTCGGGCCGATGATGGACCGCGCCTTCCGTGGCAAGGCCCACCCGGCCTGGTACGTGGCCCAGTGGTTCACCACCGGCACCCTGTGGTCGGTGTGGCTGATGCAGGACGCCTCGAACATCGCGGTCTACCTGCCGCGCTCGCTGAGCACGGGCGAGTTCATCGGCTTCGCCGGCACGATGGTCGCCGGGCTCGGGCTCATCTTCTACCTGAAGGGCGACCGCATCCAGCAGGTGGTCAGCGAGAAGAGCAGCGTCATCGACGTGCGCCACGCCACGGTGATCGACGGCGTCTACGCGGTGCTCCTGTACGGATTCAAGGCCGTCTCGACCATCCCGATGAGCACCACCTGGGTCTTCCTCGGCCTGCTCGCCGGTCGCGAGATCGGGCTCAACCTGTTCCGCCCCGAAGACACTCGCCGCAAGGGCAAGCGCATCGCGAAGCTGATCATCCGCGACGTGACCTTCGCGGGCATCGGGCTGGCCGTCTCGCTACTCATCGCGGTGTCGGTCAACCCGGCGCTGGGCCACGACCTGTTCGGCATCGTGTGGCCCTTCGGGCCCGCGCACTGATCTTGCCGAGGGCCCGCCGCGGACCTATCTAAGGCTCCACGAATCCCCTGGAGCCGCCATGAGCGCCGTCCCCTCGGTGGACCTGTTCGACGAGATCGATCGCCTGCGCCGCGAGCGCAATGCCGTCATCCTGGCCCACTACTACCAGGAGGACTTCATCCAGGACATCGCCGACTTCATCGGCGACTCCCTGCAGCTCGCGAAGGCCGCCCGGGACACGACCGCCGACGTCATCCTGTTCTGCGGGGTGCACTTCATGGCCGAGACCGCCAAGATCCTGAATCCGGACCGCGTCGTGCTCGTGCCGGACATGGAGGCGGGCTGCTCCCTCGCCGACTCGTGCCCCGCGCCCGCCCTCGCCGCGTGGAAGGAGGCCCACCCCGATCACCTCGTGGTCTCCTACATCAACTGCACCGCGGCCACCAAGGCGCTGTCGGACATCATCTGCACCTCGTCGAACGCCAAGCGGGTCATCGAGAGCCTGCCGGCCGACCGGCCCATCCTGTTCGCTCCCGACCGCAACCTCGGGAGCTGGCTGATCCGCGATACCGGGCGCGAGATGGACCTGTGGCAGGGGACGTGCATCGTGCACGAGACCTTCAGCGAGCGGAAGCTGCTCGACCTGAAGGCGGAGCACCCCGAGGCCAGGGTCATCGCACACCCCGAGTGCGAGCCACCGATCCTGAGACTGGCCGACCACATCGGCTCCACCTCGAGCCTGCTCCGGTACACGCAGGAGAGCGGCTACCGCTCCTTCATCGTGGGCACCGAGCCCGGCATCATCCACCAGATGCGCAAGGGCAACCCCGACGCCGAGTACATCATGCTCCCGGGGCAGGACGAGAGCTGTGCGTGCAACGAGTGCCCGTTCATGCGCCTGAACACCCCCGAGAAGATGGTCGCGGCCCTGCGCGACCTGGAGCCGCGCATCGAGATGAGCGAGGAGACCCGCCTCGCGGCGCTGAAGCCCCTGGAGCGGATGATGGCGCTGGGTTGATCGGTCCGGTCACGCCCAGGCGGCCAGCGCCGCCGCCAGCCCGACCACGAGCGCCACAGCGCCGCCGAGCAGGCCCATCGCGCCCACCATCATCACCGCCGCCATCGCCATGATGTGCCGGTCGACGAACCGGAGCGCCTTGTTCGTGACGTGCTTGGTGAGGGTGATGTGGCACTGCACCGGGATGTCGCCCTCGGCCCGGCGCTCCAGGCGCGCGAGCATCTCGTCGACGCTCTGGTAGCGCTTGGTCGGGTCCTTGTGGACCCCCTGGTGGACGAACCACGAGAGATCCATCGGCACCGGGTCCTGCACGGAGGAGCGCACCATCGAGGCGAGGGGCACCGCCCGCGTCGGCACCTGCTCGATCATCTCCTCGATGGACGCGCAGTCCTCCAGGTAGTGCCGGAGGGTCAGCAGCTCGTGGAGCATCACCGACACCGAATAGATGTCGCTCCGCGCGTCCCCGGGCTCCCCGCGCGCCTGCTCGGGCGACATGTACCCGGGCGTGCCCATCACCGCGCCGACCTGGGTGTGCGCGACGGACCCTGGCGCCCCGGAGTCGTCCTCCTCGGCCTGATCGGCGGCCTCGACCAGCCGGGCGATGCCCCAGTCGAGGAGCAGGACCTCACCATACCGGCCGACCATCACGTTCGCGGGCTTGATGTCCCGGTGGACGACACCGTGGGCGTGGGCGTAGGCCAGGGCCTCGAGCACTCCGGCGACGATCTGCACGCGCCGTTCGAACCCGTAGCGGCGGTGGGTCTCGGGGTCGCCGGCACGCAGGCGCTCGATGATCGCCTCGAGGGTCTCGCCATCGACGTACCGCATCACGAAGTACAGCGCACCCTCCTGGTCGCGGCCGACGTCGTGGATCGGCACGATGTTCGCGTGCTCCAAGCGCCCGACCGTGCGGATCTCCCGCAGGAACCGGATCAGGGTGCCGCGCGACAGCCGATCGCTGCGGATGCGCTTGATCGCCACAGTCCGCCCGATGTCGTTGTCGACGGCGGCGACGATCTCGCCGAGACCGCCCTCGCCGATGGGCCGCAGGGCCACGAAGCGCGGGTCGGAGCGCTCTCGGAGGCGCGGTCGCGGGCCGGTGTGGTCGATCTCGGGCAGCACCGTCGTCCCGAAGCCGTCCGCACTCGCGGACTCGAGGACCCTGGGGAGAGCCTCGGAGGGGCCGGCGAGGTCGTCCAGCGTCGCCGCCTCCTCGGGGAGGACCCCCTCCGCCTCGGGCAGGATCGTCGGGGCAGTCGGCATGGTCACCTCGTCCGCTGGAGCAGTCCACTGCTCCTTCAGACGCAGCAGGGCGTCAGGCGTTTCACCTTCGGCCCGAAGGGGGTGAGGGTGGCTCGGCCCGGGTGGGCGGTCGGGCCGGCCCCCTCCCGATCGGTCAGGGGTGTCGCTGGATCGGGGTGTCCCCCGAGGTGCGCATGGACTCGGCGGCCTCGGCCATGCGGTGCACCAGCGTCGGCAGGTCGGCGGAGCGCACCGAGCAGAAGGCGATCCGCAGGGCGTTGTGCTCGGGGAGCACGATGGTGCCGACGGAGTACTCGGCGATCAGCTTCTTCCGCAAGGCGTCGGCATCGATGGACGGATCGACCTGGACCAGCGCGAACAGGCCCGAGTTGAAGGGCAGGGGAGTCAGCAGGTCGGTGTCGAGGTCGTGCAGCGCGAAGTGCAGCGCCTTGTAGCGCAGGCGCATGTCGGCGACCCGCTCGGCGACCTGCACGTCGAGGTCGCCGTCCATCAGCGCGTCATAGACCAGTGCCTGCGAGGGGCCCGGGGGCGAGCCCACGGTGCCGCGGCCGAGGCACTTGAGCTTGGACTCCAGCGCCTTGTCGGCCTCGCCGGTGAGATCGCTCGTGAGGAACCCGACGCGCCCGGGAAAGAAGAACAGCTCCTTGGTGGCGCCGTCGATCTTGAACAGCACGTGCCGCTCGGGGTCGCGGCGCTCGATCAGGTCCCAGAACAGCGAGCGGCGCTGCAGGCCCTCCTCGTAGACCAGGCCGGCGTAGGCGTCGTCGAGGACGACCACCAGCGGCCCGGGCGCCCGCACGATCAGGTCGGCGATCTGCCGGCCCTGCTCGGCCTTCGGGGTGAAGCCGCTCGGGTTGCCGGGGAATCCGAGGATCACGATGGCCTTGCCGGGGGTGGCCGCCAGGGCCTCGGCGAAGCCCCGCACGTGAAAGCCGCCGTCGTGGAAGTACGGATAGTGACGCAGCTTGCAGTGGGCGCGCATCTGGAACAGCAGCTCGTAGTTCTCCCAGGCGAGGTCGGGGAGGATGACCTCGGTTTCCGGGTCGCCGAAGAGGTCGGCGACGAGCGACAGGCCCTGGGTGAGCCCGTGGGTGACGAGCGGGAGCGAGGTCGGCACCTCGCAGCCCTCGGACAGCCGGCGCTGGCGGGCGGCCCAGGCCTAGCGCAGGTCGGCGTGCCCGGCCTGGGGGCTGTACAGGAACCACTTGCCCGGGTCGTTCAGATCGAGGTCGCTGGCGATGGTGGGCAAGGGGAGGGGATGGCCGCGACCGTCGGTGACCTGCCCGATGGTCGCGTTGAGCACCGTGCCCTTGGCATCGGCCGACTGGGCCGGATTGCCCATGGGAAAGGCGGCCCGGCGCCCCACGTCGGACAGGGCGCGCCAGCAGGCCGGCGCTTCGCGCTGCAGGATGGCGTTCAGGCGGTCGGACTCGCTCATCGGGCTTCCTCGGGGCGCACAGGGCAGGGCGCTCCCCCCATAATGAGGGGGGGACTGGACGCAATACTCGTCCGTGCCCATACGTACACCGTGCGAGCCTCTCCAGGAGCCCCACATGTCGAACGTCACCGCACTGACCGCCAACCTGGCCAACCGCAAGAAGGCGATGCTGGCCGGCAACCTGTTGCTGTGGCTGTTCACGGGCGCCTACGTGGCCTCGCCGGTCGACCTGATCCCCGACGTGATCCCGGTCATCGGCTGGACCGATGACCTGCTGGGGATGGTCGTGACCGTGGCGATCACCCTGTACACCCTGGCATACCTCCGCCGGCACGGTGCCACCAAGGCGCTGACCCGGAGCGAGGAGCCGGGGCGTGGGGTGGTGATCGACGCGCCGGCGGCTGCGACGACGTCCACGCGGATCCCCGGTTACGAGCCGCTCTCCATCCCGGAGATCAACAAGCTCTGAGATCGGCCCCGATCCGCCGATCGATCCAGGAGGCGCCCGCGCGCCCCAGGAGGTCCTTTCATGGCCGTTACCACCGCTCGACCCCTCCAACACGCCGACCAGACGACCCGGGTCGAGTACCTCAAGCGCGTCGCGCTCCTGACGGTGCTCGGGCTCTTCGCCTCGATCGCCACGGGCACGCTGTCCGCCGGCGCCGTCGCGGTGCTGCCGTTCCTGCAGAGCCGCGTGATGTCCGCCGTGATCATCCTGGGGTCCTACGGCATCGCGCAGTTCCTCGCGCCGCGGATGGTGTTCTCGAACAGCGCATCGACGCGCTGGCTCGGCTTCGGGGTGGGCAGCATCTTCCAGGGCATCGCCATGGGCTACCTGCTGCTCTCCGCGGTGGTCCTCGGCGCGCAGCTCGGCAACCCGCTGCTGCTGGTCACCGAGGCGATGGCGCTCACCGGCGTGACCGCGCTCGGCATGGTGGTCTACCTGTGGAGCAACCCGAAGGAGCTGTCCATGGTGCGGGCGGGGCTGTCGATGCTCTTCCTGCCGATGCTCCTGCTCATGGGGATCAGCTTCGTGTTCCCGATCGGCGGGCCCATCGGAATGATCATCGCCGGCGTGTTCGTGCTCATCTCGGCGGCCGGGCTGCTCTACCAGGTCAACACCGTGCTCCACAAGCTGCGCTCGGACATGTACGTGCAGGGCGCGTACATGGTCACGATGGGCGTGCTGATCCTGTTCTGGAACCTGCTCGTCCTGATCATGCGCCTGCAGCGGCGCTGATCGCCTCGATCGCCCGGGCGGCGCCCGCCGCGGCGTCCGCCCGGCTCGTGTAGAAGAGCTCGTCGAGGCCGGTGTCGCTCCGCAGTGCCAGGGTGCCGTACTCGACCTCGGGCAGGCGCGGGTTGTCCTTGAACCGGTGGTCTGGGCTGCCGTCCTTGTTCGGATGCAGCCAGGTGGCGTCGACCTGCCGCGCATCGGCGGGCACCGGGCCGTCCTCGACGAGGGTGGTGGTGCCGGCCTCGACCCGCAGGTGCCCCCAGGCGATGGCCGCGTAGCGCGCGGCCTCGAGCACGAGCAGCCGATCGGGCAGGAAGTAGAGCTGCTGGCGCCCGGCGGGGAGCATCGCGACGCTCACGTTGGTGCGCACGTGGGGCGGCTCGGCCTCCCGGGGGCGGACGCGCTCGCGGACCACCCGGTGGGTCGCGCCCTGGTCATACTTGTCGTCGGTGCCCGGGCGGGTGCCGAGGACGTGCCACAGGGCGTCGCACCGTCCCAGCCCGAGGATCGCCTCGTGGAGCCGGCGCGCGGCGTCGTGCGCCGGCCCCTCGAGGTCGAAGAGAAGCGCCGTCGTACGCTGCTGCTCGAAGTGGATCAGCGTCAGCGGAAAGGCCAGCAGGCACGCGATGGCGAGGGCGGCGCTGGCGGCGCCGAGGAAGAGGCCGGTCCGCATCGCGTGGGGCGTGCCGCTCGCGGTCAGGCCTACGAGCGCGGTGGTCGCGCAGATCCCGGCGCCGACCCCCGAGAGCACGGGGAGCCACGGGGTGCGCCGGCTCCGCTCGTTCATCTCCGCGACGAGCGCGGCCGAGTCCTCGTCTGCGAGGTCGGTGACGGTGGCCGAGTCGTAGACGGTCAGCGGACCCGCGTCGGGGCGCTCGGCCGTGCCTGCGGACCGCGACCGGGCCCCGCGGTGCCGGCCGCCACCGAGCGACTTGCGGTAGTATAGTCCCTCGCGGCCCATGTGCACGTAGCTGCCGCGTGGGCCGGTTCCGAGCCGGAACCCCTTGACGCCCACCGAGGTCCCGATCCCGGACTTCGAGAGGTTGAAGCGGACCGGACCGACGCGGAAGCTCTTGCGGATGTAGAAGCCCATGGCGAGACCCCGGCGAGACCAAGGGGACAGGATACCGCGTTCCGCGGCGAAGACCTCCGATCCAATACTTGACATAATATCCATTATCAGACGCGCCATCGAGGGAGGGCCAGGACCCGGCGCGCCTCGTGCGGGTTGCAGGTATAGTTCGAACGTGCGTCAGCCCCCCCTGATGACGCTGCTCCTTGCGGCCGTTGCCTGCCACCCCTCCGGCGTGGCGGTCACCGTGGAGCGGCTCGTAGGCCCGAATGAGGTCGGCATGCCCGACGTCGTGTCGGACGTGTCGACCCTGCAGACCTTCGAGATCCAGAACGCCGGGACCGCGCCGGCCGCCGTGCGCCTGTCGGTCGCGGACCCGTTCTTCCTGCCCACGCCGAACGTCACCGTCCCCGCGGGCGGCTCGCTCACGGTGCGCGTGGGCATCTCGGCACCCGGCTACGAGACGCTCGTGTCCCACATCGACGCGGTCAGCCCGCACTCGAAGGTGTCGATTCCGCTGCGAGCGAGCTTCGACCTCGACGCGGACTCCGACGGGTTCATCGCGAACGCCGCGGGCGGCTCGGACTGCAACGACCGAAGCGCGAGCGTGAGCCCGGCGGCCGTCGAGGTGTGCGACGGCATCGACAACGACTGCAACGGCTTCGTCGACGACAACGCCGTGGACATCGGAACCTGGTACCGGGACGCCGACCAGGACGACTGGGGCTCGCCGACGGAGGTGCTCGTGCAGTGCGACCGGCCCCCCGGCTACGTCCTGCGCAAGGGCGACTGCGACGATCACGACCCCGACGTGCACCCGGGCGCCGACGAGATCTGGTACGACGGCATCGACGAGAACTGCGACGGTCGTTCCGACTACGACCGCGACGGCGATGGCTACGACCACTGGTACTACGGCGGCACGGACTGCCGGGACACGAACCCGGCCATCCACCCGGGCGCCACCGAGATCTACTACGACGGGATCGACCAGAACTGCGACGGGCAGTCCGACTACGACGCGGACGGCGACGGCTACGACGCCGCCGAGTACGGCGGCAGCGACTGCGACGACCAGGATGCCTCCCGGCATCCAGGGGCCGCCGAGGTGGACGACGGCATCGACCAGAACTGCGACGGGATGGTCGACGAGACCTTCGTGCACCGCGGCGATCTCGTGTTCAGCGAGCTCCTCGTGCAGCCGAGCGCGGTGCCCGCGGCCGACGGGCAGTTCGTCGAGCTGTGGAACGCCTCGCCGGACCGGACCATCGACCTGGTGGGCTACGCCGTGCAGACCGCGGGCGGCAGCGAGACGCTGCCGGCGGTGCAGATCGCGCCGGGCGCCGCGGCGGTGCTGTGCGCGAACACCGACACCGCCTCGAACGGCGGCCTGAGCTGCGCCGCGCCCCTGCCCGCGGTGCTCGGCACCGCCGACCACGTCGATCTCACCGGCGACGGCGCGCTCGACGAGGTGGACTGGACCGGGTGGACGCTGCCGACCGGAGCCTCGCTGCGCCTCGGAGTGCTGGATCCGGGCGCGAACGACAGCGAGGCGAGCTGGTGCGAGGCGACGACGCCCTACGGCGACGGCGATCTGGGCACTCCCGGCACCGTAGCCGCCGACCCCTGCGGCACGCCCTGACCGCTCGGGCTCAGTGCCAGGACGGGTACGGGGTGTCCGGCTCGTAGCGGTCGGGGCTCGGCGCGATCATGCCGTAGAGGTACCCGGCGTTGCTCACGAAGAGCATCTGCCGCCCGGCGACCGTCGGGCTCGAGCTGACGCCCAGGAGGCGGACCGGCTCGTGGTAGCGCCAGATCTCCTTGCCCGTCCGCGGATCGACCAGGTAGACACCGGCGTCCGAAGAGCTGACGAGCAGGCCGGCGTCGGTGATCACCGGGGTGGTGAGCGCGCCGGCGCTGCCGCTGTCCCAGGACCACATGTCGTCACCGGTCCGGGCGACCACGGCGTGGAGCACGCCGTCGGTGCCAGGGTCGAACAGGACCGGCTCCTTGTTGACCGAGGCGAGCAACGAGGCGTTCGCCGCCCCGTACTCCAGGCGCCACCGGACGTTGTGGGTGCTGCGGTCGATGGCGACGAAGGGCTTGAAGTAGCCGCTGGCGAAGATGTCGTTGCCCCAAGCGGTCGGCGCGGCGACGACGTCGGGGTAGCGCCCCTCCCCCACCTGGCGATCCCACTGCAGCGCGCCGGTCTTCGCGTCGACCGCCGCGACCGCGCCGTCGGAGAAGCCGAGGATCACCTCGTCATCGACCACGACCGCCGGAGGCGCGCCGTACAGGGCGAGCTCGGTCTCGCGGGTGACGTCGGGCGGGCGCTGGTACTGCCAGACCAGCTCTCCGGAGTCGGCATCGAGGGCCACCGCGAGGTCGTCGACGTTCGTGACGTAGACGCGCCCGCCGTCGAGGGTGGGCCGCACGAGGATCGGGGCCTTGCCCTCGTGGCGCCACACCTGCTCGCCCTTCAGGGTGTAGCACCAGGTCGAGCCGCCCGTGTCGGTGAAGTACACGCGGTCGCCGGTGATGATCGGCTCGGACTCGACGCTGGCGCTGGCCGGGTAGGCCTGCTCCAGGCTCCCGTCGCGCCGCGCGAGGCGGTACAGCGACCTGCCCTCGGCGCTGCCGACGAAGATGTCGTCGCCGTGGACCACCGGGCGCGTGCGCTCGGTGTGCACCGCGGCGTTCAGGGGGGGGCCGGGCAGACGCACCTGCCACTGGGCGACGGGGGGCCGGGCGAAGGGGCCTTCGTAGGCGCCCTTCGGGACGTGCAGGCCGAGGTCGAACAGGGAGGCGAGGCCCTTGCCGCCAGGGTGCGCGTCGGGGGCGGGCTTTGGGGCTGCGAGCGCCAGCGCGACCGAGAGGAGCAGGCCGGTCACTCGGGCGCCTTCGCGTCGTCCGCCGGGGCCGGAGCCGGGGCGGGCGCACCGTGGTCGGTGGGCGCCTCGGGGGCTGCCACGCCCTCGGGCTGGGTGGCGTCGAGGTGGGCGATTCGCGCTTGGATCTGCTGGGCGATCGGCGAGTTGGGCCACTTGCCCTGGAACTGCACGTAGACGCTACGCGCGTCCGCGTCGCGGTCCATCGCCTCGTAGGTCATGCCGAGGTTCAGGGCGGCCTGCTGGGCGAGGTAGCCGTCCATCTCGTCCATCAGGTCCTTGTAGATCTTCACCGCGGTCTCGTTGTCGCCCTGCTCGGTGGCGAGGTTCGCGAGGCTCGATCGCGCGGCGTAGTACAGCGGCCCCTTCGCATGGGGCACTGCACCCTCGAGGGCCGCCTTCTGCTGGTCGGGCTTGCCGAGGATCCGATACAGCTCCGCGGCCTTGAGGTGGGCCTCGGCGGCGGCGGGACCGCTAAACCCGGCGGCGTCCTTCACCAGGGCGTCGGCCACCGACTGCATCGTGGTCTTCTGATCGTCGGTGAGTTGCCCGGGGATGGCCTGCGCGGGGAGCTTGGCCCACTCCTCGGAGGTCTGGGCGGTCATCGCGCGTTGGTGACGGCGCCAGTTGGCGTCGTACTGCCCGTAGATCAGGATTCCGAGAAGCCCGAGGACGATCACGGTGGCGAGGTGCTTCCAGTATCCGAGGAAGAAGCTCGTCGTGGCCATCTCGGCCCGGAACAGCAGACCGGCTTCCTGCTTCGGGAGGGACAGGTCGCTGCGGGTGTCGGACACGGGGCCTCCTGGTGGATCGACGGCGTGGGCTAACCGGTTTGTCCAGGCGTCGCGAGGCCCGGCGGGGCCGGGCTTGTGGTTCTGGACGGGCCCGATGTATGAAGGGTTGGAGCCGGCCGGGAGTCCGTCCACCTTGTCATTGCGCCTCGTCCCCCGCGTCATCCTGGGCCTCGCGCTCGCCCTGTCTGTAGGCGGCTGCGCGGACTGGCCCCGCTGGAGCCATCTCCCGGAGACCGATCCGAACGCCGTCGACGCCCCGGAAGATCTCGGCGCGCTGATCCAGCGCACCTGGATCCCGGTCCCCGAGCAGGGAGACGAGCCGTGGGATCCCACCGCGGTCGACGGGACCGAGATGGACCACACGAACGCCCTGCTCGTCCGGGCCACCCTGGACGGGATCGGGTGGAGCGACGTGGCGGTGCCGCGGCGAGTCGTCGCCGATCCCCGCTGCGAGGTGGCCTCCGCGCCCCGCAATCCGACCTCCGAGGGAGACTGGCTCGCCGACGTCGACACCTGGGTGCTGACCGCGCCCGCCGACGGCGGGCAGCTCTGCGCGCGCATCGAGCTGCCGAGCACCGACGTCGGCTGGGACCTGATGCTCGCGAAGCTCGACGACTGCGGGGTCCCAAAGGACTTCGAGGCGAGCGGCGACACCTGGCTCGGCTACTCCCAGGGCGGCGCGAGCGGCGGGTGGGCGCACCCGCTGGAGGCGGACACCTCCTACGCCGTCTTCGTCGCCGGCTACTACCCGAACGACCACGCCCGCCAGGTCTCCTACCGGCTGGGCCTGTCCCTGGTGGGCAGCTCGGATGCGACGATCGGCCCGTGCCCGGCGCTGCCGCCCCCGGAGGCCCCGTGAGGTCCCGGTCGATCCTCGCGGTCGTCGCGCTCGGTGCCGCCCTGTGGGCCCAGCCGGCGCGGGCGGCCGAGGAGTACCGCACCTTCACCCTGAACGACGGGCGGGTGATCGTGGCGGAGGTCCTCGAGACCAAGGCGACCGGGCTGCAGGTGAAGATCCCGCAGGGCGAGATCTTCATCCCCTTCGACCAGCTCGCGGGGATGGAGGAGGCGGACGTCGACCACTACCGCGCCCAGGACGACGTCTACGTCTACGTGGCGGCGGACGCGACCTTCCGCGCGGGCTTCGTGGCGGCCTTCGACGGGCTGAAGCACCTGAAGGTGCTCGGGCCCGACGACCCGGGCGGCGTGCTGACCCCGGACGAGCAGCAGGCAGCGGCACGGTGCGACGTCGATCTCGACTGCCTGACGAAGGCCTTGCACGACAACCCGCGGTGGATGTGGATCGTCGTGGGGAAGATGGCCGGGACGGACGCGGTCTTCGACGGCGCGCTGTCGACCGGGCCCACCCGCACCCACACGAGCGCTCCCCGAGTCGATCTCGACGCCGTCAACGCCGCGGCGGAGAAGGCGATCCAGATCAACCCGCCGCCGCCCGCCGCGGTCGCGACGGGGTCGCCCCGGGCGAAGCACGCCCGCGCTCCCCTCACCCGCTCCCGGGTCGACGCCCTGCGCTTCGTCCCCCTGCCCGGCTATCCCTCGCTCGTCGTGGGCGACACGGGGGGCTTCGGGCTGGCGCTCGGCGCGGTGATCCCCGCCACGGCCTTGTGGATCGGGGCCACCGGCAAGACGACCCAGTCGCCCGTGGGACAGATCGCGCTGGGGCTCGGCGGCTACTACGCCGCCACGGTGGTCGCGAACGAGGTGCTCGGGATGCGCACCCTGAAGCACCAAGGCGGCACCGCGGTCGGCGTGGTGCCGACCGCGAAGGGCGGCGCCAGCGTCCAGGTCACGTTCCTCCGGTAGGCGGCCGGCCTATCCCGAGAGGTCGATGATCTTGCTGTTCCCGCCGATCTTGACCTCGCGGGTCACCGTGTAGGTGCCCGAGGGGCTCTCGACCGTGAACTTGTGGGGGCCCTCGGTGAGCTTGACCGTCGCCGGGAGCGGTCCCACCTTGGTGCCGTCGACCGTCAGCATCGCGCCGACCGCGCCCTCGAGGACCACGATGAACGAGGCGGTCTTGGGAGTGGGCTGGAGGTCGTTGCGAACGTCGACCTTGTCGCGGTCGACGTGGACCTGCCGCTCGATGGTGTCGTAGCCCTCGAGCTGCAGCTTCACGGTGTAGTCGCCGTAGGCGAGCTTGGTGTCGATGGGGGTGGACCCCTTGGGACTGCCATCGATGAACACGTGGGCACCGGACGGGAGGGTCCCGATGTGCACGGCGCCCTGCTGGACCTCCAGCGATCCCCAGGGCGAGGCGCTCGCCGCGGGAGCCGGAGCCGGAGCCGCCGCGGGAGCCGGAGCCGGCTGGGCCGCTGCGGGGGCGGGCGCGCGCGCGGGCGCAGGAGAGACCGCCGCGACATGGGGCGCGGGCTCCGGGGCCGTGGGCTCGACGGGAGCGGGCGCGGGCTCTGCAGCCGTCCCGGCAGCGCCCTCCTCCGCACCGGGCTCCGGCTCTGCGGCCGTACCGGGTTCCCGCGCCGCGCCGGGCTCGGGTGCCGTGGCCGGAGCGGGCTCGGCGGGAGCGGGCGCCACAGCGGGCGCGGGCGCAGTGGTCGCCGTGGTCGCCGTGGCGGGCGCCGGCTTGTCCCGCAGGGCCTTGGTGCCGATCAGTCCCGCGGCCCCGCCGATGAGCACGCCGCCGACGATCACCAGCACGATTGCCGCGATCGCCGCAGGGATCACCCATGGGGGCAGCCCGGCGCGCTCCTCTTCGTCCTCCTGCGCGTAGGCCCGCTCGTGGTTGGCGTCGCCGTAGTCGTCGGCGTAGCCCCGGGCGAAGAAGTCCGGCTCGTCGAAGGCCTCTTCCTCGGGCTCCTCCGCGGCCTCGGGAGCCGGCGGGGGCGCGACCCGGTCCTCCGCGACTGGCGCCGGCGTCGGCGTCGGCACGGGTTCGGGGCGCTCGGGCGCCGGGGGGGGAGTCGGCGTACGCTTGGGAGGCGGGCCCTGCTCGAGCCGGGGCGTGGGAAGCTCCGCGTAGGGCGACTCGTCCTCGTCGACCGGGATCTCGAGGGGCTTCAGCGGCGCGGGACCGGGCCGCTCGGGGGGCTTGAGTGGCTTGGGCTGCGGGCTGGCCGTGGCCCGGGGAGGGGTGAAGGACAGGCCGCCGCCGCCTCGGCGTGACAGGAGCGAGCGCCCGCGACGGGCGGGGCTCACCGGAGTGGCCACCCGCTACGGCACACGCGGCACCGAGGCACCGGTCCGCACGTCGGCGCCCTCGGCGTTGACGAGCTGTGCACCATCTTCGAAGCAGAAGGTGATGCGCGAGGTGTAGGTCGCGCCGCAAACGGGGCAGGTCTTCATCGTCCCTCGGCCCGCTCCAGGGGCTCGAAACAGGGGGGATTATAAGCACGCCCTGTCGAGGACCGCAAACCCCGCCGTACAGCGGAGTTCCGGGCCGCGTAGTGCCCCCCGGAGGCCCGATCACCCAAGGGAGCGCTCGAGGTGGCGTGCGATCACGAGGCGCTGGATCTGGTTCGTGCCCTCGACGATCTGCATGACCTTCGCGTCGCGCATCCACCGCTCCACCGGGTGCTCTCGGGTGTAGCCGTAACCGCCGAGGACCTGCACCGCGTCGGTCGTGACCTTCATCGCGGCGTCGGTGGCCGCGAGCTTGGCCATGGCGGCGATGTGCGAGTAGGTCTCGCCGTGATCCTTGAGCCAGGCGGCCTGGTGCACCAGCAGGCGGGCCTGCTCGATGGCCACGGCCATGTCGGCGAGGAGGAATCCGACGCCCTGGAACCGGATGATCGGCTTGCCGAACTGCTTGCGCTGGGTGGCGTAGCCCGCGGAATAGTCCAGGGCGGCCTGGGAGATCCCGACCGCGGTGGCGCCGATCGTGATCCGCCCGGAATCCAGGGCGGTCATCGCGACCCGGAAGCCGATCCCCTCGGGGCCGATGCGCGCGGAGGCCGGAACCTCGACCTCGTCGAGGATGATCTCGGCGGTGGGCGAGGCGCGCATCCCCATCTTCTCCTCCTTGCGGCCGAAGGAGAGGCCGAGGGCGTCGCCGGGGACGAGGAAGGCCGAGATCCCACGACTCCCCTCCCCTCCGGTGCGCGCCATG
>Ga0114931_10003878_pt1 | contig 18793 bp, 19 predicted proteins | sample 2SBtaG_FD_89579 | JGI IMG/M metagenome (GOLD analysis project Ga0114931, IMG submission 89579) | Deep subsurface microbial communities from Kolumbo volcano to uncover new lineages of life (NeLLi) - 2SBTROV14_V59a metaG | ecosystem: Environmental > Aquatic > Marine > Volcanic | place: Kolumbo...
ACCATCGGCGATCTGGTGGATGCAGAGCAGCGCGCCACGGCGCAGGCCCTTGTCAACAATGCCCGTCCGGTGCGTATCTTCACGATCGATCAGGTGAATGAGCGCACCATGGGGGCGTTGATGATGCATTTTATTCTGGAAACCATGATTGCCGCTCACCTGCTCGGCGTGAATGCATTCAACCAGCCTGCCGTGGAGGAGGGAAAAATTTTGGCGCGGCGTTATCTGGGTGAAATGGGAGAGGGATGACCGAGCAGCCCGTCATCCGGCGTTTGCCCCCCGGTGCGATCAATCAGATCGCCGCCGGCGAGGTGGTTGAGCGCCCGGCGGCGGCGGTGAAGGAGCTGGTGGAAAACGCCCTTGATGCAGGCGCCACCCGGATTGATATCCAGATTGCGGCGGGTGGTCTCACCCTCATCTCGGTCACCGATAATGGCAGCGGTATGAGCGCGGACATGCTGGCTTTGAGTGTAGAACGCCACGCCACTTCAAAGCTTGAAACGGACGATGCCGGTCAGTGCGATCTGTTGAATATTTCCACTCTGGGGTTTCGCGGCGAGGCGCTGCCGTCGATCGGGTCCGTCAGCAGGATGACACTCACCAGCCGGACGAAGGACTCGGCTAATGCCTCTGCGCTTGAAATTGTGGCGGGCGACAGACACGGTCCCATGCCGGCGGCTTTTGGAGCCCGGGGCGCCAGCGGTGCGCGGGTCGAGGTGCGCGATCTTTTTTTCGCCACACCGGCGCGGCTGAAATTCATGCGCTCGGAGCGGGCGGAAAGCACCGCCGTCACCGATCAGGTCAAACGTCTGGCCATGGCGCATGCCGATATCGGGTTCAAGCTTATCTCCGGCGATAAATCCATACTGAATCTGCCGGCGGAAACCGGCGATCTCTTTGACGCCCGCCTGAAACGGTTGGCGCGGATCCTGGGCCGCGATTTTGGCGAGAATGCTCTGCCCATTGACGCCGCGCGCGATGGCGCGCGTCTGACGGGCTTTGCGGGCCTGCCCACATTTCATCGCGGGACGGCACAATTTCAGTTTCTTTTTGTCAATGGCCGTCCGGTGCGTGATAAAGTGCTGCTGGGCGCGGTGCGCGGCGCTTATGCTGATTTCCTCGCACGAGGACGCCATCCGGTTGTGGCTTTGTTTCTGGAGCTGGCCCCGGAATTGGTGGATGTCAATGTGCATCCGGCAAAAACGGAAGTACGTTTTCGCGATTCGGGAAATATTCGCGGACTGATCGTTGGTGCGCTGCGTCATGCCCTGGCGGAAGCGGGGCACCGGGCATCAACCACGGTGGCGGGTGCGGCGCTCAGTTCTTTCAAAACGCCGCCCGGCGCGGCCACTCAAATGGACTATGGACGCCGCGCGCATGCGGGCGGCGCGGGCGCGCACGGGTTTCAAGAAGCTCTGCATGAGTTTTACGCGCCTGCTCCGGCTGACGCATTGGCCGCGCCGAGCGCGCGGGTTGAGGGGGAGGGTGACGGTGCACCGGAGTCCTTTGACGCCTATCCACTGGGCGTGGCCCGCGCCCAAGTGCATGAAACTTACATTATAGCGCAGACCGCAGATGGCATTGTGGTTGTCGATCAGCATGCGGCGCATGAGCGGCTGGTGCATGAACGCATGAAAAAAGCTCTGTCGCAGGGCGGCGTGGCGCGCCAAATTCTCCTTATTCCGGAAATTGTGGAAGTGGACGCAGCCCAGGCCGCCTGTCTTCTTGCCCGCGCGGCCGAGTTTGCTGAACTGGGGCTGGTGATTGAATCCTTTGGCGCGGGGGCCGTGGCGGTGCGTGAGAGTCCCGCTCTTATGGGCGAGATGGATCTTCAGGGGCTCGTGCGTGATCTGGCGGATGATTTAAGCGAACTGGATGAAGCACTTGCGCTCAAAGAACGTTTAGAGGCGATAAGCGGCACGATGGCGTGTCATGGATCGGTGCGTGCCGGGCGGCGCCTCACTGTAGAAGAAATGAATGCGCTTTTGCGTGATATGGAAGCGACCCCGCATTCGGGGCAATGTAATCATGGCCGTCCCACCTATGTGGAATTGAAACTCGCCGATATCGAACGCCTGTTCGGCCGACGTTAGAGAGTCTTCATTAAAACCGCAGTTTGATGCCGCCGATCTCTACGGGGTCGTCCTGGCTCTCGAGGTTTCTTGTATAGAAATTATCTGGTTGCAGCCGTTGTCTGTAGTCGCGGTTGGCGCCGATATGAAAATCAAACTCTTTTGGCGCAAATAAGTTTGAAAATTTCGAAGGGTTGTCAATGTTGAGACGCACTGTCGTATTAAGCTCATGCAGTTGTTTTTTTGTGAATGCGTGCGCAGGTTGGCCAAGTAAGCCGGCAAGAACCAGACCGAGGAAAATAATGAAAGCGCCGTAATAGAACTGATGATTGGTCATAGGTATTACTCCTTTCACCTCCACCCAATGTTCCCATGAGAAAAGAATAGGAGGGTCTTTTGATGAATGCCAATCAACTGACATCACACCCGCGTGGCTCACATTCACGTGAAATGATAAAAAACATGACGGAGAAAGCACACGCTTTATCCCGCCCTATTTCACGAGTGAAGTGACAATATGTCAATAATTACAATGAATTAGAAGGCGCCTGATTCAGGTGTCGCATGGCGCGGGCTTAACGGTGCACGGCGCGCAGAAAAGAGATTTTGGTTTTGCCGTAAAGGCGCTCATCGAGCGTCGTGAAGTCAGTCCCATCGGGGGCCGATTCGCTGCGCGCCATTTCATAAATCACGATGGCCTGTGAAGTCAGCCAGCCATTTTTGAGCATGGAGGCAAGCGCACCTTGTCCTAAGTTCCGCGCATAAGGCGGATCAAGAAACGCAAGATCAAAAGGTCCGTCAACTGATGAAATAACCGGCACAAGGCGCGTAGCATCACAATGCAAGAGTGCCGTGTTTGACCGCACTCCCAAAATGTCAATGTTCCGTTCAAGGCAGGCGCGTGGCCCGGGTGCACTTTCGACAAAACAGGCGAAAACCGCACCGCGCGACAGGGCCTCAAGACCCAACGCTCCGGTGCCGGCAAAGAGATCAAGAACGCGCAGGCCCTCCAGGCCAGCGGGCAAAAAAGCGCCATGCTCCAGCGTATTAAAGAGGGATTCGCGCACCCTGTCAGTGGTGGGGCGCGATTCCCGGCCTTTGGGAACAGAAAGTTTGCGCCCTTTATGAGCGCCGCCGATGATCCGCATGAGCTTTGCGCTTGTGTTTTTGTGAGACGGGTTTCTTCTTCATGGCCGATTTTTTCCGCGCGACACCGTAAGGCGCGCCCAGTTGCTCGCGCAGCGCAGCAGGGCTGATCTCCTCAATGTCATCCACTTTGAGACCGCCCAGATGGAAAGAGCCGTAGGAAACCCGGATCAGCCGGTTGACTTTCAGTCCGATGCTCTCCAGCACGCGGCGCACTTCGCGGTTTTTTCCTTCGCGCAAGGCCATGGTGATCCAGGCATTGCCGCCCTGCTGGCTGTCAAGCTTTGCCTCGATCGGCCCATAGCGCACGCCCTCCACGGTCGACCCTTGCGCCAGCGTGTCGAGATCTTTTTGAGTGACGCGGCCAAAGGCGCGCACACGGTAGCGGCGCGTCCAGCCGGTGGCGGGAAGCTCCAGCGTGCGCGCCAGTGTGCCGTCATTGGTGAGCAAAAGCAGCCCTTCTGAAGTGATATCGAGACGGCCGATGGCGAGCACGCGCGGCAGATCTTCCGGCAGGTGATCGAACAGAGTGGGGCGGCCTTCCGGGTCGTGATGGGTGGTAAGAAGCCCTTTGGGTTTGTGATAGCGCCACAACCGTGTGGGTTGCTGCTTGGGCATCGGCCTGCCGTCTACCAGAATGACGCTGGCGGGGGCGACCGTCACCGCCGGAGACGCAAGGCGCACCCCGTCCACCTGCACCCGCCCGGCTTCAATCCAGCGCTCCGCCTCCCGGCGCGAACACAAGCCCGCCCGCGCCATCACTTTGGCGATGCGCTCAGGTTTTTCCGCTGGTGTGTTGCCGGTCATCAGGCGCCTGTCTTACAGGCAAAGGCCTTGCGTCACAATGCTTGACAAGGGGTGGAGCGCGCTTACCCTTTGCCCTCTCATGCCGTTAAACGATGAAACATATATGCGCCTGGCGCTGGACGAGGCGCGCGCCGCCGGATTGCGCGGTGAAGTGCCGATCGGCGCCGTACTGGCGGATGGCTCAAGCGGCGACGTTCTCGCCCGCGCGGGCAACAGCATGATCAGTCTCAATGACCCCACCGCCCACGCCGAAATTCTGGTCGTTCGCAGTGCCGCCGAGGCGCGTGGTAACTATCGCCTGAATGACGCCGTGCTCTACGTCACGCTGGAGCCCTGCACCATGTGCACCGGAGCGATTTCTCTCGCCCGTCTGGTGCGGGTTGTGTTTGCGGCGCAAGATCCCAAGGGCGGCGGTGTGATGCACGGGGTGCGGTTTTTCGACCAGCCCACTTGTCATCACCGGCCGGAGGTCGTGTCTGGAGTTCTACAGGAAGAAGCCTCACGCCTGCTTAAGGAATTTTTCGCCGCGCGGCGGTAATTTCAAGAATTCCCCTCCCGCTCGATCGCGCGCCAGCCGATGTCGCGGCGGCAAAACCCTTGGGGCCAGTCTATGAGATCCACCGCCTTGTAGGCAGTGTGGGCTGCTTCACCGACAGTGGTCCCCAGCGCCGTGACGTTGAGCACGCGGCCGCCGGTGGCGATGCTCTGAGCGTCTTGACGCGCGGTCCCGGCATGAAAAATCTGCGCGCCGGTGTCTTGCGCGGCTAGGAGCAGATTGCCAATAACACTGCCCTTTTTATAAGCGCCGGGATAGCCCTTGGCCGCCATCACCACAGTGAGCGCGGCCTCGGCGCGCCAGTCCAGACGGATATTTTCCAGAGTGCCGTCAACGGTTGCGATCAGTGCGGGTAAAAGATCTGATGCCAGGCGCATCATCAGGACCTGGCATTCGGAATCGCCAAAGCGGGCATTGTATTCAATGAGTTTCGGGCCTTCGGCGGTGATCATCAAACCGGCATAGAGCACGCCTTTGTAAGGGCAATTCATCTGCGCCATGGCGTCGATGGTGGGGCGGATGATCCGTTTCAGGACGATCTCGCACAGCGCGGGCGTCATCACCGGCGCTGGCGAATAGGCGCCCATGCCGCCGGTGTTGGGGCCGGTGTCACCCGCGCCCACGCGCTTGTGATCCTGCGCCGTGGCGAGCGGCAAAAGCGCGGCGCCGTCGGTCAGCACGAAGAAACTTGCCTCTTCACCGGTGAGAAATTCCTCGATCACGATTTCCCGGCCCGCCGCGCCAAACGCGCCCGCGAACATCTCATCGATCGCGTTTTCAGCCGTGTTCAGATCCTCTGCGATGACAACGCCTTTGCCCGCCGCCAGCCCGTCAGCCTTGACGACATAGGGCGCGGGCAGACTGCGCAAATGCGCTTTGGCCGCGTCTGCGTTTGTGAACGCGGCGCTTGCCGCTGTCGGAATATTGTGAGACGCGCAGATCTCTTTGGTGAAAGCCTTTGAGGCTTCAAGCCGCGCGGCGTCCGCCGTTGGCCCAAAGGCTTTGATCCCCCCTGCGCTCAATTGGTCCACCAGGCCCGCCGCCAGGGGTTGTTCCGGGCCCACCACCACGAAGCCGATGTCATGGCGGCGGCAGGCGGTCAGAATCGCGCCAAAATCCATCGGATCAATATCAAGACATGTGGCGATATCCGCCATGCCGCCATTGCCCGGCGCACAATAGAGCTTGCTGAGGAGCGGACTTTTTGACAGCGCCCAAGCCAGGGCATGCTCGCGCCCGCCCGATCCGATCACTAGAACATTCATGTCCAGGCGCTTTCCTTAACCTTGTGCCCCATTGCCGGGTCCTTGTATCATGAGGCGTGACGCGGTCAAGGCGGCCCGCCTCTCATTTTAGACAAGACGAGGACTCATTTTATGAACCCAACACGCGGTGAGGACAGCGTCGGCAATATGCCGGAATTTACCGTCAGCGAATTATCGTTTGCTTTGAAGCGCACCGTCGAAGAGGCCTATGGCTATGTGCGCGTGCGCGGCGAGATCGGGCGGGTCAGCACGCCCGCTTCTGGTCATATCTATCTTGATCTCAAAGACGACAAGGCCGTGCTCAATGGGGTGATCTGGCGCGGCGTGGCGGGACGCCTGAAAATAGCGCCGGAGCAGGGTCTGGAAGTGATTTGCACGGGTAAACTCACCACCTTTCCCGGCCAGTCGCGCTATCAGATCGTGATCGAGCGCATGGAGCCAGCCGGGGTCGGTGCGCTCATGGCGCTGCTGGAAGAGCGGCGCAAAAAACTGGCCGCCGAAGATCTCTTCGATGAGACGCGGAAAAAACCACTGCCCTATTTGCCGGAGGTGATCGGCGTGGTGACCTCGCCCAGCGGTGCGGTGATTCGCGATATCCTGCACCGGCTTGGTGACCGATTTCCGCGCCACGTTTTGATCTGGCCGTCTCTGGTGCAGGGCGACAAAGCGGCTGAGCAGATCGCGCAGGGGATTAAGGGATTTAATGATTTGCCCGAGGGCGGGCCCGTGCCCCGGCCCGCTGTCGTGATTGTGGCGCGGGGCGGGGGGTCGATCGAGGATCTCTGGCCCTTTAATGAGGAGAGCGTGGTGCGCGCGGTGGCGATGAGCACCATCCCGGTGATTTCCGCCGTGGGCCATGAGACCGACACTACCCTCATAGATTATGTCTCCGACCGGCGGGCGCCAACCCCCAGTGCGGCCGCGGAAATGGCTGTCCCGGTGCGCGCCGATCTCTCTGCGGCATTGCTTGACTTGCACGCGCGCCTGACCCGCGCTGAGAACCGTCTCATGCAGGAATGGAGCGCACATATAGAGAGCCTGGGGCGGGGTCTGCCCCGGCTTGACGATATACTGGCCTTACCGGCGCAGCGTCTCGATGCGGTTACCGAGAAGTTGCGGGGCTCTTTGCAACATTATGTGCAAGTGCGCTCCATTGAACTGGCGGAAAAAGCGCGGCTCTCCCCCCGGCCTTTGATCATGCACCTTTCCCGGGCGGCAGAGCGGCTGCAAGAACTGAATGAGCGGCTGAAGCTGGCAGTAGGCCGGGATTTGAGTGCCCGGCGGGAGCGTCTGACCGCGCGCGCCCAATTATTGTCTTCCTACTCCTATACCGGTGTTCTGGAGCGGGGGTTTGTTCTGGTGGAAAAGGCCGCCGGGGGTTTGGTGCGGCGGGCGGCGGACACCTCGCCGGGCCTGGCGGTGGTTTTGCACTTTGCCGATGGCCGACGGGCGGCCGTGATAGCGGGCGAGGGGACGGGCAAACCCCATAAAGCGGGCGTCTCCCGCCGCAAATCCCCCAAAAGACCTGGGAGTCAAGGCGATCTTTTTTGATGTCATGGATATGCTATGCTAGGAGATCGCTTATCGAAATATTTAGCCCCTGCGGCTATTCTTGAAAAAATCCACACGAGCGTTGTGGTGAGTGAGCAGTTATGAACCGTCTCGAAAGAAATTTTGGCGCCACCGGCGAAGCGCACTTAAAATACCTGCCAGGCGAATTCAAGGTGCTGGTTGCCGGGTCATATGTCATCTGTGCGGTGACGGGGGCGCGCATTCCTTTGGAAGATTTGCGTTATTGGAGCGCCGAGCATCAGGAAGCTTACGCGACGCCGGACGCGGCACTTGAGCGGTATCGACAAAGATCATGACAGTGCGGGCAGCAGGCGCGACCGGCGCATGGCGTGGCCTGGATGTTGTGCTGTTGGTGCTGGTACTGATAACGCTGATCTTGAGCGCTCCACTGGACGCGGCAGAACGCGTGATTCTCAACGGCCTGTTGACTCAAGGCGGGATGGTGGTGGGCCAAGCTGAACCTGGCGCTGCCGTCAGCCTCGATGGAGAGGCATTGCAAGTGGGGCCAAACGGCCAGTTTGTCTTTGGTTTTGACCGGGATCAGGGACCCCGCGCCACACTCGACATCGTGCAGAAAGATGGGTCGGTGGAGCACCGCATATTAATCATCAAGGCACGAGAATACGCGATTCAGCATATCGACGGTTTGCCGCCGGCTCAGGTCACGCCGCGCACCAAAGAGCAGATCGCGCATATCCAGCGCGATCAGAAGATGAAGCGTCAGGCGCGTGAAAACGGATCGCGCGGCATGTGGTTTGCGCAAAAGTTCATCTGGCCGCTGACCGGGCCGCTCACCGGTTTTTATGGCTCGCAGCGCATTTTAAACGGTAAGCCCCGCCGCCCACATTATGGCGTCGATATTGCCGCCCCCGCTGGCACGAACTTTGTTGCCCCGGCGGGCGGTGTGGTGACGCTGGCTTCCGAAGACATGTATTTTGAAGGCGGTCTGATTTTTCTCGATCATGGGTACGGCATTACCAGTGCTTTTTTGCATTTGAACAGCGTGGCCGTGGCGGTGGGCGATGAAGTGAAGCAAGGCGATGTGTTGGGCACGGTGGGCGCGAGAGGCCGCGCGACGGGCCCGCATCTTGATTGGCGTATGGACTGGAAGGGCCGTCATCTCGATCCGACATTTCTGGTCGGCCCCATGCCGGACGCAGAACCTGCCGTGGTTCACTGACGGCACGGAGAATGGATTCCCGATCGCGCTCACTTGGCGTTTGTTTGCCGGGAATGACAAAAAAGAGGTATTGTCCCCACTGTCATCCCGCACCCCCACTGTCATCCCGCAATTGATGCGGGATCCACCTTCTTATTGAGAAGCGCATCAATCTCAGCATTCACTTCAAAATCCACGTGCACCGCGATAACTTCTACGTGCTCGCGTTGCCGCGGACTCAATCGCGCCGCATCTTTTTCCGTGGTGAGAAGCACGGCTTCACTTTGTTTAGCCATTCGAGTGAGTTCACGCCAGTCTTTATCCGTATACATATGATGATCGGCATATGCTAAGGCCCCGGCGATCTCATAGCCTTGCTCTTTAGCGGTAGTGAGAAATTTTCCTGGTCTTCCAATGCCCGCGAACACAACCGCCCGGCGCGCTGTTGCAAGAGGGGGCGCATCCGGCGTCAGCCCGGCGAGCAGGATGGGGCGCGCCGCTCTTTCCAGTTCAGACATGAGACCCGGCGCCATAGGAGCGCCGGCCGGCGGGGACATGAGAATGATGGCATCCGCGCGCGCCAGCCCCGCTGATACGGGTTCGCGCAAGGGGCCCGCCGGAATCAACAAGCCATTGCCAAAGCCGGTTTGCGCATCAACGACAACAAATGACAGATCCTTGTGCAGCGAGGGGTTTTGAAAACCGTCGTCCATCACGATGACATCGGCGCCCTCAGCCCGCGCTTGAGCCGCGCCCCTGGGCCGGTTTCTGGAGACAATGGTGGGCGCGTGCGGCGCCAGCAGAAGCGCTTCATCGCCCACGTGCGCTGCAGTGTGGCGGATGGGGTCAACCTTCAACGGTCCCGCTGCGGTGCCGCCATAGCCGCGCAACAGAAAGAACGGATTTTTTCCCATCGCCTTCAGACGCTGCGCGAGCGCGATGGCGACAGGGGTTTTTCCCGATCCCCCGACGGTGAGATTACCGACGCAGATCACTGGGCAACCGGCCTCAACGGGGTTGATGCTGCGGCGTTTCCACTGCCCCACTTGATTCAGGATGAAGGCGGTGGGCTTCAACACAGCCAGCATCGTCTTTGTGTACGGACATTTCGTCGTCTGTCCTCTAGGGAGATACCAGAAATCAGGCGCGTGCATCTGAGGCGCTCCTGGTGCTGGTGGGTGACGGCAGCAGGGGGCGCAGCGCTTGAAAATACCGCTCGATGACATCGTCAGCCTCTTTCAGTCGTGCTTCAGATGCGGTTATGTGCGCCAGACGAGCATCCTCATTCTCCAGGAGATGCCGGATCGTCTCGGTCAGGTCTCTGGAATTTGAAACAAGTATGCTGGCTTTCCTACTCTCCAGGTCGCGGTAAATATCCGCAAAGTTGAAAACATGGGGTCCATGCACTATAGCGCAGTCGAGACGGGCAGGTTCAAGTGGATTCTGACCGCCATGGGGAACAAGAGAACCGCCGATAAATGCCGCAGGCGCGAGGCGGTACAAAAGCCCCAGCTCCCCCATCGTGTCGGCGATATAAATGTCCGTAGTCCGATCAATATCAGCACCTTTAGAACGCAAAGCCGTAAGCAGGCCTTCGACTTCCAGAAGTTTCTGAATCTCCGCTCCGCGTTCCGGGTGGCGCGGGGCGATGATGGTGAGCAGACCCGGTATATGATCCCGGAGGATTTTATGCACCGCGGCGACGATTTTTTCTTCTCCCGGATGCGTGCTGGCCGCCAGCCACAAAGGGCGCGTGCCGACCTGACTTTGCACGCACTCAAAAGTGGTCGCATCAACGGGAAGCGCGGGCGCAGAAAATTTGAGATTGCCAATGACCTGCGTGGTGCCTGCCCCAAGCTTCTGCAATCTGTCGGCGCTTCGCCGGTCTTGCGCCAGGCACAGATCGAACTGGGAGAAAAGAAATGAAATGGTGCGCGGCCAGCGGCGCCATGCTGTGTACGAAGCATCGGACATGCGGGCGTTGATGAGAGCCAGGGGAATGCCGCGCTCTGCTGTCTGCCGGATCAGGTTGGGCCAGAGTTCCGATTCCACCATGATGGCGCAATCTGGGTGCCAATGCCCGAGAAACCGGGCGATATAAGTGGGGTGATCCAGTGGCGCGAACTGATGAAAGGCTTGGGGTGGCAGCCGCGTGGCCATCAGCCGCGCCGCCGTTACGGTGCCTGTGGTGACCAGGATTTGTGCCGCAGGAATGGTCTGAATAATTCTCTCGATGAGGGTCAGGGCGATGAAAGATTCTCCGACGCTGACAGCGTGAATCCAAATGAGATGCCCTTGTGGCCGTTTATGTTCAGTGACACCACGCCGCTCCGTCATGCGGCTCGAATCCTCTTTCCCGCGCGCGCGGCGCCGGCGTAGAAAGACGGAGAGGAGAGGGGCGCTTAATAAGGTCAGCCCACGGTAGAGTGATAGACTGAATGGAGGCCGCTTTTGCGGTTCCCGGACAGCGCGCATCAGACTGGACGGACAGGGTGGGTGAGCAGATCCGGTTCGATCGTGGTTTGACCCACAATTTCATCGGCCTGCCGCGTGATGGCGTTTAACTGGTCTTCGATGAGTCTGCGTGCTTTCTCTTGCTCTTTTTTATCGGCGTTATGCGGGATTCTAACCGGTTTGCCCCAGATAAAAACGCCGTGATTAAAGGGGAGCGGGAGAATAAAACGGTCCCAGGAGCGCACCACCATGCGGTTGCGCACGGCATAAGTGACAGGGTAGACGGGCACGCCGGAATGGCGCGCCAATGCCACGATTCCGTGTTTTGCGCGCATGCGCGGCCCATGCGGTCCGTCGGGCGTGAGCAGCACGCGGCGGCCCTGGTCAAGAAGTCTGATCATGGCGCGCATCGCCCCCACGCCCCCCTTGGGCCTGGTCTTGTGTGCCGCCTTAGCCGAACCGCGCACGGTTCCGAGGCCCAGCATTTCAATGATCCGCGCCATGATTTCGCCATCGCGCCCTTGCGAGATCAAAGCGAAAGCGGTTTCGGGGCGGGGGAATGAAAAGCCCAATAACGCCATTCTACCATGCCATCCCGCACCAATACCGGGTAAATTTTCCCGCACAATTTTTTGCGGCACATCGTCATTGATGGTTTCCCATTTCGTTGTGGCGTGAACGAAGCGCAGATACGTCGAAATAGTCCGCACAAGGAAGGTTTGTACAAAACTGTTGCTCAAGATGCGTTTGCCGGGTTTCACGGGAAGACTCCTCTCACTCCCCTGCGACAGACAGAGGGGCCGCCTTGTCCGTCACATGAGATCTTGAAGTCAATTCAGTTCTGTAAAGTTGGGAATACAGGCTCTTTTGGGCCAATAGTTCATCATGCGTTCCCGTTTCGGCCACGCGGCCATGATCAAGAACGTAAATGCGGTCAGCGTCCTTGATGGTTGACAGGCGGTGGGCGATGACCAATGTGGTCCGTCCCTTCATCAGGCGTGCGAGTGCTTCCTGCACTTGCCGCTCTGATTCACTGTCGAGCGCCGATGTGGCTTCGTCGAGCAGAAGGATGGGCGCGTTGGCCAGCATGGCGCGGGCGATGGCGATGCGTTGCCGCTGGCCGCCTGAAAGCTTGACGCCCTGTTCGCCGACGGGGGTGTCATAGCCCTGCGGCAGAGCGGCGATAAATTCAGCAGCAGCGGCATCGCGCGCCACCTTCTCAATATCGGCTTGCTCGGCGTCCGGTTTGCCATAAGCGATATTGGCGCGCACCGTGTCATCGAATAGAAATGGCTCTTGAGTCACGATCGAGATGACTTTGCGCAGGCTGGCCAGGGTGACGCTGCGCACATCCTGTCCGTCAATGGTGACTTTGCCGCCGGTGACGTCATAAAAACGGGGAATCAGATTAAACACGGTGCTTTTTCCAGCACCGCTAGGCCCCACCAGCGCAACAGTTTGGCCCGCCGGAATATCAAGATTAAGCCCGTCAAGAGTGGCGATATCTTTCGTATAATGAAAGATCACTTTATCAAGGCGTATGGCTCCCCGGTTAAATTTTAACGCTTTTGCATCGGGTGCGTCAGTGATTTGGGGTTCAACATCCATGACGCCGAAGATTCGGTTGGCGGCCGTCGACCCTTCGCTGACCACCACACTTAAGTTTGAGAGAACCTTGAGCGGCTGGTAGGACAAGAACATGGCGGTGATGAAGCCCATCAGGTCCGCCGGGTCCAGGTTCTGTATGCTGGCATAGACAAGCACACCGGCAAGTCCGAAAATAGTGATGGCTTCCGTCACCGGCGCGGCAGCGATGCGGGCGCGCAGACCCTGCATGAGATGAGTGAGGCGCTTGTTGATGGTTCTTGCTGCGCGGGCGATTTCTGCGTCTTCCCTTTGAAACGCCTTGATGGTGCGCGCGCCTTTCAGCGTTTCAATCACCAACCGGGAAAGATTGTCCGTTTCGCTCATGCCCCCCGAGGTGGCTTTGCGCATGGTCTTACCCAGCTTGCGGGCGAAATCAGCGACAACGGGAACGACGACGGTGCCGATGATGGCGAGTTTCCAGTCAATGTAAAACATGGTTGCGATAAAGCCGATGACGGTCACGCCCTGAATGGCGATACCGGTGATGCCCGAGCTTATGGAAGCTGCAACCAGATTGGCATCGTAGAGAAAATTGGACACGAAACTGCCTGAATGGGTCTGCTGAAGACGTCCCAGGTCGGCATGCACCAGCTTGCGGAAAAGACTGACTTGTAAATTGGCAACCATATTCTGCCCGAGGCGGCTCATGATCATGGCTTGCACATACGTGGCGGTGGCCTTTGTGAGTCCAATGGAGATGATGACAGCGGCGACGGTCAGGCGCATGTCGGTGTGTTGCAGCACCATCAGTTCACGTACCGCGAAGCTGAGCACCATGGGCTGGCTGGCAGATGTCAGCGCCACGATCAGCATGAAAAAAATGGCGATAAAAACGCGGGACTTGTGCGGCAAAACGTGTTCGCGCCACACGCGCTTGATCAGCAGCCAGGTGGGAGAAGGGCTCTCCGGCAGCGTTGATGAGGAAATATTATCTGGCGCAGTCACAGGAATTTTGCCCATTGGTTCCGGGGCGATCACCCTATCATGGGCCTCGAATGACTGCCAGACTGGCTTGCCGCCCCGTTCTAGCTTGCTTTGCGGCGAGGCGTGTCGTGCTCCTGATCAACCGGATGGGCTGGATCAATGAGCTTATGCAGGTGAACAATAAAATAACGGATATGCGCGTTATCGACATGGGCTTGCGAGGCGGCTTTCCAGGCATCATAGGCGGCGGCGTAATTGGGGAAAAGGCCGACCACATCAACCTTGTCGAGGTCTTTTAATTCCACGCCTTCGATATCGCTGAGCTCGCCGCCGAACACCAGATGAATAAGTTGCTCTGTCATGGGAATTGTGCACCCTTAAAAAATATTAACCCGTCCTCCCGGTGGAAGGCTTCTCCTTAAGAGATAAATATGTCCCAGTCTACCTGAAAGGGTCTCAACCGGTTCTTAATTTCCCTCATTATTTTGGGTCGGAAAGGGGGATGTGGCGTACCCGGTCGATCAGTTGGGCATGAAGGGCGGGGCCTGCGGTGACCACGGCATGATGTTTTGGGATGTTGCGATTGTAAATGAACGTCTCACCCCGGTGATTGGTGGCGATGCCACCTGATTCGGTGACGATGAGATCGCTGGCAGCAATGTCCCAATCGGCTTTGTGTGCCAGTGTCAGGCAAGCGTCCCAGGCGCCGCTCGCCACCATCCCCATGCGCAGGGCAATGGAATTACGGCTTTCGATATGCATGGCGGGCCAGGGATTTTGCCATTTTTTGCTGGCAAACAGGGCGGCATCGCCCAACATGCGGCAGTGCTTTATTTTCTGACGCGCGCTGACATTGATAACATTTCCATTCAAAAGTGCGCCTTTTCCCTTCTGAGCTTCAAAAAGTTCATCCGTGATCGGATTATAAATTGCGGCCGAAATCGGCAGTCCTTTCCAGCAAAGCGCAATGGAGATCACGAAATGCGGCACTCCCTTGATGAAGGCGCGGGTGCCGTCGATGGGGTCAACAATCCAGACTTTATCGCGGTTCAGCCGATCGGAATTATCCTCTGTTTCTTCCGACAGCCAGCCATAGGCGGGCCGCGCCGTGGTAAGCTTAGCGTGCAGCATGGCATCGATGGCCATATCGGCTTCCGTCACCGGGTTGTTTTTGCTTTTGTCCCAGCGCTTAAAATGCGTCTGGAAAAATCGCCGCGCAATGTCCCCGGCTTGTTTTATCACACCCAGCAGCAGCGCATGGTCATCTGTTGATTCTGGGAGGTTGACTGGGCGCTCAGGCACTGGCCACCGTCATCCCCTCTACCCTTAGCGTGGGGGCATTCGTTCCGAAACGGAAACTCAGATCGTTTGCGGGGGTTATGTTTTTGAACATGTCGATGAGATTGCCGGCGATGGTGATCTCATTCACTGGATGTGCGAGCGCGCCGTTCTCGATCCACAAGCCTGACACCCCCGCGCTGTAATCGCCGGTGGTGGGGTTGACCGACGGGCCGAACATCGATGTGACGTAAAGGCCCTGCACAATGTCGCTTATCAATTCCTCCGGCGTCGATATTCCCGGCAGCATGTGGAGATTGGTCCAGCCGGGGGAGGGCGGCGCACCGGCGCTGCGCGTGGCGTGGCCGGTGGTGGTGAGGCCCAATTGGTGCGCGGTGGCAATATCAAGCAGCCAGGTGGTGAGGGTGCCATTGTCGATAAGGGTGCGTGTTTTATTGGCGACGCCTTCGCCATCAAAAGGTTTGGACGCCAGGCCGCGCTTTTTGTGCGGGTCGTCAACGATGGTGATAGAATCGGCAAACACGGGTGCGCCCAGTTTGTCTTTGAGAAAACTCGTGCCCCGTGCGATGCCCGTGCCGGTGATGGCGCCGGCGAAATGTCTCAGCAGGGAATTGGCCACCCGGTCTTCATAAACCACCGGATAAGCGCCGCTGGCGACGGGTTTGGGGTGAAGCGCGCGCAGCGCCCGTTTGGCCGCCGTGGCGCCGATTTCTTCAGGGCTTTTCAAATCGCTGCGATGGTGCGCGGAGTGAAAATCATAGGCGTTCTCCATCTCCTTGCCGCTTCCTGCGATCACTGCGCAGCTGAGCGAAAAATTGGTGGAACTGTACTGCCCGGCAAAACCTTTGCTGGTGGCCAGCGCCACGCCGCCGCGGCCCCAACTTGCGCCGGCGCCGTCGGAGTTGGTGATGCCGGGGATGGCCCGCGCGGTTTCTTCCGTTTCGGCGGCCAGAGCGGCCAGCTCTTGGCCATCGGGTTCATGAGCATCGATCAGGTCGAGTTCGGGAAACGATGTGGCTAAAAGCTCCGCCGGCGCCAGCCCGCAATGGGGGTCTTCCGGCGCACTGCGGGCCATGGCCACGGCGCGTTCGACCAGCGCCGTCAACGTTTCCGGCCTGAAGTCCGTTGTCGACACGCTGGCCTGTTGTTGGCCGATTAAGACGCGCAGGCCCAGATCCTGCGATTCGGAGCGCGTGATCTCCTCCAGCTTGCCCAGCCGAAACGCGGCATCGAAAGACACGCCTTCAAACAGCACCGCGTCTGCCGCGTCAGCGCCGCATTTGAGCGCGCGGGCGATGAGGTCTTGCGTGAGATCCAAAGCGTTTTGAGAAGGGGTTGATGAGGTCATGAAGGGGCCGTCCTGTTGGAATGTGCGGAACCGGCTTCCTTATAGCGCCAATCGGGACGCGGGCAAACGCAGACTTACCTCAAAGAGCGTAGATCAGGCAGGCGATGGCGCCAACAAAATAAACCACCCATGTGAGGAGCGTGCCAACCAACCGGCCGGGGCTGGATTCAGATGTGCGCGACAGGCCATAGGCATGCAGCGCCCGGCCGAAAAACAATGCTGTGCCAAGGCCGTAGAGGAGCACATTTCTGGCCCCCTGAAGTTCAAGCACCAGGATGATGATCAGGGCCAGAGGCACATATTCAATAAAATTTGCCTGAACGCGGAGTGCGCGTTGCATATCCTCATTGCCGCCATCGCCAAAGACGATTTTGTCCTTGAGGCGAAAACGCATCACCTTGAAAACCAGCGCCATGGCCAGCAAAGCGTGAAGGCCGACAAAGAGCGCGGTGGTGGGAACGATGGTGATGTTCATGCGGGGTGACTCTCCTGAAGGGTTAAGATTAGACGACCGGGTTTTTTGGAGGTTTGGTCGAGATCGCCATGGCGTACCCAACGGCGAACAACACAACTTGCGCCAGATGATTGGCAAAGGATATCTGCGCGATGGGCGATGTGCCGTACCCGACAGCGAAATTTGCCAGCCAGAACGACAGCACGAAAGGTGTGCCGAACACTGCAATCAACATCAGCTTCATCGGCGTGATGGTCGACCAGATAAAGTTCAGGATCACGCCTGAAATCACCACGGCGTAGATCGTCTCCTGCAAAGTGTGGTTCTGCCAGAAGGCATCGACGGTCTGATTGGTGAGAACAATTGTGCAAAATTGCAGATAATCAACGAGCGCCAGCACAAAAGGTGCGGAAAGAACGATCCGGGATATCAGGGTCATGGGCGGTTACTCTCCTTGGATGGGGAGAATGCTCTGAGAATCAATCAGCGCCCAGATTAGCGCAGGAGGGCGGATGAGGGAAGAGAGGCTTAGTCCCTACCATATGCTCTTGCCGGAACCGGGCAGGCAGAGGTCCGCCCATTTTTCCGACACGGTTTTGATGACATCCTCGCTCATGCGCAGCTTGGTTCCCCACTCGCGGCTTGTTTCGCCCGGCCATTTATTGGTGGCGTCAAAGCCCGCCTTGCCGCCAAGGCCGGAGACCGGCGCGGCGAAATCAAGATAATCAATGGGCGTGTTCTCAACCAGCGTCATGTCGCGTACCGGGTCCATCCGTGTGCTGATGGCCCACATTACGTCTTTCCAGTTGCGCGCATCGATGTCGTCATCCACCACGATCACCCATTTGGTATACATGAACTGGCGCAGATAAGACCACGTGCCCATCATGATGCGTTTGGCGTGGCCGGGATAGGCTTTTTTGATGCTGATGACGGCGATGCGGTAAGAGCAGCCTTCGGGTGGCAGCCAGAAATCCACGATCTCGGGGAATTGCTGTTGCAGCAATGGGATGAACACTTCGTTGAGGGCTTGGCCCAGCACGCTGGGTTCGTCCGGCGGGCGGCCGGTGAAGGTGGAGAGGTAAATCGGTGCGCGGCGCCTGGTGATGGCCGAGAGACGAAAGACGGGAAAGCGTTCCACCGCGTTGTAATAGCCGGTGTGGTCGCCGTAGGGGCCTTCATCCTGGTGCTCGTCAAGGCAGACATGGCCCTCCAGAACGATCTCGGCGTGCGCCGGGACTTTCAAAGGCACGGGTTTGCACGCCCCGAGGTCGACCGCGCGGCCGCGAAGAAGGCCGGCGAACTGATATTCAGACAGGGTGTCGGGCACCGGCGTCACGGCGGCCAGAATAGTGCCGGGATCAGCGCCGATCACCACGGCGGCGGGCATGGGCTCGGTCTTGTCCTGCTTCCAGCGGGCAAATTGCTGCGCCCCGCCCCGGTGTTTCAGCCAACGCATCAGTGTCGTGTCGGGCCCCGTCACCTGCATGCGGTAAATGCCCAAATTATAATTATCCTCGGCCTTCTCGCCCGGGCCTTTGGTGACCACCAGAGGCCAGGTGATGAGGGGCGCCGGTTCGCCCGGCCAGCAGGTCTGGACAGGCAGGGCGTTCAGATCTATGTCCGCGCCGGTCAGCACCACTTCCTGGCACGGTGCGGTGGTCAGGGCATGGCCGGTTTTGGGTTTCATGGTGAGGGCGGTTTTCAGCAAAGGCAATTTGCCGGCCGCGTCTTTCAGGCCCGTCGGCGCTTCGGGCTGGCGCAAGAGAGCCAAGGTTTCGCCCACGTCGCGCAGGTCTTGGGCTTTCGTGCGCGCGGCGCCGCCCATGGTGACTGCCATGGCGACGCGCTTTACCGTGCCGAAGAGATTGACCAGAACCGGCATGCCGGTGGGCTTGGCGTTTTTATCGACGGGGTTTTCGAACAGCACCGCTGGGCCGCCTTCAGCCAGAAGCCGGGTTTGAATCTCAGTCATCTCCAGATACGTCGATACCGGCGCGGCGACGCGCACGAGCTCGCCTTCGGCTTCCAGATTTTCGATAAAGTCACGCAACGATTGAGGTGTCATGGCGCGCACCCTAGCCTATCGC
>Ga0114931_10003879_pt1 | contig 18791 bp, 15 predicted proteins | sample 2SBtaG_FD_89579 | JGI IMG/M metagenome (GOLD analysis project Ga0114931, IMG submission 89579) | Deep subsurface microbial communities from Kolumbo volcano to uncover new lineages of life (NeLLi) - 2SBTROV14_V59a metaG | ecosystem: Environmental > Aquatic > Marine > Volcanic | place: Kolumbo...
GCGCTACTCGGCTCCCCGTGCGCCCCCGTCCGTTGCCGATACGCGAGGAATTTCCGGATCCAATGCAGATAGGTCTTCTCCGTGCTCCGGGCGTAATGTCGTAGGCGGATGACCTCCCTCATACGTGTCTGCAGCGCGTCATCGTCCAAAGCCGGAGCGCGCCCAAGCTCCGCGGAATCAGCGCCGGCCGTGGCGCCTCGGTACTGATAACACCGGTAAACCCGTACGGCGTCCGCCGCCTGTTGGATCTGCCGCCGACCGACGCCGACCCGCTCACCGATCGTGGCGAGAAACCGGTCCAGCGTTTGCTCGAAGGTGTAGCCAGGGCGCTTTCTGCTGGCGAAGTGGGGCAAGGTTACCGCGAGGTGGCCGACCCGAGTGTGTTCGTAAAATTTCCGCTGCTGGATGATGACGGCAAAGTGACCGATACGTCGCTGTTGGTTTGGACAACGACGCCTTGGACGTTGCCGAGTAACCAGTTTGCAGCAGTGCATCCGACCATCAAATACGTGACCGTAGAAGACATTGATTCAAACGAGAGATTTATTTTCGCGAAGCAGCTTATGGAAAGCTTATCTGCAAAGTCGAAGCGAAATTTTAATATCCTAGACGAATACAGTGGGGCAAAGCTTTTAGGTGTTCGATATCAACCTCCGTATCAAATAAATCACAAATCGGATAGTTCCCAGGACAAACAGAATGAGGTACCTGACCAGTCTCAAAATACCGAAGAATGGTCAATCGTTTCGGCTGATTTTGTTACAACAGACACTGGCACTGGCGTTGTCCATATCGCGCCAGCGTTTGGGGAGGATGACTACAAAGTTTTAGATAGAATCAATCAAGATCGCTCTGGTGCCACAAAAGCAGAAATTGCAATTGTAGATTTGTTTCAGGCTGCAAGCCTTGTCAATCAGATTCCTCTAATCAACTGCGTTGCCCCGAACGGAAAATTCACCGACGAGGCCCCTGAGTTTGTCCGTGGCCGCTGGGTAAAAGATTGCGACAAAGATATTAATCGCGATTTGAAAAAACGGGGCCTGCTTTATCACCAAGAACAGTATCGCCACGACTATCCATTCTGTTGGCGGGCTGAGCAGGATCCGCTCATTCAGTATCCGCGTGAGAGTTGGTTTATCCGCACTTCGGATCATAAAGAGCAGATGTTGGCCAACAACGCCGAGATCAATTGGCTGCCGGAACATATTAAGGATGGGCGTTTCGGGAAATTTTTGGCCTCGAACGTTGATTGGGCGCTAAGCCGCGAGCGGTATTGGGGTACCCCACTGCCGATTTGGGTTTGCCAAGAGACCGGCAAGATGGAAGCGATTGGCAGCTATGAAGAGCTACTTGCTAAGCCGCAAGCGGCGGGGATGGAGGTTTGGGACAAGGCCAAGGCGGCGAATCCTGAATTGCCTGACGATCTGCGTGTTCATAAACCCTACATTGATGCGATTACGTACGCTTCGCCGTTTTTTGAAGGCGGGCGGATGCAGCGCGTGACCGAGGTGATCGACTGTTGGTACGACAGTGGTGCGATGCCGTTTGCCCAGTGGGGCTTTCGTGGCGAAGACGCGAGCGAGGCGCGTGAGCGGTTCGAGTCTCAATTCCCAGCCGATTTTATCAGCGAAGCGCTCGATCAGACACGCGGCTGGTTTTATAGTCAATTGGCGATCAGCACACTACTTTGGGGGAATGACGAGCCAAAGAATTCGTCATTTCCTTATCCTCACCCCTTCAAGAACTGCATCGTGCTTGGCCTGATGCTGGGCGAAGACGGGCAGAAGATGTCCAAGAGCAAGCGCAACTATCGCAGCCCAGATGAGATTTTTGATCTTTACGGTGCCGATGCATTGCGTTGGTTTTTCTTTGCGAAACAACCGCCCTGGACGACGATCCGTTACAGCGAACAGGCGATCAAGGATAGTATTCCGGAGTTTCTGCTACGGTTATGGAACGTCTATAGCTTTTTTACGATCTATGCCAACATCGACGAGTTTGATCCGCAGAAAGAAGGTGCAACCGACGCTTGCGTCTTCGCCAACGCTGAATCTTATCGACCGATTGCCGAGCGTAGCGAGCTGGATCGCTGGATTCTTAGCGAACTGAACTCCGCCCTCGCGACGGTTGTCCAGAGCATGGACCAGTATGATAATTATACCGCCTGCCAAGCGATCATCGAGTTTGTCGACGCGATGTCGAATTGGTATGTCCGCCGTAGTCGCGATCGGTTTTGGGCAAAAGAAAAGCGGTCGGCTGAAAAGCTTGACGCTTATTGGACGCTCTATGAATGTCTTGTCACAACCACAAGAATGATCGCGCCATTTGTGCCTTTCTTGGCCGACAACCTGTGGCAGCAGTTGGCAGTGAGCGTGTTTGGCGATCGGGTGCCCGAAAGTGTGCATCTTTGTGATTTTCCTGTTGCTAAGCCGCAAGCGGTGGATGGGGCGTTGTCGGAACGCATGAATTTGGTTCGACATATTTCCTCGTTGGGCCGTCAATCTCGTAGTAAAGCCGAAATCAAAGTACGTCAGCCGTTGGCTAAGGTGGAAGTGATTTTGGCTGATACAACCCATCAAGCGTGGCTGGAAGAACATGCGGTCGTGATTGCCGAAGAGCTGAACGTAAAATCGGTGGAGTATAGCGACGAGCCAGACAAATACGTTGAACACGAAGTGGTGCCCAATTTTAAGTTATTGGGCCCTAAGCTTGGCAAACTGATGCCAAAACTAAAACCGGCTCTCAACAAAGAAAATGCCACGGAGCTGCTGGCCAACTTTCGCGACAACGGCAAGGTCAACGTAACGGTCGAAGGGCAAGCGATCGAATTGACGCCCGAAGAAATTGAAGTACGTATCAAAGCACGCGAAGGCTGGGCGGCAGCCAATGCTAAGGGGGTGGTTGTTGTATTGGCCACGGAGGTGTCCCCAGAGCTTTTGGCTGAGGGTTTGGCACGCGATTTAGTCCGCGTGATTCAAGATTTGCGAAAAGAATTGAATTGTGATTTTACCGACCGCATTGAAATCGGAATCGTATCCGAAGCGCCGGAGCTTTGCTCCGCCATCAAGCAGTACCGCGATTACATCGCCGAAGAAACTCTCACGATAACCGTTTCTTTGAAAGCGCTGAGCGGGATCAAGCCAACGACGGTAAAGATTGGTCACTACGAAGCTCTGATTCATGTGCGAGTCGTCTGATGACAAAGCCCGTGAAAATAAAACTTCGCATCGCCGTGCTAATCTCCGGCAGCGGCCGAACCCTGAAAAACTTCATCGACTTGGCCGCCAACGACAAATTGCCTGTCGACATCCGGCTGGTGATATCCAGCACATCCACGGCGAGCGGGCTTCAGCACGCGCGCGAGGCGGGAATCGCAACACAGATTTTCAAACGAAGCAAATCCGCAAACGATGAGGACTATGGGCAGGAGATATTCGATGCCTGTCGAGCGGCTGCAGTCGATTACGTTGTGCTGGCTGGTTTTTTGAAATTAGTTCCCGTGCCAGCCGATTTTGAAGGGCGAGTATTAAACATCCACCCGTCGTTGATTCCTTCGTTCTGCGGACAGGGCATGTACGGCTCTCATGTCCACCAAGCAGTTCTCGACTATGGTGCGAAGGTGACCGGCTGTACGGTGCATTTTGTCGATAATCAGTACGACAGCGGGCCCATCATCTGGCAACAGCCGGTGCCTGTCTTTGAGGACGATTCGGCCGACACGCTTGCCGGCCGTGTTTTTGAGGCAGAGCTCGAAGCTTATCCTCATGTGCTGCGATTGCTGGCTGCAGGCAAGGTAAATCTCTCAGAGCGGCAAGTGACAATTAGTCGCAAATAATTCTGTCTTGGTGTGGTGGATTACCGAACTCCGGCTTGCCTGAAGGTTAGAATGCCTGGATGTCGACCTTCGTATCGAAAAGCGAAACCTTGGGCAAATCGCTTTGGTTAGCGGTTTGGGTGGCTGCGATGTACGGCTCGCTACAGCTCCATCATATTGAGGCCAGTTTTGGTCATGCAATTTGTGGTCCGTGGGGATGCGGCCCGCCCACGATGGCGCTGGTTGGCTACCATGCATTCTGGCTGTTGTTAATCGTCCCGCCGGCGATGGTTGCTAGCTTTTATCTACCTGCGGATCGCGCGATTCGAATCGGCAGCATTTTGGCGATACTTGGGCTTGGAGCTTTGGCTTGGGTGGTTATCGCCGACGGTATCAACTTTTGGCAAACCGCCCGTGGTAGCAAATACCTTCTGCAGCGAATTCTGTTTCGCGTTGCGACGTTCGTCGATTTCCCGCTGGGTCCTCTTGGCTTGGCTGGATTGGCAATGCGGTGGTTGGGATTACGACGAATTCGCTCTGACTACTCCTCGCCTGCCGAAGAGACGCTATAATCTAGTGCTTCGGCAATCTCTAGAATCAATCTCACTTAGCGTTCGAATTTCTTAGCAATGGCAACCACCGATTATCCGCAACTCGACGTCATTGCCGTAGGGGCGCATCCCGACGATGTTGAGATTGCCTGTGGAGGTACGCTAGCTCGCCTCGTGCAACAAGGTTATCAGGTGGGGATAGTCGACCTTACCGATGGTGAGCCGACTCCCGGTTCGCCGGGGCCTGAAGTCCGCTTGGCGGAGGCTCAAGCGGCGGCAGAAACCTTAGGGGTTCAACATCGGGTGACGCTCGATCTGCCGAACCGCAAGCTATTCGATTCCTACGAAGCCCGCGTAAAACTGGCGATCGAGTTTCGGAAGTACCGCCCGCGGCTTGTGCTGGGGTTTGGGGAAAAAACACCTCTCGCCTCACCGGATCATTGGCAGGCGATGCAGATCACCGACGCGGCTATTTTTTATTCGCGGCTGACCAAGTGGGACGAGGATTTTGCAGGGTTGCCTCCGCACATAATCAATACACAGCTCTATTACACGTTGTCGTTTTATTCCAACGAACCGCTGCCGGGTGCTGGGTATTTGGTCGTCGACATTAGTCGAACGCTTAGCATGAAGATGGATTCGATACGCTGCTACAAGACACAGTTTCCGCCGGAGAAGCAGCACATTTTTCCTCGCGTCCAAAACATCGCGCGCCAGCTTGGCCAAACCGCCGGATTTTCCGCTGGTGAAATGTTGGTTAGTCCCCGTAATTTGGGGACCCAAGATTTGATGGGCACTATTTTTGGCGGAAAGTAACTTACTTTGCCAACGAATCTCGAATCTCTCGCAGCAAGGTGATATCTTCTGCTGGAGTTTTCGGCGCAGCCTCTTCTTTTTTCTTCAACGAATTCATCACCTTTACGGCCAAGAAAATCGCTGCAGCCACAATCAGAAAGTCGATTGCTGTGTTGATGAAAGTGCCGTAGTTGATTGTGATTTCTTCGACATGGTTTGGGGGATCTGCCGCTTGAATCGTAGCTTTCATCGCAGAAAAATCCATTCCGCCGGTGAGCATGCCTACAGCCGGCATGATAATGTCACCCACCAACGAGCTGATGATCTTGCCGAATGCCCCGCCGATAACGACGCCCACTGCCATGTCGACGACATTTCCCTTTAGTGCAAAGTCTTTGAACTCTTTTAACATTCCCATCACAATTGCTCCTTCGTTAGGACAATAGATGAACCGTTCGCATACCCTCGTTCGAAGAGGAAAACGGTGGTTCTAACCTCAGGAGTCGATCTGCCGCAAGATCAGTAGTAGTTGCTGAATGTCGTTAGGTATTGGAGCACAAACCTCTATCAGTTTGCCTGACAGAGGGTGAGCAAAACTCACCCGGTGTGCGTGCAACGCCTGTCGATCAAGAAGAACTTCGTCGGCCTCGCGATCCTTGGCAAGTTGGGGTCTTCGGCAGCGTGTGCGGCAATCCGCAACCGTCAATCGTGACAGGCCAGCGTAGAGTTTATCGCATAGCACCGGACAGCGAATGCTGGCAAGGTGTAAACGTATTTGGTGCGTTCGCCCGGTTTTAGGGAGTGCTTTAACAAGTGCATAGCCGGGAAGACGTTCTTCGACTTCGTAAAACGTTTGCGCCTCGCGGCTACTCGCGTGGTCGGCACGCAATGCTTTTTTTTCACGATGAGTCGGATGGTTGCCGATAGGATAGTCGATGAGATCTCGATCAAGGTCAGGCCTGCCTGATACGATCGCCAGATACTCTTTGCGAACGGTGCGGGCTTTGAATTGTTCGGCCAGTCGCTGGTGGGCTCGATCGGTTTTTGCGACGATAATTGCTCCGCTCGTATCGCGGTCCAATCGGTGGACGATACCAGGTCGCGATGCCCCGCCGTGCCCGCTCAACTGCTCGAAGTGATGTACGAGCGCACTGGCTAGAGTGCCCGACCAATGTCCCTTGGCAGGATGAACGACCATCCCCGGCGGCTTGTCGACGATGGCTAGCGACTCATCTTCGTAGAGAATCGAAAGGGGAATGGGCTCAGGCTGTGGACCGGTTGCCGGAGGCGCAGGCAGGAGAAAGACGATACTTTGCCCTTCGTGTAGCCGGTAAGAAGCTTTGCATATTTTCCCGTCTACCTTGGCCTTCCCGTCGTCGATGCCGCGTCGAATTCTTGCGCGGCTTGCTTCAGAAATCCGAGCAGCTAGAAAAGCGTCGAGACGCTGCCCCGCCCCGTCGGCAATGGTTTCAAATCGAAGCGGCTGGGCGGTCATTATTCCGCGGCATCCGCGTCTGCTTCAGAGTCTTCTGCTTCGGCAGCTTTCGTGTCTTCTTTCTTGTCAACCGATTTGGCAGGATTAGATTCGGCTGCAGGTTCCTCGCTGTCCTGTGGGGTAGCTTTGCTTTTGTTGTTTTTTTCTTCGGCATCCTCTTCTGAAGCATCTGTCGTGTAGCGATCTTCGCTACTAGCTTCTTCGCCCTCAAGACCTAGGATTTCCTCCAAAGAACGCGGGTCGAGAGCAGGAGATTCTTGACTAGAAGCAGGAAGGGACACGTCGGGAAGAGTTGCATCAAAATTTGGCCGTACGCCGGACTCGCCAACTCCGCCCGGGAGGCCTCGACGGGGTAGTTCGGCGGTGGCCAACCAAGCACAGGCCTCTTGAACTTTTGTCAAATCGAGCTGCTCCGCCCGGTAAGCGGCCATTGGCTCCAATTCGCCTTGGACGAGGGCGTACTGCTCGCGAGCCTTTTCGAGTTTATTTTGCAACTCATAGACACGGGCTAGGCCGAAACGAGCCCTATTCTGAATCACTGGGTCGGAGATCCCTTCGGCCAACTCCTCATAAATTCCAACCACTTGGCGCAAACGATCTTGAGCACTCTCGCGGTTAACCAAATACTCAGAGGAGGCCAACAACACTTGTCGGTCGGCCCAGGCAATGTAGGCCCACTCCCGCATTGACGTTCCCGCGTATTCTTCCTTATCTGCCACTCGACGAAGACTCGCCAGTTCAGGATCGGTCGTACTACGAGCGATAGCAAATTCATCCCATGCAGCTCGGCGCTTGGCTGCCGATTGCGAGGCCCAAAAGGAGCTCACGACCGCAATGCCACACAGTAAAATGAGTCCACCTAGCAGCGAACCGGTATAAGGTTTTAATTTCTCGATCCAGCGGGCAAGACGAACGGCGAGTTCGTTGGTTTCCAGATCGTGGCGGCGTTCGGTCTTCATAGCTTTTTGGCCCGATAGCAAGAGGGGAACAAAACATCTCCAAAGTGTAGGCCCTGCCACGGTTTAGCGTCAAGGCAAACCCGTCGAGGATGTCTCGTTAATGGAGAAAGTCGAGACCTTTCACAGCAGGGCAGGTGGGGTTACGATCCTGAGGTTCAAGTTCTGGCTCTTACCGGACCGCGTGGCGGTCCGGCTATCTGCTCAACTCACGATCGTTAGCTAAATACCTGCTCCCTGGCACTTGTCTTTCCCATGTCAAACCAACTCAACCCTCCCCAACGCGAAGCGATCTTGACCCTCCGAGGGCCACTCTTGGTTTTGGCTGGTGCCGGGACAGGAAAGACGCGGGTGGTCACCCATCGTATTGCCGAACTTATCCGGCGAGGGACCTCGCCTGAGAGGATTCTAGCGGTGACGTTCACCCGTAAAGCGTCTGGCGAAATGCTGGAACGGGCCACGCAGCTATTAGGCACCAAGGGCAAGAAGACCAAGAGCCGACCGCTAATTTCGACGTTTCACTCCCTGTGTGTCAAGATTCTCAGGCGGCATATCGCCCAGCTTGGTTATCCCGGGCGGTTTACTATTTGCGATCGGGGTGACCAAGAAGCGGAAGCGAGGTCTGCGCTACGAGAAATTCGTTGCCCCAACGAGTCGCTCCGCCCGGGCGATATGCTGGCAATTGTCGGAGGTTGGAAAACGCGTTCGATCGATCCGGGCCGGGCCGCGTCGCTCGCCGAGACCGACAAGGAGCATCTTGCCGCGGCAGCCTACCGGCGTTATCAGAATAATCTCAAAACCAAGGGGATGGTCGACTTCGACGATCTGCTGCTGTTGGTCCAGCAACTCTTCACCAAGTTTCCCGCCGTTCGTCGCGAGGAAGCACAGCGGTTTGATCATGTGTTAATCGACGAGTACCAGGATACGAACCAGAGCCAGTACCAGATTGTCCGCGGGTTGGCGATGGGACACCGTAATCTTTGCGTTGTTGGCGACGACGATCAGTCGATCTACGGTTGGCGTGGTGCAGAAGTCGAGCACATATTGCGATTCCAAAAAGACTGGCCCGACGCCAAAGTTGTCCGCTTGGAAGATAATTATCGTTCGACAGCGGCGATTCTTCACTACGCCAACACGCTAATTGCCTTCAATCGCGTGCGTCACGAAAAGGTTCTTCGCGCAGCCAGGGCGGGCGGACAGAGGCCCCGTGTGTTGCAGTTGCATGACGAAAGCGACGAAGCACAAAAGATTGTCGCTGATATTCAACACACGCTGAGCCAGCCAGGCGTTGCGGCACGCGACTTTGCCATACTTTGTCGAACGAATGAACAGCCACGGGCATTTGAAACTGAGCTACGTCGGGCCAATCTTCCTTACATTCTTGTAGGAGGCATGAGCTTTTTTGATCGCAAGGAGATTCGAGACCTGTTGGCTTATCTTAAGATCATCGAAAATCCGCACGACGAGCCCTCTCTTTTGCGGATCATAAACACTCCGCCACGCAGCATCGGCAATGCCACGATTAAACAGTTGGTTGGCGCGGCGACTTCTCGGGGTGGCCATGTCTGGGACGTGCTTCCTTCAGCAGGGAGTGAAGGATTGATCTCTCCCGCAGCCACTGAAGCGGTCAATCGATTTCAAACACTCATTGGGTCGCTATCTCACGCGGCAAGAGAAATTTCTATTTCCGACTTGGTCCGTCTTGTGCTGCAGAAAACCAATTATCGCCGTGAGTTGGAGCGTGCTTACCCCGACCCAATGACCGCGATGCTCGATATGCTTCGCTAGAAGAAATAGTCAACGCCGCGGCTAATTACGAGGAGCATGCCGAAAAGGCGACTCTCCAAGGGTTTCTTGACGAGGTTGCCTTGGGCAATCGCGACACGGATGAAAAAGAAGATCAATTGCGTAGCAACGCGATTGCACTGATGACCTACCACTCAGCAAAAGGCCTTGAGTTTCCCTACGTTTACATGGCAGGTATGGAAGAAGGAATCCTGCCGCACCGGCGTTCTGTCGAGGCCGCTGAAGGAGACGCGATCGACGAGGAGCGGCGACTTTGTTATGTCGGGGTTACCCGTGCACAAGATCAACTCACGCTATCTTTTGCCCTCTCTCGCCGCAAATGGGGCAAGTCGCGTGACACGATTCCGAGCCGGTTTTTATACGAAATGACCGGGCAAGCGGAGAATGCTAAGCGGAAAGCGGAGCGCCGAAAGCCGACGAAAAATCGCCGTGCCTAGTCAGCCGTGCTGCCACGCAGCACACGGCATTTACGTTCAACTCCAAAATTGCCGATCGAGCATGCGGTAGTTGGTTGCTTCGCTGACGTGCTCTAAACGGATATCATCGACTCCATCAAGATCGGCTATTGTGCGTGCAACGCGCAGCACCTTGTCGTGGGCGCGTGCCGAGAGCCCTAGCTTGTCGACGCTTTGCTCAAGTAACTTTTGACTTGCATTGTCCACAGGGCAGAGTTGCCGTAGCTCTCGCGTCGACATCTGGGCGTTGGTACGGGTCGCAGAATTGGCAAATCGCGCTCGTTGGCGAGCACGCGCGGCGACGACCAGCTGGCTCATCGACTGGCTATCGGTTCCGTCAGTGGCTGAGGAAAGTTCGTTGAAAGGCACTGCCGGTACTTCGATGTGTAGGTCGATACGATCAAGGAGCGGCCCACTGATACGTGCCATGTATCGCTCGATCTGCGGAACGCTACAGTGGCAATCGCGACGTGGATCGTTGCGATAGCCGCAGGGGCAAGGGTTGAGCGAAGCGATGAGCATGAAATTGGCGGGGAAATCGGTCGAGCAGAGGGCCCGACTGATCGAGACGTGGCCATCTTCTAGCGGTTGACGAAGGACCTCCAGCGTCTGCCGATTGAATTCGGGCAATTCATCGAGAAACAGTACGCCATTGTGGGCCAAGCTGATTTCGCCTGGAGAGGGAATTGAGCCCCCACCGACCAAGCCGGCGTTGCTGATCGTATGGTGTGGGGAACGATAGGGACGGCGTGCCAAAAGAGGCTTTCCGTTAGGCAACTTACCTAAGGCGCTATAAATACGAGTCGTCTCGATCGACTCTTCAGCTGCCAGACTTGGGAGGATCGAGGGTACGCGTTTGGCAAGCATCGTCTTTCCCGAGCCTGGAGGGCCTATCATCAACAAGTTGTGGCCACCAGCGGCTGCTAAAGTGAGGGCTCGCTTGGCCATTTCTTGGCCGCGTACGTCGGCATAGTCGACGTCGTAGCCTCCCAATTCGTCGAACAACTCTTCAAGTCGCGATGGGGTCGGTTCGATTGGCAGCTGCCCTGTAAAAAATGCCACGGCTTGGGTGAGGCTATCGACTGCAATCACTTCTAGTCCTTCGACCACGGCTGCTTCATGGGCGTTTACCGAGGGAACGACAATCCCGTGTGCACCATTCTTTGCCGCAGCCATTGCCATTGATAGCGCACCTTTGATAGGCCTCGCGTTGCCGGAGAGGGCCAATTCGCCTACCACCGCATACTGATCGAAATAATCAGAATCCAATTGTCCACTGGCCGCGAGCAGCCCTAGCGCAATCGGGAGATCGAACGACGCAGCTTGCTTCGGCAGCTCGGCCGGGGCCAGATTGATTACGACACGATTCTGCGGTCGAACATAGCCACTATTGACCAGCGCTCGTTCGATTCGATGGATACTCTCCTTGACAGCGGCCTCGGGCAGTCCGACCAGAATCACCTTGGGCATCGCTGCCGGGGAGACGTCGACTTCGACCTCGACGGGTAGAGCGTCGATTCCTAGCAGGCTCAGGGTATGTAGTTTGGCGAGCATGGTAGTTACTCACGGACTGATTTTTGATTGATGTAAGCTACTGGCTGAGTCAGGAGAGGTCGGTTGGATGGCGGCCACTTCTTTCTTGAAAGAGCGACGAATGTACAGTGTACGTGTGTATACATCTATGTTGCGGCGGAGACAAGGGCTAAACCCAAATAAATTTGTGCATGTTCGGGCTCGTTTGATGCGTTTATTGGCGATTTGCCTGAGCGTCTTCCCCTTTTTCTGTTGCAGAGCGTTCCACTCGAGGGGATCGTGGCCGACACCGCTAACGAATCCTATTTGTAAGCTGCCCTAGGTCCTACGCTCCGGCGGCTTGTGGATCCTGGCAGAGAATAACGGTCGGGCTATTTCGGTCGACTCGGGGCCATCCGGTCAGTTAGTTCCCTTGATATCCATTCCCTAGGACGCTTGTCTCCCGATAGATGGCTATTTATACTCAGTTCCTTACCATCGGCGACTGGATGACCTGCCTCCGATCGCCTGTTTGGTATTTTTTGGTCGCTTGCGCGAACCAACTTCCCAGTCGAGGCGTAGCGACTCATGCAAGATTGTCGTCGCGGTAGATTTTTGGTGGGGCAATTATTTGATATTCTTACTGATTACTAGTCCTTTTGATTGTTTCTGAAATCGATCTATGAGCGAAGAAATCGTAGTCCAGACACGGGCACTATCCAAAGTGTACCGCGACTTCTGGGGCCGACAGAAAGTGCGTGCACTCAAGGCGTTGGATCTGGAAGTCCACCGTGGCGAGGTTTTTGGCCTGCTGGGCCCCAATGGATCGGGCAAGACCACGACGATTAAGCTGATTCTGGGGCTCCTGTTCCCCACGTCGGGCGAATCGCTCGTTTTTGGCAAAGGCGCCAACGACGTTAGTAAGAACGAGCGTATCGGCTTTCTGCCAGAGGAATCGTATTTGTACCGTTTCCTGAATGCGGAAGAAACGCTCGACTTCTACGCGCGGCTTTTCGACATGACTCCTGAGGTGCGGCAAGAGCGCGTCGATACTTTGATCAAGCAAGTTGGCCTCGATCGGGCTCGTAAGCGCCAGCTTCAAGAATATTCTAAGGGAATGACCCGACGGATCGGTCTTGCTCAGGCATTGATTAACAATCCCGACCTTGTGCTGCTCGACGAGCCCACCAGTGGTCTCGATCCGATCGGCACACGGGAAATGAAAGATATGATTTTGCGTCTCAAGGACGAGGGCAAGACTGTGATTATGTGCAGCCATTTGCTGGCTGATGTGCAAGACGTGTGTGATCGCATTGCCATCCTTCACCAAGGCGAGCTGAAAGAAATGGGCCGAGTTGATACTTTGCTCAAGGTTGCCGATGTCACGCAGGTTCGTGCTCGAGGGCTCTCGAAAGATTGCCAAAATGAAATTCGCGAAGTGATTTCGCGACATAATGGAGAGTTGCTTGAGATGGACAACCCGACGACGACTTTGGAAGAGTTGTTTCTCTCGATTGTTCGAGATAGCGAAGCCCGGCCGGGGCGGCGAGCCAAGGTTGAGCCACCTGCTGATGGTGGCTCGACTTAGCGAGAGGTTTCCGACGTGGCCGTCGTCTCTGGCGGCGATTTTCTCTGCTCCTTGATACTTTTCTTCTGATTTCTTTCCGAACATGGTCCTAGAACACGAAATACTGCCTTATCTGCAATGGCTTCTAGGCGGTGAGGGCAATGCGCTGGGAGCTTTGCCACGGTTCTGTCTGGTCATGATTGGCTTGGCACTGTTGGCATTAGTAGGCGGCTATGTGTTTGCCGCGGCGAGGCATGGAATGTTGGGTGGCGGCGATCTCGTCTTCCAAACCGTTTCCTCTGGTTTCCGTGAAATGCTTGAATTGTCGCCACGCCGCGTTTGGGCACTGGCGAGTTTGGCAATGAAAGAAGCTTGGCGTCGGCGTGTGATCGTGGCGTTGGTCGTATTTTTTCTGATCTTGCTCTTTGCAAGTTGGTTTTTGAAAACCGACAATCAAAACCCTGCAGAGCTTTACATTAGCTTTGTTTCGACCGCGACGACCTACCTTGTGCTGGGAATTGCCCTTCTACTTAGTGCGTTTAGCCTGCCGAACGATTTCAAGACAAAAACGATCTTCACGATCGTGACCAAACCGGTGCGTGCTGGCGAAATCATTTTGGGGCGGATCATTGGCTTCACGATCGTCTGTACGGCCCTGTTGGTTGTGATGGCCTTGTGTAGCTACGTGTTTGTGAATCGCTCGCTCGACCACGAACATCGTGTTGAAGAAAACAGCCTCACACGCGATGAGTCAGGTGGCCAACTTCTTGGCTACAAGGGTCGAACGTCGCTCGATGCGTATCATCGGCATGATGTTTTGTTGGATGCCGAAGGCGAAGGGTCGACCGCAGATGGCTTAGGTGCACTGCGCAATTTTGGGCACTCTCACTCGATCGAAGTTCACGGTGATGGACACCAGGTGTTACATGCCGAAGGGATTATGCAGGCCAGGGTGCCTCGTTGGGGCCGTTTGAGGTTCCTCGACCGCCAAGGCGTCGAAAAAGAACGCGGCATTAATGTCGGCAACGAGTGGACCTACCGAAGCTTTATTGAAGGAAACAGTCAGGCTGCAGCGATTTGGTTGTTTGACGATATCGACGAGTCACTGGCCTCGACAGAAGGCGGTTTAGAGGTTGGACTGATCGTAGAAGTCTTCCGTACTTACAAAGGCATCATCGGCCAAGCGATTGGAGGCGCGTTTCAAGTTCGCAATCCAGAAACCGGCGTGAAGAGCGGTTTGATCTTTTTCGATGCACTGGATGACAAAATTTTGGATATCAAGATCGCTCGCAAGCTAACTAGTACGGACAATGTTGATCTCGATCTATTTCAAGATCTCGTTAGCAAGAATGGAAAACTCGAGATCGTGGTACAATGTATGCCGCGAAGCCAATACTTCGGTTTTGCTCAACCCGACTGTTATCTGCGTCTGCCAGACGCCTCTCCCGCCTGGAACTACGTCAAAGTTTATCTCAGTATTTGGGTACAGATGGTGATTGTCACGTCGATTGGTGTGGCGGCGAGCGCGTTGTTGAGCGGACCGGTCGCGATGATGTTCACGGTCTCGTTCATTGTGTTAGGGTTCTTTCGCGACTTCTTCGTCGAGGTGGCCACGGGCGTATCCTATGGCGGCGGGCCAGTGGAGTCGTTGTTCCGGCTAGTTACGCAGATGAATGTGGTCAGTCCATTAGAACCAAGTGCAAGCACGTCGCTCATCAAGGTCGTCGACGCTGGACTGCAAGGTTTGATGTGGAGTGTAGCCCAGGTATTGCCAGATTTTTCTGCGTTTAGCACCGTTGGATTCGCCGCCTCGGGCTTTGATGTGCCAATAGATCGTGTGCTGCAGGATCTGACTACTTGCCTGGCTTATGTAATTGGTCTTGCCGTGATTGGCTACTTTTTGCTTCGAACACGGGAGGTCGCCAAATGAGCGAGCACCGTTCGTTTTACCGAAAAATTACTTATCTCGTACTGATCGCGGTACTTCTGTTTCCCATCTCGCAGTTGGGCGCCCCTTCGACACTCGAAGATCAAGGAGGCGTGCTCGCGCAATTGCGATCGAAATATGAACTTGGGCAAGCGAATTTGGGCGACATCGACCCCTCGAGCGAAACGATTCGTCTGGCAACATTGGGCCTACGCGGCATTGCAGTTTCGCTCCTATGGAGCAAGGCGATAGAGTACAAGAAGAAAGGGGATTGGACTAGCTTTCGTGCTACACTCAGCCAGTTGTCCAAGCTTCAACCCTACTTTATTTCCTTTTGGCGATATCAAGCCTGGAACCTCTCGTACAACGTGTCGGTCGAACTCGACGATGTGCGCGACCGTTACCATTATGTCAAACGGGGTATCGAGTTTCTGAAAGAAGGAATCAAGTACAATCGCAATAGCCCTTACCTGCTGGCCGACCTCGGCTGGTTCATCGGCAACAAGATTGGCCGAGCCGACGAGAAGGAACTATTCCGAAAGATGTTCAAGCAGGATGACGATTTTCATCCTAGTGATCGGCCACCGGAACAGCGTGACAATTGGCTTGTTTCAAAAAAGTGGTATCAAAGTGCTGTTTCGGCAGTTGACGATTTGAAGAAAAGCCTTGGCCAAAAAAACCCCACCACGTTTTTCGTCAAGCCTGCGATGGCGCAAATCAATTACAGTAGCGCTATTGAAACGGAAGGTACGTTTGGCGAGAAGGCAAGGGCGGCTTGGGCTTTGGCGGAGCGAATGTGGCATGAGTACGGAAATCGTTCGATGAAGTCATCCCGAGGTTTCATGATACAGTTATCTTCCTACGAACGATTACAAAAAGAGTCGGAAGATCTCCAAGAGGAACTCGAAAGATTGCTGCCCAATGCACGTGAGGAAATACTCGCTCAACGACGTGCTTCGATGTCTAAGGATATGCTAGCTACTTTAGAGCTTCCCGACAGTGAAATGAGTATGGATCAGTTAGAATTGCGTTCTGAAGCTCGACAGAAACTCACTCTCGGAAACGAGGATTTTGCTAGCTATGTCAGAGAGAAAACACCGGAGAAATCTATCGAAGCGAGCAAACTATTGAATCGAATTGCCGATCTCAAGAGTCGCCTCTACCTGATTCGCAACAATCGGCAAGTCTCGAACTACAAGTATTGGGAAGATCGTTGTCAATTTGAACAAACGGCAGATGCGTTAAGAGCACGCGAGCTTGCGTATGCTGCTGGCCGTGCGTTTCGTGAAGCGGATTTGATCGAAGCCCAGCATCTCTACGAAGAAAGCTTCCAGCTCTGGGTGAAGGTATTGGACGCATTCCCTGATATGGTCGAGGATGTCAGCACCGGGGCGGATATTGTGGACTATATACTGCAGTACAGAAAGGTTCTCGAACAGCTCGATTTGACTCTTAACGACGAAGAGATCCAAGATAAGTTCCCTCTATGGGACTTTCTGAAAGTAAATGATTCGGAGAGAAAATTTGCGGAGGAGCTCAAGCTCCACGATCAGCAGACTGGGGATCAGCAGACGGGGACGGAGTAGAGCCCCTGCCCGTCTTTCAAGCCACGGGAAAAACTCGCGAAAAAAACCGACTTCTAGCTTTTGATCGCAAATCGCACTTTCGCGATCGACAACTCACCCTTAGAATCGTCGACTTAATCTTTCTCATTTCTGACTCAAGCTGAATACGAGAAGAAACTGAACCACGGAGACGTAGGGCAAAGCACGAATGACGTCCAATACATCGAATAATGGCCCCAATGACGAAAGAAGAAGTACTACATTTCAAGCTAATACTCGCAGTTCTCGCGTTGCGGTTATTCGGATTTTGGTATTTTGGAATTCGTCATTTGCCTAGGGTGGGCACCGCAGAAACTTGGCAAGTCGAGTCGGTGGGTGGTGCCCAACCTACGATCTACAATAATCCAATTTTTTGTGTTTAGGCGAGCGGTAGATAGGAATATACCAGCCTGACGAGGACCGAGGATTTAGGGGCTAGTACCGCGGACGAAAGCCCTCATTTCCCTAGCTCCTAAATCCTAGCCCCTCCCCCCTGATCCTACGCCTTTAGTCGAGTTGTCGTTGGTAAATTCTCATCTGTCGCTCGCCTTATTAGGGTTCATTCGTGTTTATTCTTCCGTGGTTATTCTTCTCTCAGATTTTTGTGGCGATTAGATTCGTGAGTTTACTCTTTCTCGCGCAGCGAATACCATTATGCGAATAGTAGTCCTCGGGGCTGGTACTGTCGGCAGTTCGATTGCCTCGCTGCTCTGCTTGCATCGCCATAGTGTGACCATCGTCGATAACGACGGAGAACATGTACGTCATATCAATGAAACGCTCGATGTGCGTGGTATCACGGGCTCTGCTTCTCAGTCGAGTGTGTTGTTTCAGGCAGGCGTCGGTAGTGCTGATCTATGCCTGGCGGTCACTGGCGACGATGAGGTCAATATCGTTGCCGCGAGTATGTCAAAAGCCATGGGCGCTCGACGTGCTGTAGCAAGAGTCTATACGCCTGTTTTTCGGGATTTGAGCACCTTTGATTACCAACGCCACTTTGGTATCGATCGACTTTTAAGCCTGGAGCAACTCACCGCTTTGGAACTAGCCCGTGGAATTCGACATCCCGGTTCAGTGGCTGTGGAAAACTTAGCTCGTGGCGAGTTGGAAGTACATGAAGTTGCTGTCGTGGCAGACGAAAAAGGAGTCGGCAAGCCTCTGAAGGAGCTCAGGTTGCCCGTCGGAGTCCGGATGGGTTCGATTACACGCAACGCAAAGACTTGGATAGCTGGTGCCGAACACAAAATCGAAATAGGTGATCGACTATCCATTATCGGCATGCGTTCGAAAATGGACGAAGTCAAAGCCATGTTTTGCTCCGAAGGGAATGCCAAGCTTGGGATCGTCATCGCAGGGGGAGGAGAAACTGGCTACCATTTGGCGAACGCACTCGAAGGGCCTCGATTTGGCGTCGTCTTGATGGAGCGAGACCGTAAACGCTGTGATTTTTTGGCGAGACACTTAGAACATACAGTCGTGGTCAATCAAGATGCCACCCGACGTGCCAACCTGGAAGAAGAACGAGTTGGCAGCGCCGATGTTTTCGTCGCTTGCACAGGCGACGACGAAAATAATATTATGGCCTCGGTGGAAGCACGTGATATTGGTGCGAAAAACATCATGGCCCTGGTTAATCGACCTGACTACGCTAACGTGGTTGGTAAGCTCGGGATTGATCGAGTCGTAAGCCCTCGCGAAGTGATAGCCAAGCAAGTTTTAGGGTTTTTGACTTCGGGGCCTGTCGCTTCAAGGACCCATCTGGGCGATCTTGGTGATCTCAGTGTGCTCGAACTCGACGTATTACCGGGCGCATCGATAACAGATCATGTCCTCGCCAGTCTTCAGTTGCCGGAGCAATGCCTTATCGCGGCAGTGATCCATGAGGGATTTGCCAAAGTTCCCGGTGGAGACGATCGACTATTTCCCGGCGACACCGTCATAGCGCTGGTAGCCGATGAGGTGTTCGACGAGGTGGTTGCAATGTTTGCAGGGTCTCGAGACTAGTGCTTTGTCACAACTAAAAATTAGGGTGCTAGCTGACAGAAGTTGTTTAATGGTAAGTTGTTCTGTCCGCTAGCACCCTAATTCTAAGAGTAGTCAAAGCACAAGTGCTTTGGTCCGATTGAAATTTAGGGTCGTCATTTCGATTTCACTCGTGTTTCAAAGGTCGAACCGAAATGACGATCCTAAGATTAAAAAGTTACAAACTCAAACTGAAAAGACTAACCGCCAAGATCGCCAAGGACGCCAAGAGAACAGAGAAAATCCTGAGACCCGCCTTGTAAAGTATGATTGACGAGCAAAGAGGA
>Ga0114931_10003880_pt1 | contig 18791 bp, 14 predicted proteins | sample 2SBtaG_FD_89579 | JGI IMG/M metagenome (GOLD analysis project Ga0114931, IMG submission 89579) | Deep subsurface microbial communities from Kolumbo volcano to uncover new lineages of life (NeLLi) - 2SBTROV14_V59a metaG | ecosystem: Environmental > Aquatic > Marine > Volcanic | place: Kolumbo...
AGACCGAGGGACGGGGGACAATCGGCGAAGATGTAGTCGTACCGATCGCGAATCGGAAGAAGCTGTCCGGCCAGAATGTGTTCCCGACGCTCCACGGGAACGAGTTCGACTTCGGCTCCGATCAATCGTTGACCGGAAGGAATGATTTCGACCCCGGGAACAACCGTCGACGTGATGGCTTCGTTGACTCCGAGGGTGCCGAGGAGAAGCTCGTACATTCCTCGGTCGACTTCGTTGGACGCGACGCCGAGCCCACTCCCCGCGTTGCCCTGCGGATCCATGTCCAGGATCAAGACCCGTTTCCCTTCACCGGCGAGCGCGGCGGCCAGGTTGACGGTGGTCGTCGTCTTGCCCACGCCTCCCTTTTGATTCGCCACGGCAATGATCTGAGCCACGGAACGTCCTTTCTACCCAGGGTGTCGCGACAGGGCCTCCGGGTTCTTGGGAACGAAACGAAAAAGCGAAGTTGTTCCGCTAACTTGTTATATTACAATATCTTGTTGATTCTATATTGTGCTCATCACCCGTCGGCCCCTTCATGGTGAACGCCGCGGGAGGTTTCTGTCAATGCTTGTGTTCCGATTCCGGCTGAAATTCTGGGCAGATGGAAGACGCCGGCTCCCGGTGATCCCCGAAAGTGACCCGAAAGGCCGCGAGTTGCGCGCCTTTCACGTGTCGCCGTGGGCCGAGATCGCGTGTCAAGGGTCGCGGCAAACCTGATCCGGCCATGTTGCACGTGGAACATGGCCCGTCGTCTTTGCTGTCACAATTCAGGCGTCCTTGCCTGTGCCGAAAGACGCGAGGTTTCCTGAGAGGCGACCGGACGGACCAGGTCCCTGCCTCCTGTGGTTGCCCCTGACGGTGCCGGGGCGGGGGCGGGCCACCCGACGGGGCAACCGGCCACTCTTCAGGCACACCCGCCGTGAAGCGGCACATGGAGCCTCCAACAGGATCCCCAGCGGCTCGGCCCGGGACACAGATTGCTACTTCAAAAGTCTCACGGTGCGAGGAAGGCAACCGGCCGCCCGAACGTCCGCATCCCGAGCAACCGCAGCACCAGGATCCGCACCAGGAAACCGTCACCCGACCGGGATTCAGCGATCCGGGACGCGATCCGGTACTCAGGAGTGGACCGGACCAGAATTCCTAAACGCAGCCAGGAGAAGCGCTGTCCACGCGTCCGCTCCAGAGGGTGCCGATCGGAGCGTCCTTCCTTCCGCCGCCAAGAGGGCAATTGCATCGCATCCCCTGCGCCCGGATCGCCCGGATCTCAACGAACGCGGCCCCGAATCTATTCACGGCTCGTCCTCCTGTGCGCCGCATTCGCCCCCCCCCTGGTCTCGTCGTCGCCGCCGTGCTGGGCCCACGAGGCACACCGCCCCCGGACCCGGTTTCCGAGCCGCGCACGCCGGAAGCTACACCTTCCGGGCACCCGCTCCTCCCCGAGGTGCGGGCGCGGCCTTCCGGCCCGACCCAAAGAAATCGACGACCCGCCAAGAGAGGGGGAGGTTCCACGTGAAACACTGAGCCGTTCGCGCCTCTTTCGGCCGACCTCGGGATGATTCTCCCCCCCGGAATGATCCCGCCGTTCATCAGCGGAAAGCCGGAATCCGGCACCGCCGGATCTTTCGTCCATCCCGCTCCATCATCCGTAAGTCTAAGTGATACAACGTTTGTTTCGCCGTTTGGAATCGGGTTACACCCAAGGATTCTTGTACAAACCGAGTGGCTTCGCCCGAGGTTTCACGTGAAACTTCGTTGTATGGGCGGTCGCTCTTCCCGTCCCGGCCCCCCCTCCTTGGAGCCTTCCCCTCCGGTCCTCCCGCCGAGGGGAGTTCCCTGCCCCACCGCCCCTCCTCTAGCGAGCTCCGGGGAGCGCCTCCCACCGGTCCCTCGGCCAACTCTGGACCGCCCGTTGGGTTCCAATCTCGAGATCTACGACTTCCACGCCCGAGAGGTGGAACTTCGGCGATCCCAGCCGGAGGATCTTCCCGTCGTCCGGGAGTAGCGCCTTGGCCGCCGTCACCATCCCCGGCGTCCAGGCGATGGCCCTGGAAACCGCGACGTCGAAGTGTTCGCCTTCCCGCTGCCGCGCCGTCCCCTCCAGGGTCTGCCCACTTACCCCAACCGAGGGGAGAGGCAGCAACAGACGGAGGCGCTCGAGAAATGCCGCTCGCTTTTCCCGGGGTTCGACCAGCAGGACGTTCACGTCTGGGCGGCTCAACGCGATCGGGATTCCTGGAAGCCCTCCACCGGAGCCGACATCCAGGATGTTTGCACCCTTCGGCAGGCGCTCCAGGAGAGGCGCCGACAGACATTCCCGAACGTGCCGCATTCGGACGCGGCAGCGGTCCCCCCGGGAGACGAGGTTGATTCGCCGGGCTTCCTCGGCCAGGAGATTCCCATAGCGTTCCAGGGATTCGACCGCTCCGACGCCAAGTCCCGGATGGTTCCGGTGCAACCACGAAGCGAAGGCAGCCTTATCCTCTTCACGGGTCACGCCCGACCTCCGGAGCAGGCGGCTTTCGTCCCCGAAACGCCTCCACGCGGACCCAAAGTACGCTGATGTCCGCCGGAGAGACCCCGCGAATCCGCGAAGCCTGACCCAGATTGCCCGGTCGGACCCGCCTCAGTGCTTCGCTTCCCTCCTTCGAGATCCCTCGCAGGTCCCCGTCCCAAAGATCCGGAGGGATCTCCCGGTCTTCCATGGCCTTGCGCCGCGCCAGCGCCTTCCGCTCGCGTTCGATGTAACCGGCATATTTCACTTCGATTTCCAGGCACCGCGCGAGCTGGGGCTCCAGGGCATCCCCGTTCAGGACCCCGCGGAAATCCTCATAGGAAACCTCCGGTCGCTTGAGCAACTCGGCGAGGGCGACGCTTCCCGCCTCGCCCGGACCGACCTGGGGGAATCCCGACCGAATCTCGCTTGCCTTGAGCCGCGTTCGTTCCAGGAGGCTCCGGCCCGCCTCGATGCGCCGGCGATACTCGACCCAGATCGCCCGCTCCTCGTCACGTATCAGACCCAAACGGTGACCAAGTCCCATGAGGCGCGTATCCGCATTGTCATTGCGGAGCAACAAGCGATACTCCGACTGCGAGGTGAACATCCGGTAGGGTTCTTCGGTCCCCAGGGTCACCAGGTCGTCGATGAGGACCCCGATGTAGGCCTCCCATCGCTTCAAGACCACCTCCGGTTCGCGGTGCAGCTTCCGTGCTGCGTTGATGCCCGCCATCAGACCCTGTACGGCGGCCTCCTCGTAGCCGGTGGTCCCGTTGATCTGCCCGGCCAGGAATAAGCCGCCCAGCCTCTTCGTTTCCAAACTCGGCCTGAGCTGATCCGGAGGGACGAAGTCGTATTCCACGGCATACCCCGGCCGCATTACCTCGGCGTTCTCCAGCCCTGGAATCGTCGCCAGGATCTCCACTTGCACGTCCTCGGGAAGGCTTGTGGAGAGGCCGTTAATGTAGGTCTCGTCGGTTTCCCGGCCCTCGGGCTCTATGAACAGATGATGGCTCGTCCGTTCCGGGAATTTCACCACCTTATCTTCGATCGACGGACAATACCTTGGTCCAACACCTGTAATTTTTCCTGAATACAAAGGGGAGCGATCGAGGTTCTTCCGGATCACCCGGTGGGTCGCCTCGGTGGTTCGCCCGAGATGACAGGAAACCTGGTCCACCTCGAGGGACCGGGTGAAGTGGGAGAAGGGTTCGGGAGGCTCATCCCCCGGTTGGATCTCGAGCCGGGAGTAGTCGATGCTCCGCCGGTGGATCCGCGGCGGCGTTCCGGTCTTCATGCGGCCGATTCGAAACCCCAACTCCATCAGGGCGTTCGACAGTTTAGGAGCCGAGACTTCCCCGCTTCTTCCCCCGGCGTAGGACGCTTCTCCGATGTGGATCCTGCCGTTCAGGAACGTCCCCGGGGTCACGATCACCGCACGGCATTCGTAGCGCCGACCGGTCTCAAGACCCACACCCACCACCTGCGCCCCCTCCAGGAAGAGCTCGGTGACCTGGCCCTGGCGAAGGTCCAGCCCGGGAATTCTTTCGACGGTCCGGCGCATCGTCTCCTGGTACGCCTTCTTGTCGGCCTGGGCCCGGAGAGAGTGGACCGCCGGGCCCTTGCTCCGATTCAACATTCGAAACTGGAGTCCGGTGCGGTCGATCACCCGGCCCATCAACCCGCCGAGAGCGTCCAGCTCCCGAACCATCTGACCCTTCCCAACGCCCCCAATGGCCGGATTACAAGACATTTGCGCGACATGATCCAGATTCAATGTCAGCAACAGCGTACGACATCCGAGCCTGGCTGCGGCGGCCGCCGCCTCACAACCGGCGTGCCCCGCCCCCACCACGATAATGTCGTACCGTCCCTGGTTCATCCGCCTATTTTCCTATGCAAAATCTCGAAAAAATCTCGTCCAACAATTCCGGCCCCACTTCGTCCCCGGTGATCGCTCCCAGAGCCTTCAGGGCCCGGGTCAAGTCGGCCGCCGCCAGTTCCAGGGGCCGGCCGGAGGCGAACACGCCCTCCGTCCGCTCCAGACACGCCAAGACCTCATTCAGCAGCTCGGCATGACGGTCGCTCGTGACCCAGATCGCCTCAGCATCCGGGCCCCCCGCGGCCTCCTCCCGAAGCCAAGCCCCCAAGATTTCCCGCAGCGCCTCGAGACCGGCCCCGGTCAACGCGGACACACAAACCCTCCCAAGAGGTGAGTAATTATTTACCCACTCAATATCGCGTGTTCCTAAGTCGCTTTTGTTCAATACGATAAACATCTTACGAGATTCCAGCTCCTGTCCGATGCGCCGGTCTTCAGCCCCGATGGGCGTCGAACCGTCCACGACCCAGAGGAGCAAATCCGCCTGCTTCGCTTCCCTTCGGGCTCTTTCGATTCCGACGGCCTCGACCGCGCTCGACTCGTCTCGCAATCCGGCGGTATCGATCAGGCGGACCGGGACCCCTTCCCATTCCACAACATCCTCCACGAAATCCCGCGTGGTCCCCGGCGTCTCGTGCACGATCGCGCGGTCCCGGCCGACAAGGGCATTCAAGAGCGAGGATTTGCCCACATTGGGTCGCCCCACGAGGGCGATCGTCACTCCGTCTCGGAGCCGAAACGACGATCGATGGCTCCTGAGGAGCTGCGCCACCGACGCCGCGCCTCCGGTCACCACGGCGGCAAGCGCTTCGGTATCCGGCGGTTCCGGAACGTCTTCGTCGAAATCCAGAAACACCGTGGTCCGCGCCAGGACGGCACGAAGGTTCGACCCAAGCTCGCGAATGCGTCTCGAGAGGCCTCCCTCGAGCTGGACCAAGGCCCGCGTCTCGGCCAGACGACCCTGGGCCTGGATGACCTCCACGACGGCCTCCGCCTGGGCGAGGTCGATGCGGCCGTTCAGAAAGGCACGGCGAGTGAACTCACCCGGGCGCGCCGGCCGCCCTCCGGCTTTCCACAAGGCCTCCAGGACCCGCCGTGCCGGTACCGGTCCACCATGACACGATATCTCGACCAAGTCCTCACCGGTATAGGTCTTCGGTGCGCGGTACACCCACACGACCACCTCGTCCGCCGTTCCCGCCTCGTCCAGGATCCGGCCATGGACCCCGTGAAACCCCCGGACATCGGTCAGGGCGCGTGTGCCGGAGTACACGGCGTTGACCAGGGAAACGGACTCCGGACCGCTGACGCGGATGACCGCCAGGGCGCCGATTCCCGGAGGAGTCGCCAGGGCGACGATGGTGTCGGTGCCGTCGGGAGCCTCAGCCATGGCGCGGACCTGTCTCAGCCTTCCGCGGCTCGTCCTCGCCCTCGAACGACGGTGATGACGACCCGCCGGCTCGCGCCTTCACCGGTCACGTGGGTCTGGACGTCGCGGTTCCCGCTGAGGGCGCGGTGCACAATCCGCCGTTCGGCTCCGGTGAGCGGTTCCGTGGTGGCCCGGCGCCCGGTTCGGATCACGCGTTGGGCAAGTTCCCGCGCCATTTTTCGGACCTGGGCCTCCCGCCGCTCGCGGTAGCCGCCGACATCCACCTGAACACGGACTCCGTCTCCGAGGCCCGTTTGGCGGCATGCCATCCGCGTGATCACATGCTCGAGAGCGTTCAGTGTATCTCCCTTGCGTCCGATCAGCAGGCCGTCTTCCTTCCCCCCGTCGATCCGGACCTGGACCGTCTGCCCCTGCTGGCGGGCCGTCACGACCGCCTCCACGCCCATCAACCGCAGGATTTCCCCCGCCATGGCCCGGACCACCGACGCGACCCGGGCCTTCGGTTCGACCCGCACCCGCGCGAGACGGGCGCCGAGTCCGAGGAATCCCCGGGATCCCTTCTCGATCACGACCATCTCGACGTCGTCGCGTTCCAGGCCCAAGGACAACAATCCCTGCTCGATCGCCGCGTCGATCGTCCGCGCTTCGAATTCCGAGCCGGTCGAGGCACCGCTCCGGTGCTCCCCGCCGGGAGTGGCCACGTGTGTCATGTCGTCGCCGCTTTCGTTGAAGGTTCCTCGCGATGAATGACCCACTGCTGGGCGACGGTCATTACGCTGTTGATGGTCCAGTAGAGGTTCAGTCCCGCCGGGAAGCCGTAGAAGATGAACACGGTCACCAAGGGCATCATGTAGCCCATCGTCTTCTGGCGCTGGTCGCCGCTCGGGGTCAGAACCTGCTGAAGAACCGTGAACACCAGAAGAACGATCGGGAGGATGTGAACGGCGAAGCCGCCGATCATGAAGAGCGTGTCCGGAGAGGAGAGATCGTCGATCCACCACACGAAGTTCGCCTGGCGCATGGCGATGCTGTTGGCGAGCACGCGGTAGAGAGCGATGAAGACCGGCATCTGCACCACAATGGGAAGGCATCCGCCTACCGGGTTGACCTTGTGCGTCTTGTACAACGCCATGGTCTCGGCCTGTAGTTTCTGATTGTCGTTCTTGTACTTCTCCCGGAGAGCGCTCATCTCGGGTTGCAGTTTTTGCATGGCGCGCATGCTCTTGATGCTGGACTTGGTGAGCGGATAGAAAATCCCCTTGGCCAGGATCGAGATGAGGATGATGACCACGCCGTAATTCGGAATGAAACGGTACATCCACTCCATGGTCAGCAGAAGCAGCTTCGAAAGCGGTCGTATGAACTTCCAGCCGAGATTGACCGTCTTTTCCAACCCGAAGCCGATGTGCTTCAGTCGCTCGTAGTCGATCGGGCCAAGGTAGAGGAGAAAGTCCTGGCTCGTCGCGCCCCCGAGGACCGGCATTTCGATCTCGATGTTCACCTCGTGGGTCTCGTTGTTCCCGCTCGTCCGGACGCGACTGGAGGTCTGAGGCGGGGGAATCATCATCGCCGTGAAGTACTTGTTTCGCATGCCCGCCCAGCGGACGTTCCCTTCGAAGTTCTTGGTCGGGCTCTTCTTGAAATGCTTGGGCCGGATGGTTTCCCGGTTTTTTCCGATCAGGGTCACCGCCCCAAAGGCCATTTTGTACTGCTTGGGGTTCTTTTCGGCCCGGGGAATCCCCCGGTACCACCCGAGGCGGTAGAGGCCGGCCCCGGGCGCCTCGCCGATCTCGATCTTCAGGTCGACCTGGTAGTCGTTCTCGTGGAGCGTGAATGCCTTGCGCACCCGGGGCGCCCCGTCTCCTCCCGCCTCGAAGATGACGCGCGTCCCATCGCCGCTCGGCTCCTTCCGCATGGAAAAGAGCGTGTTTCGCATGTCGATCGTCCCGGAATCGGCCTCCAGGATCATTCCGACTTCCGCTTGCCCGTCAGGCACCAGCTCCACCCATTGTCCGAACGGATCCTTGAACTGTTTCAGTTTCCAGGAAAGGATTTGTCCGCCGCGATTGGTAAACTCCGCCCGGTAGAGTCCAGTTTCTAGAACCAGGGTTTCCTCGCTCGCCGCCGCGTCGGAGAGCTTCTCCGTCGAGGGGGGAACGAGAGGAACATCCTCTCGAGACGGACTGCCGATCTCGGGTTGCCCCCCGGCCACGGACTCGGTGTCGGCGCCTTGGGTGGCGACGGGAGCGTCACCCTTCGTCGCCACGGGTCCCTCCGGCCGTTTCGGTTTCGGGATGACGAAGGTGTAGAACACGATTACCACGATCGTGGATAGGACGATGGCCAACAGGGATTTGCGGTCCATGGGTCTCCTAGGCGACGCGCCGACTACTTCACCGGGTCAAACCCGCCCGGATGAAAAGGGTGGCACTTCAAGAGGCGTCTTGCCGCCATCCAGGTTCCGCGAAGGAACCCGTGGGTGTCGATTGCGACGGCGGCATACTCGGAACACGAGGGAACGAACCGGCAAGAAGGAGGGAAGAGTCGGGAAAGGGTCATCTGATAGACCCGGATCAGCCCGACCGCTGCGCGGGCGGGCACCGAGAGAAGAGTGCGAAACACTGAGGACGGTTGGGTCATGATTCAGTCGCCATGGAAGGACGGAAAGAACGTGCGCTGGAGGAACGGTGGTTCTTTGTCGGAGTCATCCGACCGGGAACCCGGCCCGCGAGAGGAGCAATGCCAGCTCGCGTTGGATCTCGACCGCGCTAGCCTCGGAACATCCCCTTCTGGCCACGAGAACGAGATGGATTCCCCGGTCCGGGAGCCTGGAACGCACGTGACGGTAGGCTTCCCGCAACAACCGCTTGGCCCGGTTTCGCTGGACCGCCTTCCCGGCTTTTCTGCCGGCGACGATACCGATCTGCCGCGATGCGGCGGGATCTTCCAGGAGAAAAAGGACGAGGCGGGAACCGTGATGAACCGAACCCTGATCGAATACTCGCCGGTAGTCGTATCGCCGCTGAATCCGTTCCGAGGCGGGAAACCGACGGTCCGGGGCATCCTTCCCCGCGGGAGGCGTCTCCCGGGCGGTCATTACACCGCCAGCCGCGCTCTCCCTTTGGCGCGCCGCCGCTTGAGCACCTGGCGTCCCGCGTGGGTTTTCATGCGGGAACGGAAGCCGTGCTTCTTCTTCCTTCGACGATTGTGCGGTTGAAATGTTCGTTTCAAGACGAGTCCCCCATAGACAAAGATAAGAATCGAACCGGTCCTGGGGTGGACCGGTCGCGGCGGCCGACCGCCGGAGTCGAAGCGAGCGGAAAAGCCTACGGGAAACCCCGCCGTGCGTCAACCGGTCCCGTTCAGGGACCGCCGAGGCGGGTCGCGCAGTCGTCCAACCCGGGGGAGGCGGTCCAGGGAGAAGCCCTCGCCCTCCCGCAGTCACCGAAGATTAGTTTATATGAATTATTCTCTTATATCTAATTCATGTGTTTTCTAACCTTCGGTGGTGACGGTAAATCTTTACAATATAAGTACTTGCTAGCTTGTTAGTTTTTCGTGAAACCGTCTTGTGGGAGGATGGACCGTATGCTACGTTTCCCACACGTCAAACCAAGGCCGAAAACCACAAGGACATCGAACATAACCTCCTACCATAAAGTAACTTAGCATCTTTGAGAGGGCCTCCGCACAGTCCCTCGGTGATTGTGGATAACTTTGTTCTGGACGAAGGCGAAATCGGCTCTAAGTCTTTCTGGATATGGTTGTTAGAGTCTTTCCACAGATGTGGAAAAACCTGTCAAGAAAACCGGTTCCGAAAGACACTTGGCGACAACTTCGATCGTGCAACTGACCGCCGTCCCTTTCACTGCGGTCTGTGGAAAACGATGTGAATAACGTTGAGGAAGGAGCCCTTCATGGCATCACAGCCCGTCCCCCCCGAATGGCATCAGTTCCTCGAAGCAATCCGGTCGCGCGTGCAGAATCAGGCCTTTGAGACCTGGTTCCGCTCGGTCACCTTCGGGGGCCTCGACGAGGGCACGTTCACGCTGAACGTGCCGAACCAGTTTGTTTCCGAGTGGCTCTCCGAAAACTACATGGACGTCCTCCGTCGGGCTTGCGCCGAATCTTTCGGCGACGGCCTGTTCGTGGCCTTCCGCGTGGATCCGGTTCTCGAGGTTCCCTCCCGGGCCACACCCTTCGTCCGTCGGCCGGCAGGTCCCCGGCCCCGCCGTGTCTTCGAGGAACACAGCCAGATCGATCCCAAGTACAGCTTCGAGAGTTTCGTTGTCGGGAAGAGCAACCAGCTTGCCGATGCGGCCTGCAAAGCCGTGGCGGAAAGTCCCGCCAAGGCCTACAACCCCCTCTTTCTCTACGGCGGCGTCGGCCTCGGCAAGACCCACCTGATGCAGGCGATCGGAAACGCCATCCGCCGATCCAATCCCGACACCAGGATCTACTACGTTTCCAGTGAGCAGTTCACCAACGAGATGATCTACTGCATCCAGCATCAGACCACGCTGGATTTCAGGAAGAAGTATCGCAATGCGGATCTGCTGCTGATCGACGACATCCAGTTCCTCGCCGGCAAGGAGAGCACCCAGGAAGAATTCTTCCACACCTTCAACGCCCTCTACGACGCCCACAAGCAGGTCGTCATGACGAGCGATCGGCCTCCCGGCGAGATTCGTATGCTCGAAGAGCGCCTCGTGAGTCGGTTCCAGTGGGGATTGGTGGCCGATCTCCAGCTTCCGGACCTGGAAACACGGGTTGCGATCATTCGCAAGAAAGCCGAAGAGGAAGGCGTCCACATCCCCGAGGATGTCGCCCTGCTCATTGCGGAAAACGTGCGCTCCAACATCCGGGAACTCGAAGGATCCCTGATCCGGCTTCTCGCCTTTTCCAACCTGATGAAGGCTGAGATCAACCTGGATCTGGCAAACCAGGTACTGCGAGATTTCATGCGTTCCTCGGCTCACCGGCGGCTGGACGCCCCCACGATCATCAAGGCCACCGCAGAGTACTTTTCGACCACCATGGAAGCCATCCGGGGAAAGCGCCGCACCAACGCGATCGTCGTTCCCCGCCAGGTCGCCATGCACCTCTGCCGGAATCTCACCGAGATGGCCACCACCGAGATCGGCCGCGCCTTCGGAGGCAAGGACCACACGACGGTCCTCTACGCCTGTGAGCGCGTGCAGACCATGATCGAGAACGACCCCGATATTCGTCAGGCGGTCGAGGAGCTTGAACAGCGCCTGAAAAACTAACCCTGACCGGAAATGCTCGAAAGCAACGACGTTCGGTGTCAAGAACCTGGGAAGAACCTGTTGGAGAACTCGTTCTTCCCGGGTTTTTCTCTTGTCTGGTGGATAGTCGTGGAAACCTGGGGAAACCCGCGAAGGAATCTGAATCGTGGAAGGTCTTTCGCCGGTGTTGCTTACATCCAACACGGCAGATTCTCCAGAATTCCCCACCCTCTACTACTACAACTACTTTCTATAAAAGAAAGAAGAAGAGGGCGGTTTTTCCCACACTCCCGGTTTGCTCTGGTTTCCAACGGCCCGCCTCCTTCTCATGACCGTTCTCGGGTGGACCTAACCTTTTTCTTGAAAACGTCTTAAGTGGTCATCTGCCCGCTTGCCGATCTCTTGACAGAAGCCTATAATGGACGACTTGGAATTGTGCATGTCCCCCTTGCCCGACACGACGATCTTGGCCGGATTACGAGGTCGCTCAGGGTGTCGGTTTTTTGGGTTGCTGGTGTGACTTATGGGGAGGGTTGGCGTACCCACGGGGACCGGACGACCTCATCATGAGTCCGGCAGATCGCGCGAACAACCGTTCCATTGAGGTATAGCAGGATGAAGTTTTCCATTTCGCGGGCGTTGCTACAGGACTTGCTACAGGTCGTCGTGAGTGCGGTGCCGACAAAGAGCACCTTACCGATCCTGTCGAATGTTCTCATTGCGGCCGACAAGGAAGGATTGACCCTGGTCGCCACCGACCTGGACCTTTCCATCAAGACCCGTGGTGAAGCGGAGGTGACCGAGGAAGGCACGATCACGGTTCCAGCCAAACGAATCGGAGAGATCGTCCGCGAGCTTCCCGCCGACAGCACGGTAAATGTTTCGGTGAGCGGCTCCAAGGTGAAGCTCAACTACGGCAAGGGAAGAGCGACGATCATCGGTATGGAATCCGAGGATTTTCCCCAGTTGCCCCAGATCGACGTCGAGAAGCTGGTCACGCTCCCGCGGGAGATCCTGGAACGCGCGGTGCGACGAACGTCGTATGCCGTCAGTACCGACGAGACACGCCAAATGCTCACGGGCGTTCTCCTTCATCTCCAGGATGGCGATCTCACCTTGGTTGCCACCGACGGTCATCGCCTGGCCAAGGCAGGGTTCCATGGAGACTTTAAGGGGCTTGAAGGACGGGACCTCATTATTCCCCCGAAGGCCCTCGCCCAGGTGGTGCGCCTGGCCGGCGGCCATGAAGAGATCAAGCTCACCGTAAGCAAGAATTTTGCCGTGTTTGAAGTCGGCCCCACGACCGTCTACTCCAGGCTGATCGACGGAAACTTCCCCAACTACGGGCAGGTGATTCCCAAAAAGTGTTCCCGGACCGTCAAGCTGAACCGCGAACAATTCATGGGGGCGCTGCGGCGTGTGTCCATTCTGGCCGACAACGTGACGCGCCAGATCAAACTGGAACTCAAGCCGGAACGGGTGGAACTCAGCGTAAACACCGCCGATGTCGGCGAAGGAAGCGAGGTCATGACCGTGGAGTATGCCGGCGAAGAGCTCGCGGTCGGCTACAACGCAGCGTATCTCCTCGAAGCGCTTCGCACCATTGAGTCCGAGGAGATCGAGGTTCGTCTGGATACCCCGACCAGTCCGGGCCTCTTCTTGCCCGCAGCCCAGAAGGACAACGAGGACCTTCTTTGCCTCGTCATGCCTCTTCGACTTCCCGATGCCTAGGGAAGATCGAGAAATCGGATGAAACGGATCAATCGTCCTCTCGAACAGCTTCTCATGCGCCTCCGGCTCCAGGAACCGATGGAGGGATGGAAAGCGGTCGATCTGTGGGCGGAGGTTGCCGGCGAACGAGTGGCGTCACGAACCCGGGCGGTGGGCTTTAGGGACGGAACCCTGTACGTCCGCGTCGAGAGCGCCGCGTGGATGAATGAGTTGACCTATCTGCGCCTCCAATTCCTGAGAGAGTTGAACAAGCGCATCGGAGACGACTTGGTGAAGGAGATCCGGCTTCAGCCGGAAGAATCCGACACCGGGACACCCGACCGAACGGGAGCACGATGACGAACATGGCACACGATCCGGTCGGCGGCGATTACGATGCCGAATCCATTAAGGTACTAAAAGGGCTGGAGGGCGTTCGCAAGCGCCCCAGCATGTATATTGGAAGTACCGGTCTCGAGGGACTGCACCACCTGGTCTACGAGGTCGTGGACAACAGCATCGATGAAGCCCTGGCCGGCTACTGCGATCGGATCGACGTGACGATCCACAAGGACAAGTCGGTCACCGTGATCGACAACGGCCGGGGAATTCCGGTAGCCGCCCATAAGGAGGGCAGGCCCGCGGTGGAAGTCGTCATGACGACCTTGCACGCAGGCGGAAAATTCGACAAGAATTCCTACAAGGTTTCGGGCGGCCTTCACGGGGTCGGCGTCTCGGTCGTCAACGCCCTCAGCGAGTGGCTGCGGGTGGAGGTGGTCCGAAACGGCCGGCGTTACGCCCAAACCTACAAGCGAGGCGTGAAGGCTTCGGAACTGGAGGACATGGGCGAGGATCCCGGCCGCGGGACCTCGGTCACGTTCCTTGCCGATCGCGAGATCTTCGACACCGACGACTACGTCCTCGACACCCTCAGCACCCGGTTGCGCGAACTCGCCTATCTCAACGGCGGGATCACGATCAGCTTCACGGACGAGCGGGTGGACAAGTCCCAGAAGTTCCACTTCGAGGGTGGAATCACCTCCTTCGTCGTGGCCCTGAACCGCGGTCACCAGACGCTCCACCAGCCGCCCATTCATCTCCAGAAGACCAAGGACGGGGTGGAAGTCGACGTGGCGATGCAGTACAACGAGTCGTACAACGAGACGGTGTTTTCCTACGTCAACAATATCCGGACCACCGAAGGCGGTACCCACCTCGTCGGATTCCGGGCCGCCCTGACCCGCATGCTGAACAGCTACGGCACCCGGGAAAAGATCTTCAAGAACGAGAAGGTCTCTCTAGGGGGAGAAGACGTGCGCGAGGGTCTTTCGGCGGTGATCAGCGTCAAGGTACCCGAACCGCAGTTCGAGGGGCAGACCAAGACCAAGTTGGGAAACGGCGAGATCAAAGGAATCGTGGAGTCGATCGTGAGCGAGGGGCTCGGAAATTTCCTCGAGACGAACCCCTCGGTCGGCAAGGCGATCATCGGAAAATCCCTGGCCGCCGCCCGGGCGCGTGAGGCCGCGCGCAAGGCCCGCGAGATGGCGCGGCGGAAGACCGCTCTCGATTCCGGCTCCCTTCCCGGGAAACTCGCCGACTGCACCAGCCGCGATCCGGCGGTGAGCGAGGTCTACCTGGTGGAGGGCGATTCCGCCGGAGGCACCGCCAAGCAGGCGCGAAACCGGGAATTCCAGGCGATCCTTCCCCTCAAGGGGAAGATCCTGAACGTCGAGAAGGCCCGGGCCGACAAGATGCTCTCCAACGACGAGATCGGGACGATCATCACCGCCGTCGGCGCGGGGATCGGGCCGGAGTTCAACGTCGAGAAGGCCCGCTACCATAAGCTGATCCTGATGACCGATGCCGACGTGGACGGTGCCCACATCCGGACGCTGCTCCTGACGCTGCTCTTCCGCCAGATGCGTCCGCTCATCGAGAACGGGTACGTGTACATCGCCCAGCCGCCGCTCTACCGCGTCACGAAGGGAAAGACCAGCCTCTACGCCTGGAGCGACGACGAGAGAGACCGTCTCATCGAAACGCGCTTCGGCGGCTTGAAGGGCGTCCACATCCAGCGCTACAAGGGTCTCGGAGAAATGAACGCCGAACAGCTTTGGGAGACAACCATGAATCCCGAGACCCGAATCCTGCGGGTCGTGACCCTCGACGACACTCCGGAAGAGACCGAGATCTTCTCCACCTTGATGGGGGAAGAAGTGGAACCGCGGCGCCAGTTCATCTACGAGAACGCTCTGGACGTGCGAAACCTCGACATCTGATCCTGTGGCAAGGCTTCGGCTCGGCGTTTCCTCGTGCCTACTGGGAGAAACCGTCCGTTACGACGGCGGGCACAAGTTACGGGCCGTCCTCCCGGAAATCTTCGCCGAGGAAATGGATTTCGTTCCTACCTGCCCCGAGATCGAAATCGGCCTGGGTGTTCCCCGGGAGCCGATCCGGTTGGAGGGCGAGGAACCCCGGCTCGTGGCGGCCGCCTCGCGGACCGACCACACGCGGGCCATGACCGCCTGGGGGAGGCGACGGACACGGGAACTCCGGAGTCTGGGGATCGCCGGTTACGTACTCAAGGAACGCTCGCCGAGCTGCGGGCCCCGGCGGGTCGAGGTGGTCGGGGCCGGCGGCACGGTGCGCCGGAATGGCGTCGGACTCTTTGCCGCCGCTCTCGGCGCCGCCTTTCCCCACCTTCCCGTGATCGGCGACGAGGCGATCAAGACCCCCCCCGGCCAGATCGCCCTGGTCGTGCGCGCCTTCGCCTACCGGCGCTGGAGGCACTTTGCGGGGGGGCGGTTCCTGCCAAACCGGCTGAAGAGCTTCCACGAAGAAGAAACGAGGCTGCTCCAAAGCGCGAACCCGGAACAAGCCGAGAGCTTGGCACGATGGATGGCCCGCCTTCCCGAAGGCACCGCCGGCCAGGTGTGCGGCGCCTTTGCGGAGCGCTTCTTTGGGATTCTGGATTCTCCCGCCGCCGCCGAGGGCTGGAAGAGACTCCTGACGCGTCGACCCGAAGCTTTCCGGGAGGAAGGGGAACGGCGGCTGCTTCTCCGGATCCTGAACCTCCGATGACGTCCCCGCCGATCCTCGACGCCCACGACGTGAGACGACTGGCGCTCGCCCGCGGCGGGCTCTTGAGGCCGAAGTGGACGGGTCTGCCGGAACGGGCGACAGGAAGGGGCCGTCGGGCCCGGCGGGCGGCCCTGACGATTCTCGACCGGTTCGGATACCTTCAACTCGACACGGTCTCGATCGCTGGCGCCCGCAGTCACACCCTGGTCCTGCTCTCCCGGCTGGAAGGCTTTCCCGCCGAGCTCGGCGAGGCCCTTCTGCAACCCGGTGAACCGCTCTTCGAGTACTGGGGTCACCAGGCGAGCTGGATGCCCATGGATCTCTACCCGGTCTTCGCCTTTCGACGGCGACGCTTTCGTCGCCACCCCTGGTGGGGGGACATCATTGGAGCGCATCGCACGCTCAGCCGGGACATTCTCGGTCGCATCCGCAAGGAAGGGCCCTTGCGATCGGCCGACCTCGAGGGGAAGGACGGAGGCGGGTGGTGGGCCCACAAGCCGGCCAAGAAGGTCGTCTCGGCGCTTTGGTCCTCGGGCCGTCTCGCCGTCCGGGAACGCCGAAACTTCCAACGGTCCTTTGATCTCGCCGAGCGGGTCATTCCCCCCGAGGTTCGCGGAAAGGACTATTCCACAGCCCGTGCCCTCCCTGTGCTCCTGTTGCGGGCGCTCGAAGGACACGGTTGGGCGACCACGGGGACCCTCGCTGCCACGTGGCAGCTCCGGAACATGCGACAAGAAATCACCTCCGCGCTGAAACAGCTGGCGGGAGAGAAACGCGTCCTCCCTTGCGTCCTGGACGAAGGTTCCGGACGGAGGGTCCGTGGCTGGGTGCGCCCGGAGGACCTCGCGCTGGCCCACCGTCTGCGGCGCGTGCGACCGCGCCGTGACCGCGGGGTGCTGCTTTCCCCGTTCGATCCGGTCCTCTGGGACCGGAAACGGGTGCGGCGCCTGTTCGATTTCGACCAGATCCTGGAGATCTTCAAGCCGGCTCCCGAGCGCGTGTACGGCTACTACTGCCTCCCCGTTCTCGCCGGGGAGAACCTGATCGGCCGCGTGGATCTGAAGGCGGACCGGCGCCGCGGCCATCTCGAGATTCTCAGCCTGCGCTACGAGTCGACGGGAACCGCCCGCGCGGGGTCCGCGGAGGAACGTGCTGCCGTCGAGAGCGCTCTGGAGCGCTACGAAGGCGCCGTAGGATTGAGGCGGGGGCGGGTGGCCGGCGCCGGTAGGCCCGCGAGGACGGGCTCTTGGGGCTAGGCCCAGCGCGGTCCCCTTCCTTGGCAGTTCCGATGGGGTAGAGTATGCTTGAGCGCACGTTCGCTGGGGGTGTTTCGCGATCGCGAAACTGAGAGTAGACCCTTCGAACCTGAACCGGATCGCACCGGCGTAGGGAAGCGGACTCGGCCCGACCGAGATTCGGGACAAGCCGAGGCTCCCCCCTCGCCTTCAAGGGAGTCCGTGATGAGTCGTGCCGACGGAAACCGTCCCCCCGATGCCGCCTCGGCCGAGCTGGCCGACCGCTATCGTTTCGATCTGCCCCCTCTCGGAGAGAACCCGTCTCCGACCCGGGACGGGACCACGCCGGGAAGCTTTGCGCTTCCGGCGGGGATCGGCACCCCCCTCGCCTTTTCTTCGCCGGACACCCCCGGAATGCCGTCTCCGAGCGGGAAGACCGCCTGGGACTTTATGCCCGCGGACTGGGTTCAGGACGATCCGGGCGATCTCGCCGCCGGCGTGATGCCCCGCTGGCGGGCACCGGAGGGATTTCTGCCGGTCACCCAGTTGGAACACGCCCGCCTGGGGCGCATAACCCCCGAAATGCGCCGGGTGGCGGAGCGGGAGACGCACCTCACCCCGGAGCAGGTGTGCTTCGAGGTGGCGGCCGGCCGTATGGTGATTCCGGCGAACCGGACCCACCTCGGGTACCGCTTGGACCCGATGGCCATCGGGCGCGCCTCGAAGACCAAGGTCAATGCGAACCTCGGGGCCTCACCGGTCAGCTCCGGCACCGACGAGGAAGTCGAAAAAATGCGCTGGGCCGTCCGCTGGGGAGCCGACACGGTCATGGACCTCTCCACCGGCGGCGATCTCGACGCCTGCCGGGAGGCGATCCTTCGCGCCGCCGACGTTCCGGTGGGAACCGTGCCCATCTACTCCATGATCGTCGGCCGGAAGATCGAGGACCTCGATCGGGAGGCCGTGCTCGGCACCATTCGCCATCAGGCGGAGCAGGGTGTCGACTACTTCACCATTCACGCGGGAATCCTCTACGACCACATCCGCTTCGCCCGCGAACGCCTGATCGGGCTCGTGTCCCGGGGGGGGAGCCTCCTCGCCAAGTGGATGCTCCACCACAACCGGGAAAACCTCATGTACACCCTGTGGGAGGAGATCTGCGACGTCGTACGCGAACACGACGTCACCTTCAGCATCGGCGACGGGTGCCGGCCGGGCGGACTTGCCGACGCGACCGACGAGCTGCAGCTCCGCGAGCTGGCCGTGATCGGCGAGTTGACCGAGCGCGCGTGGCGCAAGGGCGTCCAGGTGATGGTGGAGGGTCCCGGGCACATCCCCCTGGACCAGATCGAGTACAACATGAAGATCGAGCGGCGTCTCTGCCACGGGGCGCCCTTCTACGTGCTGGGACCGCTGGTGACCGACATCTTCCCCGGCTACGATCACATCACGAGCTGCATCGGGGCCACCAACGCGGCCTACCACGGGGCGTCCATGCTCTGTTACGTGACACCGAAGGAGCACCTCGGGCTGCCGAAAAAGGACGACGTCAAGCAGGGATGCATCGCCTACAAGATCGCGGCCCACGCGGCGGACATCGCCCTGGGGATTCCGGGAACCCGCAGCCGGGACGACGAGCTGACCCGCGCGCGGGCCGCACTGAACTGGGAAAAGCACTTCGAGCTGAGCTTCGACCCGGATACCGCGCGGGCCTATCACGACGAAGACCTGGACGTGGACACCG
>Ga0114931_10003881_pt1 | contig 18791 bp, 12 predicted proteins | sample 2SBtaG_FD_89579 | JGI IMG/M metagenome (GOLD analysis project Ga0114931, IMG submission 89579) | Deep subsurface microbial communities from Kolumbo volcano to uncover new lineages of life (NeLLi) - 2SBTROV14_V59a metaG | ecosystem: Environmental > Aquatic > Marine > Volcanic | place: Kolumbo...
ACGTGCGGGCCGAAGCCGTGCCGTCGAGCGTGAGCGTGAAGCCTGCAAGCGACAACGTGCCGCCGCTGTTGATCGTCAGCGTATTGACCAACGGCGTAAGGTCGTTGGCGAGCGAAGTCGTCGAGCCCGAAAGAATCACAAAGTCGTTGACCGTCCACGCACCGATGCCCGCGAGGGTTTGCGTCGTGCCCTGCATGTCGAGGTCGTCGATGGAGATCGTGCCGGTGTTCGTCAGCGTGCCGCCTTCAAACTGGAGGGTAGACGCCGCGTTCTGCCCGCTGAGCGTACCATTGACCGTCACATCGCTCCGGGCCGTCAAAACCGCGTTGGAAGAAACCGTAAGCGTCGCCAGGGCATCGACCATGACCGTGCTCTCGAGCGGCCCGCCGTCCACCGTCGTCACACTGTCGGCCACCACCAGAGGCGGGTTGAACGTACCCGTATTGCCCGTCCCATCGGGCTGAATGGTCACGGACCCCTGCGTGACAACGGTCCCGGGGCTCGTTATCGTCCCGTTGTTGTTGCACGTGCGGGCCGAAGCCGTGCCGTCGAGCGTGAGCGTGAAGCCTGCAAGCGACAACGTGCCGCCGCTGTCGATCGTCAGCGTGTTGACCAACAGCGTGAGGTCATTGGCGAGCGAAGTCGTCGAGCCCGAGAGGATCACAAAGTCGTTGACCGTCCACACGCCCGTGCCCGAGAGGGATTGCGTCGTCCCCTTATAGTCTAGGTCGTCGATGGAGATGGTGCCGTTGTTCGTCAGCGTGCCGCCTTCAAACTCGAGGGTAGACGCCGCGTTCTGCCCACTGAGCGTACCGTTGACCGTCACATCGCTCCGGACCGTCAAAACCGCATTGGAAGAAACCATAAGCGTCGCCAGGGCATCGACCGTGAGCGTGCTCTCAAGCGGCCCGCCGCCCACCGTCGTCACACTGTTGGCCACCACCAGCGGCGGGTTGAACGTACCCGTGTTGCCCGTCCCATCGGGCTGAATGGTCACGGACCCCTGCGTGACAACGGTCCCGGGGCTCGATATCGTCCCGTTGTTGTTGAACGTGCGGCCCGAAGCCGTGCCGTCAATCGTGAGCATGAAGCCTGCAAGCGACAACGTGCCGCCGCTGTCGATCGTCAGCGTGTTGACCAACAGCGTAACGTCACTCGAGAGCGACGTAGCAGAACTCCCCGTAATCACAAAGTCGTTGACCGTCCATGCGCCGGTGCCCGAGAGGGATTGTGCCGTCCCCTGTATGTCGAAATCGTCGATGGAGATGGTGCCGTTGTTCGTCAGCGTGCCGCCTTCAAACTGGAGGGTAGACGCCGCGTTCTGCCCACTGAGCGTCGCCCCGGACTCGACCGAGAGGGAGCCGCCCAGTGTTACGACGGTGTTGCTGGGAACCGACACATCGTCCGGCGAGCACACGGTGGTCAGTTCTGTCGTGAGCGAGGCATCCGGCACCCCGGTGGCCGGTACCCAATTACTGCCGTCAAAGGTTTCCCACGTGGAAAGCGTGGTCCACGTCCCCCCCATGGCACTCCGAAAGTCACCGATGTTCGGCGTTAATCCACCACACTGCCCTCTAGCGGCGGGGCTCGAAATAAGTGTCAACACTAGGATGATGAGCAAGGATACCAGCGTTGGATTGTTGAATCGGGCCCGGTTATGGGAGGTGTCCATGACTTCATGTAAATTATCGTGAAACAATAGTTTATGAAGCACCGGAAAAGCCAACTACGGGAAACAAAAAGAATCGAATAACAACGAGACGTCTCACCCGCGACGCTGAGTCCAACGGCATCATCTTCCCCGATGCATCATGCCGGTGCCGGAAGAGAAAAAATGCCCGGCGCTTTATGGCCAGGCGTATCATCTATTCTACCTGCCGCCCATACGGTGGCAGGCATAATCAGACACACACAAATTCGAGATCTCATTTACGTATCAACTCTCGGCCGTGCCATTTGAAGGCCGACCCGAGCCATCCCGGGAATCACCTGTAGAACAAGGAATCTTGAAAAAAGTACCAATGATTGTCTTGTTTAGATACTATAATAACAACAGTTAAAGACCTCATCATGATTGTCTGCGATGGACGTATTTTCTAAAACATCCAACGCGTTCAATTTATCAAAATGACGTATTAGGCGCAATAATAACAACTTATTCGCGCTTGATTTGTGTGTCCGCCTCTTGTGCAAGCAACCGGTGGATCATGGATCGTTAGTTTTCCGGCTATCGACGGGTTCTTCACCGAAATCATTCGGTCAAACGCACAGGAGACGCGGAGATAGCCCGGCAAAACGGCTAGCGTAGCCAGTGGACCTCGCGTGAAGAATTCCTCCCCTTGCCATGAAAAAGTGGGTCGGAGGGGCCTTCACTAGATAGGGGTGCGATACCGGGTCGCGATGGACCCCCTCCCACTTGGCAAGAGGGAGGGCTCGGGGCTACGCGTATTCAGAAAAGCTCCATCCCTCCCAACGGGAGGTGGCCCGAAGGGACAGAGGAGTAGATGGACCGCTTCAAATTTTGTGCTCGGGAATTACACCCGCGCCCTCATCGCCAGTGTTTGGCCGTGCGCCACGCGGCCGGGTCGAAGAGCGCGGCATCGAATGTCATCCCGGTCTTCATCTCGCTGTAATGCTCCTCAAAGGCGAGGTTGCCGTTGATATAAAACAGCACTTCGGGCGAAACCCAGCCGCCGCCGGCACGCTCATACTTATTGAACTGAACTTCCTGGCTTGCCTTTCCACCCGACCACACGGGCTGAATCTGTCGGACGAAGTACAGGTTCTCCCTGTCGATCCAGAACTGCGGCGAAGTCTCGTCGCCTTCGTCCGCACCCACCACGTAGACCGGACGACCCTGCCATTGCGCCTCCCGGAACTTGGTGAGGTCGAAGCCGAGCCCTTCCAATTTTTTTATCGAGGTCTCGACGGGAAGAAAATAGACGTCGAACCCGAGCAGGAGTAGCGAATGAACCTGCGGGCCGGACTGGGCCACCACGCCATTTTGGATGCTGTATGCGGTATCGGCACGAAACAGAAAGCCATTGCCTTCAGAGATCGGGTCGAAGTCGATGCGGAGTTTGCCGGGCATTTCGAGGGCTTCATACCACAGAGTTGTGTCCGCGGTGCCATCCTTTTTGTGTTGTATGCTCGTTTGAGTAAAGGTTAGGGTCGCGTACCACTTGCCGGCATATCGGGCCTGCATGGCTTCGACGAGTTGTTGGGCCGTCGTGATGTCGTCGGAGGGGGCGGATTCCGATCCATTCCATGCACCGGCCAGCGTGAGCACAACAAGAAACAGGGGCAGAGAGAGCGTTTGTCGCATAGATCGTCGAATCGGAAATGTAAAGGAAACGGTGAACAGTCTAAAACGGGATACGCCACCAGATACGACCAATGACTGTCTCAATATACAACGAGCCGTTAGTTGGAGGTCCGCAGCCGGCGGAGCATCGCCCGGCCGTTGTCATTAGCAGGGTCGAGCGCGACCGAACGCTCGTAATTCTCGATGGCTTGCTGGCGGTCCCCGTGGATCATATAGGCTTCGCCGAGGCTGTCATACGCATTGGCAGCATTGGGGAACTGCTCGACGTTCAGCTTGAACATAGCGATGGCGGCCTCCACTTTGTGATCGCCGAGTAGTCGGTATCCTAGGGCATTGAGCATGTCTTCCTCAAATGCTTCCGCGGGAAAGGCACCCTCATTTTTTAGCCGATGATAGGCGGTCTCGGCTGCGGCTGCACCCCCTTCACCGAAGGCAGCCAGCAATTTTTGCGTGACTTGATACGCCGGGTCGTCGTATTGATCGTAGCCGAGCCAATCGACGACCGGCTGCCCACCACCCATTGTCCGATCGAGAAGCGCATCTAAAATCAACATGCCGTTGTCACTGTTTGTTAGGACGACCATCCCCCGACGCGTTTTGGGGTAGACGATGGCGAAGGCTTTGTAACCCCGGTTGTCGCCCCAGTGCCAGAGTGCAGTTCCGGATTCAGTGGTCTGGATTCCCCATCCAAGGCTCCATTGCATGCCCGCGTCAGCGTCCGCCTGCGCCTGCCTCATTGCCGCATTCATTTCCGTACTCAAGCCCTCACCATTCATCACAGCGATAAGAAAGCGAGCATAGTCCGTGGAAGTTGTGTGCAAACTGAACGCCGCATTTGGCTCTTTCGGCGTGCCCTTTTCGAGCGCCGTCCCGTCGGCAAGATGCCCAATCGCAACGGTGGCGACAAAACGGTGTTGCCAGACAAAGCTGCTCGAAGTCATTCCCAACGGTGTAAAAACTCGCTCTTCGATCACTGACTCGATCGACTCTCCAGTCAGGTGCTCGATGGCGCGTTGAAGCAAAACATAGCCTTCACCGGAATATTCAAATCGACTGCCGGGGGCGGCACTAAATCGAAGCAGCCCGTTTCGCGGGCGCCAATTTGGCAAACCAGACGTGTGGCTGAGAACCATGCGAGCGGTGACGTCCGCGTACTGTGGTTCAGTCGAAAGGTCTGCATATTCAAATACGTCAGCCAATGGCGCGTCCAAATCAAGTACCCCCGCATCGACGAGCTGCAGCACAGCGTAGGCAAATATAGGCTTGCTCAACGAAGCAGCCTCAAAAACAGTATTCTCGTTTACCGGAAGCTTGGCAATGCTGCTCCGCACGCCGAAGCCCTTTGCCCATACAATCGCACCCTTTTCGACCACCGCCATGGAGAGTCCAACGACGTGTGCTTCTTTCATGAGTGACGGAATCCCCAGTGAATCGTACCGAGCCGGTTGTGCCCGCCCAGTTCCCGAGCTTGTTATCAAACACACAAGAATGATCAGTCCGCGCATACGCGCCAATTTGTATTTCCACATTTGAAATAACATTCCGGTATCTTTGAAGCTATTGGCCATAGCGTGCGTTTTTCCCTTGTCGCTCATGATACGCCTTTCGTATGCTGGGTTTCCGCAAATTCTTTTCAATAGCCGATCCGATCCGATGAACCGTCGTCGTTTTCTGACTTCCTCCGCTCTTGCCATCGCCGGGGCCGTTCTCACGCCCCAACGGGTTCCCGCCTTCGGACGCCGGGGTACTTTCACGCCCCTTCGTCGCGGAATCGGCACGTTCGAGGAACGCGGCGGAACCATCGGCTATTTGATCACGAAGGACGCCTTTGTGGTCGTCGATACACAATTTCCGGATAGTGCCGCCACCTGCCTCAGCGGTCTCCAATCTCGTACGGGACGCGCCATCGACCTTGTAATCAACACCCATCACCACGGAGATCATACGTCTGGAAACGGAGTTTTTCGACCTTTTACCCCCCATATCCTGGCTCACATAAACGTTCCTGCACTCCAACGAAGTGCCGCCGAGCGACGGGGCAATACGGATTCACAAGTCTATGCCGACCAGACTTACGACGGCACAAGCACCGTTGATTTCGGCGGCGAGAAAATCACACTCCACTATTTCGGGCCGGCGCACACGGGCGGCGATTCGGTCATTCATTTCGAACATGCCGACGTAGCCCACATGGGCGACCTCGTCTTTCAATACCGTCCACCCTTTATCGATGTCGCCGGCGGTGCTTCGACGCGACACTGGATCACAGTTCTTGAACGGGCCCACACCATGTTTACCGACAAAACGGCCTTTATTTTTGGCCACGCCAACACGCCAAAATACAAGGTGACAGGTTCGCGAAGCGATCTGTTTGTGATGCGCGATTTTCTCTCGGCCCTTGTCGAATTTGTTGACGCCGGCATAAGGGCAGGAACTCCGATCGAACATCTTTCCGCCATTGAAAGATTACCCGGTTTCCCCGAGCACTTTCTGCCAGATCGAAAAGACAGTATCGCCCGAAACATTCGGACGGTTTATGGTGAACTGACCGCCGAGGGGCAGCCCGGGGCGAAGGGTGATTGACGTGCAATGCAGGGCCGGTCTGAAAACGCGATAATCGATTGGCCTCGTACCCGAAGGCAGCGAATCACGATTCGTCTTGCGCGAGATCGACAGCGCCGGCAAGCGATCTTGCCGTGCTCAGACTTATGTGGCACCTATCATGGGCAGAACGAAGCATATCGTACTGCCGCACCCCTTACCGTCGGATTCCACCCAGATCCGCCCGCCGTGAATCTCCACGATACGCTTCACCACCGCAAGGCCGATTCCAGTACCAGGGATCCCGACTTCCAGGCGCTCAAAAAGGCCAAACACTTTTTTGTGATACTGCGGGTCGATCCCGATACCGTTGTCGTGCACATAGCAAACCACCTCATCGCCATTGTTGCGCACGCCGATTTCAACGCACGGTTCGGGTTGATCTCCCATAAACTTTATGGCATTCTCAACAAGATTCTGGTATACCTCGATTAACCGACGCCTGTCCGCGCGTACCACCGGCATGTCCGACGCAACATTGACCACAACCGACCGCTCGGTAATCGCGCCTTCTATTTGGATAAGAGCTTCGTTGGCCACGTCCGAGAGGGCTGCAGGTCCCGGATCATTCGCGACGTGGCCCACTCGTGACAATTGGAGTAATTCGTCGAGCAATTGCGCCATGGTATTTACACCATTTCGGATATGGGCAACATCTTTCCGTACCCGGGCCCCATCACCAAGCTCGGAATCCTGTTCGAGATAACCGAGAAATCCTTGAATGGTGAAAAGTGGACTTTTTAAGTCGTGTGAAACCGTATACGTAAATCGTTCAAGTTCGGCGTTCTTGTCCTCCAATTTGGCATTAATCGACTCGAGTTCTTGGTTCATGCCCTCTAGTTGCCAGTTTCGGTCCCGGATGTTGCGGGTACGAACTTGATAGAGAACTAATATCATCAGCGCTACAAAGAGGGCCATCCCACTCCGGAACCACCACGTAAGCCAGAATGGCGGCGTAATGGTTATGGGAACGGCAAGGCCTGTTTCGTTCCATACTCCGTCATTGTTGGATGCTTTGACCCGAAATACATAAGAGCCCGGATCCAGGTTTGTAAATGATATATCCCTTTTGGTACCAAGTGGAATCCAGGCGTTCTTGAACCCCTCAAGCATGTAGGCATAGCGGTTTTTTCGGGTCGAGATAAAACTCAGCGCGGCAAATTCGAATGAGAAGACGTTTTGATCGGGCGCCAGCGTGATTCCGTGAACAGTACGGGTGAGTGCCCCCAGCTTTTCTGGCTCGTTGAATATTTTGATAGATGTCAAGACGACCGGTGGCACAAATGGGTTGTCCTTGATTTGATGGGGGTCGAACCGGTTGAACCCATTAATTCCGCCGAAATAGAGATACCGGCGTCCCTTTGCAAATGACCCGCTATTAAACTCATTGCTCTGGAGACCGTCATCTTTGTCGAAGTTTCGGAAGTGTATCGGGCCGGTTGAACGCGCTACTTCATCAGGATCGAACCGTGTAATACCGCGGTTCGTACTGGCCCATAGAAACCCGTCATCATCCTCCAGAACACCATAGACGGAATTATTGGGCAAGCCTTCTCGTTCCGTAAAACGCCTGAATTGCCTGGTGGCACGGTCAAACAGATTCAGCCCTCCACCGTACGTGCCCACCCATATACGACCAGCTGCGTCCTCATTGATGGCCAGAACGTCGTTGCTCCCAATGCTACGCGGGTTGGTTGGGTCGAAGCGATGAGTTGAAAATTGGCCTGTTTCAGGATTTAACTGGCTTAAACCCGCAGACGTCGAGACCCACAAGAAACCCAGGTGGTCTAGATAAATTGCCCGAATCTCATCGCCCCCGAGGCTATTGGGGTCGGACAGATCATGCTGGAAACGCTTGAACGTGGAAGTCGCCGAATCGTACCGATTCAGCCCGGCATCGAAGGTGCCTACCCAGAGTGTACCGTCGTGATCTACGTAGAGCGTCACGGCGGCATCGCTGCTTAGGCTATGTGGGTCCTCCGGATCATGTCGGAAGTGCGTAAATCGACCCGTCGCCCGGTCGAGGCGATCTAATCCACCGCCTTCCGTCCCGATCCATAAGTGGCCGGAGGAATCCGGACGAATCGCGTACACGGAATTACTACTAAGGCTGTACGGGTCGGACGACCTGTGCCGGAAATGCTTAAAAACACCTGTCGCCGGATCCATACGGTCAAGTCCACCACCCAGCGATCCCACCCACACCGCTCCCGTGCCATCTTCCAGGAGGGCAAACACCTTGTCGTTACTGAGATCGTCGGTGCGACTCGGATCGTGTCGATACCAACCAAATGGCTTTCTCCGCAGGTTCATCGTATTCAAACCACCCCCGTTCGTGCCGATCCAAAGTAGCCCAGAATGATCCTCATAAATAGAAATAATATCGTCAGCGGCCAGACTGTTTGGTTCCGTGGGGTCGTGCCGAAAATTCGAGAATGTACCCGTCTGTGGGTCGTATCGATCGAGTCCTGCACCTCCGGTGCCTATCCAACGTACGCCCGTACCTATCCACAATGCACCCGAAGAATCCTCATAAATATATGCTATCGGGTTACTGGAAAGGCTGTTCGGATTACGGGGATCGTGACGGAAGTGCGTAACCGGTCCGTTGTCCGCTCCGGCGATCCAACCCGCCTTCGGTACCGACCCATAATTCGCCTGCTCTGTCTTCATAGAGCGACATGATCCGGTTATTCCCCAACGAATAAATGTTTGCAGGGTCATTGCTAAAGTTTGTAAAGGTCTCTGTCTTCTCGTCGAACCGGCTCAATCCATCACCCCAGGTACCGACCCAGAGCATGCCGGCCTCATCCTGAAACAGAGCTGTCACCTCGGCGCCCGGAATACTACCCGGATCGGCAGAGTCATGAATGAAATGACGAAAAGTGCCCGTGGCGCGATCCATGCGGTCCAGCCCATTGCCGGTCCCCACCCAAAGGACTCCCGCCCGGTCTTCGAAAATGGAATAGACCGTGTCGTCACAAAGAGACGTGCTGTCAACAGGGTCGTGGCGATAGCGAGTAAATGTGCCCGTTTCCGCATTGAATCGGTTAAGGCCGCCCTCGAATGTTCCTACCCAGAGTTCGCCATCACGATCCTCAAGAAGTGAATATATGACGCTGGACCCAAGACTAAGGCTATCCAACGGGTCGTACTGGTAGACGCTGAAACGGTATCCGTCGTAGCGATCAAGACCGTCTTCTGTTCCGAACCACATGAAGCCCGTCTTGTCCTGCACAATGGCATGGACGGTGCTCTGCGAAAGTCCTTCATTAAGCGAAAAATGGCCAAAATACGTCTCTTGCCCCAGAACGATTAGTGGGCCAAGCATCATCCACCCCAGGATGGGGTAGGCATAAAACAGCGTATTCCGCATATCTATAGGCTTGAAATTAAATGCGGTATGGCTCCCAACACCGTAGAAGGATTCCTCCGCTCAAGCTGGCAGGTCAAAGGTTTTACGCTTCACTCCCCTGGGAAGTCCGTCCGAGCCCTTTCCGGCATTCGAAGTACAAGTTGATCGGGCAGGTCATTGCGTTGGGGATTCGGATTGGCTAACGCCCCCGTGAGAGGCAACTCAAACGCCGTCACGAAGTGCGCCAGCGTGGCGAACCAGAAGTCCTGCTGAAATTCAAAAAAAGCTTCTTCAAATCCACTACGAGCACCGCGGTGGCCGAGGATGTCGAGATAGAACACGCGGGGCCAATTCGGATAGTGCGTTTGGGCTTCTTTCACCAGAGCAAAAGTGTCCTCGGCAGCCCGTTCAAAATCATCTTCGGGTTGGATGATCTGATAAAGCGAGACGGAGTTGTCGAAGTTCATCGCGATGCCGGGGACATCGGGCTTGTTGTAGGCTGGAAGAGCAGGCGGCTCCATCGTGAAAACGACCGTCGGTTGTTGGCTAGCGGCAGATGGGTGAGCCACATAGGGGATTCGGCGCCTATAACGTACAATTGGTCCCGAGGGTCCAGAGGCTTTGTGGATTCACACGGACTTGAGACATTCCCAGACGAGGAACCGATACACAGGTCGACCGCGTTACAAAAACGGTTTTTCGAGAACACCGAACGTCGGAGGATTCGTGCGTAATCTCTATGGCAATATCGTTGGATGGGGCATGTACGTGCCCGAAAACGTGGTTACCAACGATGACTTGGCTCGCCGTATAAACACGAACGACGAATGGATCCGTTCACGATCGGGCATCCGCGAGCGGCACCTCGTAGGCGAGGAGGAACATACCTCGACGATGGCAACGCGGGCCGGGCAGGCAGCGCTCAATAAAGCCGGCCTCCCCGCCGACGAGCTCGACCTCCTCATTGTGGCCACCTCCAGTCCCGACTACCTCACCCCCCCGGTTTCGAGTCAGGTGCAGGATGCCCTTGGCGCTCGGTGTGGTGCGTTTCAGATGGTTGTCGGCTGTACGGGATTCGTATATGCGCTTGTCACGGCACAGCAGTTCATCTCCACGGGCGCCTACCGAAACATTCTGATCATCGGGGCTGAACTTACGAGTCGATGGATAGACTGGGAGGACCGAGCGACGTGCGTGCTTTTCGGCGACGGAGCCGGGGCTGTGGTGTTTCAAGCAACCGAAATTCTCTGCGGTGTTCGATCGTTCGTGCTTGGCTCCGACGGCTCGGGGGCCCGGCATCTCATCGTTCCGGGCGGTGGCGTTGCCGTTCCGCCTTCCCGCGAGAGCGTCGACGCCGGCCTGAACCACGTCCGAATGAATGGGCGTGAGGTATTCAAGTTTGCCACTCGCAAAATGACGGAAGCCCTCGACGAAGTGCTCGGAAAAGCCGACCTGACGGTAGACGACCTCGACCTGTTCATCCCGCATCAAGCCAACCTTCGCATCATAGAGTTTGCTGCCAAGAAGGCTGGGCTGCCAATGGACAAAGTAATGGTCAACGTTGATCGTTACGGAAACACCTCCGCAGCGTCGGTGCCACTTGCCTTGTGCGAGGCGCTTGATGCCGGGCGTGCAGGCCCGGGCGACAAATTGGCCCTCGTTGCATTTGGCGCCGGCCTCACGTGGGCTGGAGCTATCGTGGAATTGGCGAGGGCATCGGCAGTGTGAAAAAGAATGCGGCGCCATGCCCCTCTCCTTCGGATTCTACCCACACTTTGCCACCATGTACTTCCACAATACGTTTCACGAGGGCCAGCCCGATGCCCGTACCTTCCGTTTGACCATCGAGGCGCTCAAAGAGTCCAAACACTTTATCCTGATACCGCGGGTCGATACCGAGGCCGTTGTCACGCACACAGATTACAACGGTGTCTCCTTCTGATGCACTGCTAATTTCAATGTGCGGAGCCGGCTGATCGCCCACAAACTTGATTGCGTTCTCTATGAGATTCTGGAAGACCTCCAGGATGCGCACCCGGTCGCCGCGCACTACCGGCAGTGACGGTTCGATCTCCACCGCAATTCCCTTCTGGGACAAGGGTCCGGCGAGCAATTCAATCGTCTCCCGCACAAGTTCGTCCAGGCTGAGCGATTCGGTCGGATTTGCGATACGCCCGATCCGGCTCAGAGCAAGCAAGTCGTTGAGCAAGCCGCGCATCTTATCGACCGCGCGACGAATCGAATCGATGTCATTCTTAACCTGCTCGTTGGTGGTGGCCACGAGATCCTCTTCGAGCAGGCTGAGAAATCCGACTACCGTAAAGAGCGGGCTCTTTAGGTCATGTGAGACCGTATAGGTGAAGCGTTCAAGTTCGGCATTCTTTTCTCCGAGCTCAGCAATCAGGCCCTCTCGTTCCAAGCGGGCCCGCTCTCGTTCGAGGAGATCTTCTTGTAATTGAGCGTTTGCTCGCTCAAGCGCATCGGTCCGCTCGGCAACACGACCCTCGAGTTCCAGCTTACTTTTGCGAAGCGTGACGTTGAGCTCGTCTTGCAGGCGAAGAGCCTCCACTTTCTGCTGGATCTCGCGCACTTGAGCTTGTACCGTTCTTGCTTCCATGTCTCGAATCCGCTCCACGAGGGACCATGACAACAATAAGACCAGAGCCATGACGGCAATCAGTTGGCCATAATCGATCCATCGAACGTAGGGGACGATATTGCTGTGGGCCAGAACGTAATATCCGACCCATAAGAGGAGTGGAAGCCAGGCCTTCAGATATAGAATGGCAGGAAGATACCCGCGTTTCCGGCACAGCACGGCTGACCCGATGCACAATCCAATGCCGACAATCAATAGAATATTGTTCCATTCGGTAGCCACGCGATAGCCCGTGACGGGGCTCAAGGCCATCCACAGTACGACGATACCAATGAGGCCGATAAATAGCCGGCGCAACAACGGTATGCGTGGCGTTATCTGCAAAAACGATTGCGTAAATAATAGCAGGAGGAGGGCTGCTGCCCCGATTAGGAGCGGCATCATGAACGGCCCGGCAATATTGAGTTGAGGGAACAAATAGCCTAGCATGCCATCTTCGACAAATTCTAATAGGCTCAGGCAAACCAGGAATCCGACGAAGTACAGATAACTCACATCCCGAAGCGACAAATAAAGCAATCCATTGTAAGACGCCATTATGAGCAACATCCCGAGGTATAGGCTCATCATCAGCCATTCCCGATGGCTCCGATGCGCATAGGAGTCGTCCGACAGGATAAACAGCGGAATCACCATCGTATCATCCGTCTCGAGACGGAGGTAATAGGTCCGGCTTTCTCCGGCGGGTAGAGTGATCCGAAACGCATGCAGCAGATCGCGCACGGAATTGGTGAATTTCGACACATACGTTCCGGTACGCCGAACATTGAACCCACCGCCCGGGAGGGGATCAAAGAAGTCGATGACGCTCATGTCGTACTCATCGACAAGAAGGATCCAGGAATCTCGGACACGCGCCTCATTTCGAACAGTAAAGCGCACCCAGTACGCCGCCCCGGTATAGCCAAAATTTGGGGTGTCGCTAAAACCGGTTACAAATGAAGCGGAGTGGTCGTCAACATATTCAAAGGAAAATCTCCGACCGGGATCTTCAAGAAGGGCCAGATATGAATTAAGATTTACGACTTCCGTCTTTTCGGTAAGCACCAAGTCAGGTTGCGCAAAGGCGAGCGGAGGGGACGACGCCCAGGCAATCAAAATCGTCACGCCTATGGCGGCTAATCCAAATAGTCTTGAATGCATGGCGCCACTCACGCTCCTTCAAACGTGACAAAGAAGACCGGCCCATGGCCCTCGCAGTCAGATTCAACCGAAACCCGACCAGTGTGAACCTCGACGACTCGATTCACCAGTGCCAATCTTACGCCCGTTCCGTCCGTCCTTCCGGCGATTGAGTCACCCAGAGAGACCATAATCTCTCTCTTTGTACTTTTGTTCAATGCCAATTCCATAGTTCCGCACCCACACTACTACCTTTTCACGCGCATGTCTCGCGCCGACGTATATCAGGGGTTCCGGTTGATCGCACACAAATTCATTTGCATGCCTGAGCAGGTTTTGGTACACCTCCAATATACGTATCCGGTCCCCGCATACCACATTAAGCCCCGGTGCAATGTGCGCGCACGCATTCGAGCGCACCGTGACCAACTCCAGCACCTCCTGAACCAGTTCATCGAGCGACACGTCCGCTGGAAGAAGGAGGATACGCCCGATGCGGCGCAGTTGAAGCGGTTCGGCAAGGAGCGGAACATTTGATTGGCGGCCGATCTGATCCAGCGTAGATCATCTTCATTCCGAAATGAGTCGGCGTCGGTTATGTCGACACCTAAAAAGGGAAAGAAATCCTGAAACGGTGACAAGTGGGCAATTTAGGTAATACGAGGCCGAATACTTAAATCGCTCCCGTTCAGCACTCTTTCGTTTCAATTCCGCGACGAACCGTTCCTGCTCTGCCTCGGCCCATTTCCATTCCGAGTCGTCGATGGCCATTATCTGTACGGCGCTCTTTCCGGGATACATAATCGGGAGGGCACTCACATGAATACAGCGTTTTCTCCATTGAGCTGCACGAGTGAGACGGCTCGTTCCCAATTACGCGTTTTCCAACTTAATTTGATATTTCTTTCGCTCGTTGGCGTCGAGGTGACGCTTACGGAGGCGAAAGCTCTTCGGCGTGACCTCGATCAATTCATCGTCTCGAATAAACTCGATGGCCTCTTCGAGCGACATCCGGCGCGGCGGAACAAGCTTCTCGAAGTTGTCGGCGGCGGCCGCCCGCATGTTCGTCTGCTTTTTTTCCTTCGTGATGTTCACGTCGAGGTCCCGGTCCCGGCTGTTTTCGCCGACGATCATTCCGTCGTAGACTTCATCCGTCGGCCCCACGAAGAGTTCGCCGCGCTCCTGCAGGTTGACGATCGCATACCCCGTAACCTTGCCCCGGCGGTCGGCCACGAGCGCGCCGGACGTACGGTGCACCACCTCGCCGGCCCACGGCCTGTATTTATCGAAGATGTGCGTCAGAATCCCCGTACCCTTGGTGTCGGTCAAAAACTCCGTGCGGTACCCGATTAGCCCCCGGCTCGGCAGTTCGAACTCGAGCCGCACTCGCCCGGAGCCATTGTTGATCATCTTGGTCATCACCCCTTTTCGAATGCCCAATTTCTGAACAACTACGCCCATGTAATCCTCGGCTACATCGATGAGGGCGATTTCGAACGGCTCGTGTTTTTTGCCTTTGATTTCTTTGATGATGACCTGTGGCATCCCGACAGCAAATTCATAGCCTTCGCGCCGCATTTGTTCGATGAGGATCGCCATCTGAAGTTCGCCGCGCCCATAGACGAGAAAGCAATCGGCTGAATCGGTCGGTTCGATGCGCATGGCGAGGTTCGTCTCGGCTTCCTGCATGAGCCGGTCGCGCAGGTTGCGGGAGGTAACGTATTGCCCCTCCAGGCCGCTGAACGGCGAGTTGTTGATGCGGAACTCCATCGACATCGTGGGCTCATCGACGTGGAGCGGTTCGAGCGGCTGTGGGGTCTCCACGTCGGCGAGACTCTCGCCGAGCCCGATGCCGCCCATGCCGGCAACGGCAATAATGTCGCCCGGTCCGGCCGACTCGGTTTCCGCGCGTTGAAGGCCCCTATAGACGAAGAGTGCCGTCACGGCGGCGGCCTTCTGCGTACCGTCGCGGTGGCAAATGGACACACGCTGTCGGTTGCCGAGGGTGCCCTGCATCACGCGGCCGATGGCGAGCGGTCCCCGGTACGGATCGGGCTGCACGTTGGTGACCAGTACCTGCAGCGACGCATCGGGATCGCCGACGGGCGGCGGCACACTTTTGAGGATGACCTCGAAAAGCGGCTTCAAATCGGTGAGCGGAGTGTCGAGATCGGGGGTGCACTTCCCCTCGCGGGCCACGGCATAGAGCACCGGAAACTCGATCTGCTCCTCTTCCGCATCGAGGTCGATGAACAGGTCGTAGACCTCATCGAGCACTTCCTGCGGGCGGGCATCCTGCCGGTCGATCTTGTTGATGACCACGATGGCAGGCAGCCCGAGATCAAGGGCCTTCGAGAGCACGAACCGCGTCTGAGGCAGCGGCCCCTCGGCGGCATCGACGAGGAGCATAATGCCGTCCACCATGCGGAGCGTCCGCTCCACCTCACCGCCAAAGTCGGCGTGTCCCGGCGTGTCGACGATGTTGATCTTGACGTCGCCATACGTGACGGCCGTATTTTTGGCCATGATGGTGATGCCCTTCTCGCGTTCGAGGTCCATCGAATCCATGACGCGCTCCTGCACGGCCTGGTTGTCGCGGAAGGTGCCGCTCTGCCAGAGCATGGCGTCGACGAGGGTGGTCTTACCGTGATCGACGTGGGCGACGATGGCGATATTACGGAGGTGGGTCTGCGGCATAATCGGTGCGGGTATAAAAAACGGGCGGCTGCATCAAGCGAACCGCCCCGTGAAGGCGAAGTTGTCTGTCGGGGACCCCTCATTCGCCCTTCAGGCCCTCATGTTCCGCCCGGTCCTGCGAAATCTCTGTGATACGGGTGGTTAGAACAGGCCCGCCCCTCGCGATCGTCGGACGTCAGGCAGGCCGTTCTTCGCATCTATGCGGCAACGATCGGGGCAGCCCTCCGATGGAATGTCTCCTATCGGAATCAGACATGAAATGCCATGCCGAAGGAGAGCGAAAGGCCCGAGAACGTCATCGGATGGGCGTCGATCTTATAGACCCAGCCACGGATCTCCTCGACATTTTTCGTGAGTTCGGGTACGTCCGAAGCCAGAGCAAACTGGTAGGTCCACTTCAGACGGAATGAAGTGGATGGCGTGGTATAATAATCAACCACACCGTGGATCAGCCCGGCGAACGCCGTATCTGTCTTTTTCACATAGGTCGAGGCTGGATCCACATCATGGTTCAGAAGAAACGTGACCAAATTAGGTGCATAATTGAAGCGGGTTTCCGTGCGCGCAGAGAAATAGGCGCCACCGGCCCCGATGGCGACGGCCCACCGATGAAAGAGCAATGGATCGGGTGCGAGCAGGCTATAGTCGACGTATGCCCGAGCGGAATAGCCTGATAAAGGAAGTTCATTGGACCCAGCGCCGGCCGGTGAATACTGGAGTTCACCCCCGACGGTCATGCTACGCCGGAGCGCATAGGCCATATCGATATACCACATCGGCGCATGCCCGCCTTTCCGATCGGATTCCTCAACCCTGACGAGCGCGGCTACCCTGGTGTGCAATCGGGCCGGATCATAGAGTTGATAGGCATTGCCGAAACTGACATGAAATCGGCGAAAGGGCAGCGAGGCCCGTAACTCATCCAGGTCGCGGTGGCTCATTTGATGCTTACTCAGAGGCAAATCCACTTGACGGATTTCGGGCGCTTCTTCATACATGAACGCCTGGTATTGCTTCAATGAATGGGCCGTTTTATGCAAAAGGTCCGGGTCGCCATAGACGTAATACGTATCTTCACGGCGGCGTCCATGGAGGAGACCGGCCACAACAGACGCGCCGGTCAGGAGCAATGACGAATTAAAAGAAAGGTGGTTTTCACTCTGCACATAGCCTATCAATCCAAACAGACCCAGTCCGGCGGTGTAGAGATTGGCATCCCTTAATCGCCGCCAGGAGGAACGCATCACAAGCCCCGATGTAACCTCAGACATCGATTGCACGACCACATCTCGGTTCGCAGATTGCCAATCATATCCTATAGGATTTTGAGATATCGCCATCAGTGAATCTGATACGCGGAGCAACTGGCCAGTGACGGATTGCCCGTCCGCTGTTTTTACCGATACGATGCTCCCGGACCGGTAGCGTTTTCTAAAACTGACGAGGCCCCGAAGTAAAGCAAAATTGATCGGTGGAGTCAGGTTCTGTACGTGCTCGTAATTGTCAATGCATCGATTCAGTTCTTCGGCGGCTGCCCGGCTCACCGTCAAATCCACCCGTTCGGGGTTTCCGTGCGTGGTGGTGTGCTCAATAGAAAACCGAACGCTGTCCGGCAATGATGCCGATACACGTGCCTGCTTGAATTCATAAATGGTCCGAAAGAGGCTGAAGTAGGCCTGTTCGCTCTGATCAATCGTATCCCCCACCCGAGACGTCAACGCAAATGGGGCGGGTGGGCTCTGTGCAGCGGCATCGCCCATCCAAAGGGATAAACTCAATATACACAATAGCACAAAAATCCGGGATCGTAACGTGTGTATCATAACTGCAAGTAAAGTGTTTGCGTGAGAGAAAGGCGCTCTCTCCACTATCCGGGATAAATCTTGCCCGACGGATCTCTGGTAATACGCTTGAGGTGTTCCACTTAACCGATTATCATGGGGAAAAGCAGATCACTGTATAACGCACATAATACATAGATCAATGCACATACTACGTTCCACACCCAAATAATTCAATAGATGATGCATGGCGTGATAGAAGAATGATTTACTCAGACATCACATCAAGTTCCATGCACCCTATTGCCAATCAGTTGCGCATCTCCCAATTTTTTCACCCGACGCGTTTTATCGCATCCAACGCCTTTCCCCCTTGTCCTCACGAACGCGAGTCGGGTATCCCGCCGCGGCCTATCATACCCTGCCACGAGGTGATGTCTGAGGGTGCATTCGCTCTTGAGGTGAACATGACATCCGGCCACCGACCCGCCTACCGCTCCCGCAGTTGCCGCTCATGTTCCTTGATGATGTCGAGCGAGAGTGCCGACTCACACATCAGCACAAAGGCGGCAAAGCAGAGACAGGCGATGCCCGGGGCGAGGAGCCCGATGACCACCCACTTTGAAAGATCCGGCCACTGAAAAAGCATCACGCCGAGCAGGCTTCCGAGGGCAAAGAGACCGACGCACACATAGAGCGCCACCATGGTATTGCGAAACATATGGGCCCGCCGCATCAGATGATGCACGATTTGATCTGAGCCGAGGTTCTCATGTTCGAGCAAGGCGTGCATCTCGTCGTGGAGCCGGTTGAAGCGCCCCGAGGTGGACAGAATGAGCAGCGCGACGCCGGGCAGGAGGATGAGCGGGGTCAGCCAGAGGGTGGAGAGATCCATGCGAAAAAGGGAAGATGAGAGGGACGGGTTTCAAACTACACAATGGCTTCCGAGCCGGCAACTCGCCGGTATGTCGCATCGAGGGCCGAAATCGTTTCAGTCACCGCATCGCCAATTGATGTGCGCATCGCCTATCTTCCCGCCGGATTCTCTGCCTCGGTCCGTATGGCCGCGCTAGCAGATGTTATCACGAAGGACGCCGAACAGGACAACATCAAGGCATCGGACCACGCCCATATCAATCCCGTAGGGATGATATGTTTATGGCCTTCCCGGTTTATGACAGAAGAAAGCGCCATAGGCATGACATGTTCTCCAACCGGATCGTCCGTTGGTCGCCACCGATGAAAAATGCT
>Ga0114931_10003882_pt1 | contig 18786 bp, 15 predicted proteins | sample 2SBtaG_FD_89579 | JGI IMG/M metagenome (GOLD analysis project Ga0114931, IMG submission 89579) | Deep subsurface microbial communities from Kolumbo volcano to uncover new lineages of life (NeLLi) - 2SBTROV14_V59a metaG | ecosystem: Environmental > Aquatic > Marine > Volcanic | place: Kolumbo...
GACCCGGCGGCCGAAGAGGGGACCCTCGGCTTCCTCCTCAACCCGCTGATCCCCGAGTTCGCCCCCGACGGCGCCCGGGCCAACGCCGATCCGGTCACCGGGCAGGCGGCGTGGTACGACCTCCGGGTCCGGCTCGAGAAGGCGGCCGCCGCCGAGGCCGGGGTGACGGCGCCCCTGTTCCCGGTGCTCGCGGGCCCGCCGGGGATGCCGCCGCGCCCGGCGATCCTGCGCTATGGCGCCGGCTTTCGCGGCCCATGACCGACCTGCCGCACGCCACGGGCCGGGCGATGGGCCTGGTCATCGACCTCGACACCTGCGTCGGCTGCCACGCCTGCGCCGTCAACTGCAAGGAGTGGAACACGGGCGGCGTCGCCGCCCCGCTGCCCGACGCCAACCCCTATGGCGCCGGCGCCGAAGGGGTATGGTTCAACCGCATCCATGCCTTCGAGGCCGGCGACGAGGGCGGGCGCACGGTCTACTTCCCGCGCTCGTGCCTGCACTGCGCCGATGCCGCCTGCGTCACCGTGTGCCCGACCGGGGCCTCCTACAAGCGGCCCGAGGACGGCATCGTGCTGGTCGACGAGGACCTGTGCATCGGCTGCAAGCTGTGCTCGTGGGCCTGCCCCTATGGCGCCCGCGAGTACGACTTCGATTCGGGGGTGATGAAGAAGTGCACGCTCTGCATCGACCGCATCTATGACGACGACCTCGCCGAGGCCGAGCGGGTGCCGGCCTGTGTTCGCACCTGCCCGGTCTCGGCCCGGCACTTCGGCGACCTTGGCGATCCCGACTCCGAGGTCTCCAAGCTCGTGGCCGAGCGCGGCGGCTACGACCTGATGCCCGAGATGGGCTATGCGCCGACCAACAAGTACCTGCCGCCGCGCCCGCCCGAGCCCGCGGCGGCGCCGGCACTGCGCCCGACCGGGACCGCGGCCGAGAAGCTCGCCGCCTGGGCCGGCCGATTGTTCACCCGATGAACAGTCCGGTTCCGACAGAGAACCGATGATGCCGCCGATCGACCGCCGAACCATGCTCGCCGCCACCCTCGCCGCCCCGGTCGTGGGCCGCACCGCCGCCGCCGCGGCGGCCCCGGCCTCGCTGGTGGTGCTCGCCCCGCCGCGGGCCAACGACAGCTACTATGCCGAGGTCCGGGCGCCGCTTCTCGCCTTCTACGCCCGCGCGCTGGCGACGCTGGCGGGGCGCGAGCGCGTCATCCTGGCGGTCGATGACCGTAGCCGCCGCGCCCTCGAGCCGCAGATCTCGGCCGAGGTCCGCATCGCCAAGCCCCTCGCCGACATGTGGCTGCGCGACTTCGCCGCCGTTCAGGCCGCCGACCGGCTGGTCAAGTTCGCCTATCGGCCGCGCTATCTGGAAGGCTATGTGGCGAAGGCCATCGAGCGCTCGTTCCTCGCCTGGCTCGACCGCTACGCCATGGCGATGACGCCCGTCGATCTGGTGCTCGACGGCGGCAACGTGGTCGCCGACGGCGCCGGGCGCGCGATCGTCACCGAGCGCGTGCTCGCCGACAACCCGTCCCTCGACCGGGCCGGGATCGATCGCCGGCTGCGCGAGACGCTGGCGCTCGAGGCCCTCGCCATCGTGCCCGAGGAGCCGGGCGACCTGCTCGGCCACGCCGACGGTCTCGCCGCCTGGGTGACGCCGGGCCACCTCGCCCTCAGCCGCTTCGCCGAGCCCTTTCGCTCGCGCCTTCTCGCCGCCCTCGAGCCGGCGCTGCCGGGGATCGATCTGCACGAGGTCCCCTATCGGCCCTCGGCGCGCACCTGGCGCGGCTTCCAGGATGCCGCCGGCAACTATGCCAACGTGCTGGCGACGCCGCGCCACCTCTATGTCCCGACCTATGGCCTGGCCGAGGACGCGACCGCGCTCGCGCTCTATGCCCGGCTCGCCGCGAGGCCGGTGATCGGCATCGAGACCCGCGATGTGGCGCTCCTCGGCGGCGCCCTCAACTGCATCAGCCTGACCCTTCGCGGGGCCCCGGCCGCGCGCCTGCTGGAGGGGCTCGATGCCGGCTGAGCCCGCTCATCGCCGGGTCTGACGCGCCCGTGTATCCCGCCTTCTCGATCATCGCCTTCACGACGCTCTCGGGCGCCGGCTATGGGCTGCTCACGGTCGCCGCGGTCGCGGCGCTGGCGGGCGGCGGCGGGGGCGCCCCATGGGCGGTGGTCCTCGGCCTCGCCTTCGCCCTCATCGCCCTCGGCCTGGTCGCCTCGGTCCACCATCTCGGGCGGCCCGAGCGCGCCTGGCGGGCGCTCTCGCAGTGGCGCTCGAGCTGGCTCTCGCGCGAGGCGGTCGCGGCCCTCGCCAGCTTCGCCGCCGGCCTTCCCTTCGCCGCCCTGGCCCTGGCTGGGGGGTCGCGGCCGGCGATCGTGGTCCTGGCGGCGCTCACCGCGCTCGCCGCGCTCGCCACCGTGGTCGCGACGGCGATGATCTATGCCAGCCTTCGCCCGATCCCCGCCTGGCACAACCGCTGGGTGGTGCCGGCTTATCTCGCCTATGCCGCAGCGACCGGGGCGCTTCTCGCCACCGCGACGCTCCGCGCCTTCGCCGTTCCCGCCCAGCTGACGGGGTGGGTCGCGGCGGCGGCGCTGGTCCTCTGCGCGGCGATCAAGTGCGCCTACTGGCGCCAGCTCGATGCGGCGCATCCCGTGGCCACCGCCGAGAGCGCCACCGGCCTCGGTGCCTTCGGCGAGGTCCGGCTGCTCGACGCCCCCCACACCGCGGCCAACTACGTCACCCGCGAGATGGGCTTTCGCGTCGTCCGGGCGCACGCCCGGGCCTTGCGCCGGGCGGTGCTGTGGGCGGGGCTCGTGCTGCCGCTGGCCCTCGTCGTTGCCGACCTCGCGCTCGGCGGCGCGGTCGCGCTCGCCGCCGCCGCCGCGCTGCTCGCGCTCGCCGGGGCCGTGGTCGAGCGCTGGCTTTTCTTCGCCGAGGCCCGTCACGTCGTCAGCCTCTACTACGGGGCGCGGCGCGTCTGAGCGGCCGGACCTGGACCGGCGCCGGCAATCGTGCTCTATCTCTGTCGCCTTCGACGGCCATAGAGGTTGAGAATGAGCGAGACGGTGCGGCTTGGTGTGGATATCGGCGGGACCTTCACCGACGTCGCCCTCGAGATCGGCGGCGGCCGGCACGCCGCCAAGGTCCTGACCACCCAAGAGGCCCCCGAAGAGGGCGTGATGACGGCCATCGACAGCGTTCTCGCCGCCGCCGGGGCCGCGCTTACCGACGTCGGCCTGGTGATTCACGGGACCACGCTGGCGACCAACGCGCTGATCGAGCGCAAGGGGGCGCGGACGGCGCTGATCACCACCGAGGGCTTCCGCGATTCGCTCGAGATGGGCACCGAGAGCCGCTTCGAGCAGTACGACATCATGATGGAGAAGCCGACACCCCTGGTGCCGCGCTATCTGCGCCTGCCGGTGCCCGAGCGCATCGACGCCCACGGCCGGGTGCTGGTGCCGCTGGATGAGGGCGCGGTGGCGGCGCTGGTCCCGACGCTCGAGCGCGAGGGCGTCGAGAGCCTCGCCATCGGCTTTCTCCACAGCTTCGTCAACCCGGCCCACGAGCGCCGCGCCCGCGACATCGTGGCCGACGCTCTGCCTGGGCTCGCGATCGCGCTCTCCTCCGACGTCTCGCCCGAGATGCGGGAGTACGAGCGCTTCTCGACCACCTGCGCCAACGCCTATGTCGGGCCGCTGATGGCGCGCTATGTCCGCCGGCTGGCGGCGGCGCTCAAGGAGCGCGGGCTCGCCGGGCCACTGTTCCTGATGCTCTCGGGCGGCGGCATCGCGACCGCCGAGGTCGCGGTGCGCTTTCCCATCCGGCTGGTCGAATCGGGGCCTGCGGGGGGCGCCATCTTCGCCAGCCACATCGCCGCCGAGTGCGGGCTCGAGCGCGTGCTCTCCTTCGACATGGGCGGGACCACCGCCAAGATCTGCCTGATCGACGACGGCCGGCCGCAGACCGCGCGCAGCTTTGAGGTCGCCCGGGTCTATCGCTTCCTCAAGGGAAGCGGGCTGCCGATCCGCGTCCCGGTCACCGAGATGGTCGAGATCGGTGCCGGTGGCGGCTCGATCGCCGCGATCGACCAGATGGGCCGAATCGCGGTCGGGCCCGAGAGCGCGGGCTCGGAGCCCGGGCCGGCGTGCTATGGCCGCGGCGGCAGCGCCCCGACGGTGACCGATGCCGACCTCTCGATGGGGCGGATCGACCCCGGCGCCTTCTCGGGCGGTAAGCTTCGGCTCGACACCGCCGCCGCCGAGCGCGCCCTGGCCGAGGGCGTCGCCGAGCCCCTGGGCACGCCGCTTGCGCTCGCTGCCTACGGGGTGACCGAGATGGTCGACGAGAACATGGCCAACGCCGCCCGGGTGCACGCGATCGAGAGCGGCAAGACGCTTGCCGAGCGCACCCTGGTCGCCTTCGGCGGCGCGGCCCCGCTGCACGCGGCGCGGCTCGCCGAGAAGCTCGAGATCGCCCGCGTGGTGGTGCCGACCGACGCCGGGGTCGGCTCGGCGGTCGGCTTCCTCCGCGCCCCCGTCGCCTATGAGATCGCGCGCTCGTTCTACCAGCGGCTCTCGGGCTTCGAGGCGGTCGCGGTCAACCAAGTGCTCGGCGAGATGCAGGCGACCGCCCACGAGGTGGTCGCGGAGGGCGCGCCGGGGCAGCCGCGGCACGAGGCCCGCACCGCCTTCATGCGCTATCTCGGCCAGGGCCACGAGATCGCGGTCGAAATCCCGGCCCGCCCCTTGGCCGGGGCCGACGTGCCCGACATCCGCGCCGCCTTCGAGCAGACTTACGAGGTGCTCTATGGCCGCCCCATCCCGGGGGTCGACATCGAGGTCCTGAGCTGGGTCGTCCTGGTCTCGGCGCCCGCGCCCACGGCCCCGAGCCCGGCGGCGCCCACGACCCCCTATGTGCCCACGCCCACGGGCCGGCGCCCGGTGTTCGACCCGGCGAGCGGCGAGGCGCTGGCGACCGCGATCCACCGGCGTGGCGACCTTCGCCCCGGCGCCCGCATCGCCGGGCCGGCGATCATCGTCGAGGCCTCGACCTCGACCGTGGTGACCCCCGCCTTCGCGGCCGAGATCGACGGTCGCGGCTATATCGTTCTGCAAAGGCGGTCGCGAGAGGAGGCCCCGTCATGAACCGCGACGCGCTCGCCGAGATCCACCTGCAGGTGATGTGGAACCGCCTGATCGCGGTGGTCGAGGAGCAGGCCCAGACCCTGATCCGCACCGCCTTCTCGACCACCGTGCGCGAGGCCGGCGATCTCGCCGCCGGGGTCTTCGACACCGAGGCCCGGATGCTCGCCCAGGCGGTGACGGGGACGCCCGGCCACGTCAACTCGATGGCCAACGGGGTCCGCCACTTCCTCGCCGCTTACCCGCTCGAGAGCATGCGCCCGGGCGATCACTTCATCACCAACGACCCCTGGTACACCTCGGGCCATCTCCACGACCTCACCGTGGTCAGCCCGGTGTTCAAGGGCGGCCGGCCGGTGGCGCTGTTCGCCTGCACCTGCCACGTGGTCGACATCGGCGGCCGCGGCTTCGGCCCCGACGGCCGCCAGGTCTTCGAGGAGGGCCTGGCGATCCCGATCATGCCGGCGATGCGGGCGGGCGTCATCAACGAGACCCTGATCGCCTTCGTCCGGGCCAATGTCCGCGAGCCCCATCTGGTCGAGGGCGACATCTACTCCTACATCGCCAGCAACGAGGCCGGCGCCCGTCGCCTGAGCGCGATGATGGACGAGTTCGCCCTCGCCGACCTCGGCGATCTCGGGGCCCACATCGTCGCCCGGTCGCGCGCCGCGACGCTGGCCGAGATCGCCAAGCTGCCCAAGGGCACCTACCACAACCATCTCAGGATGGACGGCTATGACCGCCCCGTCGACCTCGTCTGCGCCCTCACCGTGGGCGAGGACGGGATCGACGTCGACTTCACCGGGACCTCGGGCGCCAGCCTCTTCGGCATCAACGTGGTGCTCAACTACTGCCAGGCCTATGCCGCCTTCGGGGTCAAGTGCCTCGTCGCCCCCGCCATCCCCAACAACGCCGGCTCGCTCGAGCCGATCCGGGTGACGGCACCCGAGGGCTCGATCCTCAATGTCCCCCGGCCGTGGCCGGTGGCGGCGCGCCACGTCATCGGCCAGATGCTTCCCGACGTGGTGCTGGGGTGCCTCGATCAGGCGATTCCCGGTCGGGCGCCGGCCGAGGGCGCGTCGTCGCTGTGGAACCCCCAGCTTCGCGGCGGCCCCTCGGCGATCGACGCGGCGGCGAGCGAGGGCGGCAACGTGCACTCGCCCGAGTTCGACATCGTCATCTTCAACTCAGGTGGCTCGGGCGCCCGGCCGGGTAAGGACGGGCTCGACGCCACCGCCTTTCCCTCAGGGGTCCGCACCATGCCGGTCGAGGCGACCGAGCAGGTCGCCCCGATCGTCATCTGGCGCAAGGAGCTCAGGCCCGATTCGGGCGGCGCGGGGACTTGGCGCGGCGGCGCCGGCCAGACCATCGTCATCGCCGCCGAGGACGACGCCCCCTTCGCCGTGCTCGCGACCTTCGACCGGATCGACAACCCGGCGCGCGGCCGCGCCGGCGGCGGTACCGGCGCGGCGGGCGCGGTCGCCCTTCTCTCGGGCGAGCGGATGAAGGGCAAGGGCACCCAGTCGATCCCCGCCGGCGAGCGCTTGCGCCTCGATCTTCCCGGCGGCGGCGGCCACGGCGACCCCTTCGGCCGGGCGCCCGAACGGGTGGCGGCGGACGTCCGCGACGGCCTGGTCAGCACCGCCAACGCCCGCGCGCTCTATGGCGTGGTGGTCGATCCCGAGGGCACCCTCGATGCCGGCGCGACCGAGGCCTTGCGCGCCGCCCACGAAGAGGACACGAGCCCCGCCTGAGGGCCCCTCTCAAGCGGTGGCGATGGCGGCGGTGACGAACTCGCGCAGCCAGGAAAGCGCGCGGCCCGACAGCCCGGCCCCGGTGGCGAGGCGCCCCTTGTCGCCGGCGATGATCAGCTCGCGGCCGATGTTGGAGCGGGCGCGGGCGACGCTCACGCTCTCGATCTCGGTAAGCGGCAGCGTGGTCTCGCCGGTGGTCTTGAGCCAGGGCTCGATCATGGTGATGTCGTGGCGGCTGAGGCGAAGCTCGCGCGGGTGGGTGCGGTCGTACCAGGCCATCCAGCCCATCGCGGCGAGGAAGAGAAGGCCGACCCCGACCATGGGCCAGGCGCCGGGCTCGGTCGCGGCGGCCGCGATCATCGCCACCGGGATGGTGGCGAACATCGCGGCGAAGGCATAGGGAATCCGAGGCGCGGTGACGATCACCCGAAGGCGGGCGTCGTCGCCCGCGCCCTCGGAGACCACGCGAAGGCCCGGCGGCGGCGGCGCCGCGGGGTCGTAGCGGGCATCCAGCCGGCCCTCGCGGGCGAGCTCCTTGAGCGACTTGTCGAGGTCCTCGATGGCGCGCGTGATGACCCGCTCGCCGGCGAGCTCGAGCGCCGGCAGGCCGAGCTCGCGGGCGTAGGATTCCCAGCGCTCGCGCGGCGGGGCCACCGCGACGGCGACGTAGAGCGGCAGCGTCTTGGCGGGCTCGGGATGGACCAGCTCGATGATCTGATAGGTGGTCGAGCCGTGCTTGCGGTTGATCGTGTGCTCGCGGTGGCGAACCCCGGCGAAGTCGGGGTAAGCGGCGAACCAGCGCTCGCGCCCGCGCAACGTCCGGCCCTCGACGGCGACGCCCTCGGCATCGAAGGTGGCATAGCGGCGGGTGATCAGGGCGACCAGGCTGGCCCCGACCGCGGCGAGCCCGATGGCCGGGAACATCAGGGCGAAGGCGATCGCGGGGCTCGGCGCCGACAGCACCCCGGAAACCAGGTTGAGCGAGCCATAGAGCCAGAAGCCGCCGAAGACGAGGCCGAAGACGGCGGTGATCGGCGAGGGCGAGAGGTTGACGCGAAGCGGCCGCGCCGCGAGGTCGACCTGCGGCCGGCGCGCGAGCCAGGCCTGGCCTTGCCCGAACATCACGACACCCCGCGCCCGGCAAGCCGCCTGACCGCGGGCCGGATCCGGGCGAGGGCCCTCGGGCCGATCGCCGCGGCGAGCCAGCATTCGAGGACGTCCCCCGGTGGCCGCGGCGCGCGGGCGAGCTCGGGGAAGCGGTGATAAAGGGAAAGTGCTGCCGGATCGACGAAGCGGGCGGCCTTGGCCACCGCGACCCACCAGCTCCGCGAGGCCGCCCGGCGGATGTCCTCGGCTTGGCCGGGGGTCAGGGGGACCTTCTCGAGATAGGCCGCGAGGGTGCGGGCGAGGAAGGCCCCCAGCGCCTCGAGCTCGGCGATGTCGCGGGCGCGATGGCCATAGTTGACCAGGCGCCAGACGCGGTCGATGTCGGCCTCCGTGGTGTCGTCGCCGAGAAGCTCGCGGTAGACATCGACCAGGAAGGCCTTACCGTGGGCGTCCATCTCGGCTTGGTAACGGTGGCTCGCGTTGTCACCGTGATAGCGATAGACGACGACCGGCTCGTCGATGCAGGCAAGGTCGCCGATCCGCGCCAGTCTGTGGTAGAGGTCGTAGTCCTCGGCATAATGGTATTCGGGCCGATAGTAGAGGCGATGGTCACGGATCGCGTTCAAGCGCACACAGACCGCCGAATGCGTGATCGGGCTCGACAGCATGAGCTGCCAGCGAATGAGGTGGGGCTCGGTGACGGCAGGCGGGGCTTTGGAAACGCGGCCGTTCTCGAGGGTCCTCGCGGTCCCGGCCACCAGGACGACCTCGGGGTGGGCGTCGAGGAAGGCGACCTCGCGGGCGAGCCTCTGGGGAAGGCTGAGATCGTCGTGGTCGGTGGGGGCGAGAAACTCTCCCCGGGCCGCATCGAGGCCGATGTTGCGGCTGCCCGAGATCCCCTGGTTGGTGGCATTGCGGATGTGGCGAATCCGTGGGTCGTCGTAACTGCGTATGATATCGGGCGTCTCGTCGCTGGAGCAGTCGTCGACGATGATGTACTCGAAGTCCTCGAACGTCTGCCCAAGGATACTTTCTATCGTTTCGCGAACGAAAGACGCGGAATTGTACGCCGTCATCACGACACTGACACGGGGAGAATTGCTCATCACGCTATTTATCCAGTGAAGTCGCCGCGAGAATGCCGCCAGACTGTTAATAATAAATTAAACATTCCCTGCCGTTTAATTATATCACTGCAGAAACCACCGGCAACCGTTCCGCGGAGACCGCGCGAGCCCTCGGGGAGGCATCGTTGAAGCTGTTGATCACCGGCGGCGCAGGTTTCATCGGCTCGGCCGTCATCCGTCACCTCATTGCCGAGACCGGGCACGAGGTCGTCAACCTCGACGCCCTGACCTACGCCGGCAACCTGGACTCCCTCGCCGAGGTCGCCGACGACCCACGCTATCGCTTCGAGCACGCCGATATCGGCGATGCCGCCAGGCTCGCCGACATCTTCGCCCGCCATCGGCCCGACGCGGTGATGCACCTGGCCGCCGAATCCCACGTCGATCGCTCGATCGACGGGCCGATGGCCTTCGTCCAGACCAACGTCGTCGGCACCGCGCTCCTCCTTCAGGTCGCGCTCGCCTACTGGCGCGAGCGCGGCGGCGCTTTCCGCTTCCACCACGTCTCGACCGACGAGGTCTACGGCAGCCTCGGACCCACCGGCCGGTTCACCGAGACCACTACCTACGACCCACGCTCGCCCTATTCGGCGAGCAAGGCCGCCTCCGACCATCTGGTTCGCGCCTGGCACCATACCTATGGCCTGCCCGTCGTCGTGACCAACTGCTCCAACAACTATGGCCCTTACCAGTTCCCCGAGAAGCTGATTCCGACGCTGATCCTCAAGGCCCTGGCGGGCGAGCCGCTGCCCATCTATGGCCGCGGCGACAACGTTCGCGACTGGCTCTATGTCGACGACCACGTCCGGGCGCTGCTCGCGGTGCTGGAAGGCGGGCGCGATGGCGAGACCTACAACATCGGCGGCGACGGCGAGCGCACCAACCTCGAAGTGGCGCAGGCCGTCTGCCGGCTTCTCGACGCGCTGGCGCCGGCGCCGCGGCCGCACGCCGAGCTGATCACCTTTGTCGCCGATCGCCCTGGGCACGACAAACGCTATGCCATCGACGCCGGCAAGATGAGGCGCGAATTGGGCTGGCGCCCGGGCGAGACCTTCGACGGCGGGCTCGGGCGGACCGTGCGCTGGTACTTGGCTAACGGCGAGTGGTGCCGGCGGGTGACCTCGGGCGCGTACCGCGGCGAGCGTCTCGGTCTTGCCGCACCTTGAGGGGGTGACGATGAGCGGTGATCGATACGGCAAGGGAATCATCCTGGCCGGTGGGCTCGGAACCCGGCTCCACCCGGTGACGCGGGTGGTCTGCAAGCAGCTTCTGCCGGTCTACGACAAGCCGATGATCTACTATCCGCTTTCGACCCTGATGCTGGCCGGCGTGCGCGACATCCTGATCATCACGACGGCCGAGGATGCGCCCTTGTTTCAGCGGCTTCTCGGCGACGGCGGGCGTTGGGGGCTGGCGCTGAGCTATGCCGTGCAGCCGCATCCTGGGGGGCTCGCCGAGGCCTTCCTCATCGGCGAACGCTTCATCGCAACCTCACCGGTGGCGCTGATGCTGGGTGACAACATTTTCTTCGGCTATGGCCTGAAGGAGCGGCTCGATCGGGCCGCCCGGCGCACCGCGGGGGCGAGCGTCTTCGCCTATTACGTCAGCGACCCCGAGCGCTATGGCGTCGTCACCTTCGATGCCAACGGGGTTGCCGTCGACATCGAGGAGAAGCCGGCAAGGCCGCGCTCCAACTACGCGGTCACCGGCCTCTACTTCTACGACAACGACGTCGTCGCCATCGCCAAGGGGCTCACGCCTTCGGCCCGGGGCGAGCTCGAGATCACCGACGTCAACCGGGCCTATCTGGCGCGCGGGGATCTCCACGTCGAGCTTCTCGGGCGGGGCTCGGCGTGGCTCGACACCGGCACCCACGAATCGCTCCAGCAGGCGAGTGCCTTCGTCCAGGTGGTCGAGGCCCGCCAGGGTCTCAAGATTGCCTGCCCCGAGGAGATCGCCTGGCGCATGGGCTTCATCGACGACGCCGGCCTCGAGGCGCTCGCCGGCGAGCTCGCCAAATCGGGCTATGGCGCCTATTTGCGCGGCCTTCTGGACCGCGACCGCTGAGCGATGGAGGTCCGCGAAACGACGCTTCCCGGCGTCCTCCTGATCGTGCCCAAGGTGTTCGGCGACGACCGCGGCTTCTTCCTCGAGACCTATCACGGCGACCGTTACCGCGACGCGGGGATCCCGGGCCCCTTCGTTCAGGACAACCTCTCGTTCTCGCAAAGAGGCGTTCTCAGGGGACTCCACCTGCAGCACCCGAACGGCCAGGGAAAGCTGGTCCAGGCACTCGCGGGCGAGGTCTTCGACGTCGCCGTCGATGTCCGGGTGGGCTCGCCCACCTTCGGCCGCTGGCACGGGGTGCGGCTCTCAGCCCAGAACAAACATCAGTTCTACGTGCCCGAGGGCTTTGCCCATGGCTTTTGCGTCGTCAGCGAGAGCGCCCTCTTCTTCTACAAGTGCACGGCGGTTTACTCGCCCGCCTACGAGCGCTCGGTGCGCTGGGACGACCCGGCGATCGCAATCGATTGGCCGGTGGCGGCGCCGACGCTTTCGCCCAAGGACGCGGCGGCGCCGCGGCTCGCGGCGATCGATCCGGCCCAGCTGCCGGCATACCCGGGCTAGGCCGGTGGCGGCCCGGCCGATCCTCCTGACCGGGGCACGCGGCCTGCTCGGGCGCGAGCTCCGACGCACGCTGGCAACCCTGGGGCCGGTCGCGGCCCGTGACCGCGCCGCCCTCGACCTCGCCGATGCCGCGGCGCTGCGGTCCGCGGTCCGCGACCTCCGACCGGCGCTGATCGTCAACGCCGGCGCCTACACCGCGGTCGACCGGGCCGAGTCCGAGCCCGAGGCGGCGCATGCCGTCAATGCTGTCGCCCCCGGGGTGCTGGCCGACGCGGCGCGGGCGGCGGGTACGGCCCTGGTTCACTTCTCGACCGACTATGTCTTCGACGGCCGCGACCCCGGCCGACCGCTGCGCGAGGACGACCCGCCGGCGCCGCTCGGCATCTATGGCCGCAGCAAGCTCGCCGGCGAGCGCGCGGTGGCGGGCAGTGGCGCCGTCGCGCTGGTGCTGCGGCTGAGCTGGGTCTATGCCCGCGAAGGACGGAACTTCCTCACCACCATGGCGCGGCTCGCCCGCGAGCGTGACGAGCTTCGCGTGGTCGCCGACCAGCGCGGGGCGCCGACCTGGGCCCGCCTGATCGCCGAGGCCACCGCGCAGGCCCTGGCATCCTTCTGGCGCGGCGACGCCGCCCGCCTCGCCGAGGTCGCCGGGCTCTATCATCTGGCGGCGGCGGGGGAGACCACGTGGCACGGCTTCGCCACCGCGATCGTCGCCGCCACGCCCGATGCCCGCACCCAGCGCGTGGTGCCGATCGCCACCAGCGACTATCCTGTCCCGGCGGCACGGCCGGCCTACTCGGTGCTCGACAGCGGCCGCTTCGCCCGCACCTTCGGGCTCGCCCTGCCGCCGTGGGAGGAGGGCCTTGCCCTGTGTCTCAGCGATGACTGAAGGCTTGCCCGATCGAGGCCGGCGCGCCGTCGTCGTTCTCGGCATGCACCGCAGCGGCACCTCGGCGCTGGCAGGGTCGCTGGCCCGCCTCGGGGTCGACTTCGGCCCCAGGCTGGTGCCGCCGCAGCCGGGGGTGAACGATCGCGGCTTCTGGGAGCACGACGACGTCATCGACATCCACGATGCGCTCTTGGCGGCGGTCGGCTCGCGCTGGGACGATGTCCGGCCGCTGCCCGACGGCTGGTGGCAGGGCGACGCGGCGGCGCTGGCGCAGGGGCGGCTGGCGGCGGTGATCCGCCGCGATTTCGGGACCAGCCCGCTGTGGGGTCTCAAGGACCCCAGGATGTGCCGACTCATGCCACTCTGGTTCGCGCTCTTCAGCGCCGCCGGCGTCACCCCGCTGTTCGTGATCGCCAGCCGCCACCCGGCCGAGGTCATGGCTTCACTCGAACGTCGCGACGGCTTTGCGCCTGAGAAGGCGGCTTACCTGTGGCTCGAGCACAATGTTGCCGCCGAGGTGGCGACCCGCGGCCACCGGCGTGCGTTCGCGACCTACGATGGCCTTCTCGCCGACCCGCCCGCCACGCTCACGCGGATCGGGCGGGCACTTGCCCTCGACTGGCCACACCCGCCGGCCACCGCGGCGGCCGACCTCGCCGCCTTCCTCAGCCCTCAGCTTCGTCACAACCGGGCCGAGAGGACCAGCGTTTCCGAGTGCACGGGCTGGGCTGCGGCTGAAATCGACGCCCTCGCCCGGGCGCTCGAAGGGGCGAGCCACGGCGAGGCCGCGGATGCCGCCTTCGCCGAGGTCGAGCGCCGATTCGCCGCCCTCTCGGCGGCGCGGGATCCGGTCTCGCTCGGTCACATCCGCGACCTCGAGCGCGAGATCGGGCGCCAGATCGCGGACCGCCATCGCATCACCCGGTCGCTCTCGTGGCGGGGAACGCGGCCCTTGCGCGGCATCGCCCACGTCGCCCGCCTCATCGCCCAGAGGCTGACGTGAGCGCCGGGAGCGCGAAGGGGCGGCGATGAGCGAACCGCGCGCCGAGGAGCGTCGCGGGCCGTCCACCGCCTTGGGCAGTCGCGTCATCAGGGGCTCGGCGTGGATGCTGGCGATGCGCTGGTCGGTACGTCTCGTCGGGATCGTGAACACGGCCGTTCTCGCCCGTCTGCTCACGCCCGAGGACTTTGGTGTGGTGGCCATGGCGGGCATGGTGATCGCCATCCTGATGGTGTTCGACGACGTCGGCCTCGAGCTTTGTATCGTGCGCCAGCCGAACCTCACCCACGCCCATCTCGACACGGCATGGACGGTGCGGATCGCGCTTTCCCTGGTCATCGCCCTCCTGATCGCCGGGGCGGCGCCGCTCACCGCCCGTTTCTTCGCCGAGCCCCGGCTGGTCCCGGTGATGCTGGCCCTCGCGCTCGCCCCGGTGATCGGCGGCTTGTGGAACGTCAGCGTGATGATGTACCTGCGCGACCTCAACTATGCCAAGGACTTCGAGATCAACGTGGTCGTCCGCGTGCTCTCGGCGGTGGTCGGGATCACGGTCGCAGTGATGCTGAGGAACTACTGGGCCCTGGTGGCGGCGATGCTGATCCAGCCCGTGATCAAGGTGGTGGCGAGCTACGCCTATCACCCTTACCGCCCGCGCCTCTCGCTCGCCGCGATTCACGACATCTGGTCGTTCTCGGCGTGGATGTTCCTGCGCAACCTGGCGAACTGGGCGGCCGGACGCATCGATCAGTTCCTGGTCGGTCGGATGGTGGGGGCGAGCGGGCTCGGCGGCTACTTCGTCGCCAGCCAGATCGCCGGCATGGTGGTGATGGAAACAGTGCTGCCCCTGGGCCGGGCCCTGATCCCGGGTTACGCCAAGCTACTCGACGACAAGGCGCGCCTGGCCCAGGCGCTGGTCACGGTCGCCGGGGTCACCGCGATCATCGCGATCCCCTTCGGCTTTGGCCTGGCGGCGGTGGCCGAGGACTTCGTGCTCGTGCTGCTGGGGCCGAAGTGGACGGCGGCGGCGCCGCTTCTTCAAGTGTTCGCCGTGGCCGCCGCTGCCTCCGGGATCATGAGCCCTGCCGGCCCCTATACCATGGCGACCGGCAAGCTCAGGCTGATGACCCTGATCGTGTGGGCCATGGCGGGGGCGATCGCGGTAGCCATCGCCGCCGCCGCCGGCACCGGAGACCCGCGCTGGATCGCGATCGCCCGGGCAGGCGTGGTCATCGTCTTCGTGCCGGTGGTCTATGGTCTGGTCCTGGTGCCCGAATGCCCGTCCCCGGGCCGGCTCGTCGGCGGCGTGCTCAGGCCTCTGCTGGCCGGCGTGGCGATGGTCGCGGTGGTCCGCGCTCTTCACCTCGGGAGCGTGGCGAACCCGGCGATCACGCTTCCCATCGACGTTCTCACCGGGGCGGTGACCTACCCGGTGGCGCTGCTCGGCATATGGTGGGTGAGTGGCCGACCCGTTGGTGGCGAGGGTGAGCTGATCGCCCGCCTCAGGCCCCTGCTGCGGCGCGCCGTCCGAGGCTAGGCGTCGCGCCGCCGGCGGGCGCCTCGGCGAGGGGCTCGGGCTCGGGAAAGACCAGCGAGAACACGGCGCCGCCGCCTTCCGCCTCGGCCACCGTGGCCCGGCCGCCGTGGGCGTTCATCACCTCGGCCACGATGGCGAGCCCAAGGCCGGCGCCCCGGCCGCCGGCGTTGCCGCCGCGCCAGAACCGCTGGAACACCGCCTCGCGCGCCGCCGCCGGGATGCCCGGGCCGTGATCGGCCACCGAGACCACGCCGGTGCCCTCGAGCCGGACCACGACGCGACCGCCCGGCGGCGAATGCTCGATCGCGTTCTCCAGAAGGTTGAGGAGGGCGAGCCCGATCGCCGCCTCGTTGCCGTGCACCGTCCAGCGCCCGCCGGCCTCCTCCAGCGCCAGCGCGCAGCCCTTCTTGACCGCCAGCGGGGCCACCGCGCTCGCCGCCTTGACCGCGACCGCGTGGAGATCGACGGTGGCGTGGCGGTCGAGCGGTGCCGCCTCCAGCCGCGCCACGTGAAGAAGCTGATCGACCAGGCGCGTCATCCGGGCGACGTCGGCGGCCAGCGCCGCGCCCTCGGGGTGGTCGGCGAGGCTCTCCACCCGCGCCGCCAGCACCGCCAGCGGCGTGCGCAGCCCGTGGGCGGCGTCGGCGGTGAAGCAGCGCTGGCGCTCGAAGGCCTCGGCGAGACGGTCGAGGGCGCTGTTGACCGCGCTGACCAGGGGCGCGATCTCGCGCGGGACCGTCGCCGTGGGGAGCCGCCGCCGCGGCTGCTCGGGGCCGATCGCGGCGGCGGCGCGAGAGACCTCGTCGAGCGAACGGACGGTCGCGCGGATGGTGAGCACGGCGACCGCGATGACCGCGAGCACCACCGGCACGATCCACCAGGCGACCCCCTCGAGGAACTCCTCGACCACCGAGTCGTAGAAGCTGTCGTCGTGCAGCGCGCTCTGGGCCACCGCGATCCGCAGGCCGGGAAGAATGTGCCCGGCGTCGGCGACATAGGCGAGCACCGGCCGCGCTTCGCCCTTGTCGGAAAGGGTGAAGAAGCCGAGCGCCGGGGGGGCGCCGACCGCCTGGGCGAAGCGGCCGCCGGCGCCGGCGGGTGCGGCGGCGACGGCCCGCCCGGCGGCGTCGAAGACCGCGAACATCGACCCCCCGATGGCATAGGCGGCGACGAGGTCCTTGGGCAGGCGCACGGCAATGGCGCCGTCGCCGCCGACGACCACGGCGCGCTCGACGTCGCGGGCCTGCGCCACCAGGGACCGATCGGCCAGGCTGTCGAGGGTGAGGACGGCGTGAATCACGGCCCCCCCCGTCGCGGCCACGGCACCGACGGCGAAGATCGCCACCAGCCGCGCCACCAGCCGAACCTGGAGCGAGCGTTGCGCGCTCACCCCGAGGCCTCGGTCAGCATGTAGCCGATCCCCCTGAGCGTGTGGATGGCGATGCTGGCCCCGGCGCCGGCGAGGCGGCGGCGAAGGCGGTGGACCAGAACCTCGATGGCGTTGGCGCTGACCTCGTCGTCGAAGCCATAGAGGCCGTCCTCGATGGCGGCCTTGGAGATGACCCGCCCGGCCTGGCGCATCAAGAGCTCGAGCAGTGCGAGCTCGCGCCGGGTCAGGACCAGCGGCGCGCCGTCGACCTCGACCGAGCGCGCCGCGGTGTCGAAGGTCACGTTGCCCTCGACCATGGAGAGGCCCAGCGCCTGGCCCGGCCGCCGCAAGAGCGCCCGGATGCGCGCCACCACCTCGGCGGTGTAGAAGGGCTTGACCACGTAGTCGTCGGCGCCGGCGTCGAGGCCGCTGACCCGATCCTCGAGGGCGTCACGCGCGGTCAGCACCAGCACCGGCGTCGCCGTGCCGCGCCGGCGCAGGGCGCGGAGCAGGGTCAAGCCGTCGCCGTCGGGAAGCCCGAGGTCGAGCAGGACGGCATCGAAGGCGGTGGTGCACAGATCGGCATCGGCGCTCGCCCACTCACCGACCGCATCGACGGTGAAGCCGGCCTCGGCGAACGCCTTCTGGAGAAGCTCGCGAAGCTCGGGTTCATCCTCGACGACGAGGATCCGCATCGCCACACCGGCCGTCGGTCGTGCCCAGGGGCCCGTACCATATGCCCATCCAGCCGCGTCGATAAGGGTATTCCCAGCGCGGGGCGGCGGCGAGCCCGACCGGCCGCGAGCGGTAGGCGAGGAACAGCGCACCGTCGGGGTGGCAGCGCAGCCACGCCGCCGCCGCGGGGCGGTCGGCGAGCACCGTCACCGGCCGCTCGAAGCGGCCGAGGAAGCTGAACTCGCCATGGTACTTGTTCACCGTCGCCAGCCCACCGGCCTCGCGGGCGGCGAGAATCGCCGCCGGTTCGGTCAGGTCATAGCGGGCGAACATCAGACGCTTTCCGATGGCATGGGCGAACAGAAAGAGGAGAAGCCCCATCAGCGCCACCACGACCACGCGCCCGCGCCCGAGGTCGCGCGCCACGGCGATCAGGGCGCCGGTGGCGACGATCAGGGCCAGGCCCCACAACGGTGCCACCTCGGCCAGCCAGTGGGGCACGTTGCGGTACGACAGGAACCCGTCGCCCGGCCCGACCAGCCAGGGCAGGGCGGCGATGGCGATGCCGGCCCCGACCAGCAGCAACCCCGGCAGCGCGGTCTCGCGCCAGCGCCCGTCGGTGAGGCTGCGCGAGGTGAGAAGCGCGACCGCGGGCAGCAGCGGCAGCAGGTAGTGGAGCTGCTTGCCGCTGATCGCCGACATGATGACGAACCCCGAGGCGCCCCAGACGACGAGCATGCGGCCGCTCGCATCGCCAATCGCGCGACGCCATCCCCGCCACGCCGCCGGCCACCATCCCCACGGATAGAGATAGAGCGGGAGCGCCGCCGCATAGAACCACCACGGCCGGGCGTGGGCGAAGGCGTGGCCGATCCGCCCCGCCGTCTGGTGCCACAGGATGGCGCCGGCGTACGTCTCGCCGCCCGCGGCGGCCGCCGGCAGCGCCCAGGCGAGCGCGATCGCGACGCCGATCGCGGTGGCGAGGGCGAGGCCGCCATACCAGCGGCCCCAGGAAACGCCGGCGCCCGCCCACAACGGCGCCAGCAGCGCTGCCGGCAGCAGCCACACCGCCATCACCGGGCCCTTGGTGAGAATGCCGAGGCCGAGAACGACGCCATAGACGAGCCACCAGCGCGGGCTTCCCCGCCACACCTTGATCACGGCGGCGATCCCGATCACGGTGAACAGAGCCAGGGCGGCGTCGAACATCACCAGCGAGGCGAACAGCGCGAACACCGGGGTAGCGGCGAGCACCAGCGCGCCCCGGCCAGCCAGCGCCGGCTCGTCGGGCCACAGGAGCCGCGCCAGCCACCCCGTCGCGGCGATGGCGCCGGCGCCGAACAGGGCCGGGACGATGCGCGCGACGGTCTCGCCGACACCGAAGACCGACCAGGCGAGGGTGATGAGCCAGAACAGAAGCGGCGGCTTGTCGGCGTAAGGTAGGCCGTTCAGATGCGGCACCAGCCAGTCGCCGGTGCGAAACATCTCCCAGGCGACCGAGAGATAGCGGGTCTCGTCGATCGGCAACAGCGGTCGCGCCGCCA